>Ga0265295_1000262_pt1 | contig 108544 bp, 90 predicted proteins | sample Munlansysbiofilm_FD_192503 | JGI IMG/M metagenome (GOLD analysis project Ga0265295, IMG submission 192503) | Leachate microbial communities from a municipal landfill in Southern Ontario, Canada - Methane capture system biofilm | ecosystem: Engineered > Solid waste > Landfill > Unclassified ...
TATAAAAGTGTTTGTGACATGGCTGAGACTCCTTTTGTTGTCGGGTTTGGTCACCAGACAACATCTCTCATGCCATGTCACTTCGCCACTCATTCCGCAGTCGGGTACGCATTTGCCGGATGAACCTGTTTTTTTATTTTCACACTCCTGAAAAGTCTGATGAGCCTCGTGCATCTGCCTCGCTTGTCTCTCCGAGCGAAGGAGACACTCTTGACATCCGGCATCGACCTCTGTACCACTGATTATCGCTGCCCCGTATTGTGCATCGGCATTTGGTTGCCGGGATGACGGCACACCTCTTTACATCCTATTCATGGACTGGATGGAATGAAGTCACGACAGATGCTTCTTGTTGTCGGCATGCTCGTGTCGATCACCCTGCCGTACCGCGCCATGGCCCTGGTGCGGGATGAAGGCGCCTCTCTTTACGCCCGAACCCTGCTGGAACAGATCAATCTCTATCGCCAGGATAACGGCTTGGGCCCGCTGCGATTTGATGCCAACCTCATCCGGTTGGCCAGGCACCACAGCTTCGAGATGTTCCGGCAGAAGATGCTCAGCCACCGCAATTTCGACGAGCGGTTCGAACGCGCAGACAGCCGCATGTGTGTCGAAAATGTCGGCTGGAATTACAGGACTCCCCTCAAGCTATTCGATGGCTGGCGGCGATCGAGCGGCCATAACCAGAACATGCTCAAAGAGGGGGTGACCAGGGTCGGTATCGCCGATGTCGGCACCTATGTCACCTTTTTCGCCTGCCAGTGATCCGGCGATCGTTCCTGCCGGAAACGGCATCGCCAACCGAGTCGGCCACTTGCCACTATCTTTTTTGTCCCGGATTCGATATAACAGCAGACTGTCGACCGGATCTTCATAATCTTTTCAAACGAATCCAGGCTGTTGCCTTTTTAAAGACGGGACCTTGGGTCACGCAGCACGCAGGCGAAACGGACCGAAATTTTTTCACCGGGGTGGAGTCATGGGACGCATTCTTCTTGTCACCGGCGGGGCCAGGAGCGGCAAGAGCCGTTTTGCCGAGCAACTGGTTGCCGATCTTGGCAAGGATATCGCCTATATCGCCACTGCCAGGGCCCTGGACGACGAGATGGCCGACAGGATTGCCAGACACAGGCAACAGCGGCCCGCTGCCTGGCGGACCCATGAAGCGCCGGAGCGACCCTCCGCGGTTATCGCCGACGAGGGGCGGCGATGCGATGGCCTGCTGCTCGACTGCCTCACCGTGCTCACCACCAACCGGATCCTCGCCCAACCCGTTGATTGGGAATGTCCGGCCACGAGCCGCTTGAACGAAGTCGAGGCCGAGGTGATGATTGAAATCGAGGCGATCGTGACCGCCGTATCCGGGAGCCGGGCCGATCTGGTGGCAGTGACCAACGAGGTTGGCTACGGCATCGTGCCGGAATCGGCCATGGCCCGTTTCTTCCGCGACTGTGCCGGCCGGGTCAACCAGCGGATGGCCGCCACCGCCGCCGAGGTCTTTCTGGTGGTTGCCGGCATTCCGGTGCGCATCAAGGGGTAGAAGATCGCGGCATGCAGGCGCTCGTCCTCATGATCCAGTTCATGACCCGCTACCCGATCCCGGTCGAGATCGACTTCACCGCCGAGCGTTTTGTCCAGGGCATGAAGTGGATGCCCCTGGTCGGACTGCTGGTGGCCTTGCCTGCCGCCGGAGGGTTTATGCTGGCCGATTGGCTGCTCGGCCGGGAGCTGGCGGCCCTGATCGCGGTGATGCTGCTGATCGGCGTCACCGGCGGCCTGCACGTCGACGGCTTGGCCGACACCGCCGACGGCCTGTTCAGCTACCGCTCGCGCGAGCGGATGCTCGAAATCATGCGCGACTCGACCCTTGGCGTCAACGGGGTGATCGCCGTGGTGCTGGCCATTTTGCTGAAATATCTCCTTTTGCGCGCCATCCCGGTGGACGGCACTGTTCCGGCCCTCCTGGCTGCGCCGGTGCTGGGCCGGATGGCCTTGGTCTGGCATTCGGCGGTGGCCCGCTATGCCCGCCAGGAGCGCGGTATCGGCGATTATGTCAATCAAACCGGATTGATGCAGGCGATCTCCGCCACCATGTTCTCCCTGATTCTGGTCGGCGGCATACTGTTTTTCTGCGGCGTGCGCGCAAACGCGATTCCCTGGCTGACCCTGATCCTCCATCTGCCACCGATCGGGCTGGCGGTGGGTTTTGCCGCCTATGTCAAATGGCGACTGGGCGGCATTACCGGCGACACCATCGGCGCCTCCATCGAGCTCGCCGAACTGCTCAGCCTTTTTGTCGCTCTTCTTGTCTGGAAATACTGGCTGTCATGAACACGACCAAACTCTATCTCATCCGTCACGGCGAAACCGAACAGAACAAAAGCGGCGTCCTCATGGGCAGCACCGACACCCCCTTAAACGACCACGGCCGTCTCCAGGCCCAAACGCTACGGGAACGGATCAACGCCCTTGAGGTCGATTCCATTTTCTCCAGCCCCCTGTCGCGGGCGGTGGAGACCGCCGCCTTGGTGTTCGGCGACCAGGCGCGGATCGTCACCGATTCCAGCCTGCAGGAATTCCATTTCGGCGAGTGGGAGGGCATGCATTTCTCAACGATCGCCAAAGAGTATCCGGAGATCTGGCAGATGTGGCTCACCGACTGGGAAAAAACCCGCATCCCCGGTGCCGAGGCCTTTGCCGCCTTCAAGTACCGGGTGATCAGCGTGGTCGAGGAGATTGTCCGCACCCATCCCGGCAAGCGGGTGGCAGTGGTCTCGCACGGCGGCTGCATCCGCTCGCTGCTCGCCCATTTCTTCTGCGAATCGGTGGCCAAGGGCTACTGGAAGTTCAAGGTCGACAACGCCACCTTGAGCGAGGTCGAATTCATGGGCGAACTGCCCATCCTCATCCGTTTCAACTACAGATAAACAGATAAATACGCATGCAACTGCTGACCCAAACCCTGGAAGCCATCCGACCCATCGACCGGGCGGCCATGGCCGCCGCCCAGCGCGAGATCGACTACTGCCTCAAACCGCCGGGCAGCCTCGGCAAGCTGGAGGACATCGCCCGCCAGATCGCCGGTATCACCGGCCAGGTGCACAACGAGATCAAACGCAAGGCGATCGTGGTGATGATGGCCGACAACGGCGTCTATGCCGAGGGCATCGCCATGTATCCCCAGGACATCACCCGCATCGGCGCCGATTTCGTCACCTCCGGCCGCATGGGGGTCAATTTCCTCGCCCGGTACGCCAAGGCCGATATCATCGCCGTGGACATCGGCATCCAGGTCGATGTCGATCTGCCCAAGGTGATCAACCGCAAGATCCGCTACGGCACCGCCAATTTCCTCAAGGGACCCGCCATGAGCCGCGAGGAGGCGATCCGGGCGATCGAGGTAGGGATCGAGGTCACCAATGCGGCCATCGACCAGGGCTACGATCTGATCGGCACCGGCGAGATCGGCATCGGCAACACCACGGCCAGCAGCGCCGTGCTCTACGCCTTCACCGGCGCGCCCATCGAGCGGGTGGTCGGCCGGGGCGCCGGCCTGACCGACGAGGCCTTCGAGCGGAAAAAAGCGGTGGTCAAGCAGGCGGTGCAGCACAACCGGCCCGATCCGGACGACCCCCTCGATGTGCTGGCCAAGGTGGGCGGCCTCGACATCGCCGGCCTGACCGGCACCTATCTGGCCTGCGCCGCCCGGCGGGTGCCGGTGGTCACCGACGGCCTGATCTCCAACGTCGCCGCGCTCACGGCCATGCGCCTCAAGCCCGAGGCGGTGGAATACATGATTCCCTCGCACCTCTCCTTTGAACCCGGAGCCATGCTGCTGCGGGAGATCACCGGCCTGGAGCCGATGCTCAACATGGACATGCGGCTGGGCGAGGGCACCGGCTGCGCCCTGATGTTTTCGATCATCGAGGCCTCGCTCCGCATGATCGAGGAAATGGGTACCTTTGCCATTCTCGGGAAATCGCGCGATGAAATTGGGGACCACATCATGGCTTACCGGGGAAAATTTCCTCGATAACGCCCGCCTGGTGGAAGGCCGGGTCGATTTCGTCGAACTCCTGGTCTACACCTGGGACAAGCCGATGCGGACCAAGGTGGCCTCCTGGCTCGACGGCCTGGCCGCATTGGACCTGGAATACACCCTCCACCTGCCCACCGACCGGACGGAACACGCCCTGGCCGCCGCCCAATTTTTCGCGGCCAGCGGCTTTCCCCTGCTCAACATGACCCTCCATCCCCTGCCCGGATGGCAAGAGCAGGACTGGCCCGATCTGGTCGCCCTGGAAAACCTGATCGACCTGGTCGAGTTCCACCCCCGTTTCACCTTCGACCTCACCCACAGCCTCTTGGGCAGACCGCTGCCCGCCCATTATCATCCCCACATCGTCGAGCTGCACCTCTCCGGCACCGACGGCCGCATCGACCACCTCCCCCTGGACGAAGCCACTCTCCAGGCGGCCCGTCCCCATCTACGCGAGGAACTCTTGGTCTGCTTCGAAATCTTCGATCCGGACGATGCCCTGGCCGCGGTTGACCGGGTGCGGATGCTGCGCCCCTGATCGGGAAACCGCGACTCAGACGGCGAGATGTTCGCGCAGGAAGGCGGTTGCCAGGCGATCGATCAGGCAGCCGGTCCGCCAGGGGAAACGCCCGTCGATGAATCCGACATGGCCGCCGTGCTCCTGGATGGCCAGGCGAATTCCCGGACCCACCTGGTCGGCGCGGGGCACGTTGTGCGGGTACATGAAGGGGTCGTCGGTGCTGTGGAGGATCAGGGTCGGGGTGGTGATGGCGGGCAGGTAGCCCATGGAGCTGCACCGGGCATAGTAGTCGTCGGCCCCGGCAAAACCGTTGAGCGGCGCGGTGATGCGCTCGTCGTACTCCCGGAGGGTGCGGATCCGGTCGAGATCAACCCGCAAGGGCGAGGCAACGGCCTGGCATTTCCACCTGTAGGATCGTTTCATCCGGTCGAGCAGGTACTGCTGATAAAGGCGGGAGCTGCCCTGTTCCAGGCGCCGGGCCGCATCGGCCAGGACAAAGGGCACGGAGACGGCCATTGCCGCCCGCAGCCGGGACGCATCCCCGGCCATGCCCAGATAGCGGAGCAGGAGATTGCCGCCCAGGGAAAAGCCGATGGCCGCCGCCGCCGGCCGGCCGCTGGTCCGCAGCAGCGCCAGCACTTCGGCCAGATCCTCGATTGCGCCGCTGTGGTAGGTGCGGGGCAGCCGGTTGGGTTCGCCGCTGCACCCGCGCAGATGCATGAACACCGGCTGCAGGCCGGCATGGAGCAGCGCGGCCATCACCGGCAGGGCATAATGCGAGCGGAGATCGCCTTCCAGGCCGTGAAGCATCAGCACCACCGGACCGCCCGCCGGCGCGGCCCAGGCCAGATCGATGAAGTCGGCATCCGCCAGTTCCAGGCGCTCCCGGCGCAGGGACAGGACTGGCCGGCGGCGGAACAGTTTGGGCCACAGGGTTTGCAGGTGGGGATTGCGCAACCACGAGGGCGGCTGGAACATGTCGGTCGGCATGGGCAGCTCCGAAGGTCGGGTGCAGGAAAAAACCGGGGTGGAAAAAAGATATCAGATAGAGAGACAACAGAAGCCTGTCTCCTCCCGTTCACCATCGAAATCCGGCGCAGCCAGGACGGCCTTTGATCGATCAAAGACGGCCATCGTCGGTTCTTCCGGCCGCATGCGGCGCACATTGTCGTTCATGGTCCGGGCCGCCTTTTTCATTTCGATGGCCTGGACGAATTCATCGACCGCGGGACGGGGCGTCCCTCCTTACGGCCGCAATGTATCGTGTTCGGCAAGGAATTTGAACCCGGAAACCGATCCGGATGCGGGAGGCGCTCCCCGGTGTGAGCGCGGGCAAGCCCGCCGAAGCCGTGCAGGGATGCATCTGCCATCGATAAAGGGTGGTTGGAAGGCGGTTCCGGTCACTTTCTTTTCTTTTGCGGCCAAATTAATGACGGCAATGAGTTTTTCTGATTTGTCAACAAAGCGTCGCTCAAGTATTATTGCGTATTTTATCGAAAGCCACCTGACCCAACAGCGTACCCGCCTTCCGGCATCGACCGGCTTGTCAATGAAAGTGAAGCAGAGCCGACCGGCGACGGAACAATCATCTATCATCGTGAATCTGCGTGCAGCCCTTGTCTGGGTTGCCATACAGGTTCCATTCTCAGGGAATGCCCATGGATACCCAATACAACGCAACCCTTGAAACCTTGGAACGATTGCGGGCGGAGTCCATTGACGCCGGCGGGGAGGAGAAAAAGCTCGATCAGCACCGCAAGGGCAAGCTGACGGCGCGCGAGCGGCTCGATCTGTTGCTGGACGGCGGCTCCTTCGAGGAGTTCGACGTGCTCAAGCTGGGCCGGGGCGGCAGCCTGGGCGAGGAGAAGAGCTATCTCGGCGACGGCGTCATCACCGGCCACGGTTCCATCGACGGTCGCGAGGTCTTCGTGTTCAGCCAGGATTTCACCGTACTCGGCGGCTCGCTGGGCGAGGCCCACGCCCAGAAGATCTGCAAGGTCATGGACCTGGCGGTCAAGGTGGGCGCACCGATCATCGGCCTCAACGATTCCGGCGGCGCTCGCATCCAGGAGGGCGTCGACGCCCTCGCCGCCTACGGCGAGATCTTTCACCGCAACGTCCGGGCCAGCGGGGTGGTGCCGCAGATCTCCTGCATCATGGGTCCCTGCGCCGGCGGCGCGGTTTACAGCCCCTCGATCACCGATTTCGTCTTCATGGTCGAGGATTCCTCCTACATGTTCGTCACCGGGCCGAGCGTGGTCAAGACCGTCACCCACCAGGACATCACCTCCGAGGCCCTGGGCGGCGCCAAGGTGCATGCCGGCAAGAGCGGCGTGGCCCATTTCACCGTGCCCAACGACGTGCTCGCCCTGCGCGAGGTGCGGCGGCTGATCAGCTACCTGCCCTCCAACAACCGCCTGCGCGCGCCGATTCTCGACCTCAGCGACGCCGCCGACCGGACCGATCCGGCCCTGGACTTCCTCATCCCGAGCAACTCCAACCAGACCTACGACATGAACGTGCTGATCCACTCAATCCTGGACGGCGCGGAGTTCATGGAGGTCCACGCCGGATTCGCCCGCAACATCATCTGCGGCTTCGGCCGGCTCGGCGGCCAGACCGTGGGCCTGGTGGCCAACCAGCCGGCAGTGCTGGCCGGCGTCCTCGACAACGACGCCTCGTTCAAGGCCGGCCGTTTCGTCCGTTTCTGCGACGCCTTCAACATCCCGCTGATCTCCCTGGTCGACGTGCCCGGCTTCATGCCCGGCCCGGACCAGGAACACGGCGGCATCATCCGCCACGGCGCCAAGCTGCTCTACGCCTTCACCGAGGCCACGGTGCCGCGCATCTCGGTGATCATCCGCAAGGCCTACGGCGGCGCCTATCTGGTGATGAACTCCAAGCACATCCACTGCGACGTCAACTATGCCTGGCCGACCGCCGAAATCGCGGTCATGGGGCCCAAGGGCGCGGCCGAGGTCATCCACCGCAAGGAGATCTATTCGGCCGGAGACCCGGAGGCCGTGCTCAACGAAAAGATGGAGGAATACCGCCGCACCTTCGCCAACCCCTTCCTTGCCGCGCAGCGGGGCTACATCGACGACGTCATCTTCCCGCGCGACACCCGCTCGCATCTCATCCGTACTCTGCAGATGCTCGACAGCAAGGACACCAAGGGACCGAATCGCAAACACGGAAACATCCCCCTGTGAGGCACGCCATGTTCGATAAAATTCTGATCGCCAACCGCGGCGAGATCGCCGTCCGCATCATCCGCACCTGCAACCGCCTGGGCATCAACACCGTGGCGGTCTACTCCGACGCCGACAGCCGCAGCCTGCACCGGCACCTGGCGGACGAGGCGGTGCACATCGGCGAGTCGCCGTCGCAGAAATCCTACCTCGACATCGCCAAGATCATCGAGGCGGCCCAGGCCACCGGCGCCCAGGCCATCCATCCCGGCTACGGCTTTCTTTCCGAGAAGGCCGACTTCGCCAGGGCGGTCCAGGAGGCCGGTCTGGTGCTCATCGGCCCGCCGGTCGAGGCCATCGACCTCATGGGCGACAAGATCACCTCCAAGGAACTGGCCAAGAACGCCGGCGTGCCGGTGATCCCCGGCACCATCGAGGCGATCAGAGACGAGGAGGAAGCCATCGCCATCGCGGACGAAATCGGCTATCCGGTGCTGCTCAAACCTGCGGCCGGCGGCGGCGGCAAGGGCATGCGCATCGTCCGCAAACCCGGGGACATGAAGGACGCCCTGGCGGCCAGCCGCAAGGAAACTCTCAAGGCCTTCAACGACACCAGGGTGTTTGTCGAGCGCTACATCGAGCAGCCGCGCCATATCGAGATCCAGGTCCTGGCCGACAGCCAGGGCCATGTGGTCCACCTGGGCGAGCGCGAATGCTCCATCCAGCGTCGCTACCAGAAAGTGATCGAAGAGTCGCCCTCGCCGGCCGTTTCCGCCGACCTGCGCGAGCGCATGGGCCGCGCCGCCTGCGACCTGGCCCGCCAGGCCAAATACGTCAATGCCGGCACGGTCGAGTTCGTCATGGACGCCCAGCACAATTTCTATTTCCTGGAGATGAACACCCGCCTCCAGGTGGAGCACCCGGTCACCGAAATGGTCACCGGCCTCGACCTGGTGGAACTGCAACTGCGCATCGCCGCCGGCGAGCCGCTGCCCTTCGACCAGAGCGGCGTCGCCTTCAACGGCTGGGCCATCGAGGCCCGCATCTGCGCCGAAGACCCGACCCGCGGCTTCATCCCCTCCACCGGCATGATCACCCGCTACGCCTCCCCGCGCGGCAAGGGCATCCGGGTGGATTCCGGCGTCAACATCGGCGGCAAAATCGACGTCTACTACGACTCCATGCTGGCCAAGCTGATCTGCCACGGCAAGACCAGGGAAGATGCCCGCCGCATGCTCATCGAGGCCCTGAACGGCTACCACATCGAGGGTGTGTTCACCAATATCGACTTCGTCACCAGCGTGCTCTGCCTGCCCGAGTTCGCCGAAGGCGCCCTGAGCACCGGCTTCATCGACCAGCACTTCGACGGCGGCATCTCGAAACGGTCTCCCTCGCTCCAGTATCTGCAACTGGCGGCCCTCGCGGCGACGCTGATCTACCACACCCGCACGGTGGCGGTCCGCGAATCCCTGCTCCACATGGTTTCCGACATCGGCGGCAAACGCGACCTGGGCCGCATGCATCAGTACAAGGTCCGCTGCCAGGGCGATCTGTTCGAGGTGGCCCTGGAAGGCACGCCGATCAGCGGCGAGACCTGCACCATCCGGGTGGACGGCACCACCCACCGGGTCGAGATCCCCACCTTCGAATTCTTCCGCCGCCGCCTGAAGCTGAACATCAACGGCCAGCCCTACCGGTTCCGCATCCGCTTCGAGGAATCGTTCGTCTTCATGAGCTTCAACGGCATCTCCCGGCTGTTCGAGGTCTATACCCCGCAAGAATGGGAGATGATGAAGTTCATGCCCGAAAAGGCCGACGCCTCGCTCAACAACATCCTCCTCTGCCCGATGCCCGGCCTGGTGGTGGATGTGCTGGCCCAGAAGGGCGAGCGCGTCTTCCGCGGTCAGAACCTGGTGATCCTGGAGTCGATGAAGATGGAGAGCGGCGTCGCCTCGCCAGTGGACGGCGTCATTGCCGAGGTCCTGGTGAACAAGGGGCAGGCGGTGGAGTCCGACCAGACCCTGATCACCTTCGAGGTGGAGGAAAAAGTCGCTTAGCGCCGGGTGGCGTCAGGGCGACAGGTGCGGCACCTTCCGTTTCCGGGAAAGCCGGCCTCATACACCAGGCCGGCCGTTTCACCGACGATCGTGGATCGCGGCGGCACGGCCGGCGGATTTCCGTTGCCGGCGTCACCGTGCGTTGGCCTGCTTGTTCCCTCCCGCCATGATTAAACTGACCAGGCTCAACAATTCGGCATTCTATCTCAACCCCGACCTGATCAAGAGTATCGAGGAAACGCCGGATACGATCATCGAACTGATCAACGCCGATCATATCCTTGTCCGGGAAAAGGCCGAGGACGTCATCGACAGAATCGTTGCCTACCGCGTTCGGATCATCCGCCTGTCGCGCCAGGACCCCGGTGCCGACGCGACCGCTGCCGGGACGCCGGCATGATCGCCGCCCTGATCGGGACAGACCGGCATATCCGCATCCCCGCCGTCGTGCCGGCGGGAGAGACGAACCCGCCGGCTTTCCCCCTTGTTCGTTTTTTTCTTTTGAATCCCCGTTCCTTCCCATACAATAATATGTCATAGTCTTTCCGAGGCATTCGGGCCGAAACGGACGTCCGCCCCTTCAATCAGCAGCAGAAACACTATGGATATCGCAACCATCATCGGATTAGTCATGGGCTTTGGCGCCATCGTCGGTGGCGCCGCCCTGGAGGGACTGCACCTCACCGCCCTCCTGCAACCCACCGCCGCCCTGATCGTGCTGGGCGGCACCTTTGGCGCGGCCTTCGTCAGTTTCCCCCTTGAAGTCGCCATCGGCGCCGTCAAGGATGTCAAGAAGCTGCTCAGCACCTCTCCGAAAAATGACGATCTCATCACCGAGATCTGCGGCTATGCGGCCAAGGCGAGAAAAAACGGCATCATCGCCCTGGAGCAGGACGCCCAGACGCACAAGGACCGGTTCATGAAAAAGGCCATTTCGCTGTCGGTCGACGGGGTCGAGCCCAAGGATATCAGGGAGCTGATGGAAATCGACCTGGCCGCGTCCGAGGAACACGCCAAGATGAGCGCCGAATTTTTCGAGGCGGCCGGCGGCTATGCGCCGACCATCGGCATCATCGGCGCGGTGCTCGGCCTGATCCACGTCATGAGCAACCTGGAGGACACCTCCAAGCTGGGCGCCGGTATCGCGGTCGCCTTCGTGGCCACCATTTACGGCCTGGTCACCGCCAATATCATCTGCCTGCCCGCGGCCACCAAGATCAAGCTCCGGATCAAGGACGACTCGGTGCGCAAGGAAATCATCATCGCCGGCATCGTCGCCATCCAGAACGGCGAGAATCCCCGGTTCATCGAGGAGCGCCTGAAGTCGTATCTGGGCGGTCATGGCGGCAAGGGCTCCGCCGCCGACGAGGAAGGAGGCAAGAGATAAGATGGCACGGAAAAAAGAGCCGGAAAAGGCGCCCAACCACGAGCGGTGGCTGGTTTCCTACGGTGACTTCATCACCCTGCTGTTCGCGGTGTTCGTCACCCTCTACGCCATGTCCCAGACCGACCGGAAGAAGGTGGAGCAGGTGGCCGCTTCCTACCGGACCGCGTTCGGCGTCACCACCGGCACCACCTCGGGCAAGCCGCAGATAATGAACAAGACCGACATAATGCCCATTCCGTCGATGCGGGCGCAACCGAAGAACGTCGAGAAGCCGAAGTCCAAGAGCGACGGACCGAACAAGGTGCAGGCGACCAAGAAGGATTTCAAGGAGATCCTGGTCGCCCTGGAAAAATTCCTGATCGAGAAGCAGGCGCAGGACAAGGTGCATATCGAGATCACCAAGCGAGGGTTGGTGATCAGCATGAAGGAAGCCGGATTTTTCGACTCGGGCAGCGCCACCATCAACCCGGCATCCTACGAATTGCTGGCCAAGATGGCCGAGACCCTGCTGCCCTACGGCAACGAGATCAGCTTCGAAGGGCACACCGACACCATCCCGATCCGGTCGCCGGCATTCCAGTCAAACTGGGAATTGTCGACCGCCCGGGCCACCAGCCTCGCCCGGTTTTTCATGGACCGGCACGGCTTGAGCCCGGAAAAGATATCGGTCACCGGCTACGGCGAATACCGTCCGGTCGCCGACAACAGCACCGAGGAGGGGCGGAAGCAGAACCGGCGGGTGGATCTCGTCCTGCTCGGCGCCACCACCGGCGAGATCGAGGAGCAGGAACCGGCCCCGCCGCCGCCCCGGGTCCTCAAGGTGCCCTTCTGACCGGTCCTGTGGCGGCGAACCGGGCACCGGAGCGGAGGCCAATCCCCTGTGGGATTGGCCTTCTTTTTTTCCGGCCAGCCGACCCTTCTCCGCTTCCTGCGGAAAAATAGGGCTAAAAAACGCTCTACTCCTTCGGCACCCGGCTGCTCCGGCATTGATACCGGAATCATGAAATAATGGAGAACTATGAGCACATCGCTGCACGAGATCTACAACAGATTCGCCGATATCTACGAATCCAACAGAGGCGCCTTCGATATTTCGTCGATTCTACGCATGTTTTACGATGCTTTGGGCAAGGCGCAGGGAGAATTGCTCGATTTGGGCTGCGGCGCGGGCGAACCGGTCGCCCGTTATTTCATCGGCAAGGGCTGGCAGGTGACCGGCGTCGACTTTTCCGGGCGGATGCTCGAACTGGCCGCGAAATATGCACCGGAAATGAACACCACCGAAAGCGACATGCGGGAAATTCGATTCGCTCCCGACCAGTTCGACGCCATCACGGCCACGTACAGCATTTTCCACATTCCCGTTGAAGATCACTTCGATCTGTTCCGCAACATCCACCGGTGGCTCAAGCCCGAAGGCCGGGTCCTGTTCACCTACGCGACCAGGGAATACACCGGCAGCGACAGGTTCAGCGGCTACAAGCGGTTTATCGACACCGATCTCTTCTACAGCCATGCCACGCCGGACGAACTGTTCCGCGACCTGGAGGCAATCGGTTTCGCCATCGACTCCAGGGACTATCACACCATCGGCGGCGAGACCTTTCTCTGGGTAACGGCGAAGAAACCAGCCGATTGAGAAAGCGCTGCCCGACGGGACGAGGTGGAGAAACGCTGGCGACTCACTCCTGGGTCGGCGGCGGCGCCAGGGCCTCTTCGCCCGTGGCGGCGCGATCGCGCCGGTGATCCTTGGCCACCAGCATGTAAATCGACGGAATCACGAACAGGGTGAACAGCGAGCCGATGGCCATGCCGCCCACCAGCACCAGACCGATCGAGTTGCGCGCCGCCGCGCCCGCGCCGGTAACCAGGGTCAGGGGAAAATGGCCGGCAATGGTGGCGCCGGTGGTCATCAGGATCGGCCGCAGCCGGGTCATGGCCGCCTCCAGCACCGCCGCGTGCTTGCTCAAGCCCTGCTCCTGGAGCTTGTTGGCGAACTCGACGATCAGGATGCCGTTCTTCGACACCAGCCCCACCAGAGTCACCAAGCCCACCTGCGAATAGATGTTGAGCGAGGTGGTCCAGCCCTTGGTCCAGAACGGGACGTTGGGATCGGGCATCTTGAGGAAGGTGAAGATCAGGGCGCCGAACATGGCCAGGGGCACGGAGCCGGCCAGGATGACGAAGGGATCGCGGAAGCTGTTGAACTGGGCGGCGAGCACCAGGAAAATCAGGACAATGGCCAGGCCGAAGGCCAGGACAAAGGTATTGCCCTCCACCCGCAGTTGGCGGGACTCGCCGGTGTAGTCGAGCGAGTAGCCCTGGGGCAGGATCTTGGCCGCCTCGTCCTCGAGAAAACGGAGCGCCTCGTCCAGGGGCCGCATCGGATAGGCGCTGATGGTGACCGCGTTCAACTGCTGAAAGCGGTTCAGGGACCGGGCCTCGGTGGTATTCTTGATGGTGGCCACGGTGGCGAGCGGCACCAGCGTCCCGTCCGGGCCGGTCACATGGATGTTGCTCAACTGGTCCGGATTGAGCCGGTCGGTCCGCATGATCTGGGGCACCACTTTGTAGCTGCGGCCGGCGATATTGAAGCGGTTGACGTAATTGCCGCCCATCATGGTGCCGAGGTCGGCGCCCATCTGCTGGAGGTTGAGGCCGAGCGCCGCCACCTTGTCGCGGTCGATGGCGATCTCCGACTGGGGCTGATCGATCTTGACGTCGAGCAGCGGCGGAAAGGCGAACATCCTGCTCTCGGTGGCCGCCACCTGGATCTTCTTGGCGAATTCGAGGATCTGGTCGAGTTCGGCGGTGGAGGCGATGACGAATTCCACCGGGAACTGGCCGCCGCCGGGCAGGGCCGGGGGCGTCACCGGCAAAATGCGGATACCGGTGATGCCGTGCAGCTTCTGCGCCACCTCGGGCATGATCTCGAAAATGGTCCGCTCGCGGTCCTGCCAGGGCTTGGTCACCATGCCCGCGAAACCGGAGCTGGGCTCGGTGATCTGAAAGACGAAATCGGTTTCGGCAACGCTCTGGAAGACGCCATTGACCGCCTTCGTATACTGTTGATTCTGGTCCAGGGTGGAGTTGGCCGCCGATTCGATAATGCCGAAGATGACGCCCTGATCCTCGGTCGGCGCCAGTTCCTTGGCCGACATCTGAAACATCGGCACCGACAGCAGGCCGAGGACGATCCAAACCAGATACACCGCCGGCCGGTGCCGGAGCGTGAGGCCGAGCCAGCGGCCGTAGGCGGCGCGGAGCCGCTTGAAATCGCGTTCGATCTTGCCGGCCAGGCCATGTTCGGTCATGCCGGCCCTGAGCAGCTTGGAGGACATCATCGGCGACAGGGTCAGGGCCACCACCCCTGAGATGACCACCGCCCCGGCGAGGGTGAAGGCGAATTCGCGGAAGAGCGCGCCGGTCAGGCCGCCCTGGAGGCCGATGGGCGCGTACACCGCGGCCAGGGTGACGGTCATCGAAATCAGCGGGCTGACCAGTTCGCGGCCGCTGAGCAGGGCCGCCTCCATCGGCGTCTTGCCCTCGCCGAGATGGCGTTCGACGTTTTCGACCACCACGATGGCGTCGTCGACCACCAGACCCACGGACAGCACGATGGCCAGCAGGGTCAGCAGGTTGATGGTGAACCCGAAGACCTGCATGAGAAACATCGCCCCGATCAGGGACAAGGGGATGGTGACCACCGGAATGATGGCCGCGCGCAGCGAGCCCAGGAAGAGGAAGATGATGACGATGACGATCAACAGCGTCTCGCTCAGGGTCTCGACCACTTCCCGGATGGCGTTCTCGATGTAGTCGGTGCCGTCGTAGGCGATGCGGGCGGAAAGGCCGTTGGGCAGTTGCCGGTCGATCTCGCCCATCTCGGCGCGCACCCGCTTGATCACGTCGAGCGAGTTGGCGTTGGGCAGCGGCCAGATGCCCATGAACACGGCGGCCTGCCCGGAAAACCGCACCTCGGTGTCGTAATCCTCGGCGCCGAGCACCACCTGGCCGATATCCTCGATGCGGACAATGGCCCCCTGATCCTCGCGGATCACCAGCCGCTTGAAATCCTCCACGGTGCGCATGTCGGTGTTGGTGGTCAGGTTGACCTGCACCAGCGAGCCCTTGGTCGTGCCCACCGCGGCCAGGAAGTTGTTGTTGGCCAGGGCCTGGCGCACCTGCACCGGGCTGACGTTGAAGGCCGCCATCCGGGCCGGGTCGAGCCAGATCCGCATGGCAAAGGTCCGCGCCCCCAGGATGTCGGCCCGCTGCACGCCGGCCAGCGCCGAGAGCCGGGGCTGGACCACCCGCATCAGATAATCGGTGATCTCGTTCTGCTGGAGCACCTCCGAGGTGAAACTCAGATAGGCCGAGGCGAACTGGGAATCCGCCGAGGTGACGTCGATGATCGGGATTTCGGCCTCCGGCGGCAGATCGCGGCGGACCTGATCGACCTTGGAGCCGATCTCGGACAGGGCCTTGATCGGATCGTAGTTGAGCCGCAGGCGGGCGTTGATGACCGATTTTCCCTGGCTGGACTGGGATTGGAGGTAGTCGATGCCGTCGGCCCCGGCGATGGCCCGTTCCAGCGGCGTGGTGATGAAGCCGCGCACCAGATCGGCGTTGGCGCCGGTGTAGATGGTGGTCACCGTGACCACGGCATTGTCGCTGCGCGGGTACTGGCGGACGTTGAGCGAGCCGATGGCCTGCAGGCCGGCGATGATGATCAGCAGGCTGGTGACGATCGCCAGGACCGGCCGCCGGACGAAAAGATCGGTGAAGTTCATGGGTCAATCGTCCTTGGGCCGCGGCGCCAGCTTGAATTCCGGCAGCAGGCTGTTGTCGACCGCCACGGCTTGGCCGTTGCGCAGCTTGAACACCCCGGTGGCCACCACGGTCTGCTCCTGGGTAAGCCCCGAGGTCACGGCCACGAAATCGCCGCGCTTCTCACCGAGGCGGACGAACTGCTGCCGCGCCACCAAGCCGTTCGCGCCGCCTTCGTCGGCCTTGGCCGGCTCGACCACGAACACCGAATCCGAGTAGGGCGCGTAGAGCACGGCCGTGGCCGGAATAGCCAGGACCGGGCTGGACTGGGGCTGGATCACGGCGACGTTGACGAACATGCCAGGCCTGAGGAGCTCCCCCTGATTGGCCACCGTGGCCTGGACCCGGAGATTGCGGCTGGCGGTGTCGACCTCGGGATTGACCGCGGTGATCGCCCCGGTGACCACCTGGCCCGCCGGCAGGCCGTCGGAGGTGATCCGCACCGGATAGCCGGGCTGTACCTGCGCCAGTTGCTGCTGGGGCACGAGAAAATTGACGAAGATCGGATCGAGCGACTGGAGGGAAACGATCGGCGTCCCCTCCTTGATGATCTCACCGAGATGGACCTGGCGGATGCCCAACCTGCCGTCGAAGGCGGCGCGGATGGTCTTTTTGGCGATGGTCGCCCGGATGGTGTCGGCCTGGGCCAGGGCCTGCTTGAGCTGGGCCTCGGCATTGTCGTAGTTGGCCTCGGCCACCACCTTGGTTTCCAGCATCTTCTTCGCCCGCTCGAAGGTCACCTTGGCCAGGGCGATGGCGGCCTCCGCCGCCCGCAACTGGGCGGTTTCGGCGGAAATGTCCTGCTGGACCAAGAGATCGCCCGCCTTGACCAGGGAACCCGGCTCAAAGGCGATGGCCACCACCTTGCCGGTCAACTCGGCCGCGACGGTCACACCCTGGACCGCCTCCAGGGAGCCGACCGCCGTCACCAGCGACTCCCAGGTCTGCGGCCGGGCCTGGACCGTGGCCACCACCTCGGGCGGAATCCTGGCCGCCTTGCTCGTCTTGATGAGGGTACCGATCTGCAGGACCTTGGCGCCGGCCAGCACGCCGACCAGCACCACGACTCCGCCGAAGCCGAGCAGCAGGGATTTGATCTTCATCGCCGTCTCTCCACAAAAGAAAGGCGGTTCGGAAAACAACCGGAACCGCCATCATACGCTGGATTACGATACCATCCCGGCCCAAGCCGGTCAACAGGTTGTGCCACCGGCGCCCGGCTTGGGCCGGAGGCCGGGGCGGCGGAAAAAGACAGGTGCTACTCGACGACACTAAAGCCCTTGGCGGCAATAGCCTGGCGCACCGCCTCGCCATCGAGCGCGCCCTCGTAGCGGGCCTCGCCCTTGGCAAGGTCGACGACCACGCCGGTGGCGCCCAGATCTTCCAGTGTCTTTTTGGCGGCGGCAACGCAATGCTGGCACTTCATGCCCTGAATTCGGAGAGTTGTCATTGTTGGTCCTCTTTGGTTGTGGTTCACGGATGATTGTCGCAACGGTCAGGATGCGGATCTGATCCGGTCGATCAGTTCGGTGGTCGAGCGGTCGTGTTCGAAGGGAATCCGCACCACCCGGCCGCCGGCGGCCTTGACCTCGGCGGCGCCGACGATCTCTTCCTCCCGGTAATCCGCACCCTTGACCAGAACGTCGGGCGAAAGCGCGGTGATCAGCCGCAGCGGGGTGGGCTCGGCAAAGGGCACGACAAAATCGACGCAGCCCAAGGCCGCCAGGACCCGGGCCCGGTCGGCCTCGCTGTTCACCGGCCGGCACGGCCCCTTCAGCCCACGCACCGAGTCGTCGGTGTTCAGCCCCACCACCAGGCAGTCGGCGGTGCGGCGCGCGGCCTCCAGGTAGCTGACATGACCGGCGTGCAGGATGTCGAAGCAGCCGTTGGTGAAGGCGATGCGGCTGTTTTGACATCCTGCACGCCGGATCAGGGCCAGGACGGGGTGCAACTCCTCCAGGGTGCGGATCTTGTCCCGGTCGGCGGTGCCCCAGGACCGGTCGCCGGCCGGATAGAAACGGCGCCGCTGTTCGTCGACCAAAGCGTCGTCGAGCGGACAACCGATCACCGTCGCTTCGACGCCGGCCGCCCGCACCACCGTGCCGTCCGGGGCCACGATCATCGAGTGGCCCGCCATTGCCATGGCGCCGGTCAGGCCGCAGCCGTTGGCCGCAGCCACATAGACCTGATTCTCGATGGCCCGGGCCCGCACCAGGGTCTGCCAGTGATCGAGCCGGCTCGCCGGCCACTGGGCCGACACCGCCAGCAGGCGGCCGCCGGCGAAGATCTGTTGCCGGGCGACCTCGGGAAAGCGGAGATCGTAGCACACCAGTCCGGCCAGCGGGCCGTTCGGGGTTCGGATCAGGGAGGACGCCGCCCCGCCCCGGTAATAGTCGTCCTCGTGCCAGTGAGTGAACAGGTGCTGCTTGGCCAGTCGGCCAAGCACGCCTTGCGGCCCGACCACGAACAGGGTGTTGGTCGGCAGGCCGCCATCGGCGGGCAGGTCGGTCAGGGTGCCGGCCAGCACGGCCCGATGCCGGGCGGCGATCCGCTGCATGGCCTCCAGAATCTCCGGGGTTCGCCGTCCGAGTTCCGTCGTCCGGTCGTAGTCGAAGCCGGTGGCCCACATCTCGGGCAGCACGAGCAGGGTGTCCGGGGCCGGAGCGAACTCATCGATCAGGCGCTCCGCCTCATCGATGTTGCGTTCCACCGCACCAATGGCGATGGTGAACTGCACGCAGGCAACGGCCGGAAACAGGGTCGACTCGCTCATTCGCTCATCTGCTCCAGGGCTGATTGCGCCAGGGCGCCGACCGTGGTTGCCCGGAACTGGCCGTCCCAGTACAGGGTCAGCGGGGCCGGATCGTCCACCCTTGCCCGGAGCGCCGCTTCGGTGGCGTTCAGATGGAGGTTGCCCGCCGCCAGGGCGGCCAGGCCGCGGACGGTCGCGTCCTTGGCGTGCAGGTAGGGCGGGATGTCGGCCCCGGCGCCCTTGTCGATCAGGAGGCGGGGCCGGCAGCCGCTCAAGCGGGCCACGCCCCAGAGCAGCCCGCGCTGCAGCAGGGGATGCTCGATGTAGTTGCCGTCCTGGCAGATCTCCGGACCGTCCTCGCGCATGTAGGACAGCAGCATGTGGATGTATTCCCCGGCCAGGCCGTCATGGCGGCACATGGCCTCGGCCATGGACTCCGGCGCCCCCCAGCCGATGCCGCCGGACTCGTCGTTGAGGCTCCAGAGAAAGCGACGCATCACGACCCGCGCCTCCTCCATAGCCTCCGCCGCCAGCCGGGCCACGGCATCGCCCATGCAACTGACCGCGTACCACCGCAGGTGCGGCTCCTCCCGGCAGATCGCCGAAAACAGGACATTGACCGCAGCCTTGGCCGGATAGCGCCGCATCGACGCCATGACGGCGGCGAGGTCCGGGCCCCGCAGTAGCGCCAGGACCTCGTGCTTGATGGTACGGCCGCTCACGTCGCCGGGCTCTCCCTACTCGGCCGCGGGTGCCGGCATGGTGAAGACGCGGGTGCCCAGTTCGGCGTCGATCATGAACAGACCCGAGGTATTGTCCTTGATCAGCTTGAGCTTTTCGATGATCTCGCTGGCGCTGGCCTCCTCTTCCACCTGCTCGGAGACGAACCACTGGAGGAAATTGTTGCTGGCATGGTCTTTTTCGCTGATGGCCAGGTCGACCAGGTCGTTGATCAGGCCGGTGACGTGCTCCTCGTGCTTGAGCACCGCCTCGAAGACGGCCAGCGGCGTGTTCCAGGCGGTTTCCGGTTTGGCGATGGCCTCCAGGGTCACCTTGCCGCCGCGCTCGATGACGAAATCATAGAATTTCATGGCGTGCATCAGTTCTTCCTGCGCCTGCGTCCGCATCCAGTTGGCGCAGCCCTTGAGGCTGATCGACTGAAAATAGGCCTCCATGGCCAGGTACAGGTAGGAGGAATACATTTCCGCATTGATCTGATCGTTGAACGCCTTGAGCATCTTCTTTTTCAGCATGGTGGCCTCCCTTGGCTGCCGGTTGGACGAATGATGGACGGTGTTCCTCAGGGGAACGATGCTTCCAACTATAAGCACAACCATGAGGCATTCCAGACTTTTCTGGAAAGATGTTGTTTTTTGCAGGCAAACCTGTTTCCCTATGCCTTCCGAATAAATTGCAAAAAATGGAGTACAGCATGCAGAAAACCGTTTGTATCACCGGCGCCACCTCCGGTTTCGGCAGGGCCTGCGCCGAACGTTTCGCCGCCGAGGGCTGGCGGCTCGTGGTCACCGGCCGGCGGGCGGACCGACTCAAGGAACTGCGCGATCATTGCAGCGCCACCCCGATCCATACCGTGGAACTCGACGTCCGCGACCTGGACGCGGTCAAGGCCATGGTCCGCGACCTGCCCGAGGGGTTTGGCGACATCGACGTCCTGGTCAACAACGCCGGCCTGGCGCTCGGCCTGGAAGGCGCCCACGAGGCCAATCTGGACGACTGGGAGACCATGATCGACACCAACATCAAGGGGCTGTGCTATCTCACCCGCTGCCTGCTGCCGGGCATGGTGGCCCGCAACCGGGGCCACATCATCAACATGGGCTCCATCGCCGGCACCTACCCCTATCCGGGCGGCAACGTCTACGGCGCCACCAAGGCGTTCGTCAAGCAGTTCTCCCGCAACCTGCTCACCGACCTGATCCACACCAAGATCCGCGTGACCAACATCGAGCCGGGTCTTTCGGAGAGCGAGTTTTCCATCGTCCGCTTCCACGGCGACAAAAGCAAGGCCGACGCGGTCTACAAGGGCACCCAGCCGTTGCGGCCGGTGGACATCGCCGACATCGTCCACTGGGTGACCACCGTGCCGCCGCACGTCAACATCTGCACGGTCGAGGTCATGCCGGTCTGCCAGAGCTGCGGTCCCCTGGCCATCCACCGGGAACCCTGAGCGCGGAGAACGGCATGCGACGAGTTGTGATCACCGGCATGGGCATTGTCTCGCCCTTGGGCGACTCCACCGCCGAGGTCCTGGCCTCGCTGCGGGAGGGCCGTTCGGGCATCCGCTTTCATTCGCCTTACCGTGACATGGGGCTGCGCGCCCAGATCGGCGGCTTCACCCGGGTGGACCTGAAGGAACAGATCGACAAGAAAAACCTGCGCTTCATGGGCAATGCCGCCGCCTACGCCTCCATCGCCCTGCAGCAGGCGATCGCCGATGCCGGCCTGGCCGATGAGGAGGTTTCCCATCCCCGCACCGGCCTGATCATCGGCTCCGGCGGCACCTCGGCCGAAAACGTGGTCGCCACCGCCGACATCATGCGGGAGAAGGGATTGAAGCGGCTCTCCCCCTTCATGGTGCCGCGCACCATGAGCAGCACGGTCTCCGCCTGCCTGACCAGCACCCACCGCATCAAGGGGTTGTGCTACTCGATCTCCTCGGCCTGCGCCACCGGCTCGCACTGCATCGGCGCGGCCATGGAGCAGATTCAACTGGGCAAGCAGGATGTGGTCTTTGCCGGCGGCGCCGACGAGGAACATTGGACCCAGACCGCCATGTTCGACGCCATGGGCGCCCTGTCCACCCGGTTCAACGACGCGCCGGAGCGGGCCTCTCGGCCCTACGACCGCGACCGCGACGGCTTCGTCGTCGCCAACGGCGCCGGTCTGGTGGTGGTGGAAGAATACGAGCGGGCGAAAAAACGGGGGGCGACCATCTACGCCGAGGTGATCGGCTACGGCGCCACCGCCGACGGCTCGGAAATGGTGCAGCCCTCGGGCGAGGGCGCGGTGCGCTGCATCCGCCTGGCCCTGGCCGCGACTGCCGGCCCCATCGACTACATCAACGCCCACGGCACCTCCACCCCCATCGGCGACCTGGTGGAACTGCGGGCCATCCGCGAGGTGTTCGGCGCGGATAACCCGCCGATCAGTTCGACCAAGTCCCTCTCCGGCCACAGCCTGGGCGCGGCCGGGGTGCACGAGACCATCTACAGCCTGCTGATGCTGAACCACGGCTTCATCTGCGGCTCGGCCAATATCGACACCATGGACCCGGAGGCAGCGGGGCACAATATCGTCGAGGCCAACCGCGACGCCCGCCTCACCACGGTGATGAGCAACAGCTACGGCTTCGGCGGCACCAACGCCTGTCTGATTTTCAGGAAGGTGTGACCGGAGGCTGAACAACCGACGCGGCCTTGGGGGGATGTCGAACCCGGGGCCGCGGCCGTCCCTCTCGCGCTTCAGCCTGGCCAAATTCTCCCTGACTCACATGCGCGATTCAACCAGCATCTCCACCGATCCCTGCCAGGTGCAGGCCCCGCAGGAGATGTCATGCAGATCGATCGGCACCGCATCCGCCGGTTGCTGTTCCGGACGGACAACAACCGGCTGCCGTTCGGCATTCACCTGAAAGACGATCCGGGCGCCCGACCTGGTCGACACGAACAACTCCGAGCCGCATTGGGGACAGGCCAACAGTTCCATGGGCTGATCTCCTCCTTCCGAGTCGCACTGATTTTCCGGACAACAAAAAGGGCAACGGAATCCCGTTGCCCTTTTCATCGAGCTTTACTGCAAAAACGCCACTTCCCCGTCAGGCGTCCTTCTGCTGGCGCTGGGCGTTGTCGTAGAGGGCGATGAAGTTGATCGGCTCCATCAAAAACGGCATGAAGCCGCCGTCCACCGCGACCTGGCAAACGATCTGGCGGGTAAAGGGGAAGAGCATCAGGGGACAGTCAACCGCCAGCACCCGCTCGTGGTGCTCCTCGGGAATGTTCTTCATCAGGAAGACGGCGGCGTGCTCAATCTCGACGATAAACATCACCGCATCTTCGTTGTTCTTGTCCAGGACCTTGGCGGTGATGGCGATGGAGACCTCGGTGTGGTCGTCGTCGAGCTTCTGGTTCTTCAGCTGGAGGTTGAAATCCACCTTGGGGTCCTGATTGCGCACCAGAAATACCTTGGGGGCATTGGGGCTCTCGAAGGAAAAATCCTTGATGTACATCTTCTGCATGCGGAAAATCGGGATTTCCTGCTGTTCGGGGGTCTGCTCTGCCATGGTCGGTCCTTGTGGTGGAAGTCATGAAAAACCGGTGATTCAAGACACCGGCAGTTTGTGCAATCGGCGGGCATCCTACCAGGGGATGGTCCGGAAAGACAATGAAAAAACCGTTCAATCACCGTTAAGAAACTGCTTCAAAAACATGCCGGTGTAGGAGCCGGAGGTGCGGGCGATGGTCTCGGGGCTGCCGGTGGCGATCACCCGGCCGCCGCCGCTGCCGCCCTCGGGGCCGATGTCGATCACGTAGTCGGCGGTCTTGATCACGTCGAGGTTGTGCTCGATCACCACCACGGTGTTACCGCCGTCGACCAGCCGCCCCAGGACCCGGAGCAGGTGCTGGATGTCGGCCGGATGGAGACCGGTGGTGGGCTCGTCGAGGATGTAGAGGGTCTGGCCGGTGGAGCGGCGGCTCAGTTCCTTGGCCAGCTTGACCCGCTGGGCCTCGCCGCCGGAGAGCGTCACCGAGCTTTGCCCCAGGGAGAGGTAACCCAGGCCGACATCGACGATGGTCTGCAGGCGGCCGGCGATCGGCGGCACGTTCTGGAAAAAGGCCAGGGCCTCCTCCACGGTCATTTGCAGGATCTCGGCGATGTTTTTCCCCTTATAGCTAATGTCCAGGGTCTCCTGGTTGTAGCGCCTGCCCTGGCAGCGCTCGCAGGTGACGTAGATGTCGGGCAGGAAATGCATGGCGATGCGGATGACGCCGTCGCCCTCGCAGGTCTCGCAGCGGCCGCCCTTGATGTTGAAGCTGAATCGGCCCGGCCGGTAGCCGCGGGCGCGCGATTCCGGCAGGCGGGCGAGCAGTTCGCGGATGGGCGTCATCACTCCGGTGTAGGTGGCCGGGTTGGAGCGCGGCGTGCGGCCGATGGGGCTCTGGTCGATGTCGATCACCTTGTCGAGTTGCTCCATGCCGTGGAGCAGGTGCGGCCCGCGCAGATAGCCCCGTTTGTCAGTGAAATACCGTTCGGCCTCGCGGAACAGGGTCTCGATCACCAGCGAACTCTTGCCTGAGCCGGAAACGCCGGTGACGCAGGTCATCACCCCCAGGGGAAAGCGGACCGACAGATTCTGCAGATTGTTGACGACCGCGCCCCGCACCTCGACGGCCCGGTCGGTGACGGGCCGGCGCTGGTCCGGCACCTCGATTCTGAGCCGGCCGGAGAGATAGCCGCCGGTCTGGGAGGCCTCGCAGTCGAGCAGGCCGGGCACCGGCCCGGAATAGAGGATCTCGCCACCGTGCACGCCCGCGCCCGGCCCGATGTCGAGCACATGGTCGGCGTTGGCGATGGTGTCCGAATCGTGTTCGACCACGATCACGGTGTTGCCCAGGTCGCGGAGGTTGATCAGGGTCTTGATCAGCTTGTTGTTGTCGCGCTGGTGCAGGCCGATGCTCGGTTCGTCGAGAATGTACAGCACCCCGGCCAGGCCGGAGCCGATCTGCGAGGCCAGGCGGATGCGCTGGGCCTCGCCGCCGGAGAGCGTGCCCGCCTTGCGGTCGAGCGACAGGTAGCCGAGCCCCACGCCCTGGAGGAAGAAAAGCCGCTCGCGGATCTCCTTGAGGATGGGTTTGGCGATGATCGCCTGGCGCGACTCGAAATCGAGCGTTTCCAGTTCCTGGATCAACTGCTCGATGGCCATCCGGCACAAGTCGATGATCGACCAGCGGCCGACCCGCACCGCCAGGGCCTCGGGCTTGAGCCGGGCCCCCTGGCAGGCCGGGCAGCCCTGCTCGTTCATGAACCCCTCCACCTCCTCGCGCAGGCGGGCCGAGGTGGTTTCGCGGAACAGCCGGTTGAGGCGGGGCACGATGCCCTCGAAGACGAGTTGCGACACCAGGGTGCGGCGGCCGCGGCTGTGCACGAATTCGAGCTTTTCCCGGCCGGTGCCGTGCAAGAGCCCTTTTCTGGCCTTGTCCGGCAGGTCGGCAAAGGGCGTGTTCGGGTCGAACTGATAGTGGCGGGCAAAGGCCTCGGTCCACTGGTCGGCCTGGGTGGACAGCCGCCGCCGGGTCCAGGGCACGATGGCGCCGTCCGGGAGTGAGAGCGATTCGTCGGGCACGATCAGGCGCTCGTCTATGAACTGGTTGACGCCCAAGCCGCTGCACACCGGACAGGCGCCCTGGGGATTGTTGAAGGAAAACAACTGGGTGGAGAGTTCGGGCACCGAGATGCCGCACTGATGGCAGGCGGCCGATTCACTGAACAGCACCTCCTCGCCGGTGTCGGGAAAGTGGGCCAGCATGGCGCCGCCGCCCAGGGCCACGGCGGTGCTCACCGATTCGTCCAGCCGCCGCCGGATCGAGGCCTTGATCACCAACCGGTCGACCACCGCCTCAATGGTGTGGCGCTTGTTCTTGTCGAGGACGATCTCCTCGCCGAGCTGGCGCACCTCGCCGTTCACCCGCACCCGGACAAAGCCCTCCTTGCGCAGCCGCTGGAAGACCTGTTCGTGCTGACCCTTTTTCCGCGTCACCAGCGGCGCCAGCAGGAGCACCTTCTCGCCTTCCTGGCGGGCCAGCAGGGATTCGAGCATGTCGTGCACCGACTGGGAGCGGATCGCCTGGCCGCACTGGGGGCAGTGCGGCTGCCCGGCCCGGGCGAAGAGCAGGCGGAGGTGATCGTAGATCTCGGTGACCGTGCCCACGGTGGAGCGCGGATTTTTGCTGGTGGTCTTCTGTTCGATGGAAACCGCCGGCGACAGGCCCTCGAGCAGGTCGACATCGGGCTTGTCCATCTGTCCGAGAAACTGGCGGGCGTAGGTGGAAAGCGATTCGACGTAGCGGCGCTGGCCCTCGGCATAGAGCGTGTCGAAGGCCAGGGTCGACTTGCCGCTGCCGGACAGGCCGGTGAAGACGATCAACTTGTTGCGCGGCAGATCGACGGAGATGTTTTTCAGGTTGTGCATCCGCGCGCCGCGGATGCGGAGAAATTGGGGTTCCATTGCGCACTGCTCTTGCTCGGGGACAAGGCCGCTCCGGGCCCCGGAGGCCGCGGCGGCGGCCGACAATTTCGTTTACCGTGGCCCTGTCCTGTGGTAGATTGCCGCATACTTGTAGCCACGATCCCGCAACAATCAATACTGGAAAGATTCTGCCATGTACTTTCAGGACATCATCGCCACCTTGAACAGCTACTGGGCATCCGCGGGCTGTGTCGTCATGCAGCCCTACGACATGGAAGTGGGAGCCGGCACCTTCCATCCCGCCACCCTGCTCCGCGCCCTGGGACCCGAGCCGTGGAAGGCGGCCTATGTCCAGCCGTCGCGGCGCCCGACCGACGGCCGCTACGGCGAGAATCCGAACCGGTTGCAGCACTATTACCAGTATCAGGTGGTGATCAAGCCCTCGCCCGCGGACGTGCAGGCCATGTACCTGGAAAGTCTGAAGCGATTCGGCCTCAACCTGCTGGAACACGACATCCGCTTCGTCGAGGACGACTGGGAGTCGCCCACCCTGGGGGCCTGGGGACTTGGCTGGGAGGTGTGGCTGGACGGCATGGAAATCACCCAATTCACCTACTTCCAACAGGCCGGCTCCATCGATCTCAAGCCGGTGACCGCCGAGATCACCTACGGCCTGGAGCGAATCGCCATGTATCTGCAGAAGGTGGATTCGGTTTACGACATCGCCTGGAACGAAGAGGTAACCTACGGCGAGATCTTCCACCAGGCCGAGCGGGAATTCTCCGCCTTCAACTTCGAGGAGGCCAACGTCGCCGAGCTGTTCCACGCCTTCGACACCTACGAGCGCGAAGCCCTGAAGCTGGTGGAGAAGAACCTGATCCTGCCCGGTTACGACTACTGCCTCAAGTGCTCGCACACCTTCAACCTGCTCGATGCCCGCAAGGCCATCAGCGTGGCCGAGCGCACCCGGTACATCGGCCGGATCCGGCACATCGCCCGCCAAGTGGCCCAACGCTACGTCGAACAGCGGCAAGCCATGGGCTTTCCCCTCCTCAAGCAAATGGCGACAATCTGATTTGCTCCGCGCAGACCAACAGGCGGAAAAACCGGGACAAACAAAAAAACATCTGGCATTTCAAGGGAGTTTACGGTAGATAACCCTCGAAATGCTCATACGTGCAATGCATTCTATTCCTCGTCCAGGCAGAACAGTTCGAATACCTGTGGCCCATCGCATTCATCTCCCGTCCTTGTCGGTTCCACCTCCTGTCGAACATCCTCTTTTTGCCTGCTGCACCGATACTTCCCTGCAATTCTCCACTGAATGAACATCATTTTCATCTGTCTTCCCGTGCCCGATGCCCCAAAGCGGCCGCCCTTGCCGGCCTGTCGCGCGTCGCGTTGCCGGTGCCAGAGGGAAGGCAGTGAGGATACACACGAACGGAAACCGATGGTGGAGGGGAACAATACGATTTTCCAAGGGTTGCACCGTACGGATACTTTGCAGGACGCTCTTTCGGCGGCACTTCAACTATCTGTCGTATGAACCCGCTTTTCAAAGATGACCTGCACCCAGGTCAGAGTAAGGTCGTTGACACAAGGAGGAACGGCAATGGCAGAGGGAACGGTAAAATGGTTCAATGATTCCAAGGGATTCGGTTTTATCCAGCAGGATGGCGGCAAGGATGTCTTTGTCCACTATTCCGCGATCCAGGGCCAAGGGTTCAAATCCCTGAAGGAGGGAGACCGGGTCAAATTCGAGGTCGTCAGCGGCGCCAAGGGCCCGGCGGCCGAAAACGTGGTCAAGCTGTAGTCAACACCTGCTATCGTCCACGCACGAGCCCCGCTTCGCGGTCGTGCGTGGCACGCTCATCCTTCGGCCGGGACCTCCCACTTTCTTTCGTCCCTTCCCGGGGCGGCTGTTCCTGTTCGCCCGCCTGCACGAACCGCAGGTAGGCGGTAAACACCTCGGGCGCCAAGTTCTGCAACTCCCTCCGTGCGGCCATCATGGCCGCGTGGTCCCGGCGACGCCGGGCCCGTTCCGACCGGCGCAGAAGTCCGTAGATCCGGACCGCCTCGGTCGCGGATGATTCTTCCAACTCCACCAAGGGCAGGATGCCCTCCAGAAACCCGTGGACAGGGGCCATGGCCGCGCCGTGGGCGGCGATGACCGCCGCCAGCCGGGCATTGCAGGGAACGTGGGCGGACAGGCGCTCGGGATCGCGCAGCAGGCCAATGGTATAGACGCCGTTGGCGATCTCCCGCCGGCCCTGACGCCAGAGGGCATCGCCGAGATACCCGTACAGCAGGCCCTCGCCGGGAACGGTTTCGATCAGAGTGCGCAACTGGCTTTCGGCGGCGATGGCGTCGCCCAGTTGCAGCGAGAGATAGCCCAGGCACAGATCCGGCGGCAGGTAGTCGATCCCTTCCTCCGCCATCATCTGCTGCAGCCGCGCCAGCAGACTGGCCCGCAGCTCCCGGTCGACCTCGCCGCTCCCGAAGGAGAAGGCCTGCAACCGCTTCCAGAACAGGGCGACCGCGCGTTCCCCTTGCAGTGCTGCCACCGCCCGGAAGGCCTGCTCCCAGTACCGGACCGCCTGCAAGCCGGCCGTAGCGGCCGGATGGGCCGGCCGCGCCTCCAGGACCCGGGCGAAGCGTGACCGCGCCTCCGCAAGGTCCAGTTGGGCCAGGCAGGCGTACCCCTTGCCGGTTTCAAGCAGATCCCACTGGAACAGGTCGAGTTGCATGGGCTTCATCAAGGAAGACGGAGACCGGTCAGCCGGTCCCCGTCGGGAATCGTGCGCCGCGGCGTGGGCCTGCGCCGGACCGCTCAGATGTCGAGCAGCCGGACCGCGCCCCGGTCGGCGGAGGCGGCGAAACGGGCGTACACCTGTAGGGCCTTGGAGACCGTGCGGTCGCGCCTGGGCGTGAAGGCCAGGGCGCCGCGCGTCTCTTCCTCGCGGCGGCGGGCGGCCAGTTCCTCGTCGGTGATCAGCAGCGAAATCGTCCGCTTCGGGATGTCGATGTCGATGCGGTCGCCTTCGCGCACCAGCCCGATGGCGCCGCTGCTGGCCGCCTCGGGGGAAACGTGGCCGATGGACAGCCCGGAGGTGCCGCCGGAAAAGCGGCCGTCGGTCACCAGGGCGCAGGCCGCGCCCAGATGCCGCGATTTGAGATAGGAGGTGGGATAGAGCATCTCCTGCATCCCCGGCCCGCCCTTGGGCCCCTCGTAGAGGATGAAGACCACGTCGCCGGCCTGGACCGTACCGTCGAGGATGGCGTCGCAGGCCTCTTCCTGGGAATGGTAGACCCTGGCCGTGCCGGTGAAATGGAGGATCGAGGCATCGACCCCGGCGGTCTTGACGATGCAGCCCTGCTCGGCGATGTTGCCGTACAGAACCGCCAGGCCGCCGTCCCTGGAGTAGGCGTGGGCGATGTCGCGGATGCAGCCCTCGGTCCGGTCGGTATCCAGTTCGGGAAAAAGCGTCTGCTGCGAGCCCATGACCAGATTGCGCACGCCTGCCGGCGCGCTGCGATACAGGGTCCGCGCCGCCTCGGTTGCTTCCGGCCGCATGATGTCGAACTGCGCCAGGGCCTGGCCCAGGGTGAGGCCGTCCACCCGGTGGACGGAGGTGTCCAGCAGCCCGCCGCGCTCCAGTTCGGCGAGGATGCCGAGGATACCGCCGGCCCGGTTGACATCCTCCACATGGTAGGGGGAGCTGGGTGCCACCTTGCACAGGTTGGGCACCCGCCGCGAGAGGGCGTCGATGTCGCGCATGGTGAAATCGACCTCGGCCTCGTGAGCGATGGCCAGGATGTGGAGCACGGTGTTGGTCGAACCGCCCATGGCGATGTCGAGGGCCATGGCGTTGTCGAAGGCGGCCCGGGTGGCGATGGACCGGGGCAGGACCGAGGCGTCGCCCCGGCCGTACCAGGCCTCGCACATGGCGACGATGCGCGCCGCCGCCCGGTCGAACAGGGCCAGGCGCGCCGCATGGGTGGCGACCACCGTGCCGTTGCCCGGCAGGGCCAGCCCCAGGGCCTCGTTGAGGCAGTTCATCGAGTTGGCGGTGAACATGCCCGAGCAGGAGCCGCAGGTGGGGCAGGCGGAACGCTCGACCTCGGCCACCTCGGCGTCGCTCACCGCCTGATCGCCAGCCATGATCATGGCGTCGATCAGGTCCAGCGCCCTGTTGCCCGCCCGGCCGGCCTCCATCGGCCCGCCGGAGACGAAGATCGCCGGAATGTTGAGCCGCATCGCCGCCATCAGCATGCCGGGGGTGATCTTGTCGCAGTTGGAGATGCAGACCATGGCGTCGGCCTTGTGGGCGTTGCACATGTACTCCACCGAATCGGCGATCAGCTCGCGGGAGGGCAGCGAATAGAGCATGCCGTCGTGGCCCATGGCGATGCCGTCGTCGATGGCGATGGTGTTGAACTCGGCGGCGAAGCAGCCCAACTCCTCGATCCCGGCCTTGACCCGCTGGCCGATCTCGTGCAGGTGGACGTGGCCGGGCACGAACTGGGTGAACGAGTTGACCACCGCGATCACCGGCCGGCCGATCTGTTCCTCCCGCATGCCGTTGGCCCGCCAGAGGGCACGGGCCCCCGCCATTCTTCTTCCTTCCGTTGTCACCGCGCTCCGCAGGGAGTTGGTCATGTCGCACCTCGATGCACTCAAAATTTTTTCTTGTCTTTTCTCGCCCGGAAGCGATAGAACCTTAAAAGATACCTCCGCCAATACTATCTCGGGACGCCGCATGAAACAACAGGAGATTAACTATTGGATCACCGCCATGCTCCACAGGCACGAGCGGGTTTCCGATCTCAACATCACCGTGGGCAAGAACCTGCAGGTGGAGAGCGACGGCGTGCTGGTGCCGGTCGAGGTCAGCCCGCCGGTCACCGAACTGACCCCCTTCCAGGCCGAGGTCTTCGCCCTCAACCTGATTGGCGGCAACCGCCGCCTGCTGCGCGACCTGGTCACCAAGGGCTCCTGCGACCTCTCCTATTCCCTCGACGACAAACATCGTTTCCGGGTCAACATCTTCTCCCAGAAGGGCTACTATTCGACCGTCCTGCGGAAACTGGAGACCAAGATCCCCTCGATCCAGGGGTACCATTTCCCCGACGCCTTCGGCAAGATGGCCCGCGAGGTCAACGGCCTGATCCTGTTCACCGGCGCCACCGGCACCGGCAAGACCACCTCCATGGCCGCGATCCTCAACAGGATCAACGAGGAACGCCCGGTGCACATCGTCACCCTGGAGGACCCGATCGAATACGTCCATCCCCACAAGAAGGCCACCTTCAACCAGCGGGAGATGGGCGACGACTTCGACACCTTTGCCAACGGTCTCCGGGCCGCCCTCCGCCAGGCGCCCAAGGTCATCCTGGTCGGCGAGATCCGCGACCGGGAGACCCTGGAAATCGCCCTGACCGCCGCCGAAACCGGCCACGTGGTCTTCTCCACCCTGCACACCATCGACACCGGCCAGACCATCAACCGCATCCTCGGCATGTTCGAGCAGGACGAACAGCCCCAGATCCGCAACCGCCTGGCCGACACCATCCGCTGGGTCGTCAGCCAGCGCCTGCTGCCCCGGATCGGCGGCGGCCGCATCGCCGCCCTGGAGATCCTCTGCACCAGTTTGCGGGTCCGCGACCTGATCATCAACGGCGAAACCGAGGAAAAGACCTTCTACAACGTGGTCCGCGACGGCTCGGCGCGCGACATGCGGACCTTCGACCAGCACCTGCTCGAACTCTACGAAGCCGGCCTGATCACCGAGGAATCGGCGATCCTCTCCGCCTCCCACCGCAGCGAGATCAAGCGGGGTATGGACACCATCAAGGCCGCCCGGGGCGAACGGACCTCCAGCATCGACGGCCTGCGCATGGAGCAGCAGGAAGAGGACGATCCCTACAAGCGGTGGTGACCAATGGTCCGCCCGAACCCCCAGCGTCAGATCCACGAGACGAGCAGCACGCATCCGTTCCCATCATCCGAGGCCCCCTCATCATGTTGACCCACTGCCCTTTCTGCACCAAGCCGATCCCGCTCTCCGCCGATCAGACCGCCCGCCTGGAGCAGGCCCTGGCGCAACTGGCGCCCGACAAGCTCCTGACCATCAAATGCCCCCTGTGCCGCAGCGCCATTGCCCTGGACAAAACCGGGATGCCCCCGCGCAAGTCGGAGCAACCGCCGTCCCGCGCCGTGCAACCGCCGCCCCCACCGAAACTGGACTGGCTGGAACTGGGGCTTTTCCAGAACGCGGACAAGGTGGAAGACGTGCCCATGGCACTGGTGCTCCACCAGGAGAACGAACAGCGCAAAACCATCGGCGAGGCCCTGGAGTCGGTAGGATACCAGGTGGTCATGGCCGACACGGTGGCCGACGCCATGGAAGGCATGCGGTTCGTCGATTTTTCCTGCATCGTCTTCCACACCGGCCTGGAAGGGACGCTGGACCGGTCCCTTTTTCATGCCCACATGCGCAACCTGGCCATGGAGCGGCGGCGCTACATCTTCTACATCCTCATCGGCGAGCAGTTTCACACCCTGTACAATCTCGAGGCCCTGGCGCACAGCGCCAACCTCACCGTCAACAGCAGCGATCTGCACCATCTCGACATCGTGCTGCGCAAGGCCATTCCGGCCTACGAGGAACTGTTCGGCCCCATGCTCGAGGAGTTGGGCGCCTACGGCAAACGCTGAACGCGGCAGCGACGAATCTCCCCGAACGTCCACCCCTCCAGGGCAATCCGGCCAAGAAATACCTTTTTTCAACAGGAAACAGTTGTTTTTCAAAAAAAACTCTGGTAAATAATCTGCTTTCACACACCAGAGGGCGAAGGCTTTCTTTTCCCTATCATCAACCACTTAGCAAAGACCGCCAGCGGTCACCACAGGTAATTCCATGACAAAAAACGGAACTCAACCCGCTTTTGCGGCAGATGACACCAGCTTTGAGGAAATGAGCTTTGCGGAACTGTTCGAGCAGGAAGACAACAACACGGTCATCAATGTCGGCGAGGTCGCCATCGGCACCGTCGTCGGCCTGAGCAGCGATGCTGTCCTGATCGATGTCGGCGACAAGGCGGAAAGTTACATCCCGCTCGCCGAATTCCGCCATGAAGACCCGGACCGGGTCATCAAGATCGGCGATCAATTCGAAGTGTTCATTGAAAAACGCAAGGATGAAGGCGGCCTGCTGCTTTCCCGCGAAAAGGCCATCGCCATCAAAGTCTGGGAACAGATTGCCAAAATCCAGGAAGAAGACGGGACCATCGAGGGCCGTATCGATAACCGGGTCAAGGGCGGCATGTCCGTCGATATCGGCGTGCCCGCCTTCCTGCCCTACTCGCAGATCGACCTGCGTCCGGTCAAGGACCTGGACGCCCTCATCGGCCAGACCTTCGAGTTCAAGATCCTCAAATTCAACCGCAAACGCAACAACGTGGTCATCAGCCGGCGGGCCATCCTGGAGCACCAGCGGACCGCCCTGCGCGAACAGATGCGCACCACCCTCGAGGAGGGCCAGATCATCCGCGGCGCCATCACCAATATCACCGACTACGGTCTGTTCATCGATCTGGGCGGCATGGACGGCCTCTGCCACATCACCGACCTCTCCTGGGGCCGGGTTTCGCATCCGTCCAAGCTGTACACCGTCGGCGAGGAGATCGAGGTCAAGATCCTCAAATACGACAAGAATTCCGACCGGGTCTCCCTGGGCGTCAAGCAGCTCAAGACCGATCCCTGGGAGCGGGTTCCCACCCAGTATCCTCCCGGTTCCAGGGTCAAGGGCAAGGTGGTGTCGATCACCGATTACGGCGTATTCGTCGAATTGGAGGAGGGTGTCGAGGGCCTGGTCCACATCTCCGAGATGAGCTGGTCGAAAAAACCGCGGCATCCGTCCAAGATCGTCGGCGTCGGCGAGGAGATCGAGGTGCAGGTGCTCAAGGTCGAGGCCGAGACCAAGCGCATCTCCCTGGGCATGAAGCAGTTGCAGCCCAATCCCTGGGATGTGGTCGAGGAGAGCTATCCGGTGGGCTCGGTCATCGAGGGCAAGATCAAGAACATCACCGACTTCGGCATCTTCATCGGCATCGAGGAGGGCATCGACGGCCTGATTCACGTGTCTGACCTGTCCTGGACCGAGCGGATCAAGCATCCGTCCGAGAAGTACTCCAAGGGCGAGACCATTCAGGCGGTGGTGCTCAAGATCGACAAGGAAAACGAGCGGTTCTCCCTGGGCGTCAAGCAACTGGAACCCGATCCGTGGCAGGCCGCATCCAGCAACTACCCGATCGGCTCCACTGTTGAGGGCACCATCACCAACGTCACCGATTTCGGCGTCTTCGTCCAATTGGAAGAGGGCATCGAGGGTCTGGTGCACGTGTCTGAAATCTCGAAAGACAAGGTCAAGACACCGGTCGGCATGTTCAACGTCAACGACACTCTGAAGGCCATGGTCATCAACGTGTCCGCGGACGACCGCAAGATCGGCCTGTCGGTGAAGGCCCTGCAGGAGAAGGAAGAAAACAACGGCGCCATCCCCGAGGAATACCTCCAGAAGGCACAGAGCGCGGCCCCCTCCACCTTCGGCGACCTGTTGAAGGCGGCGGCCGGCGAGGATAACAACAAGTAAGCGCCGAGGCGCTTCGTTGTACCCCATATCGGGTGTCGGCCTGACCGTTCCTTCGGCACGGGCGCGGCCGACACCCCCCTTATTATTTTTCCGCGTGCAGTCGGCCGGAGTCAGGCCAGGCGCGGTCGGTCAATAAAGGATACAAGGATACGGATCATGCTCAAGCGTGAATTGATCAATCAAGTTTCCGAGCAACTTGGCGACTATTATAAGCAGGACATAGCACAGGCCGTTGATATCATTCTCGAAGAGATATCACAGGCCCTGGCGGAAGAACGACGGGTGGAGATCAGGGGCTTCGGCAGCTTTTCCGTGCGCACCCGCAGGCCGCGGACCACGAAGAACCCGAAGACCGGCAAGATGATGAACATCCCGGCGCGCAAAACGCTCCACTTCACCATGAGCAAGTCGCTCAAGGAAGTGTTGATCGACGAAGAAGCGGAATAACCACCGTTCCGCCCACAGGGACAAGACCGGACCGCGTTACGGGGTTCGGTCTTTTTTTATTCCCGTGTGTCGCGTGGCGGGCCGCGCGGCTAAACGAACGGGCCGATGTCCCCCTTGCCGACGCGGAGGACTTCCGGTGGTTCGGTCAACAGCGAAATGACCGTGGATGGCGCCGGCACGATCTCGCCGCCGTCGATGATCAGATCCACCTGCCTGCCGAACAGCCGATCGACGTCGTGGCAGGTGCAAACGGGTTCCTCGTCCTCCTCCAGGGAGGCCGAGGTGTTGAGCAGGGGATTGGCCAAGGCTTCGAGCAGGGCCAGGCAGATCGGATGGGCCGGCACCCGGATGCCCACGGTTTTCTGCTTGGTCAGCATGATTCTGGGGACCAGCTTGGTCCCGGAGAGGACAAAGGTGTAGGGACCGGGAAGGTTCTTCCGCATCAGCCGGTAAGCGGTATTGCCGACATGGCCGTACTGGCTGATGTTGGTCAGGGAGGCGCACATGAAGCTGAAGGGCTTGTCCTTGGGCCGCCTCTTGATCTGGTAGACCCGCTTGACCGCCTTTTGATTGAAGATATCGCAGCCGATGCCGTACATGGTGTCGGTGGGATAACAGATGACGCCGCCGTGCAGGAGCACTTCCACAGCCTGCCCGATCAGCCGGGCCTGCGGATTGGCAGGATTGATCGCAACGATTTTCGCCATACGGAAACAAGCCGTTGAAGGACGGGGCACAGGAGTGCGCCGGTTGCTGCGCGGCGCGGACCGACCCGGCACGACGCCGCCGGGAAAAACGTATCAGTTAAGCAGGAACACCGGGAAAAATCCAGCAATTTCTCCGGGTCCTCTTCCCGGAGGAAGGCGCAGGCCGGCGGCGTGCTCCCAAGCCTGCCGGCCGGGGCTGCGTCGCCATCCCGTCGGGTCGCCTGTTTTCTTTTTGGCAAGAACATGCTACCTTATGCCGGCTGTGGATGGAGTACGGCAACCACATACAATTCCGCGAAAATCACCAGGAGCAGCGCCGATGACCGCGGGCCGCGCAAGCCCGCCCATCCCTGCTCCGAACCGCACGACAGCACGCACGAACCGCAACGGCACGGCCGGGGACACCAGGCCGCCCGTTTTCACTCCAGTCAACAAGGAGACCCTATGTTTCAGCAAGACATCCCCCTGGCCCTCACCTTTGACGATGTCCTCCTGGTGCCGGGCGCTTCCGAGGTCCTGCCGTCGGAGGTATCGCTCACCACCCGGCTCACCGACACCATCGAGTTGCAGTCCCCGCTGCTCAGCGCCGCCATGGACACGGTCACCGAGCATCAGACCGCCATCGCCATGGCCCGGGAAGGCGGCATCGGCATCATCCACAAGAACATGAGCATCGAGCGGCAGGCCAAGGAGGTGGAACGGGTGAAAAAATCGGAGTCCGGCATGATCGCCGACCCGATCACCGTCTCCCCCTACCAGAGCGTGGCCGAGGTGCAGCAGATCATGCGCACCTACCGCATTTCCGGCCTGCCGGTAATCGACGGCGACAAGCTGGTGGGCATCGTCACCAACCGCGACCTGCGCTTCGTCTCCGACGACGGCCTCCGGGTCAACGACGTCATGACCAGCAAGAACCTGGTGACCGCGCCGGTGGGCATCGACCTGCCCCATTGCAAAGCGCTCCTGCACGAGCACCGCATCGAAAAGCTGCTGATCGTCGACGACAGCGGCCGGCTCAAGGGGCTGATCACCATCAAGGATATCGAGAAAATCAAGCAGTACCCCAACGCGGCCAAAGATTCCATGGGCCGGCTGCTGGCCGGCGCCGCCCTCGGGGTCGGCCCCGATCTCCTGCCGCGCACCGAGGCCCTGGTCAAGGCCAAGGTCGACGTGGTGGTGCTCGACTCGGCCCACGGCCATTCCGCCGGCATCCTGCACGCCCTCGAGGAGGTCAGGGCCCACTTTCCCGACCTGCCGATCATCGCCGGCAATGTGGCCACCGGCGAGGCCACCGCAGCCCTGATCAAGGCCGGCGTCAACGGCGTCAAGGTCGGCGTCGGGCCGGGCTCGATCTGCACCACCCGCATCGTGGCCGGGGTCGGCGTGCCGCAGCTGACCGCGCTGCGCAACTGCGTCGAAACCGCTTCCAAGCACGGCATCCCGGTGATCGCCGACGGCGGCATCAAGTTCTCCGGCGACATCTGCAAGGCCATCGGCATCGGCGCCCACTCGGTGATGATCGGCTCGCTCTTTGCCGGCACCGACGAGACGCCGGGCGACACCTTCCTCTACCAGGGCCGTAAATACAAGGGCTACCGGGGCATGGGCTCCATCGGCGCCATGAAGGACGGCTCCGGCGACCGGTATTTCCAGGACAGCCAGAGCAGCAAGCTGGTGCCCGAGGGCATTGAGGGCAAGGTGCCCTACCGCGGCCCGATCTCGGAGATGATTTACCAGCTGCTCGGCGGCCTGCGCTCGGGCATGGGCTACACCGGCGCCGCCACCATCGAGGAACTGCACCAGAAGGCCCGCTTCGTCCAGATCTCCTCGGCAGGCCTGCGCGAGTCGCACGTCCACGACGTCATCATCACCAAAGAGGCCCCGAACTACCGCACGGAAGGGCTGTAATCGCCCCGGCCGTCACCCGTTTCCCAACCCGAGAAAGGCAGCCTATGTCCACGCATACCCAGAAGATCGTCATCCTCGATTTCGGCTCGCAGACCACCCAGCTGATCGCCCGCCGCATCCGAGAGCAGAAAGTCTACAGCGAGATCCATCCCTACAGCCTGCCCCTCGACCAGCTGGCGGCCATGCGGCCCACCGGCATCGTGCTTTCGGGCGGGCCGGCCAGCGTCTACGACGACGACGCCCCGATCAGCGCCCCCGGCCTCTACGATCTGGGCGTGCCGGTGCTGGGCATCTGCTACGGCGCCCAGTTGATGACCACCCAGTTGGGCGGCCGGGTGGAGCGGGCCGAGAAGCGGGAATTCGGCAAGGCCCAGCTCCGCATCGAATACACCGGCGGCCTGTTCGCCGGCATGGAGCTGGACCCGGCCCACTACCAGGTGTGGATGAGCCACGGCGACCGCATCGAGGCACTGGCACCGGGCTTCGCGGTCACCGCCACCAGCGCGCATTCGCCCTACGCGGCCATCCGCCATGCCGACAAACCCTTTGTCGGTGTGCAGTTCCATCCCGAGGTCGCCCACACCCTGATCGGCACCGACATCCTGCGCAACTTCATCTTCGGCCTCTGCGGCTGCCGGCCCGACTGGACCATGCATTCCTTCATCGACGCGACCGTGGCCGAGGTCAGGGCCAAGGTCGGCGCCGACCGGGTGATCTGCGCCCTGTCCGGCGGGGTGGACTCCTCGGTGGTCGCGGCCCTGGTCCACCGGGCCATCGGCGACCAGCTGACCTGCATCCATGTCAACAACGGCCTGATGCGCACCGGCGAATCGGCGAGCGTGCTCCGTTTCTTTCGCGAGAAGACCAGGCTCAACGTCGTCGATGTCGATGCCTCCGAGTATTTCCTCACCGCTCTGGCCGGGGTCAAGGACCCAGAGGAGAAACGCAAGCGGATCGGCTACGGCTTCATCGAGATCTTCGAGGCCGAAGCCCGGAAACTGGGACAGGTCCGCTATCTGGCCCAGGGGACCCTGTATCCGGACGTGATCGAGTCGGTGGTGTTCCGCGGCAAGGCGCCGATCAAGTCGCACCACAACGTCGGCGGCCTGCCCGAACGGATGCAGCTCGATCTCATCGAGCCCCTGCGCGAGCTGTTCAAAGACGAGGTCCGCGAACTGGGCCTGGAACTGGGCCTGCCCGAGGAGGCCATCTACCGGCAGCCCTTCCCCGGCCCCGGCCTGGGCATCCGGATCATGGGCGAGGTCACCGCCGAGCGGCTGCGCGTCCTCCGCCAGGCCGACGTGATCGTTCTGGAGGTGATGAAGGACGCCGGCTGGTACCGCAAGGTCTGGCAGTCTTTCGCCGTGCTCCTGCCCATCCAGACCGTGGGCGTCATGGGCGACGGCCGCACCTACGAGCACGTCATCGCCCTGCGCTGCGTGGACAGCAGGGACGCCATGACCGCCGACTGGTCGCACCTGCCCTACGAACTGCTGGGCCGCATCTCCAACCGGATCATCAACGAGGTGCGCGGCGTCAACCGGGTGGTCTACGACATCTCCTCCAAGCCGCCGTCGACCATCGAGTGGGAGTAAACGATCGTCAAGGTGGAGCATTACCGGCTGAAGGCCGATTCCGTCAAACATCCCGTTGAACTGCGTGAAGAGCAGGTTCTCTATCGATCTGGGAAAGGAGAAGAGCCAACATGCTGACCCGCATCCATATTCAAGGCTATAAATCTCTCAAAAAAGTCGAAGTTCATTTGTCTGATCTGTCAGTGTTGTTCGGACCGAATGCGGCGGGAAAGAGCAACTTTCTCGACTGTCTGCAACTGCTCTCCAAGCTTGCTACCTCTCGGACGATCAAAGAGGCGTTTGAGCCGCCTTACCGGGGTAAGCCTCTTGAATCCTTTACTTTTGGCGAGCGGGGAATCAAGGGTTCGCTAGCAAAGGAGCGACTTTCCTTTTCCATCGAAGTCGACGTACGGATCTCCGATGCGATAGCTAATGCGGTCAATCGACAAGTTAATGAGATGCGCCGCTCAGGCAGTCAGGAAAGTGGGGCAGGTAGGGAAATGAAACCCGGCAATGCCGTGCGCGAGAGGAATCTGCGCTACCGCATCAAGGTAGAGATGCTGCCCAAGTCCGGTATTCTTCGAGTGGCGGACGAATATCTCGCGGCGCTCAACGAAAAAGGCCAACCAACAGGAAAGCGCAAGCCATTTCTCTCCCGTGAGGGCAACCGCCTGCACCTGCGCTTGGAAGGTCAGGCGCATCCTAGTTACTACGAATGCTACCTCGACCACAGCATTCTTTCACTGCCGCACTATCCACCGCATTATCCGCATCTGGTGGCTATGCGGAAAGAGCTGGAGAACTGGCTGTTCTACTATTTCGAGCCACGTGAGCGGATGCGCACGGCCAACCCTGTCAAGGAAGTGCGACATATCGGGCTTATGGGTGAGGAACTGGCCTCATTCCTCAACACGTTAAAAGCCCTTGACCCTAAGCAATTCAATGCGGTCGAAAAAGCATTGCGCCTGATCATGCCTAATGTGCACGGCATTGGGGTGGAAGTTAGCAATCTCGGTGAAGTTGAACTCACTCTCCAAGAGAGCGGTATCCCGGTACCAGCCCGCATCCTCTCGGAAGGTACCCTGCGCATCCTAGGGCTGCTGTCCCTGGCTGGGGCTAAGGAGCAACCTTCGTTGATCGGTTTTGAGGAGCCAGAGAACGGTATCCATCCCCGCCGCATCCAGCTCGTCGCCGAACTTCTGAAAACGCGCGCCTCCTCGGGTGAAACCCAATATATCGTGACCACCCATTCACCGATCCTACCCGATCTGGTATCGGAAGACTCATTGTTCGTTTGCAAGCGGGTCGACAATGAGACGAGCATCGAGCCGTTCAAGGAATGGGGGCCGCTATGGAAAAAGGGCGAAGTGGATCAAGCGCTAATGGAAGCGGAGGACCTCACCGTCTCAGAGCGGATGCAGCGAGGTGATTTCGATGCGTGAGATAGCTCTCTTCGTAGAGGACTTTGCTCACAAAGAGTTCCTCGCGGCGTTACTGCAGCGCCTCGCGGCAGAATATGGCGTTGATATCCAATTGCACTGGCGGAATGCCCGTCGCGGCCACGGTATGGTCGTCAATGAACTCAAGCAATTTCTTCGTGATCTGCAACGAGGGTGGGATGCGCTGCCGGATCTCGTCGTCGTGGCCACCGATGCCAACTGCAAGGGACTGTCAGAACGCCTGAGGCAACTCAGTGAGATCACGAGCAAGATCAACTTGCCCACAGTCTGCGCCGTCCCCGAACCCCATATAGAGCGCTGGCTGCTGGTGGACTCCGCTGCGTTCAAATCAGTCTTCGGACGGGGATGCAACGCGCCTGACCAGAAATGCGAAAGGGCGCGCTACAAAAAAATACTGATCGAAGCCATAAGAGCGTCCGGTGTGGCGCCCAGCCTAGGCGGCATCGAATTCTCTGAGGATATCGTCATGGCGATGGATCTTGATCGTGCCGCAGCGGCTGATGGGTCGTTGAGGAAATTGATCGAAGAGCTACGTAGGATATTTCAGGCATGGCAACCTGCTCAGGCCCGGTGATAATAGACATATGGTTTCTTGAAGATTCGATGCAATGCTTGCGGGATTATTGCATCGAATCTTCAAGAAATCATATAAAAAAAAATGTACTATTGACTACCGAATGAGTAACCCCGGAACGTTCACCCCTTGGAATCACTTCAGCGCCCCCATTGTTCCATGCTCAAGACAGCGATTTACGTTGACGCCGAAAACATCAAGATGAGCGGCGGCTACGGCATGCGCTACGACGTGCTCGTCGGCCTGGCCAACAGCCATAACTCGGTGATGCTGCGGGCCAACTGCTACCTGGCCGAGGACCACGAGCGCACCCAGCGCGACCCGGAGTACCGCCAGAAGGTCTACGCCTACCACAACATCCTGCGCAACTGCGGCTTCAAGATCATCAAGAAGTATGTCCGCCGCTTCAAGGACGAGGACGGCAACATCACCACCAAGGCCAACGCCGACATGGACCTGGCCATCGACGCGCTGCTCCAGGCCCGCAACCTCGACCGCATCATCCTGCTCACCGGCGACGGCGATTTCCTCCGCCTGATCATCGCCCTGCAGAACACGGGCTGCCGGGTGGAGGTGATCGGGTTCCACAATGTCAGCAAGGAGCTGCGCGAGGTGGCCGATTCCTACATCTCCGGCTTTCTGGTGCCGGGCCTGCTGCCGATCGCCGGCAGCTACGGCGACAACGGCGAGCGCTGGCAGCGGGGCACGGTGGCCAATTTCAACCAGGACCGGGGCTTCGGCTTCTTCCGCTACTACCGGCTGCAGGAGGGGGTGCTCCAGTCGGAAACGGTCTTCTTCCACCTGTCGAAATCGACCCTCCCCTCGGACCACTTCTTCCAGGAACCGTACCGGATCTTCGAATTCAGGATCGTGGACAATCCGGCCAACAGCAACCGGCCCGAAGCCTGGGACATCCGGCTGCTCAAGGAGGGGTGAGGACGATGACAACTGCGCGCGGCCTGCTCCTCGCCGGCGATCTTGGCGCCACCAAGACCAGCCTGGCGCTGTACCGGGCCGAGGCCTGGCCCGGACCGCCGCTGCGGCAGCAGACCTTCCGCAACAGGGACTTCGCCGCATTCGACAACCTGCTCACCGCCTTTCTGGGTGACGATCGGCCGGCGGCCCTCTGCCTGGGCGTGGCCGGACCGATCATCGACAACGCGGCCCGCATGACCAACCTCGCCTGGTCGATCGAGGCCGCGGCCCTGCAGGCCCGTTTCGGTTTTACCCGGGCCCTGCTGATCAACGACCTGGTGGCCACCGCCGCCGGCATTCCCTGGCTCGCGCCGCAGGACCTGCACCCGCTCAACCCGGCCGGCCACGCGGCCGCAGGCGCGGTCATGGCGGTGCTGGCGCCGGGCAGCGGCCTGGGCGAGGCCTTTCTCGTGCCCCACGGCGGCACCTTTCTCCCCTGCCCCTCGGAAGGCGGCCATGCCAGCTTCGCCCCCCGGACCGCCGAGCAGATCGAGCTGCTGACCTTCATGGCCGCACGTTGCGATCACGTCTCGGTGGAACGGGTCTGCTCCGGCCTGGCCATGCCCGAACTGTTCGCCTTTGCCGCCGCCGGCCGGCCGGTGCCGGACTGGCTGGCGACCGAATTGACGCAGTCCGCCGACCAGACGCCGGTGATCGTCCGGGCCGCCGTCGACGCCGCGTGCGGGGGCCGGCCCTGCGAGCCGGCGGTGCATACCCTGCGCCTCTTCCTCGACATCCTGGCCGACGAGGCCGCCAACCTCGCCCTCAAGACCCTGGCCCTGGGCGGGGTTTTCATCGGCGGCGGCCTGGCGGCCCGGCTCCTGCCGCTGATCGAGGCGCCGCGGTTCATGACCGTCTTTGCCCGGGGCATCTACCGGGAGATGCTCGCCCGCGTCCCGATCCACGTGATCGTCAACCCGCAGACCGCCCTGCTCGGCGCCGCGGCCACGGGCATGGCAGCCCTGCGCCGCGACCCGGCGACCGCCGCTTCCGCCTGATCGTCGCTGCCGCACCCTCAGGCGCGTTCCCAGGCTGCCATGACCCTGTTCGCGGTTTCCCAGATCCTGGTCGTCGTCGCCATCGGCTTTGATCTGCTCTCCTTCCAGTTCAAGGAACGGCGGCGGATCATCGCCTGCATGGCCATCTCCTGCCTGCTGATCGCCGTCCATTTCGCGCTGCTGGGGCACTGGACCGCCACCGGGCTGGCAGGGCTCGCCGGCCTGCGCCTCATCGTCAGCTACCGCACCACCTCGAAGCGGGTGATGGCGGCCTTCATCGCCGCCTCCCTGGTCATCGCCGCCGCGACCTTCCACGGCATCCTCAGCGTGCTCAGCTGCCTGGGCTCGATCTTCGGTACCGTCGGCTCGTTCAGCGCGGACGACAAACGGCTGCGGCAGATACTCATGGTGGGCACCAGCCTCTGGCTGCTCCACAACATCCTGGCCGGCACCCCCACCGCCGTGCTCATGGAGGCCCTGTTTCTCGGCAGCAATTTCGTGGGCTATTACCGCTATTATGTGCGAGGGACGGGAAAAACCGGGATGCCGCCGCCGACCCTCGGGCCGGGCCGGCAATGACAGGCCTGTCAGGCGCCGGCCGGCACCGGCGGCAGGGCGAGCAGGCGATGGTAGATCTCGCGGCCGATCCAGGCATCGGTGGCGGCATAGCGGATCTGCTGCGCGGTGAGTTCGGGATTGGCCCAGTTGGTGGTCCGCGCCGACTTGGAGATGCGCAGTCCGCAGACCGCGGCGGCCAGTCCGCGCAGGCCGTGGTGGCGCAGGCCCCGGCTCCGGGCCAGCCGTGCCAGGTCGACGAAGCCGGCCGGCCGGAAGGGATGCAGTTCCCGCAGGCTCTTCAGATCGAAATCCGGCGCCACCCCGGCCTTGACGATGGCCGGATTCTCGAGCAGGGCCAGGAGCGGGGCCGACAGACCGGTGTGCCGCAACTGCACGAGCACCACCTCGTCCTCGGCGGCCAGTTGCAGAAGGCTGGGCTGAAATTTCTGCCCCTTGTGGAACGCCGGCCGGGTTTCGGTATCGAAGCCGAGCAGGTTGGCGCGCGCAAGGCGCATCGCCGCCGCTTCCGCTTCCGCCGCGGTGCGGACACAGCACACCATCCCCTGCCAGCACGCCAGGGGCAGGGCGTTGATGGCCTCCTTGCTCAGCCGGATCTCCCCCGCTGCATTCATGTCCCGGTTCCTCCCCCGTTCATGGTCGTGCCAACGCCTCCCGGATGGCCTGACCCAGCTTGGCGATGGTGTAGGGCTTTTTGATATAACGTCCGACCCCGAGCCGCTGGGCCTCGATCACCCGTTCGTTCTCGGAAAAACCGCTGGCGATGATCGCCCGCTGGTCCGGCACGATGCCGATCCAGCGGCGGTAGGTCGCCAGCCCGTCCATGCCGTCGCCGAGGATCATGTCGAGCAGCAGGAGGTCGAAACGCTCCCTCGCGGCCAGCAGCAGGGCCTCCTCGCCGCTGGCCGCGACGGTGACCCGATAGCCCAGTTCCTCCAGGATGGCGGCGGCGATCATCCGTTGCTCCTCGACATCGTCGACCACCAGAATGCGCTCGCCGTTGCCCCGGTACTCCTCCGGGGGCACCGTTCGCAGATGCTGCTGCACGGCCACCGAGGTCACGGGGAAATAGAGGGTGAAGGTGGTGCCGACGCCGACGGTGCTCTCACAGTGAATGAAGCCCTGGTGATCCTTGACCGTGCCCCAGACCACGGCCATGCCCAGGCCGGTGCCGCTTCTTCCCATCTTCTTGCTGGAATAGAACGGCTCGAAGATCTTGCCGATATCCTCGGCCCGAATTCCGCTGCCCTGGTCCGACACCTCCAGCACCACGTATTCGCCCTGGCCGATGCGCTCGTCGAGCTGGAGCGAATTGTCGACATACCGGTTTTCCGTGCGCAAACGGATCGTCCCGCCCCGTTCCATCGATTCCGCCGCATTGGTCACCAGATTCATGATCGTCTTGACGAGATGGACCGGCGAGCCCAGCAGCGGCATGAGATCGGGCGCGTACTCGGTCACGATCTCGACGCCGGGATGGCGGAGCCGCAACAGGCCGCATTCGGGACTCGCGAGGTAGACGTCGACCAGGGCATCGAGCCTGATCGGCTCCTTGACCGCCACGCCGCGCCGCGCCAGGGTGAGCAGGTCCTGCACGATGTCCGCGGCCTTTTGTCCCGAATCCCTGATGGTCTGCAGCGGCCTGTACATCGGGTCGCTTTCGGGCAGTTTCATCAGGAGCAGGTCGGGGTAACTGACGATGCCCGAGAGGATGTTGTTGAGATCGTGGGCCACGCCACCGGCCAGGGTGCCGATCATTTCCAGCTTTTCCGCCCGGATTAGCCGTTCCTCGGCCCGCTGCCGCTCAAGCACCTCCTTCTTCAGCTCCGCCGACCGTTGCTCGATGATGTGCTCCAGATTCTCCTGATGGTGGGCGAGCGCCGTCTCGGTGTCGCGGCGGACCCGGATTTCCTCCTTGAGGTCGGCCAGGGTCCGCTCCAACTGCCCGATCATGGCGTTGAACGAATCGGTCAGCTCGGTAACCTCATCCGGAGGGTCCGGATGCGGGGGCAGGCGCTGGCTCAGGTCGCCGGCGCCGACAAGGCCGATGACCCGCAGCATGGCCCGGAGTCTGGCCACGACCACCCGGTGGACGAGGGCCGTCAGCGCCAGGGAGATCAGCGCCAGCACCGCCAGGGCGCCGACGCTGCTGAACTGCACGATGCGGTACAGCGGCCGCAGGGTGCGGTCCAGCGATTGGTTGATGTTGAACGACCAGTCGACCCGGTGCAGGTGCTGGAAAACGGTCAGGGTCTCGACCGTTCCCATCCGGTGGACAAAGGTTCCCTGCTGCTGCCCGGCGATGCGCCGGAGAAAGTCCGCCGACACCATGGCCGCGAGTTCCGCCTCGTTGTTCCCGGAACTGGCCAGCACCTGCCGGCTGCCGTCGGTCAGGAAGGCGTAGCCGTATTGCTTCTGTCCGAAGCTCCTGAGAAACAACTCCTTGAACGCGGCAAAATCCACCGCGCCGCCGATGACGCCGACAACGCCGTCGTTCTTCAGGACCGGCGCCGTGACGACAAACACGGGCCGGCCGCTCCACCGGCTTTGCACCACCGGCGAGATCACCGCCTGCCCCTGGAGGGTCGCCCGGATGTAGGGACGGTCGCCCAGGGTGATCGCCGTGTCGTCGTTCGCCCTGGCGGCCGCATGCACCAGGATGGCGCCCTGCCGGTCGGCGAGGAAAATGCTCTCGTAAAAGGGATAGCCGTGGTGCAGGCTGGCCAGCAACTGCTGCGCCCCCTTCCGGGCGCTACGGCCGTAGTACCCCTCCTCGGCCAGCGCATCGACAAAGACCTCCTGGCGGGCCCACAGGGCGATGTCGCCGCTCCGGGCCTGGAGCCAGTTGTCCAGCAGACTGGCCGTGAGCTGCGCCTCCCGCTGCAGCCGCCTGCTCAGTTCCTGCTCGACCACGGTGCGGGCATTGAAATGGAAAATGCACAGCACCAGGACCAGGCCGAGGGCGATCACCAGCACGGCGGGAAGGAGTATCTTCCGGCTGAGCCCCGGGCGCAGAATGCGCTTCACCGGATGACCACCTCGGCCCGCTTGATGACGGTGTAGGGAATCTGGATGCCCAGCCGCTCGGCTGTCCGCAGATTCAACTGAATGCGGCCGCGATCGGTCGGAGCGATCGGGAAATCGGCGGGCGTTCCGCCGGCGAGCAGGGCCTGGGTAATCTGTCCCGTTGCCCGTCCCTGTTCCCGCATGGACACGCTCAGCCCGCACAGAACGCCGGATTCGGCGGCGCTGTCATACAGTCCCACCGTGGGCAGGGCCAAGCCGTCGTTGAGCAGGCGGACCAGTTCCCGCTCGGGGACCTTGGTCGGGTCGGCGGCGCTGCGGACGATGGTGCGGATCACGTAGAGGAGAACGGCGTCCACCCGGCCGCGATGCCGTTCGATGGCGGCCTGCCAGTCTTCCAGGGTCAGGGGTTGTTCGTAGGCCACCACCGCCACCGGCAGGGTCAGGGTCTTGCAGAAGGCGATCAGGGGGTCGGTGGTCTCCGACTTGTCGGCCATGACCAGCAGCCTGCTCGCCCCCGGCCGGATCCTCAGCAGCAACTCGATGCTCTCCGACACGTTGGGCCGCTCCAGCACGCCGGTGACATTGGCCGCCGGGAAACCGTACCGGGCCGGATCGGCGTTGACCCCGCCGAACACGAACCAGGGCGGGCCGGCGGCGCCGGCATAGTGCCTGGCGAAATACTGCTGGGCGTTGTCGTCCATGGCGATCACCACCCGGGGCCGTTCCTCGGCGACGATTCGCCTGGCCTGCTCTCCGGCGGCCTGCTTCCATGCCTCGGAGGTCTGCCGCTTGGTGTCCATGTAGAAGAACCGGCGCCGACAGTCGACCCCGACTAGGGCCTCCTCGATGCCCTTGTCCATTTCCGCCACATGTTCCCGCTGGTCCCGGTGGTAGCTGTGCACGACCAGCACCGTCGCGGGTCCGGTCGAAGCGGGCGGCCCCACCGCCATCAGAAGCGGCAGGAAAAAAACGAAACAGATGCGCCAAGAACCGGCACGATGCATGATTTCTCTCCGTCGAGACGGGGTCCGGCGGGACAAAGGCGCCGGACCCCCATGGCTCATTGGGAGTATGGTCGCACAAAAAGCCGGCGATTGCAATTTTTCCGGTTATTTTTCGCGCCGCGTCCGTGACGGCCGTTGTGCCCTGCGTGCGGACAATTCGGGATTTTCTCCGCCGGATGGATGAAAAGCCTTTCCTTGTCCCCTCTTTTCTTCTATTTTAAAATCTAGTAACTATTCCCATAAGTTTCCGCCTTGTCAGCCCAGGAGCGCCGTCCGTGAAACCGACAGATATCGAGGACCCGGAATATTTCCACAAGGTGATCGACTGCCAGTTCGCCTGCCCCGCCCACACCCCGGTGCCGGAATACATCCGCCTGATCAGCGAGAAACGGTACACCGACGCCTACATGGTCAACTGGGTGTCCAACGTCTTTCCCGGCGTCCTCGGCCGGGTCTGCGACCGGCCCTGCGAACCGGCCTGCCGCCGGGCCCGGGTGGAAAAGGAGCCGGTGGCCATCTGCCGCCTGAAACGGCTCTGCGCCGACAACCGCGACCTCGGCGTCACCGCCCGCTTTCCCGCCATTCCGCACGAGAAAAACGGCAAGCGGATCGCCCTCATCGGCGGCGGCCCGGCCTCGCTGACCGTAGCCCGCGACCTGATGCCGCTGGGCTACAGCATCGATCTGTACGACGAGCAGGACAAGGGCGGCGGCTTCATGCGCAGCCAGTTGCCCTCCTTCCGCCTGCCCGAGGCGGTGCTGGCCACCGAGGTCAACGCCATCCTCGACATGGGGGTGACCACTTATTTCAATCACCGGGTGGAGAGCATGCGGACCATGCTGGCCAGGGGCTACGACGCCCTCTTCGTCGGCACCGGCGCGCCGCGCGGCCGCGATCTGCCCGACCTGCCGGGCCGCCAAGAGGGCGATGCCTGGATTCACGTCGGCCTCAATTGGCTGGCCGGGGTGATCTTCGGCCATATCGCCTCGATCGGCAAGCGGGTGCTGGTGATCGGCGGCGGCAACACCGCCATGGACTGCTGCCGCACCGCCCGCCGCCTGGGCGGCACCGATGTGCGGGTGATGGTGCGCAGCCCGCGGGCCGAGATGAAGGCCTCGCCCTGGGAAATCGAGGATGCCCTGGGCGAGGATATCCCCATCGTCGACAATCACTCCCCCCTCGACTTCGTCATCGAGGGCGGCCGGCTGGTGGGCATGCGTTTTGAGAAAATGCGCTCCGGGCCGGATGCCGCCGGCCGTCTGCGGACCGAGCCCACCGGCGAGGAGCCGGTGTTCTTCCCCTGCGACGCGGTCCTGCTGGCGGTCGGCCAGATGAACGCCTTTCCCTGGATCGAGGCGGACGCGGGCATCGAGTTCGACAAGTACGGCCTGCCGGTGCTCGATCCGCTCACCCTGCAATCCTCCCTGCCCCAGGTCTTCTTCGGCGGCGACGCCGCCTTCGGCCCGCGCAACATCATCACCGCCGTGGCCCACGGCCATCAGGCGGCCATCTCCATCGACCTCTTCTGCCGGGGCGAGTCGCTCCGCAACCGGCCCGCGCCCCAGGTCAACCTGGCCGGCCAGCAGATGGGCGTGCACGACTGGCTCTACCACAACCAGGTGACGACCACCGAGCGCCAGGCCGTGCCCATGCTCGCCAAGGCCAAGTCGCTGAAGGACCGGCTTCTGGAGGTGGAACTCGGTTTCGACCGGCAGGTCGGCCAGGCCGAAGCGCTGCGCTGCCTCAACTGCGACGTGCAGACCGTGTTCCGGGCCGATCTCTGCATCGAATGCGACGCCTGCGTCGACGTCTGCCCGGAGAGCTGCATCAACTTCATCGACAACGGCCCGGAGGCAGAACTCCGCGCCCGGCTCAAGGCGCCGGCCCCCAATCCGGAGCAAAGCCTGTATGTTTCCGTGCCCGTGGCCAGCGGCAAGGTGATGGTCAAGGACGAGAACGTCTGCCTGCACTGCTCGCTCTGCGCCGAGCGGTGCCCGACCTCGGCCTGGGAGATGCAGAAATTCCTCTACCTTTCAGCGCAGGCGGGACAACCATGAAGCAACTGGAAAGCGTCAACGATTTCGTCGTCCGTTTCGCCACGGTCAACGGCTCCGGCTCGGCCAGCGCCAACAACCTGTTCGCCAAGGCGGTGTTCCGCATGGGCGTGCCGGTCAGCCCGAAGAACATCTTCCCCTCCAACATCCAGGGACTGCCCACCTGGTACGAGGTGCGGGTCAACGAGCGCGGCCATGTCGGCCGGCGGGGCGATGTCGATATGGTGGTGGCGATCAACGGCCAGACCATGCGGCAGGATTACGACGGCCTGGTCCCCGGCGGCTATTTCGTCTACGATTCGTCCCGGCCGCTGCCCGAGGATTTCCGGCGCGACGACGTCACGGCCATCGGCGTCCCCCTGACCACGATCTGCAACGAGGCCTTCGACAACGTCAGGATGCGGCCCCTGCTCAAGAACATCATCTATGTCGGCGCGCTGGCGGCCCTGCTCGACATGGAGTTCGAGGTGCTCGCCGATTCCCTGCGCAAGCAGTTCCGCAAGAATCCCGCCCTGGCCGAGCCCAACATCCGGGCCCTGGAACTGGGGTTCTCCTACGCCCGCGACCATCACGCCGGCGCCTGCAAGCTCACGGTGCGCCGGAGCGACCGGGTGGGCGACGCCGTCATGATGGACGGCAACAGCGCCACCGCCCTGGGGGCGATCTTTGCCGGCGCCACCGTGGTGGGCTGGTATCCGATCACCCCGTCCACCTCGATTATCGAGGCCTTCGGCCGCTTCGCCGAACAGTTCCGGACCGAGGACAACACCGGCCGCCTCAAGGCGGCCATCGTCCAGGCCGAGGACGAACTGGCCGCCATCGGCATCGTCATCGGCGCCTCCTGGAACGGGGCCCGCGCCTTCACCGCCACCTCCGGCCCCGGCATCTCGCTGATGAGCGAATTCCTCGGCCTGGCCTACTTCGCCGAGATCCCGGCGGTGCTCATCGACGTGCAGCGGGCCGGCCCCTCCACCGGCATGCCCACCCGTACCCAGCAATCCGACCTGCTCACCTGCGCCTACGCCTCCCACGGCGACACCAAGCATCCGCTCCTCTTTCCCTGCGATCCCAGGGAGTGCTTCGAGATGACCGCCGATGCCTTCGACCTGGCCGAGCGGCTGCAGACGCCGGTGATCGTGATGAGCGACCTCGACCTGGGCATGAACGACCACTACGGCCCGCCGCTCGCCTGGGACGAAAATCGGCAATACGACCGGGGCAAGGTGCTGAACGCCGCCCAGCTCGACGCCCTCGCCGCCAGATGGGGCCGGTACCGCGATACCGACGGCGACGGCATCTGCTATCGCACCTATCCCGGCACCCATCCCGACAAGGGCGTCTATTTCACCAGGGGCACCTCGCGGGACGAATACTCGGCCTATACCGAAGAGGGCAACGCCTATGTCCGCAACATGGAACGGCTGCGGCTGAAATGGGAGACCGTCAAGCGGCTGCTGCCCCTGGCCCGGATCAAGATGACCAACGCCGAGGCCCGGCTGGGCGTGGTCTTCTACGGCAGTACCACCCCGGCGACCTACGAGGCCATCGAGCTCCTGCACCACCGGGGCATCGCGGTCAACAGCATGCGCATCCGCGCCTTCCCCTTCCAGCAGGAGGTACTCGATTTCGTCCTCGCCCACGAACTGGTGTTCGTCATTGAGCAGAACCGGGACGGCCAGATGCGGACCCTGCTGATCAACGAGGGCAGCCTGCCCGCGGCCAGGCTGGTGCCCATCGCCAGCTACGACGGCCTGCCCGTGGCCAGCCGCTTTCTCACCCGCGCCCTGGAGGAGGCCCTGGCCGAACGCGGCGTCATCCTCCCCAAAACCGCTCCCGACCAAGGAGGTGCCCGATGACCTTTTTCCGCCCCGCCTTCCGTCATCCCGAATTGCCGCCCAATGCCGCCGGCTACCGCCGCCAGGACTACGAGGGCGGTATCTCCACCTTATGCGCCGGCTGCGGCCACGATTCCATCTGCAACGCCATCGTCCAGGCCTGCTTCGAGCTGGCCCTGCCGCCGCACCGCATCGTCAAGATGTCCGGCATCGGCTGCTCCTCCAAAAGCCCGGCCTATTTCCTCGGCAAATCGCACGGCTTCAACTCGGTGCACGGCCGCATGCCCTCCATCGCCACCGGCGCCAACATGGCCAACCGCGACCTAATCTACCTGGGCGTTTCCGGCGACGGCGACACCGCCTCCATCGGCATGGGCCAGTTCATCCATGCGGTCCGCCGCAACCTCGACATGCTCTACATCGTCATGAACAACGGCTGCTACGGCCTGACCAAGGGCCAGTACTCGGCCACCGCCGACAAGGGGTCGAAGGGCAAGAAGGGCGGGGTCAACGAGCTGGAGTCCATCGACCTGTGCGAGCTGGCCATCCAGTTGGGGGCCGGTTTCGTGGCCCGCAGCTTTTCCGGCGACAAGCAGCAGCTGGTGCCGCTGATCAAGGCCGGCCTGTCGCACCGGGGCATGTCGTTCATCGACGTGATCTCGCCCTGCGTCACCTTCAACAACAACCCGGAATCGACCAAGAGCTACCACTGGGTTCGCGAGCACAGCGAGGCCACCAACACCTTCGACCTGGTGCCCTTCCGCCGGCCCATCACCGCCGAATACGCCGACGAGACCGTGCAGGAGGTGGTCCTGCACGACAACTCGGTGATCCACCTGCACAAGCACCGCGACGCCCCGGACATCACCGACCGCCGCCAGGCCATCGACAACCTGGAGGACCACAAGGCCCAGGGGGTGATTCTCACCGGCGTGCTCTACGCCAACCCGGATTCGGCCGACACCCACGACATCCTCCACACCTGCGAAAGGCCGCTCAACAGCCTGACCGAGGCCGATCTCTGCCCCGGCAGCCCGGTCCTGGAGGCGATCAACGCCGCCCATCGGTGAGCGCGGCGCGCCCATGCACGAGTACGCCGCCCTGCTGGCGGGCATCGTCTGCGCCGGGGTCGGCGGCGAGCTGTTCGTCCGCGGCACGGTCGGCCTGGCCCATTGGCTGCGGATTTCGCCGGGGATCATCGGCGCGGTGGTGGCCGCCTTCGCCACCTCGAGCCCCGAGCTGTCCGTGGCGATCAACGCCGCCCTGGCGGGCAATCCCCAGATCGCCCTCGGCGACGTCCTGGGCAGCAACATCGTCAATGTGGCCCTGATCCTGGCACTGGCCCTGGTCATTTCCGGCATCCAAAGTCCGCGCGACAGCATCAGGCGCGACTTTCCCGTTGCCCTGCTGGTCCCTCCCTGCACCGGCCTGCTCGTTCTCGACGGCCAACTTTCCCGCTTTGACGGTCTGCTGCTCTTCGGCCTGTTCCTGGCGTGGCTGGTCCTCGCCATGATCGAGGCGCGCAGGCAGCGCAGCGCCACGGAGGCCGTGCTCGGGGAACACCGGCGGGGACGGATCGTCTGCTCCTGCCTCGGCGGCCTGGCCCTGCTCGTTCTCGCCGGCAACCTGATCGTGGCGGGCGCCGAGGGCATCGCCCTGGGCATGGGCATGGACTATTTCACGGTCGGCCTCACGGTGGTGGCCATCGGCACATCCACGCCCGAGCTGGCGACGGCGATCATCGCCAAGCTGCGCGGCCACGACGAAGTCGGCCTGGGAACCATCCTGGGCAGCAACATCTTCAACGGCCTGCTGATCGTGCCGGTGGCGGCCATCATCGCCCCCATCGCCGTTGTCGACCGCGGCGGGGTCATGCTGTCCCTGTTCTTCGGCTTCCTGGCCCTGGCACTCACCTATCCGACACGCAGCGGCGCCATCCACCGCAACCGGGGCGTGCTGCTGCTCCTGCTCTACGGCTTCTCCCTGTACACGGTGCTGGCCTTTCGGCCCTGATCGCGTCTATTCCTCTTCCCCAACGAAGAGATTTCCTTTATTTTTATCGGCATCGTCGCCCCAAGCGGCGCACTCCCCCACTTTGAACCTCTTCGCTTCGGAATCGCCCCGCCATGGACACGCCCCTGCACCGCCATTCCCTATCGCCCGCTCCCCGTACGCAACGGCCGTCCCCGCCGTCGTCCCGCTCGTGCAAACCGGGCCGGACCCTGGTGGCGACCTGCGCCATGCTGCTGCTCCTCGGCTGTGCCGGATGCGCGGAGCAGCCGCCGCCGGGCCGGTTGGCGCCGCAAGTCGCCATCAGGCCCGAAGCACGGGTGGCACCGGACCGGACCATGGCCCGCCGTTGCATCGGCGCCTATCACGCCCGCCAGCTCACCGGCGATTTCGCCGGCTACGCCGGCCTGCACCAGTTCGTCGACCGGATGGTGGAGCAGCACGGTTTCGAGCGGGAATACCTGCTGGGCTTGTTTTCCCAGGCCCGGCGTAAGAACTGGACCCTCGACTACCTCACCAAGTCGGATCAGGAACTGAAAGGCCCCCCGGCCGTCGGCGGCTGGACCCGCTACCGGGCCAAATTCCTCGACGAGCGCCATATCGGCGCTGGTGTCGACTTCGCCCGCCGCCATCAAGGCACCCTGCAGCGCGCCACCCGGCAGTACGGCGTGCCGGCGGAGTATATCCTGGGCATCCTGGCGGTGGAGACCACCTTCGGCAGCTATGTCGGCAAGGACCGGGTACTCGACGCCCTGACCACGCTGGGCTTCGATTATGCCCGGCGCGGCGACTATTTTCGCGGCGAACTGGAGAACTTCCTGGTGATGGCCAGGGACGAGGGCATCGACCCGGCCCGGCCGCTGGGCTCCTATGCCGGGGCCATGGGGCTGGGGCAGTTCATGCCCGGCAGCTTTCTGCGCTGGGCCGTGGATTTCAACGGCGACGGCCGCCGGGACCTGTGGGACGCGGAAGACGCCATCGGCAGCGTGGCCAACTACTTTGCCCAGCACGGCTGGCGGGCCGGCCATCCGATCGTCACGCCCCTCCAGGCCAACGGCCGGGTCGGTCTGGAACCGGGGCTCTCGCCCCAATACAGCCTCGCCGACCTCCGCCATGCCGGGTTGCAGCCGGCGCGGCCGTGCAGCGACGACGGCCCCCTGCGGCTGCTGCTCCTCCGCCATGCCGGCTACGATCAGTACCTGATCGGGCATCCCAACTTCTACACCATCACCCGCTACAACAACAGCACCTACTACGCCATGGCGGTGCATGAACTGGCCCAGACGTTCAGGCGGAGACTCTAGGCCGGGACGCGGCGGCCGGTCGCACGGAACTACGCACAGCCAAGCGACGATACCCGTCATTCCGTCTGGCCGCTCGCCTGGCGAGGCCGGCATCAGGGGGGCGCCAGATACGGCCCAACCGCGGCGGTCCCGCTGCTCCGCTATGGCTGCACGAATGCCGGTCTCGAATGTGCCCTCAAATCGGGAATCTGCTTCAACTTTCCGATCTTATGAAGAAAAGCAGCGGTGGTATTCAAGCTGTCGATGGTTTGGTCATCCAGTCGAACCCGCCATTCCATCTTGCGGAACATGTCGGCCTCCAGGGCGGCCGGCGCCCCCGTGACCGCGGCCGTTGCGGCTCCGGCGGCGTCCGGCTCGGCATTGATCCAGTCGACGGCCTTGCGCGTTCCGGCCACAACGACCCGGATGGCGTCGGGATGGGCGTCGGCGAAGGCCCTGGTTGCCACCAGGAGCAGTGGATAATCGTTGCCCAGGCCCGAAAGGGTGGCGACCTCGTGTGCACCGGGGGCCTTTTGCAGGGCAAGGGTCGGTGTCGGTTCGGATGCGGCGAGGGCGTCGATGGAGCCGCTGAGCAGCCCTTCGATGAGATCCTTTTGCGGCATGTTGACCAGTGTCACCGCCGCCGGCTCGACGCCATTGCGCTCCAGGTAGAGGTACACCGCTCCATGGGTGCTGGAACCGAACTGGACGCCGAGGCGCTTGCCGGCGAGGTCGGTGGCCTGGACGATGCCTGCCTTCCCGGCGGCGATGATCGAATGCATCTTTTCGCCGCCCCCGTAGGCCGCTATGAGCACGCAGTCCCGATTGCCGGCCAGGGCGATCAGGGCCGGGACATCCCCCATGACCGCCACGTCGGCGCTGCCGCTGACCAAAGCCTCGGCCCCGGCGATGCCGGCGTTCATCCCCAGGGGAACGTCCTGCACGGTCACCCCGGTGGCCTCGAACCAGCCGTTGCGCGAGGCCAAAAATTGTGGCGCATAATAGCCCTTGGCCGTATAGGCGAGCCGGCAGACAGTTTTTTCATCCTGTTGTGGTGGAGCGTTTTCGCACCCTGCGAGGAACAGGAGGAGCAAGGCGGGCAGCATCTGCAGCATGACGATGCGTGTTCTTTGCCGCTCACGCATAATATCTCTCCTCCTGTCTTTGTCTTTGACCGGCTTGCGTCTCGCCGTTGAAGGTGTCCAGAGAGCCGCCCATCCTGGCCCTCAATTCCTCCGTTTGTTCCGCGAGCCGTGCATCCAGGCGGTTTCTCGGCCGTGGCAGCCCGATGCGCTCAATGGCGCGCAGTCCCGACGGCGGCCGGTCGAGGACGACGACCCGGTCCGCCAGGTACACGGCTTCCGTCAGGATGTGCGTGACGAAGAGCACGGTCCAGCCGAACTGTCGCCAAAGCCCGGTCAGCTCGTCCTGCAGCCGGGAACGCATGACGGCGTCAAGGGAGGCGAAGGGTTCGTCCAGCAGCAGGATGTCGGGACGAAGGACAAGCGCGCGGGCCAGGGCCACGCGCTGCCGCATGCCACCGGACAGCGCCGCCGGATAGGCATGGGCGAAGTCCTGCAGGCCGACCTGGCAGAGGGCTTCCCGGGCGCGTTCCCTGGCCCGCCGGCGTCGCATTCCCTGGCGGCGCAGCCCATAGGCGACGTTGTCCAGGGCGGTGTACCAGGGAAAAACGGCGTGATCCTGGAAGACCACGACCCGGTCGGGTCCGGGCGCACGGACCGGTTTCCCCTTGACGGTCACCGTGCCGGAGGTGGGCTGCGTGAAGCCGGCAACGAGGTCGACAAGGGTCGATTTTCCGCTGCCGCTGGCCCCGACGATGGCCACGAATTCCCCGGCGTTCAGGATCAAATCCAGCCCATCGAGGGCGACGACGGCCTCTTGCCGCCCCTGTTCGGGGAACACCTTGCGCACCTGCCTGAGTTCGAGGATGGGGTCATTGGTCATGGCTCATCCCCCAGTGTTCCACGGTCCGCCGTTCGAGCGGCAACAGCAGCACTCGTTCCATCCCCAAACCAAACGCGGCGATGATGGCGATGCAGGCAAAAGCCGACGCGTAATCCATGGTCCAGCGCGACTGGATGATGGCATAGCCGAGACCGTCGCCGGAGCCGACGATCATCTCCGCCGCCACCAGGACCCGCCAGGCGGCGCCAAGCGCGATGCGCAGCCCGCTGAGCAGATGCGGCAGCGCGCCGGGCAGGAAGACCGTGGCGAGGAGCGCGCAGGGGCCGGCTCCACACATGCGGCCGGCGCGCACATAATGCGAGTCCACGCTCCGCACCCCCATGACTCCCGCAATGGCCAGTGCCGGGAAGGTGGTGAGCGCGATGATCGCCACGGTCGCCGTCTGATTGAGCCCGAACAGCAGGATGGCCACCGGAATCCAGGCCAACCCCGGAATGACCTGCAACACTTCGACGGTCGGCATGGTCACTCGGCGAACCGGAACCCACCCGCCGGCGAGGAGCGCGTAGGCGAGCCCGGTTGCCAGGCCGATGCCGAAGCCCTCGGCCCACCGCGCCAGACTGACCAGGGTATGATGGTAAATGGTGTACTCCAGGAAGACGGTGCCGTGAGCCATTTCCCACACAACCGTCACGCATTCCCAGGGCGTCGGGAAAGGAACGCCGCGTGCGGCGGTGACGGTCCAGGCCACCGCCTGCCACAGGCCGATGCCGAAAATCCATGCGCCCAGGGAATATCCTATCAGCCGGCTCCTGTTTTCCTTCTTCCCTGCCGGACTCAATGCGATTCCCTGGCGGGGCGGACAGCGAACCCCGCCGCCTGGAGCGTGGCCCGTGCCGTGGGCAGGTCGAATCCGCGCCAGGGACCGGTGCTCGACTTGGTGTCGCGGGGATTGGCGGCCTGTTCGACGATGATGGTATTGCTGCCGCAGCGAAGGACACTGGGCGTGGGGGGGTGCACGCACAGGTGCACTCCTCCGTCCGGGTATTCCAGCCGGGCCACGGCCGCGACCCGCCGCAGATAGGCTTCCGACACCTGGCCCAGATGCGCCAGCGGGGTGCCCATGACGGAGACCCGGGCCATGACGCCGGTTCCGGAAGCGCCGATGGACCTGGCGCGCCGCGCCTCGGTCAGGATTTCCGCGGGCGAATGCTCCGGCCCCAGCGGTTCGATGAGATACTGCACTTCCAGGCCGCCGGCCAGGGCGGTTTCAATGGTGCGCAGACGCATCTCCACGGTATGGCCGGTGTCGATGCCTTCGCGCAGGCGCACGACGTGATAGACCATGGAGAAACCGGCATCCTTGAGCGCCCTGACCGTATCGGCATCCATTTCGCCGGTATTGACGACCAGGTGCATGTCGTCGCCGATCCGGTCCCGGACGCGTCTCCCCAGCATGAGCAACCGGTTCAGGTCGTAGAATTGCGTCGTGCGCAAAACGACAAAGTCGGACCCGCCGTCCGCCAACGCACCCGCCCTGGCGACAATCGCCTCGGCAGAAAGCGGCGGGGAGTCCTGATAGGCGTCCCACTTGGCGGCATGGCTGCAAAAGGAACAGCCCATCCCGCAGGGGGTGCTGTCGATGCCGATGGCTGTCCAGATATAGCCCCGGCCGCCGGAAAGTTCGCGCGTCATGGCATCGGCGCGGGCCAGGAGAGGGTTGATCCGCTTGTCGCTGATGCGCGTATCAAGAAGCGCTTCGGATTCGTTCTCGGGTACCCTGTCGGCACCCATGGGGGCATCGTGCATACAAACTCCTTCTTTTCCGCTTGATACGCCCACCTGCCCGGAACCCTACCGGCAACACGACGTCGATGCGTCCCCGGCCATGGGCAAGGCGCCCCGGTGCAGGAGGCCCTGCGCCTGATCAAAAAAGGCCTCGATCAGCTGCGCCTGCATGTTCAAGGTCTCAAGCCAGCGCTGCAGGCAGGCCTTGCCATCTTCGGTCAAGACATACCGTCGCTTAGCCGGCCCGCTCGACTCCGTATCCCATTGCGAAACCAGCATGCCGCGCTTTTCCAGCATATTCAGATGCCGGTAGAGACCGGTCATGTTGATATGCATCCCTGCCGCCTCGATGTGCGCGCGGATGATGCGGGTCAGCTCGTACCCGTGCAGGGCGGGTTGCCGGTACAGGGTCAGCAGCACCCAGGGCGCCGCCAGGTTGCTCATGTTTTTGCCGCTGCAGGGGCAATTATCGAGAGAATCAGCCATAACAGATACCCGACCTTGTTTTGTATTCGACATTGTATAATAAAAGATCAAGACAGGTGTCAATCTCCTTTCCCTGTCCGCCAGGAGGTCCGCCGGAAAAAATCACATTTTTTTGCGGAAATATGGGACGATACCCAAGGAACCCCGGAGGCTATCCCTTTTTTCTCCGGACTGTGCTGTGCAAAGCAGCAAGGGGCGAGGCCTCCCGCGGGCGCAAGAGGAGATTCCACTGGTCGCCGCTTGGCATCAAGAACAGCACGTCTCCTCCCCGCGCTGCCCGCCCTTCTTCTTGCGGTGCGCAATCAGCAAGCGCCCATAAACCAGGCCCACAATGCCGGCCATGACCGTGCCAAGCAGGATGCCCACCTTGGATGCGTTCAGCAATTCCTGGTCGGTAAAGGCCAGGTTGGCAATAAACATCGACATGGTGAAGCCGATACCCGCCAACAACCCCACCAGCACACCCCAACTCCAGGTCATGCCCGCAGGCAGGCTGCACCAGCCCATCCGCACCGAGAGCCAGCTCAGCGCAAAGACACCAATGGGTTTGCCAAAGACCAGACCAAGGCTTACGCCGAGAAAAACCGTCACCGGACCGCCTCCGCTCAGGTGCACATCGCCGAAGCTGACCCCGGCATTGGCAAAGGCGAACAGGGGCATGACCATAAAAGCGACCCAGGGATGCAGAATCATTTGGATGCGGACCACCGGCGGCAGAAGTTCCCGCTGGGCATAGCGCAGACGCTTGACCGGGCGCATCAAGACGGCCAGATCATGGGAGCCGTTTTTTTTCTCGACATAGTCAATGATCGCCTCTGAGGCCAGCTCCGGGGGAGGGGCCGATTTTCTGACTTGTCGCGTCGGCGTGATCAGACCAAGGACAACGCCCGCCAGGGTCGGGTGGGCGCCGGTCTTCAGCAGTCCATACCAGAGCAGGACACCGGGCAGAATATAGGCCCAGGCCGAGCCCACCCCGATCCACTGCAGAAAAAACACCGCCAGAATGCCGCCGCCGGCGATGAAAAAGCCCGAGACATCCAAGCCGCCCGAGTAAAACAAGGCAATGATCAGGACCGCGACAATATCATCAATAATGGCCAGGGTCAGCAGGAAGATCCGCGCCGAAGACGGCACCGCCTTGCCCAGGAGCGTGAGGATGCCCACGGCAAAGGCGATGTCCGTGGCGGTCGGCACGGCCCAGCCATGCCGCACCGTGGCATCCGTGTTCAATGCGAGATACATCAGGGCCGGCAGGATCACACCACCGGCGGCGCCGACGAAGGGCAGGGAGGCTGACCTGACATCCGCCAAGGCGCCGTCATGCATCTCCTTGCGGATCTCCATGCCAACGACCAGGAAGAAAATCGTCATCAGAACGTCGTTGATCCAGAAGTGCAGGGAGTGTGAGAAGACGTAGTCCCCCAGTCCGATGGTCAGGGGCAGATGCCAGAACTGCTCAAAATCAGCGGCAAGGGGTGAATTTGCCAGGGCCAGGGCAGCGATGGTGGTCACCAGCAGCACAATGCCGCTCATGGCTTCGACATGGATGAATCGCTCAAAAGCCAGAAAGGCCTTATCGGCAAGGCGTTGGACAGGGGGCAAAAAAGTCTTGGCAGGGGTGACTTTCATGGAAGTGTTTGTGCAGTTGCAAAAATTGATATCAGCGCCCAGACAGCAAAAAAGGACGGCCGCATGCGTATTGTGGCGCAGGAGCGGGCGCCGCGCCGCATCAGGTGGCGCCGGGCGTTCGTCCTTGCCGTTTTTTTGAACTGTTTTTTCCTGAATCGATGCACATGAGGCACACTGCGGACGGTGGCGAGCGGCCAACGACGGGGTCGCGGCGCAACCGGAAAGGCATCCGCTCCGAGCTGCGCATGATGCGCGGAAAGAAGCCGGGGCGGTGGTCAGCCGCCCGCCCGTTTGACGGTGTAGCCGAGCCCTTGCAACGTGGTTATCAGCAGGTCGCGGTGGTCGCCCTGGATCTCGATGGCGCCATCCTTGACGGCGCCGCCGGCGCCGCACTGCTTTTTCAGGCGACCGGCCAGTTCGCGGAGCTGCTCCGGGTTCAGGGCAAGGCCGGTGATCACCGTGACGCCGCTGCCCTTGCGTCCCTTGGTCGCCCGCCCCACCCGGACGATACCGTCGCCCCTGGGGGCGGCCGCCTTCGTCTTGCAGGAACACGAGGCCATCGGTTGGCCGCATCCGGGGCAGAGCCTGCCCTGCCCGGTGGAATAGACCGGGACGGCGGATCGTGCGGTTTTGGTTACCATCTTCCCTGCCCCCTTTCAATCGAAACCGGACCGGCCATATCGTTTTCCAACTTCCAACCAAGTGTTTTACCGGCAAGAAACGGACAAACCCTTGCATAGTGCTCCGGCACTCGCCAGGGAAGCCGCGCCAGCCGCACCCCCTTCGCCGGCGGCTCGATCCGGTACAGGCGGCGGGCATTGGCCGAGACAAAGGCCGGCAGATGCTCCAGGCATCCGGCCTGCTCGAACAGCTCCACCAGGGCCAGCAGGGCCACCGGGGCGGAGAAGACCCCGGCGGCGCAGCCGAGGCATTCTTTTTTATGGCGGGGATGGGGGGCGGAATCGGAACCGAACAGCAGGCGGGGATGGCCGCCCAGCACGGCCTGCCGCAGGGCGGCGCGGTCGCGCGGCGTCTTGGCGATGGGCTTGCAGAACAGATCCGGCCGCAACAGGCCGCCGGCCACGTCGTCCAGGGTGATCAGCAGGTGGTGCAGGGTGACCGTGGCCGCCACCGTCTCGAAGCGGTCGAGGAATTCGATTGCCGCGGCGGTGGTGATGTGTTCCATCACCAGGCGCAGCCGGGGAAAGGTTTCGGCCAGCCACCGGTACACCGCCAGGAACTCCTCTTCCCGGTCCATGACGAAACCGGTGGTTTCGCCGTGCACCAGCAACGGGATGTCCAACTCCTCCAGCAGGGCCACGGTGGGGCCGATCCGGTCGAAATCGCGCACGCCGGCCTCGCTCTGGGTGGTGATCCCGGCCGGATAGAGCTTGACGCCGATGATCTCCTCTTTGGCTGCGACCAGTTCCTCGCGGCTGTAGTCGCGGAAGAACAGGGTCATATAGGGGACAAAGGGCTCGGCGCCGCAGGCCGCAGCAATGGCGGCCCGGTAGGCGCGGACCCGCTCCAGGCTGTCCACCGGCTGCACCAGGTTGGGCATGACCACCCCGCCGGCGAACTGGGCGGCGCTGAACGGGGCAACCAGGCGGAGCATGTCGCCCTCGCGCAGGTGGAGGTGCATGTCGAGCGGGGTGTCGAGGGTCAGTTCCATGATCGCGCTCCGTTACGTGCGTTTTCGCGGCCTGGCCGGCAGCAGGTCGGTGCTCGAACCGCAGGCGGCCTCGGCGGCGCCGGCAAAGGTTTCGGCCAGGGTGGGATGGGCGTGCACGGTCCGGGCGATGGTCTCGGCCGTGGCGCCGGTCTCCAGAGCGAGCGTTGCCTCGTGGATCAGCTCGCCGGCGTTGCTCCCGCAGATGCCGGCCCCGAGCAGGCGGCCGCTGGCGGCGTCGAACAGGGCCTTGCTCACTCCGATGCCGGCCCCGGCGGTGAGCGCCCGGCCGCTGGCGCCCCAAGGAAACTTGCCTTTGACGCAGGCCAGGCCCCGCTGTTCCGCCTCCCGCTCGGTCAGCCCCACCCAGGCGACCTCCGGGCTGGTGTAGGCCACCGAGGGGATGGCCGCGGGCGCAAAGACCGAGGACCGGCCGGCAATCGCCTCGGCGGCCACCTTGCCCTGGTGCACGGCCTTGTGGGCCAGCATCGGCTCGCCGGTGACGTCGCCGATGGAGAAGATGTGGGGTACTGCCGTGCGCAGTTGCCCATCGACCGCAAGAAAGCCGCGCCCGTCGGCCGCCAGGCCCAGCGCTTCCAGGCCGAGGTCGCCAGTGTTGGGCTTACGGCCCACCGCCACCAGCACGGCGTCGAACACCTCGGTGGCCTCGGTCGCGCCGGTCAGCCCTACCTCGATGCCCTCGGCCAGGGCCGTCATCGCCGCCACCCTGGTCCCGGTCCGGATCTGGTATCTGTTTTTGACGTGCAGGAAAAGCGGCTGCACCACGTCGCGGTCGGCGGCCGGGATGATCTGCGGCTCGCTTTCGACGATGGTGATGGCGGCGCCCAGGGCGTGGTAGACTTGGGCCATCTCCAGGCCGATGATGCCGCCGCCCACGATCAGCAGCCGCGGCGGCACGAAAGGCAGGGCCAGGGCCTCGGTGGAGTCCCAGATGCGGGGATCGCGCGGCGCAGCGGTCAGAGGAGCCGGCCGCGAGCCGGTGGCGATCACCGCCTGGTTGAACCGGACCCTGGTCGTCCCCGCCGGACCGTCGACCACCAGGGTCCGGCCGTCGGCAAAACGGCCGCGGCCGGTGAGCCGGGTGATCTTGCGGGCCTTGGCCAGGCCGTCCAGGCCGCCGGCCAGTTGTCCCACGATCTTGGCCTTGTGGGTCCGCAGGGCATCGATGTCGATGGTAAGCCCATCGAACCGCAGGCCGAAGGCGGCCGCGGCCCGCGCCTCCTCGATGGCCGCAACCGCATGGAGCAGGGTTTTCGACGGGATGCAGCCCACATTGAGGCAGACCCCGCCCAGCCGGCCGCCCTGTTCGATCAGGCAGACATCGAGCCCCAGGTCGGCGGCGCGGAAGGCCGCCGTATAGCCACCCGGCCCGCCGCCGAGGATGGCGACGCCGGTTTCGATTGCATGTTCCATGGACAACTCTCGCTTCGGAAAATCAGGAGGACAAGCCGGCAAAACAGTGCGTTGCAGGCCTCAAAACAGGTGTTCGGCCAGTTCGGCCACGGTGCGCACCGGCACGAGCCGCAGGCCTTCTTTCTTCTTGCCCCGCAACTGGCGGGCCGAGGATTCGGGCATGAAAAAGGTGGTGAAGCCCAGGCGACCGGCCTCGCGCAACCGCATCTCCATCTGGCCCACGGCCCGGACCTCGCCGGCCAGGCCGACCTCGCCGCAGACCACCGTGGCCGGATCGATGGGTTTTTCGAAAAAACTGGACAGCAGCGCCGCCACCACCCCCAGGTCGAGGGCCGGCTCGATGATCCTGATGCCGCCGGCGACGTTGAGGAAGATATCGTGGTCGAACAGGGTCACCCCCAGCTTCTTCTCCAGCACCGCGGTGAGCAGGGCCAGCCGCTGGGGATCGGCGCCGATGGCGGTCCGCCGGGCCGTACCCAGACTGGAACGGCTGACCAGGGCCTGGACCTCGACCAGGATCGGCCGGGTGCCCTCGACGCTGGGCAGAACCACCGAGCCCGGCACATTGACCGGCCGCTCGGCCAGGAAAAGCGCCGAAGGGTTGTCGACCCCGGCCAGCCCGCTCTCCTGCATCTCGAACACGCCGATCTCGTTGGTGGAGCCGAAACGGTTCTTCACCGTGCGCAGGATGCGGAACACCTGGCCGCGGTCGCCCTCGAAGTAGAGCACGGTATCGACCATGTGCTCCAGGACCCGCGGTCCGGCGATGGCGCCGTCCTTGGTGACGTGGCCGACCAGCAGGACCGGCAGGTGGCTCGACTTGGCCAGGGCCAGCAGCCGAGCCGTGGCCTCGCGCACCTGGGTGACCGAACCCGGCGCCGAGCCGACCTCCTCGCTGTACACGGTCTGGATCGAATCCACTGCCAGCAGGGCCGGCCGCATGGTGGCGGCCAGGTCGATCATGGCCTCGACGCAGTTCTCGGTGGAGAGGAAGATGGCCTCGTCCTTGATGCTGAGCCGGTTGGCGCGCATGCGGATCTGGCGCATGGACTCCTCGCCGGTGACGTAGAGCACCTGGAGCCCCTTGGCCGCCAGCGAGGCGAGCAGTTGTAGGATCAGGGTGGACTTGCCGATTCCCGGATCGCCGCCGACCAGCACCAGGGAACCGGGCACGATGCCGCCGCCGAGCACCCGGTCCATCTCGGCGATGCCGGTCACCAGGCGGAGGCACTCCTCCTCGCCGGCCGTGGCCAGGGGCTGGGCCGTGGCCGGCGTCCGGCCCGGCCGCGCCGCCACCGGCCGGCGCTGTTCGGTCAGGCTGTCCCAGGCGCCGCAGTCGGGACAGCGGCCGAGCCACTTGCGGCTGGCAAAACCGCACTGGCCGCAGACAAAAAGCGGGGCCGCGTCTTTTTTCGGTAGCTGCATGGGCGATCCTGGGTCAAAAAGTTCGAAGAAACGGCTGCGGAGGACGGCCGGGCCGCGTCTTTTCCCGTGGCATTCCGGCGCTGAACTCGTATGATAGCTTATACAATGCGCCATGGCCGGACGCAACCTGTTCGCCAACGGCCGCCGCCCACCTTCACCGACTGGAGCATCCCATGTATTACGTCGCCACCAAAATCTGCCGCACCAGCGAAATCGGCCTCAACGGCAACCTCTTCGGCGGCACCATGCTGTCCTGGCTGGACGAGGCCGGGGCGGCCTTTGCCGGCTATCTCTGCCGCGCCCCGGCCATGGTCACCCTGAAAATGGAGGAGGTTTTGTTCCGGCGGCCGGTCAAGATCAGCCACCACGTGCGCATCTACGCCAGCGTGCAGAGGGTCGGCACCACCTCCATGACCATCGACGTCGAGGCGCGGCGGTTCGATTTCGATCAGGATCTGGAGGAACTGGTCTGCTCGACCCGGATGGTCTACGTCAAGATCGATGCCGAGGGCAATCCGGCGCCCATCGACAGCCGGCTGCGCGATTCCCTGGACCAGTCCCTGGCGGAATTCGCCCGGCACTGACCGGCCCGTGGCGAGGCCGGCGTCCTGCTCGCCATTTTGTTTGCCGCGACGTGCGCGCGGTGGTATGAACTGCTCCAGATCGGGCCGACCGCAACCGACCGGATTGAGGCGATTCGTCGGTCCGATCTCAACGAAAAGACAGGGGGAAGCACGAAAGGCCGCCCGTTCGGGCCGCCGGGATGAATACGACCGGTCCGGGCGCGGAGGGCGGCTCCATTGCCGGTCGCTTGCGCGGCGGCAGGGCATAGATCATACCGTCTCTGACTGAACAGACATCTCCCCGCAGTCGCGGCGTGCAACCGGGGCGCGGTACGGCCGGACCCGCGCGGGAGAGGAGGAACATCGATGGACATGAAAACCGTCCGGGAAAACGCCCGGCACAAACTGAAGGGCTTCTGCCGGGTCTGCCCGGTCTGCGACGGCCGGGCCTGCGCCGGCGAGGTGCCCGGCATGGGCGGCCTGGGCACCGCCTCGTCGTTTAAGGCCAATGTCGAGGCCCTGGCGCGGGTGCGCCTGCAGATGCGGACCATCCACCCGGTGAAGGAGCCCACGCTTTCCCTCGCCCTGTGGGGCACAACCCTGGCCATGCCCATTCTGGTGGCGCCGATGACCGGTTCCACCTACAACATGGGCGGCGCCATGACCGAGGAGGCGTTCGTGGCCGAACTCGCGGCCGGCGCCCTCCAGGCCGGCACCATCGCCATGACCGGCGACGGCGCCGACCCGACCATGTACGGCAGCGGGCTGGCGGCCGGCAAGGCGCACCCGGCGAGCACCATCGCCATCATCAAGCCGCGGGCCCAGGAGGTGGTTGTGCAATACCTCCGCGAGGCGGAAGAGGCCGGCGTGCTGGCCACGGGCATGGATGTCGACGGCGCCGGCCTGGTGACCATGGCCATGAAGGGCCAGCCGGTGGGCCCCAAGACCTTCGAGGAGCTACAGGAAGTGATCGGCGCCACCAAACTGCCCTTCATCGTCAAGGGGATCATGACCGTTGACGAGGCCGAGGCGGCGGTGCGGGCCGGAGCGGCGGCGATCGTGGTTTCCAACCACGGCGGCCGGGTGCTCGATTTCGCCCCCGGCGCGGCCGAGGTCCTGGCCGAAATCGCCGACCGGGTCAAGGGCAGGACGATCATCTTCGCCGACGGTGGCGTGCGCAGCGGCGCCGACGTGCTCAAGCTGCTGGCCCTGGGCGCGGACGCCGTGCTCGTCGGCCGGCCGCTGGTCGTGGCCGCCTTCGGCGGCGGCCGGGAGGGCGTGGCCCTGATGCTCAACCAGTTCAAAAACGAACTGCTCCAGGCCATGCTGCTCACCGGCACGGCGGATGTGAGCCAGGTGTCGCGCGCCATCCTCTTTCGCTGAATTTTCCCGCCGTCCCGCGCCCCGTCGCGCGGGCGGCGGCCCTGCCGGGCAGGCCCGGCCATTCATTCACCATCACTCACGCCATGGATGATCGTATGGACAACGCCCTCGCCCTGCCCCTCTGCAAAACCAAACTGGTCTGCACCATCGGCCCGGCCTCGGATGCCCCGGCCATGCTGGAGCAGATGCTGGCAGCCGGGATGACCGTCGCCCGGCTCAACTTCTCCCATGGCGATTTCCGGGTGCACGGCGACACCATCCGCCGTATCCGCGAGGCCGCCGCCGCGGTGGGCCGGCCGGTGGCCATCATGGCCGATCTGCCGGGCCCCAAAATCCGCATCGGCACCCTGGCCGAGGAACCGGTCGAGCTGACCATCGGCAGCCGCTTCACCCTGACCACCGAGGAGGTCAGCGGCACCGGCGAACGGGTCTCGGTGACGCTGAAGGAACTGCCGCGGGCCGTGTCGCCCGGCGACATCCTCTTCATCAACGACGGCCTGATCCAGGTGCAGGTGGAGTCCATCGAAGGCAGCGAGGTCCATTGCCGGGTGCTGGTCGGCGGCAAGCTGCGCTCGCGGAAGGGGCTCAACCTGCCGGGCATCGATCTGGGCATTTCCGCCTTCACCGAGCACGACCGCGCCTGCATGCAGTTCGCCCTGGAGCACGGCGTGGACGCCATCAGCCAGTCCTTTGTCAACAGCGCCGCCGACATCCAGGCGGTGCGACGGGCCGCGACGGAGATGGGCTTTGCGCCGTTCATCATCGCCAAGATCGAGCGGGCCTCCATCCTGACCAGAATCGACGAGATCATGGAGGCCACCGACGGGGTGATGGTGGCGCGTGGCGACCTCGGGGTGGAAATCCCCATCGAGGAGATCGCCATCATGCAGAAGATGATCACCGCCAAGGCCAATCTCTTCGGCAAGCCGGTGATCACCGCCACCCAGATGCTCGAATCGATGACCAACAACCGGCGGCCGACCCGGGCCGAGGCGACCGACGTGGCCAACGCCATCCTCGACGGCACCGATTGCGTGATGCTCTCCGAGGAATCGGCCATGGGCCACTACCCGCTGGAGTCGGTCCGCATGCTGGCCCAGATCGCCATGGCCACCGAACCCCACCGCATGCGTCACAGCTACCGCAAAACCCCGGAACACCCGATTTTCACCGAGATCCGCGAGGTGGACTACATCGCCGCCAGCGTCAACAGCATCGTCAGCCAGACGGACACCGTGGCCGCCATCCTCGCGCCCACCGACAGCGGCCTCACCGCCCGGCGGCTGTCGCGCTACCGCCTGCCCACCTGGATCATGGCGGTCAGCTCCAACAAAAAGACCTGCCGGGAGCTGCTCTTCTCCTACGGCGTCTTTCCCATCTACGAACCCAACCACCCGGCGGACTGGACCGACTACGCCCGCGATTACGCCCTGAAGTACCGGCTGCTCGGCAGCTGCATCATCCAGACCGAGGGCCCCTCCCCGGAAAACCCGGACCGCAACCACAAGATGGAGATCATCGACCTGCGGGAGATTCTCTAAGGCGGCCGGGGACGCGGCCTGCCGGGGACGGATCTTCAGGCCGTGCCGCCTCCTTCCGCCAGCAGGCTCGCGGCGGCGCGGTCGGCCAGCCACAGCAGACCGCCGCCGGCCGGCCGGATCAGGTGGACCGGCAGCCGCGGCTGTTCTCCGGTCAGGGCCGCGCGCAGGACGGCGGCCTTGCCTTGGCCGCTCACCAGAAACACCACCAGCCGGGCCTGGTTGAGCAGCGGCGCGGTCAGGGTAACGCGTGCAAACGGCTCCTCCGGCCGTTTGGTGACCGCAGTCCAGCGCTGTTGCTCGGCCAGGGCGGCGGCATCGGGCAGAAGCGAGGCCGTATGGCCGTCGTCCCCCAGGCCGAGGATCGCCAGATCGAATCGGGGCGGCCGGCCGGCGAAGAAGCAGTGCAGTTGGTCGACATAGAATTCCGCCACCTGTTCCGGGGCGCCGGTGCAGTCGATGGCGTGCACCTGCTCCGGCGGAACCGGCACCCGGTCGAGCAGGGCCAGGCGGGCCATGGTCTCGTTGCGGCGCGCATCACCCGCCGGCAGGCAGCGTTCGTCGCCCCAGAAGACATGCACCTGATGCCAGGGAATGTTCTGCGCCAGCGGTTCCCCGGCCAGCAGCTCGTAGGCACGGCGCGGGGTAGCGCCGCCGGCCAGGAGCACGCCGCACCGGCCGCGGGCAGCCACCGCGGCTTGCATTGTTTCGGCGCACAGCTCCGCCGCCGCCTGGGCGAGCGCTTCCGCATCGGCATACACCCGCAACTCGCCCCTGCCGGTCATTCCGGAGCCACCGAAGGTTGCAGCCAACTGTGCCGCTGCCGGGCCACCATCAGGTCGGCCGACTCCGGCCCCCAGGTGCCGGCGGCGTATTCGGAAAAACCGGCGGCCGGCACCGAATCCCAGGCCTCCAGGATCGGGGTCACCACCTGCCAGGCGCACTCGATCTGGTCGGACCGCATGAACAGGGTGGCGTCGCCGCGAATCACGTCGAGCAGCAGGGTTTCGTAGGCCTCGGGTGCCGGGGTGCGGAAGGCTTCGTGGTAGCGGAACCGCATCTCCGCCGTGCCGAGCAGCATGCGCGTGCCCGGCTGCTTGACCTGGATGCGGGTGCCGATCCCCTCTTCCGGCTGGATGCGGATGACGATCCGGTTCGGCTGCCAACTCTCCACCGCGGCCGAGGGGAAAAACTGGTGCGGCGGCTCGTGGAAGAGCACGTTGATCTCCGACACCTTGGCCGGCAACCGCTTGCCGGTACGCAGATAAAAGGGCACGCCCTGCCAGCGCCAGTTGTCGATGTGGAAGGTGAAGGCGGCAAAGGTCTCGGTGGTCGAATCCGGGGCGACCTTGGCCTCCTCGCGGTAGCCCCGCACATCCCGGCCGAGCACGGTGCCCCGCCGGTACTGGCCCCGGACCGCCACCCGGTGGATGGCGTCCGGATGGAACGGCCGGATGGCCCGGAGCACGTCCACCTTCTTGTTGCGGATGTCGTCGGCATCGAAGGAAATCGGCGGCTCCATGGCCACCAGGCAGAGCAGCTGGAGGAGATGGTTCTGGACCATGTCGCGCAGGGCGCCGGCCCGGTCGTAATAGTCGCCGCGCTCCTCCACGCCCACGGTCTCGGCCACGGTGATCTGCACCTGATCGATGTAGCGCCGGTTCCAGATGGGCTCGAACAGCGAGTTGGCGAAGCGGAAGGCCAGGATGTTCTGCACCGTTTCCTTGCCCAGGTAGTGGTCGATCCGGTAAATCTGCGATTCGACGAACAGTTCGCCGAGGAAGCGGTTCAGGGCCCGGGCCGACTCCAGGTCGCGGCCGAAGGGCTTTTCCACCACCAGCCGGTCGTGGGCGCAGTCGCGGCAGACCCCCAGCCGCTGGAGCATGGCCGCGGACGGCTCCATCATCTGCGGCGGCACGGCCAGATAGTGGATGCGGTTGGCGCGCACGCCCCAGTCTTTTTCGATGGCGGCCAGGCGGCTGCTGAGCGCCAGGCCGGAGGCCGGGCTGAGCACATCCTCGGACAGATAGGACACCCCTTCGGCAAATGTCCGCCAGACCGCCTCGTCGGCGATGTCGCGCCGGGAAAAGCTGGCCACGCCCTCGCGCAGGCTCTGGCGGAAGGCGTCGTCCTCCAGCGGCCGGCGGGCCACGCCGATAATGGCGAACCGGTCGGGCAGCTGTCGGTCCAGATGGAGGTTGTAGAGGGCGGGGATCAGTTTGCGCCGGGTCAGGTCGCCGGCCGCGCCGACGATGACCAGGATGGTCGGAGGCAGGGATGCGGTGTGCGCCATGATCAGCCCTCCGCCGGCCGTTCGCCGTGGCCGCCAAACTGCGCCCGCAGGGCCGAGAGCAGTTGGGCGGCGAAATCGCCGTGACCGCGCGAGCCGAAGCGCTGGAACAGGGCGGCGCTCAGCACCGGCGCGGGCACGCCGGCCTCGACGGCGGCATTGATGGTCCAGCGGCCTTCACCAGAATCGGATACCCGGCCGGCGAACCCGGCCAGGGTCGGCTGCTCGGCCAGGGCCCTGGCGCTCAGGTCGAGCAGCCAGGAGGGAATCACCGAGCCGCGCCGCCACAGTTCGGCGATGTCGGCCAGGTTGAAGTCGTAGCGGAAATGCTCGGGATGCGCAAGCGGCGCGGTCTCGGCGTCGCTGGCCTGCCCGCCGCTGCCGATGTTGGCGTGGCGGAGGATGTTGAACCCTTCGGCGTAGGCGGCCATCAGGCCGTATTCGATGCCGTTGTGGATCATCTTGACGAAATGGCCGGCCCCGCTCGGGCCGCAGTGGAAATAGCCCTGCTCGGCGGTCGAGCCCGCCGGCCGGCCGGGTGTGGGCGCCACCTGGCCGACGCCGGGCGCCAGGTCGCGGAAAACGGGATCGAGCCGCCGCACGGCCTCGTCCTCGCCGCCGATCATCAGGCAGTAGCCCCGATCAAGCCCCCAGACGCCGCCGCTGGTGCCGACGTCGAGATAGCGGATGCCACGAGCGCGCAGGGCCTCGCTGCGGCGGAGATCGTCCTGGTAGTGCGAGTTGCCGCCGTCCACCAAGATGTCGCCCGGCGCCAGCAGCGGCGCCAGTTCGGCAATCACCCCGTCGACCGCGGCGGCGGGCACCATCAGCCAGACCACGCGCGGCGCGGCCAGGCGGGCGACCAGCTCGCCGTAGGCGGCCACCGCCACGGCGCCCTCCTCCACCAGTGTGTCCGCCGCCCCGGCCCGGCGGGCGTAGACCACGCACGCATGCCCCCGGCGCAGCAGCCGCCGCACCATGTCGCCCCCCATCCTGCCGATCCCGATCATTCCCAGCTGCATGCTTGCCTCCCGAACATGTTCTTGTTTGCGACAGATCCCGCTATTTCCGACTGTCCTTGATGTACATCACCGAATTGTTCTTGCGCATCTCGACCTGGAACAGATCGGTCATCCGGACGAGATCGCTCAGTTTTTTATAGCCGTAGTTGACGGGCGAAAAGGACGTGGTGTTCGAGATGTACTGGCCGACCCGGCCCAGGTGCGACCAGCCGTCCTCTTCGGCGGTCTGCTCGGCGGCATTGCGGAGCAGCTTGACCAGCCAGGTGTCGCCGCGCAGCTCGCCCCGCGATTTCTTCAGATCGCGGGGCGCATCCACCGGCACCTCGCCGCTTTCGGTTTCGGCCGCGGCCAGCAGATGTTCCGTGTAGATGAACTGGGAGCAGGCATTGACAAAGGGCAGCGGCGTCTTCTGCTCGCCGAAGCCGTACACCGTGAGGCCGTTGGTCAGGATGCGCATGACCAGCGGGGTGAAATCGCTGTCGCTGGTCATGAGGGCGAAGGCGTCCAGTTGCTGGGTGTACAGCAGGTCCATGGCGTCGATGATCATGGCGGCGTCGGTGGCGTTCTTGCCCTGGGTGTAGGCGAACTGCTGGATGGGCTGGATGGCGTAGGGGTGCAGCTGCTCCTCCCATCCCTTGAGATGGGGCGTTTTCCAGTTGCCGTAGGCCCGCCTGATGTTGGTGACCCCGTACTTGGCCAGTTCGTTGAGCACGCCGTCCACCGCCTGATGGCTGGCATTGTCGCAATCGATCAGCAGGGCGATCTTGCGGTCTCTTTCCATGCATCCCTCCTCTCGTGAACGGGCTGCGATGACCGGCCGCCCTCAGCCGAGGGCGACATCGAGGATCATCATGGTGGCGAATCCGGCCAAAGTGGCCATGGTCACGAAGTCGATGTTGGCCTGTTTGCGCTGGGATTCGGGAATCAGCTCCTCGACCACCACGAAGATCATGGCCCCGGCGGCGAAACAGAGGGCATAGGGCAGGATGTGCTGCATCTTGAGGACAAAACAGGCGCCGAGCACGCCGGCGATCGGCTCGACCACGCCGGAGGCCTGGCCCAGGAAAAAGCTCTTCCGCCGGCTCAGGCCCTCGCGCCGCAGCGGCATGGCCACCGCCGTCCCCTCGGGAAAGTTCTGCAGGCCGATACCGATGGCTAGGGCGATGGCCCCGCCGAGGGAGGCCGAGGGCAGGTCCGCGGCCACCGCGCCGAAGGCCACGCCCACTGCCAGCCCCTCGGGGATGTTGTGCAGGGTGATGGCCAGCACCAGCAGGGTGGAGCGCTGCCAGGAGGTCTTGATGCCCTCGCTGTCCGCCAGGGCCAGGCCCGGATGGAGGTGGGGCAGGAACCTGTCGGTGAGCCGCATGAAGACACCGCCGCCCATGAAGCCGATGGTGGCGGTCAGCCAGGGGATGTGGCCCAGGTGCCCGGCCATCTCGATCCCCGGCGCCAGGAGCGACCAGAAGCTGGCCGCGATCATCACCCCGGCGGCGAAACCGAGCATGCCGTCCAGCAGCTTGGGGTTGATCTCCCGCTGGAGAAAGACGAGCCCGGCCCCGGCCGCGGTCACGGCCCAGGTGAACAGGGTCGCCAGCAACGCCTGCACAATCGGATTGAACTGTGCGATGAACTCAACCATATCCGCCTCTCATGCCAATGCGTGCCTCGGTTCCGCCCCGGTGCGTTCCGGTCGGAGCGGGTCGAGACGGGTCGGGGACTCAGTCGCCCTTTTTGGGTTTGTCCAGATAATCGATCCCCGTCTCGTGCAGCTCCTTCAGCTTGTCCTCAATGCGGTCGCACAGCGTCTTCAGGATCTTGATGCGGGCGAAATACTTGTCGTTGGCCTCAACCAGCGTCCACGGGGCCATCAGGGTGCTGGTCCGGTCCACCATGTCGCAGACCGCCTGTTCGTACAGCTCCCATTTTTCCCGGTTGCGCCAGTCCTCCTCGGTGATCTTGAAATTCTTGAAGCCGGTCTTCTCCCGGTCCTTGAACCGGCGCAACTGTTCGTCCTTGGTGATGGCCAGCCAGAATTTGACCACCATCAGGCGGTGGCGCACCATCTGCGCCTCGAAATCGTTGATTTCGCCGTAGGCCCGCATCCAGTCGGCCTCCGAGCAGAAGCCCTCGACCCGCTCCACCAGCACCCGGCCGTACCAGGAGCGGTCGAAGACGGTCACCCGGCCCTTGCGCGGCAGGTGCCGCCAGAACCGCCACAGATAGGGCTGGACTCGTTCCTCCTCGGTGGGGGCCGCGATGGGAATCACCTGGTAATAGCGGGCATCCAGGGCCCCGGTGATGCGGCGGATGCTGCCGCCCTTGCCGGCGGCGTCGTTGCCCTCGAAGACCACGATCACCGACATGTAGCGGAACTTGGGATCGCGGGTCAGCTCGTTGAGCCGGCCCTGCAGTTTCTCCAGCTTGACCTTGTAGCTCTTTTTTTCGACCGCCTGGGTCATGTCCAGGGTCTTGAGCAGGTGCAGGTTGTCGATGGGCGGCAACAGGGGCGGCGCCAGGATGCGGGGCTGCGGCGAGGCCTCCAGTTGCAGCCGGCCCTGGATGGCCTTGAGGATCACCTTGCCCACGGTCAGGTTGCGGTACTGCGCATCCTCGCCCTCGATGACCAGCCAGGGGGCCTCGGCCGTGCTGGTGTGCCGGATGACCTTTTCGTGCACGGCCCGGAACTTGTCGTACTGTTTGTAATGCTTCCAGTCGCGCTTGGTCACCTTCCAGCGGGTCAGGGGATTCTTCTCCAGCTCCTTGAACCGCTTTTCCTGCTTCTCCTTGGACAGATGCAGCCAGAGCTTGATCACCAGCGCGCCCTCGTCCACCAGCATTTTTTCCAGCCGGGCGGCCCGTTCCAGGCTCTGGTCGAGATCGGCGTCCTCGGTGCGGCCATTGACCCGGTTCAGGATCGGCCAGGTGTACCAGGAGCCGAGGAAAACGCCGATCTTGCCCTTGGGCGGCAGGGATCGCCAGAAGCGCCACATCATCGGCCGGTCGAGTTCCTCGTCCGAGGGTTCGCCCATGCCGTGGGTCTGGATGTGGCGCGGGTCCATCCACTCGTTGAGCAGGTTGACGGTGGCGCCGCGGCCGGAGCCGTCCAGGCCGCCCACCAGGATGATCACCTGGAAGGCCGCCGATTTCGCCAGCTCGAACTGGGCGTCGAGGAGCGCCTCCCGCAGGGCCGGCACCTCCTTTTCGTAGACCGATTTCTTGATTTTGTGCCCCAACTCCGCTGATTCAAACATCTGCCCGCTCCTCCTTGGCCATGCGCCGCCGGTCGCGGCGGCACGCTTAGCGCACGAATTCACCTTTGTTCGATTCTGGCATCAATCGGCAACATTTGCAAACCGCCGGCAAAATATCCGTCGATGATCCGCCGGTCCGCCTCGAAGGCATAGTCGATGCCCGCATGCGCGTGCCGGTCGATCCACTTGAGGGCCGTCAGGTCGTCGCCGGGCTCGGGGCTGCCCGCCACCATCTCCCCGAGCAGCACGATCACCAGGGTGTGGTGGCAATCGTCGAGATGGTTGGACACCACATTGACGATGCCGTCGATCCGCACCTCCAGCCCGGTCTCCTCCCGGACCTCGCGGCGGGCGGTGTCGATGAACGATTCCTCGTACTCGATGTAGCCGCCGGGCAGGCACCACCTGTTGCCGTAGCGGGCTGTTGCCCGGCGCCTGCCGATGAGGATCTCGCCTGCGGCCGACCGGACGAGCATGGTGATGCCGGGGGCGGGATTGAGATGATGGACAGCGGCGCACCGGTCGCAGCGCTGCCGCTCGAACCGGGCCAGCACCCGTTCGGCGAAGCGGGCGCCGCACTGCGGGCAATGCCGCAGCCGCCGGTTGTTGCCGGCCAGCGGCCCGGAGTGGCTGAACACCTGATACAGATGCACCCTGCACCTCTCGTCCATGCTCCCCGCCCGGTGCGGCGGTTGTCTTCCCCTGCCGGTCACCTTTGTGTGTTGCGCCGATTTTTGCAACGACAATTTGCAGACCACCCCATCCCCGTCTTCCGCGAGGCGGTCCCATGCGCCCGGACCGCAGACCAAGGGCACCGCCAAGAAATACGTTGTCGGGACCGGTTTTGATGGGATAGTCTGGCGGACACGGAACGATGGCGCGTGCCGGCGGCCTGGCACTCTTTTCCCGGAAACCATGGAATGAGACGAACACTGCACCTTCGGATGTTCATGCCCCTGCTGGCCCTGGCCCTGTTCGGCGGGGCGCTGTGGCTTCTGCACCGGACCCTGAGCGAGTTCCACTACCACGACATCCTCCGCCAGCTGCATGCGCTCCATTCCGGCCAGATCGCCGCGGCCCTGGGCCTGACCGTCCTGAGCTATACGGTCATGACCGGCTACGACTGGTTGGCGATCCGGTATGTGCAGCACCCGCTGGCAACCCACAAGGTGGCCCTGACCTCCTTCATCAGCTACGCCTTCAGCAACAATATCGGCCTGTCGCTCCTGGCCGCCGGCTCGATCCGCTACCGGCTCTATTCCGCCTGGGGACTGTCGACCGAAGAGATCGCCAGGGTGCTCTCCTTCACGGTTGCCACCTTCTGGCTGGGCGTCTGCGCGGCGGGCGGCATGACCTTTGTCATGGAACCGCTCAGGCTTCCGGGCACGCTGCACCTGCCCTTCCTGTCCGTCCGCCTGCTGGGCCTGGTCCTGCTCGTCCTGGTCGGGGCCTATCTGGCGACCGTGCACCTGCGTTCCCGCCCGTTCGCGGTGGGCGGCTGGCAGTGGTCCCTGCCCCGGCCCGGACTGGCCTGGGCCCAGATGCTGATCGGCGCCGCCGACTGGGTGCTGGCCGGCAGCGTGCTGTATGTGCTGCTGCCCGCATCCGTCCACCTGTCGCTCCCGCATCTGTTGGGGATCTTCCTCCTGGCCCAGGTGGTGGCCCTGATCAGCCATGTCCCCGGTGGGCTCGGCGTGTTCGAATCGCTGATCCTGCTCAGTCTGCCGCATGCGCCCCTGGATGCCCTGGCCGGCAGCCTCATGGTGTACCGGGCCGTGTACTATCTGCTGCCGCTGGCCTGCGCCAGCCTGCTGCTGGGCGGCATCGAATTTTTCCGGCAGCGGGCCCTGGCCGGGCGGATCGTCAAGGGCTTCGCCCGGCTGGGCACCAGCCTGGTGCCGCAACTCATGGCGGCCTCCACCCTGGCCGGCGGGGCGGTGCTGCTGGTTTCCGGCGCAACCCCCGGACATCCGGGACGGCTGCATTGGCTGCACAACATGCTGCCCCTGCCGGTGGTGGAATTCTCGCACTTTCTCGGCAGCCTCACCGGGGCCGGCCTGCTGCTGGTGGCCTGGGGGCTGCTGCGCCGTCTTGATGCGGCCTATCTCCTGGCCGTCATCCTGCTGGCCGGCGGTTCGCTCTTTTCCCTGCTCAAGGGGGCGGACTACGAAGAGGCTATCGTGCTGGGCCTGATGCTCCTGGCCCTGCTGCCCTGCCGCCAGGCCTTCTATCGCCGTTCGTCCCTGCTCAACGAACCGCTGGGCAGAAGATGGACCCTGCTGATTCTGCTGGTCATGGGGTGTTCGATCTGGCTCGGCTTCTTCTCCTACAAGCATGTGGAGTATTCCCACGATCTCTGGTGGCGTTTCGCCATCAGCGGCGATGCGCCGCGCTTTCTCCGGGCCATGGTCGGCGCGTCCAGCCTGCTGCTCCTGTACGCCGCCGCCCACCTGCTGCGGCCGGCCCGCCTCGTGACCCCGTTGGCCCAGGCCGCCGGATTGGACCGGGCCAGGGTCATTATCGCGGCCAGCCCGCAGACGCGAGCCAACCTGGCCCTGCTCGGCGACAAATCCCTTCTGTTCAACGAGAGCACGACCGCGTTCATCATGTATGCCGTCGAGGGGAGGAGCTGGATCGCCCTCGGCGATCCCATCGGCCCCCCGGCCGAGCATCAGGAACTGGTCTGGCGGTTCCGCGAACTCAGCGAGCGGGCCGAAGGCTGGCCGGTCTTCTACGAGGTCGGCCACGACACCCTCTATCTGTACCTCGACCTCGGCCTGACCCTGCTCAAGCTCGGCGAGGAGGCCAGGGTGCCGCTGGCCCGGTTTTCCCTGGAGGGCAAGGCGCGAAGCGGCCTGCGCTACTCGCATCGCCGGGCGGAAAAGGAAGGATGTACCTTCGAACTGGTCGATACCCCGGCCGTTGCCGCCCTGCTGCCGGAATTGCGGCGGATTTCCGATACCTGGCTGGCCGGCAAGAAAACCAAGGAAAAAGGATTCTCCCTGGGTTTTTTCCAGCCGGAATATCTACGGGCCGCTCCCGTGGCCCTGGTGCGGCACGACGGGCACATCGTCGCCTTTGCCAATCTATGGCTGGGAGCGGAGCGGGAAGAGATGTCCATCGACCTGATGCGCTTTCTCCCCGAGGCGCCGCCCGGCACCATGGACTATCTGTTCATCAGCCTGATCCTCTGGGGCCGGCAGCAGGGCTATGCCTGGTTCAACCTCGGCATGGCGCCCCTGGCCGGTCTGGCCAACCGCCCGCATGCCCCCCTGTGGCACCGGGCCGGTTCACTGCTCTATCAGCACGGGGAACATTTCTATAACTTCAAGGGGTTACGGGCGTACAAGGAAAAATTCGATCCCATATGGGAACCGCGCTACCTGGCCTCGCCGGGCGGCCTGGCCCTGCCCCGGATCATGACCAATCTGGCCACCCTGATCTCCGGCGGGGCCAAGGGGATGGTGGGCAAGTAAACCGGGACGGGGCGGCAGCGGTTCCCCGGCAGGAGGAGGAGGGAGATGCGGACCATGAACGGAGGCGGCGGAAAGCGGTCACGCCGCCATGGCGGCACGGGCCGATGGGGCCGGTTGGCGCACCGGTTTCTGGCGGCGGCCTGCGCCTGGGGCGCGCTGGCAGCGCCGGCTGGGGTTCATGCCGGGCCGGCACCCGAACAGGAGGCCATCGCCGCCCTGCCCCTCATTGAGCTGCCCGCCGCCTCCCAGAGCGATATCCTGGCCATCATCCTCTCGGGCGACGGCGGATGGGCCGATCTGGACAAAACCTTCGGCGAGGCCTTTCAGCAGCGGGGCATCGCCACCGTCGGCTTCGACTGCCTCAAATATTTCTGGAAGGAACGCAACCCCGCCGAGATGTCGCAGGCGCTGGACACGGTCATCCGGCACTATCTGCACACCTGGCAGAAAAAACGGGTCCTCCTGGTCGGTTTCTCGTTCGGGGCCTGCTGGCTGCCCTTTCTCGCCAACCGCCTGCCCGGCGACCTCCTGGCCCAGGTCCAGCTTTGCGTTCTGCTCGGACCGGGGGCCTTCGTCAATGTCGAGATCCATGTCATGGACTGGATGAAAGACGAGCGGCGGGACGGGGCCCTGGAGGTGCTCCCCGAGGCGGCGCGCCTCACCGGGCCAGTGCTGTGCGTGTACGGCACGGAAGAGGACGGCGCCATCTGCCCGGCCCTGAAAGGGAGCAATGTCACGATCCTGCCCATGCCGGGCGACCATCATTACAACTACCGCTACGACCCGGTCATCGAGGCCATCTTCAAGGAGATGGATGCTGCGCGGAAACGGGCGCCGCTTGCCCGGTAACCGCTCCGGCCGCCGCCTTACTGTCGGTGCCTGCTCTGGCGCCGGGTGCGGGAGTCGCCGAGGCTGCGGCGCCCGTCGGGCAGGCGGCTGACGTGCGCCATCACCGCCGGCGGCAGCACCCTGCCCCTGATCCCCAGGATGTCGGCGGCGAGGGCGTTGGCCACATCAATCTTGTCCCTGCCCTGTTCTTCAGTGAGATAGGCGAACAGCAGTTCGGCAAGCCGCGGCAGGCCGATCTGCCAGGTGGCGCGGGTCCGGTCATACAGCCAACGGCAGAAGCGGCGGAAGCCGCGGAAGACGTCGCCATCCGGCCAGAGCAGCGGTGCGGTGCGGGTGCAGTTGCCGCTGTTGTACACCAAGTCCCAGAACCGGGCCAGCCGCTTCATCTCCTGCATCTCGCCGAAGGAGATCAGATCGTTGCACAGGATTTCGTAGGGCGGATCGGCGGAATAGACCATGCCGTGCGCCCGGTCGTGCCGGCCGATGGCGGTACCGGAGAGTTTCTTGAGGATGCCGATCTGGATCTCGCCGGAGGTGAGCGCCACCAGGGCATTGAGGTGCGCACCGAACCGGTCGAGGGATTCGCCGGGCAGGCCGACGATCAGGTCGACGTGGAGGTGGGCGCCGGTCTGTTCTTCCAGGAAGGCCAGGTTGGCGCGGATGCGGTCCATGTCGAGTCGCCGGCTGATGGCGGCCGCGGTCTGCGCGTCCAGGGTCTGGATGCCGACCTCCAGTTGCAGGGTGCCCGGCAGGAAGCGGGCGAGCCGATCCTTGAGACTGTCCGGGAAATGGTCGGGGATGACCTCGAAATGGGCGTGAAAAGGCGGCGTTCTGGCGAGGAAGAAATCGAGGATGCGGGCCGCGGCGGCCGGATTGGCGTTGAAGGTGCGGTCCACGAACTTGAAGGTCCGCGCCCCGCGCTGCCACAACGCCTCCAGTTCGGCCACAAAGCCGTCGAGCGGAAAAGGCCGCACCCGCCGGTCGATGGACGAGAGGCAGAACTCGCAGGCAAAGGGACAGCCGCGGGAGACCTCGACATAGACCAGGCGATGGGCCAGATCCTCGTCGGTGTAGAACCGGTAGGGCGGGACCAGGGTATCGACCTCCACCGGCGCGGCGGGAATGATCCGCTCCGTGGGCGGATTGCCGGCGAGCAGGGCCCGGCAGAGTTCACGGAAGCTGTGCTCCCCTTCCCCCCGGATCAGGTAATCGGCCTCGCTCAGGTCCACCCGCAGGGGCAGGTGGCTGACCTCCGGCCCGCCGAGCACGACGGTCGTTTTCGGGGCCACCCGCTTGAGCACGCCCACCAAGCGCCGCACCTCGGCCGCGTTCCAGATGTAGACACCGATACCGACGATGGCCGGCCCGCCGGCCAGGATGGCCTCGGCGATGTCGCCCGGCCGGTCGGTGAGGCAGTATTCCCGCACGACGGCCTGGGACTGCAAGTCGGCCAGGTTGGCGTACAGCCAGCGCAGTCCCAGGCTGGCATGGATGTAGCGGGCGTTGATGGTGGCGAGAACGATGGCGGGCATGGAACAACCGCTGGCATGCCGCGGTTCGTTACCGGCCGTCACGCCCACTGCCAGATTGTCGATTGCCGCTCCTCATCCCGCGAGCCGCTGCCTGAGCACCTTATGCAGGATGCCGCCCTGGTGGTAGTAGTCGATTTCCATGGCATTGTCGAGCCGCAGCCGGACCGGGACGATGTCGCTGCGGCCGTCGGCGCGGTCGATGCGCAGCGACAGCTGCTGGCCCGGCACCAGCTCGCCGCCGATGCCGGTCAGGCTGACGGTTTCACTGCCGTCCAATCCCAGGCTGGCGGCATCCGTGCCCTCCGCAAACTGGAGCGGCAGCACACCCATGCCCACCAGGTTGGAGCGGTGGATGCGCTCAAACGACACGGCCACCACCGCCCTGACGCCGAGGAGCAGGGTGCCCTTGGCGGCCCAGTCGCGCGAGGAGCCGGTGCCGTAATCCCTGCCGGCAAAGATCACCAGCGGCGTGCCCTTCTCTCGATAGCGCATGGCGGCCTCGTAGATCGGCATCTCCTCGCCCTCGGGCCAATGCCTGGTCCAGCCGCCTTCCCGCTCCACCATCCGGTTGCGGATGCGGATGTTGGCGAAGGTGCCGCGCATCATCACCTCGTGGTTGCCGCGCCGCGAGCCGTAGCTGTTGAAATCCTCCGGCCGGATGCCCAGGCCCTGGAGGTAGAGGCCCGCCGGGGTTTGCGGACCGATCGCGCCGGCCGGGCTGATGTGGTCGGTGGTGATCGAATCGCCGAACAGGGCCAGGATGCGGGCCCCATTGATATCGGCGACGGGCCGGGGTTCCGGGCTCAGTTCCTGGAAGAACGGCGGTTCGCGGATGTAGGAGGAATCCGCATCCCACTGATAGAGGTCACCTCTGCCGCCGTGCAGCTCGTTCCACTGGGCATCGCCGGCAAAGACCGAGCCGTAGCTGACCGTGAACAGGTCCGGTTTCAGGCTCTGGCGCACCGCCGCCCGGATTTCCTCGGCATCGGGCCAAATCTCGCGGAGATAGACCGGCCGCCCCTCGGCGTCGACCCCCAGCGGTTCGCGGTCCAGGTCGATCAGCACCGTGCCGGCCAGGGCGTAGGCCACCACCAGCGGCGGCGAGGCGAGGTAGTTGGCCCGGACCTGGGGATGGATGCGGGCCTCGAAGTTGCGGTTGCCGCTGAGCACCGCGGCCACCACCAGGTTGCGCTCCCTGACCTCGGCGCTGACCGGTTCGTCCAGCGGCCCGGAGTTGCCGATGCAGGTGGTGCAGCCGTAGCCGACCACATTGAACCCCAGGGCCTCGAGGTCGGCCAACAGCCCGCTCTGTTCCAGATAGCGGGTGACCACCCGTGAACCGGGGGCCAGGCTGGTCTTGACCCAGGGCTTGCTGGTCAGGCCGCGCGCCCTCGCCTTGCGGGCCAGGAGGCCGGCGCCGATCATCACGTCCGGGTTGGAGGTGTTGGTGCAGCTGGTGATGGCGGCGATCACCACCGAGCCGTTGGTCGGGCCGGCGGCTGCCGGCGGCGTCGAGGCGGCGAGTTGCGGGGCGAACTGCTGTTCGAAATCCGCCCGCACCCCGGCCAGCGGCAGCAGGTCCTGGGGCCGTTTGGGGCCGGCCAGGCTGGGCACCACCGCATCGAGCCCGATGTCGTACACCACCGAATACGAGGGTTCGGCGCTGTCCGGCGCGTAGAAAAATCCCTGCTGCCGGCAGTAGCGCTCCACCAGCTCGACCTGCGCCGGCGTGCGGCCGCTGGCCCGCAGATACCGCAGGGTCTCGTCGTCTACCGGGAAGAAGCCCATGGTGGCGCCGTATTCCGGGGCCATGTTGGCGATGGTCGCCCGGTCGGGCAGGCTCAGATGTTGAAGGCCGGGACCGAAGAACTCGACGAAGCGGCCGACCACGCCCTTGGCGCGGAGGAAACGGGTGATGGTCAGCACCAGGTCGGTGGCGGTGGTGCCGGGCCGCAGAGCGCCGGCAAGGCGTACGCCCACCACCTCGGGAATCTGGAGGGAATAGGGCTGGCCGAGCAGGACCGCCTCGGCCTCGATGCCGCCCACGCCCCAGCCCATGACGCCCAGGCCGTTGATCATGGTGGTGTGGGAATCGGTGCCGAGCACGCTGTCCGGATAGAGCACGGTCTCGCCGTCCTGCTCGCCGCTCGTCACCACCGAGGCCAGGTATTCCAGGTTGACCTGGTGGACGATGCCGGTGCCGGGCGGCACCACCCGGAAATTGCGGAAGGCCTGCTGGCCCCAGTGGAGCATGGTGTAGCGCTCGCGGTTGCGGGTCATTTCCAGGCCGACGTTGACCGCCAGGGCCTCGGAACTGCCGCAGCGGTCCACCTGAACGCTGTGGTCGATGACCAGGTCCACCGGGATGAAGGGGTTCATGCTGGCCGGGTCGCCGCCGTGGCGGGCCAGGGCGGAACGCATCGCCGCCAGGTCGACCAGGGCGGGCACGCCGGTGAAATCCTGGAGAATGACGCGGGCGGGCATGAAGGGAACCGCCGCATCCGGGACCGCGTCGGGCCGCCAGGAGGCCAGAAGGTCGATGTCGGTTTCGGCCGCCAGCCCCTGGGGTGCGTGGCGGAGCAGGTTTTCCAGCAGGATGCGCAGGGAATAGGGCAGACGCTCGATCGGACCGTAGCCGAGTTGTTCCAGGGCCTGCACCGAAAAGACGGTGTAAGTCGTGCTGCCGGCCTGCAGGGTTGTCCGGGGGTTGAAGCGGGAGAAATCCTTGGTCGCGGTCATGGCGCATGCCTCCTGGAAAGATAATGGGGAACGCTTTTCCTTACACGATTCGACCGGCTCAGCACAAGCAGGAAGGCGGCCGGCGGCGCCGCGAAAGGCGCGGGGGCTTTTTCGCCGCACCCCGTCGCGGTTTCTTGCTGTTTTGCTTTATTCATCCTATAGTAAGCACCTTCCGGCGAATCTAAAGAGCCCTTCTGTGCGAGAATGCCCCATGACCAAGACGTACGCGGAAATCAACGAAAAAATAGCCTCCGGCAGGGCCGTGGTCCTGACCGCCGAAGAGGTGATCGACTATGTCGACAAGCGGGGCCTGGAGGCCGCGGCCAAGGAGGTGGACGTGGTCACCACCGCCACCTTCGGGCCGATGTGCTCCTCGGGCTGCTTCCTCAACTTCGGCCACAGCAAGCCCAAGATGCGCATCTCCGAGGCCTGGATCAACGACGTGGCGGCCTACTGCGGCATTGCGGCGGTGGACGTCTACCTCGGCGCCACCCAGCTGCGCCACAACGATCCGGCCAACATGTACCACCCCGGCGAGTTCCGCTACGGCGGCGGCCATGTGATCGAGGACCTGGTGGCCGGCAAGAAGCTCCAGCTCTTCGGCCTCTCCTACGGCACCGACGACTATCCCCGCCGCGAGGTCCGCACCCTGTTCGACATCAACGACCTCAACCAGGCGATCATGGTCAACCCGCGCAACTGCTACCAGAACTACAACGTCGCGGTCAACGTCTCGGACAAGCGCATCTACACCTATCTGGGCATTCTCCGGGCCAAGATGCGCAACATGACCTACTGCTCGGCCGGGCAGTTGGCGCCGCTTTTAAACGATCCCCTCTACGAGACCATCGGCGTCGGCACCAGCGTGTGGCTGGCCGGGGCGCGTGGCCACGTCTACGCCGAGGGCACCCAGCACTGTTCGCTGGTCGAACGCGGCGGCAACGACGTGCCGGTGGAGGGTGCCGGCACGCTCGCCCTCACCGGCAACATGAAGGAGATGCTGCCCGAGTTCGTCCGCGGCGCCAGCTTCAAGGGCTACGGCGTGTCGCTGGCGCTCGGCGTGGGCATTCCCATCCCCATCCTCAACCCGCAGATCCTCCGGCGGACCACGGTACGCGACCGCGACATTTCCGCCTGCGTCGTCGACTATTCCGCGGATTATCCGGAGAAGACCGGCAATATCCTCGGCCGGTTCACCTACGAGGAGCTGCGCGCGGGCCAAGTGGAGCTGATGGGCAAGAAGATCCCGGTAACCTCGCTCTCCTCCTACAACAAGGCGCTCAAGATCTGCAACCTGCTCAAGAGCGAGATCCAGGACGGCAGATTTCTGCTCTCCGAGCCCAGTCAGCGCCTGCCGCTCAGCCAGGGCATGAAATCCATGAACATCACGGGGCCGGTCAGATGATCACCAAGAAAATCTATCTCTATTTCCCCAAGAGCGAGACCGAGAAGCCGATCGTCTACCAGCTGGTCAAGGATTACGATCTGATCGTCAACATTTTCCGGGCCAAGGTGACCCCGGAGGAGGAAGGCTATCTGAGCCTGGAGGTGACCGGCACCCAGGAGAACATCAACCGGGCCTTCGCCTTTCTCACCACCTTCGACGTGCTCATCCACGCCGGCAACAAGGGGGTGCACTGGGACGAGGGCCGGTGCGTCCACTGCTGCGCCTGCGTGGTCCACTGCCCGACCGCGGCCCTGGCCATCATCGACCGGCCCACCCGGACAGTGGCCTTCAACGAGGACAGCTGCATCGAGTGCCTGGCCTGCATCGCCGCCTGTCCGTTCGGCGCCTGCTCGTCGGCGTTCTGAGGGGGAACCCGGCGGTTTTGCCCCGTTGCCGATGCGCGTCTACCGTTCTTTTTCCTGGAAGGAAACCAACCTGCGGGTGGCCTGCGAGGCCTTTGACCTGGTGACTGGGACCGTGGTCGAGGAGCGGCGCCGGCTGGAGCGCTATATCGGCCGCCACCCGGAATTTCTCACCTCGCTGGTGCCGGTCGCCCTGCTGGACGATCCGCCCGAGGCGGCCATCCGCATGGCCGCCGCCGCCGAGTTGACCGGGCTCGGTCCCATGGCCGCCGTGGCCGGCACCTTGGCGCAGATGGGGGCGGAGGCGGCCATGGCCGCCGGCTGCCGCGAGGCCATCGTCGAAAACGGCGGCGATATCTTCATCCATTCCGGCCGCGAGGTCACCATCGGCCTGTACGCCGGCGACAACGCCATCGGCTCCAGGCTGGCTCTGCGCATCGACCCGGCGGACCTGCCCATGGCCCTGTGCTCCTCCTCCTCGAAAATGGGCCACTCGCTGAGTCTCGGCCAGTGCGATCTGGGCACGGTGGTGGCCAAGGACGGGGCGCTCGCCGATGCCGCCGTCACCCTGGTCTGCAACTTGATCAAGCACGAACGCGATCTCACCCCGGCGCTGGACCGGGTCGGCGCCATTCCCGGCATCGACGGCATCCTGGCGGTCAAGAACGGCAAGATCGGCCTCTGGGGCCGCCTGCCGGAGCTGGTCCGCAACCAGGACACCGGCGCCCGCAGCAAGATCACCCGCGACCTCCGTTCCGACTTCCAGGGATAACCCCGCCTAGCGCAGGGCGAACCGCACCGGTACCAACACCTGCATGGTCACCGGCAGGCCGCCCCGCTTCCCCGGCTCGAACAGCCAGCCCCGCACCGCCCTCAGGGCGGCGTCGTCAAGCAGTTGATGGCCGCTGGAGGCGTGCACGGCCAGATCGTCGACCGTGCCGCCGCCATCGACCAGGGCCGTCAGCACCACCGTGCCCTCCAGGCGGAGCCGCCGGGCGCGCTCGGGATAGGTCGGCGGCGGATTGTCGCGATAGCGCGGCCGGGCCGGCACCTCGGCCGGTTCGAGACCGGATGCGGTTGCCGCTGATTCGGCTTGGCCGGGAGCACCTGCGGATTGCGCCGGAGTCGGCGCCGTGGCCGCCGCTTCGGACGCGGACGGAGACGATGCAGCCGCAGTCTGGGCGGGCGCGGGCGACGCCGCTGACCGCGCCGGTTGTGCCGGTTTTATCGAAGGAGGTGTCGGCGCAGCCTGCCGTTCGCGGCGGGCCGCCACCACCGGACGCGGGGCGGTTTCCGGCTGCGCCGGCGGCTGGACCGCTGCCGGCGCGGAAACAGGCGCCTCAGCGTGCAGCGAAACCGTCACCACCTCGGGCTCCGGTCCCCACGCACGTCGCCCTTCATCCGGCGCAACCTGCAAAAGCGCGAGCAGACCGGCATGGACCAGCATGGCCCCGACCAGGGACAGCCGCCAGGTCGGCCGCCGTTGGCCAGTCGGCGTCCGCATCGCCTCTTCCCTGCTCCCCATGCTCATCAGGGTTCCCTGATCCGTCAGGATGTGCTCCATGTCGCCCTCCGTTCCAGTGCGATCCCCGGCCAGGTCCGCCGCGGCCGTCCCCCTACCAGGCGTAGGCCAGGGAGACGAACAGGCTCCGGCCGGCGCCCGGATAGGGTTGCTGGGTGTAGGCGCCGGTGGCCTGGTCGGAGAAGCCGGCGAGATAAGTGTCGTAGTCCTCGTCCAGCAGGTTGGCCGCCAGCAGAGTGACGGTCCAGTGGGTGGCCAGGACCTGTTGCAGCTTCACGTCCACGGTCCAGTAGGAATCCAGCTCGATGGCCGCGTTCCCGTCGGTGTCGCTTTCGTAATAGCCGGGCCGGGAGCTCGTGTAGCGGGCCGTCACCGCCGAGGTCAGCCCGAAGTCGCTGACATGGCTCAGCTGGGCCTTGATCTGGGTGTCCGGGGTGTATCGGGCCGGCCTGACGGCCCCGTGGTGCATCTGTTCCTCGGCGTCGAGCAGGGTCAGGGCGAAATCGGCCTGCACCCCGTACAAGGGGCCGATCCTGGCGCTCAGCTCCCAGCCGTCGGCCTGGTAGGTATCGACGTTGGCCGGCGTCCAGTAGTTGCCCCAAATGGGGCTGGGCTGGTTCGGGTCCTCGGCCCAGCTGATCTTGTCGTCGATGTCCCACTGGAACCAGGAGGCCGAGACGAACAGCTTGCCGCCCAAAAGCCCGCCCTGCTCCAGGGTCACATCGGTGTGCCAGCCGGTTTCCGGCTTGAGGTCCAGGTTGCCCTTGGTGAACAGGTCGTCGGGCCAGAACAGGTCGTTCATGGTCGGGGCCTTGAAATGCTGGCCGCGGTTGAATTTGATGGCCGTGTCCGCCAGCGGGGTCAGCACTAGGCCGTAACGGGCGACATCCTCGTGGCCGAACAGGGAATGGGTTTCGTAGCGGTAGCCGCCCACCAGCTTCACCAGGTCCACGGGCTTGAGGCTCAGCTCGGCGAAGGTGCCGTTGGTGAACACCCGGTGCGACTCGGCCTGGCGGCTGCCGGCGACCGGCCGGCCGGCGGCGTCCAGGGCCTGCTGCTCGTGGTCGTAGTCGAAATTGCGGTACTCGCTGCCCACCAGCAGGCCCACCCGGCGGGAGAAGGCGTGGAGGTCGAGGTTGCCCTCCAGCCCCTTGACGGTGTTGGTGACATCGGTGTCGCTGCCGGCGCCGCTGTAGCGGCTGACGGTGGTGGCGTCCAGGTTGGCCCAGTCGCCCTTGACCCGCCAGTCCCACCACTCGGTCCCCTGCCCCTTGAAGGTCAAGGCGGCGTGGCTGTTCTCGTCCTCGCCCCGATCGAGCAACATGGCGGAATCACCGTTGTAAAAAGGCAGAAACGGGATGATTCCCGACGGCGGCTGCGGGCCGGGCAGGCCAAACTCGCGGTCGACGATGCCCGCGTCCAGGCTGCCCTGGAACTGCTTGCCCTTGTCGAGCAGCAGCTTGACCGTGGCGTCGTTGTGGGTCAGATCGCTGTTGTCGCGGAAGCCGTCGGTTTCCCTGCGGTTGAGGGTGAGGTAGTAGCCGAAGTCGCCCAGGACGAAGCCGCCGTTTTCCGCCGCCAGATGGGAGGTGTGTTCGGTGCCGTAGCCGGCCTCGGCCCTGGCGACGAAGCCCTCCCGCTTGGGCTGCTTGCCGATGACGTTCACCGTGCCGCCCATGGCGCCGGAGCCGTACAGCAGCGAGCCCGGTCCCTTGACCACCTCCACCCGCTCGATGCTGTTCAGGGGGATCTGACTCACATCCGCCGAACCGAGGGAGGGCGAATTGAGCACCACCCCATCCATCACCACCAAGGTGCCGTCGCCGCCCATGCCGCGCAGGTGGATCTCTTCGGCGGCGCCGCCGTAATTGCCCCGGGTGCGCCAGTCGATGCCCGGCTCGTTGGCCAGGAGCGCGCCGAGGGAGGTCGCCGGCGCTTCCTCGATATCGTAGGCGTCCTTGAGCACCACGCTGTTGACGATCGCCCTGCGGGTCTCCTCGGTTTTGGTCGCCGTGACCACCACCTCGTCCATGACCGTCGGCTCGATATCCGTGGCCCCGGCCAGCGCCGCATGCAGCGCCGCCAGGGACAACGGCGCCAGAAGAAAACGTCGGGTGTATCTCATTGTCCTCATTGCAACCTCCAGATGGATGGAACTGTGCGTCCGAGGCGCGAACACTCCCCGGACCGATGATAATCGATCTGGAGATTCCCTGTTTCTCCACGCGACCCGTGGCCGTTCCGTTGTCCGCGGAATGCCGTGACATCTCCATCAGGCAGGTCTTCTGACTCCCGGATCGTCCCGCTGACCGCGCCTTCCCGCCCCGTGGAGCAGTGGTTTCATGCGGTCGCGGTCCCCGGTCACAGCGGCGGGCCCGTCCCCGATTCGCACGGGGTTCCCTTTTCAGCTCGTTGCCGAGCACCTGATGCGCTTGTGTGCTTCCGGGAGAAGGCCTCCAGCCAAAAAAGGTTTCGTCCGTCCTTTTCCCGGATGGTTTCCCCCAAAAAAAAATCCCGGATCGACGAATCGATCCGGGATAGCCCTTTTTTATCCACAGACAGGAAAAACAGAAAGCGCGGCCATCCTCGCGGCCGTCTCCCGTTCGTTCAGGCAGGTCTTCTGACTTCCGGTTCGTCCTACCGGCTGCGTCTTCCCGACCCGAAGGTCAGTGACATGGTGCAGCGTTCGTCCCCGGTTACAGCGGCGGGCCCGTCTCCGATTTGCACGGAGTTCCCTTTTCAGTTCACGATGAACACCCGAACGTGCTTCCTAGAACCGATGTCGCAGTTCACGTCAAGAGAAAAATGACGGCGCGGCCGCCGGCGCCATGGCCCTTGACTTTGGGGCCTTCCCTGGTATCCTGGCCTGAACCGTGGGTCGTGCCGGCGGGATCGAAAAAAAACAAGAGAATCAATCTATTGTCTGGAGGCACTGTGACACGGCTCCGCCGATGGCAGTACGCTGTCCGGCTCGCCCGGATCCCCTGGCTCTTGGCGAGCCTGATCCTGGCGGCCGGCGTCCTGATCAGCCTCAACATGGGGCGGCTGGACCGGGAACGACGCCTGAGCGACATCCGCAGCCAGGTTATCCTGGAACTCGCCACCATCCGCGCCCGCCTGGAAGGGGCGATCAATACCGTCTTCAGCGCCACGTCCGGCCTCACCGAGGTGATCGCCTACCAGGGCGGCATCAGCCCCGAACTGTTCAACGCCCTGGCCCGGCAGGCCATCGCCAGCTCGCCCTCCATCCGCAATATCGCCGCCGCCCCGGACAATACCATCACCCTGATCTATCCCCTGGAAGGCAACCGGCAGGCGCTCGGCCTGCGCTATGCCGCCGTTCCCGAACAGGAGGCCGCCGTTCTTCAGGCGATGCGGGCGGGCAGGCCGATCTTCTCCGGGCCCCATGACCTGGTCCAGGGCGGCAAGGGCCTGATCGCCCGGGTGCCGGTGTTCATCGCCGCGGAAAGCGGGAGGGAAACCGATGCGCGCTACTGGGGGGTGGTCTCGGTGGTGACCCGGTTCGAGGCCCTGCTCGACGCCGGTGAGGTACGGTCGGCCACAACCCTGGAAATCGGCCTGCGTACCATGGACGACCGGGAGCGGGCCGGTGCCCTGCTGTGGGGCGAGGCGTCCCTGTTCGCCCGCGAGCCGGTCTGCCTGCCGGTGTCGGTGCCCGGCGGCGCGTGGCAGTTGGCCGCGATCCCCAAGGGAGGCTGGCCCGAGATCGTTGCCGCCGATTCGCCGCTTTTTTTCATCGGCCTGGGCAACAGTTGCCTGGCGGCGGCCTTTGTCTGGTGGCTGGCGGCACAACCCGCCCGGGAACGGCGGCGCAACGAGGCGCTGCGCCGGGAGATGGCCGAACGGCGGCGGGCCGAGGAAGAATACCGGCTTTCCGAACAGAAATACGCCTCCTTTTTCCATCTGATGCCGGACATGGCCGGCATCACCCGCTTGGAGGACGGACGCATTCTTGAAGTCAACACGGGATTCTCCCGGATCTCGGGATGGAGCGGCGAGGAGGCGATCGGCCGGACCTCCCTGGAACTGGGACTGTGGACAGCGGCGACCAGGACCGAAGCCACGGCCATCGTCCGCAGGCAGGGGCGGCTGGAGAACTACGCCTTCGCCCTGACAACCAAATCCGGCGCGCGGCGGGATGTCCAACTGTTCCTGACCCCGGTCAGGGTCAGGGGCGAGGAATGCCTCTTCTTCATGGCCCGCGACATCACCGAGCTGAAACAGGTGCAACGAACCCTGGAGCGGGAGCAGGCCAGGCTGCGGCAGCTGCTGCAAACCATTCCCGCCATGATCTGGATGAAGGATCCCGACGGGGCCTACCTGTTCTGCAACGCCCGTTTCGAACGGGTGTTCGATACCAGGGAGGAGCAGCTCATCGGCAAGACCGATTATGACTTTTCCCCGCCGGAAGTGGCCGATTTTTACCGGAGCTACGACCGCAGGGCCATTGCCACCGGAGGCCCGAGCACCAACGAGGAATGGGTCGTCTTCGCCGACGCCGGGCACCGCAAACTGTTCGAAACCATCAAGACGCCGGTGTACGACGGTGAGGGCCAGCTCATGGGTGTGCTCGGCGTGGCCTGGGACATCACCGAGAAGAAACTGATCGAAAAGGAACTCCGCCAGGAGCGGGCCCGTTTCGTCAATCTGGTCGATTCCGTGGACGGCATTGTCTGGGAGGCGGATGCCGCGACCCTGGCCTTCACCTACGTCAGCAAGCAGGCGGTGCGGTTGCTCGGGTATCCGGTGCAGGAATGGTACGGCGAGGGGTTCTGGCTCCGGCACCTCCACCCCGAGGATCGGGAACGCATCCATGCCCTGACCCTGGCCGGCACCGCCAAGGGGGAGGATCACGCCCTGGAGTACCGTTTCCTGGCCAGGGACGGCCGGATCCTGTGGGTCCGGGACCTGGTCACCGTGGTGTCGGACCAGGGCCGACCGCGCTGGCGGCGGGGCATCATGGTCGACATCACCGGGAAAAAAGAGGAGGAAAAGGAAAAGGGCAGGCTCGAGGACCAGTTGCGCCAGGCCCAGAAACTCGAGGCCATCGGCCGTCTGGCCGGCGGCGTGGCCCACGACTTCAACAACAAGCTGCTGGTCATCCTCGGCTATGCCGAACTCATGCAGAACACCGCCATTGCTCCCGAGAAGATGCGCGCCTACCTCTCCCAGATCACCAAGGCGGCCAGCCAGTCGCGGGACATCACCCAGCAGCTGCTCGCCTTTTCCCGCAAGGAGACGATCCTGCCGCAGGTGCTCGATTTGAACGATCTGGTCAGGAGCGCGCACAAGGGACTGGGCCGGCTGATCCGCGAGGACATCCGCTTCGAAATCGATCTGGCCGAACACCTGTGGCCGGTCCACATGGATCCCGGCCAGGCCGACCAGGTGATCATGAACCTGATCGTCAATGCCCGCGACGCCATGGAAAACGGCGGCCGCTTGCTGGTGGCCACCGCGAATGTCCGCCTGGACGAGGCATTCGTCAGCAGGTATCCGGACATGACGACCGGCGAGTATGTGCAGCTCACCGTGAGCGACACCGGCTGCGGCATGAGCCCCGAAACCAGGCAGCACATTTTCGAGCCGTTTTACACCACCAAGGAAACGGGCAAGGGCACCGGTCTCGGCCTGGCGACGGTCTACGGCATCGTCACCCAGAACAGGGGACTGGTGCTGGTCGAGAGCGAACTGGGCTCTGGCGCGACCTTCCGGGTCGTGCTGCCGCGCTGCCGGGAGGAAGATCCCGGGGCGGCATCGGAACGGATCGAACCGCCGCCGGCGACCCGGACCGCGGTCATCCTCCTGGTCGAGGACGAAGCCACGGTCCGCCAACTGATCGCCAACATGCTGGCGGCAAGCGGCTATATTCCACTGGCGGCCGCAACCCCGGAGGAGGCGCTGGCCATTGCCGCCGACCGCGACCAGCGGATCGACCTGCTCCTCACCGATGTCGTCCTGCCGGGCATGCACGGCAGGGAACTCAGCCGGCGGATTGTGGCCAACCGTCCGGGAATCAACATGATGTTCATGTCCGGATATGCCGCCGATATCCTTTCCGGAGAAGGCGGCCCTCCCATCCCCCTGCTCAAGAAACCCTTCAGCATGGCAACGCTGCTGCACGAAATCGAGCGCTGCTTGCAGGGGGCATCCTCCTGAGCATGGACGTCATGCCGCCGCCCCGGCAACAAAAAAGCCGGCATGGAATCCCATGCCGGCTTTTCTTCGTGGTACGGCTCCGATGCGGCCGCGGACCTACTTGACCTGCAGGACCACGTATTGGCTCCGCTCGCCCGAACGGACCCGCAGGAGCACCTGCTTGGCGCTGCCGGCCTTTTTCAGGGCCTGCTGCAACTCCTTGAGATTGCGGACCCTGGCGCGGTTGACCTCCTCGATCAGCATGCCGGATTGCAAGCCCAGTTCGGCGGCCGGGCTGTCGGCCTCGACATCGGCGATCAGCACGCCCTGATCCTTGGCATAGCCGAACTGTTCGGCGACCTCCTTGGTCAGATCCTGGAGGGTGAGGCCGAGTTCGCTCAGGGTGGAGCCGGTCATCTTCTTGGCGATCGAGGCCATGTCGGCCGGTTGCTCGCCGACGGTCACCACCAGGTCCTTTTCGGCGCCGTCGCGCAGAATGCGCAGTTTCAGGTCGGTGTTCGGCGGCGTCATGGCGATCTTGTTGCGCAAATCGGCCACATCCATCACCTGCTCGCCGTTGATGGCGGTGACGATATCGCCCTGGAGCAGACCGCTCTTCTTGGCCGGCGAATCGTCGCTCACCTCGGTGACCAGGGCGCCGCCCGCCTTGCCGCCGAACGATTTGCCGAGGTCCTCGTTGACATCCTGGATCATGATCCCCAGCCAGCCCCTGGTGACCTTGCCGCCCTTGCGCAGCTGCTGTTCGATCGACTTGGCCATGTTGATCGGAATGGCGAACCCGATGCCCATGTAGCCGCCGCTCCGAGAAAAGATGGCGGTGTTCATGCCCACGGCCTCGCCGCGGATATTGAGCAGCGGCCCGCCCGAGTTGCCGGGGTTGATGGCGGCGTCGGTCTGGATGAAGTTTTCATAGTCGGTAATGCCCATGCGGTTGCGGCCCTTGGCGCTGACCACCCCGACGGTGACGGTCTGGCTCAGTTCGAAGGGGCTGCCGATGGCGATCACCCATTCGCCCACCTCCAGGTTGTCCGAATTGCCGAGCGGCAGGACCGGCAGGTCGTTGGCCTCGATCTTGATGACCGCCACGTCGGACTGGGGATCGGTGCCCACCACCTTGGCGGGAAATTCACGCTTGTCGGCCAGGCGCACGGTGATCTTGCCGGCATCCTCGACCACATGGTTGTTGGTCAGGATATAACCGTCGCTGGCGATGACGAAGCCGGAACCGGCGGCCTGCTGCTTGAAGGTCCGCTTGTCCTGCTGCTTGGGATTGGTGCGGGGATGGCGGAACTGCGGGCCGAAAAACCGCTCGAAAAAGGGATCGTTGAACAGGTCGGGGAATTGGGCCATGCCCTTGGCCGCGGTTTCCTTTTCCACCCCGACATAGACCACCGCCGGGCCGGCTTTCTTGACCACGGAAGAAAAGGCCTTGGCGGAACGGTCGAGCAGGGCCAGGTCGTCGTCGCTCTGGGCAAAGGCGGGATGATGGCCGCCGGCCAGCAGCATCAGGCAGAGCAGGCAGGAGGCGAGAACGGAATGGCGATTGAATCCGGTTGGTTTGTCCATGTGGTTGCTCCATTCGATCATGGCAAAAGAGGGCGTCCTGCGGCATGAACGGTTCGTTGACGGCATGCGGCAGGTCCAGGCAATGCTGGCAAGAACATTATACCGGGCCCTTGGTTCGTCAAGAGGAACGGCGGCGGAAAGGGGCGATCCCTCCGGCAAAAGCGGCGCAATGGCCGTCCGCCCCACCGGGGATTCTTTGCCCGGACGCTAGTTGTCGAGCCTGCGCTTGCGGGCGGACAGCCGGGTGCGGAGGAACCAGCCGAGACCGATCACGGCCGCCACCACGATGACGATGTCGACCTGGTGGGAATACTTCTGCACCACGGTCCAGTGTTCGCGCAGCCGCATGCCCAGGAAAAGAAGAAAGCCGTTCCACAGGGTGGCGCCGATGGTCGACACCAGCATGAACGGCACCAGCGGCATCCTGCCCATGCCGGCGGGGATGGAAATAAAGTGGCGGATCACCGGAATGAAGCGGGCCAGGAACACGGTGTACAGCCCCTGCCGCCGTTGGAAATAGCGCTCGGTCCGTTCCAGGTCGTGGCGGTTGAGCAACAGATACCTGCCGACCTTGAGCACCAGCGTCTTGCCGCCGTAATAGCCCATCCAGTAGGAGGCGAGCGAGCCGGCCAACGAGCCCAGGCTGGTGGCCAGCACGGCCAGCCAGAGGTCCCACTTGCCGTCGGCAACCAGAAAGCCGACAAAGGGCATCACCGCCTCGCTGGGGACCGGGGCGATCATGCTTTCCAGGGCCATGAGGAAAAAGGCGCCGGCATAGGCGGTGGTCTCGAGAATCCAGACCGCCACGTTCGTGATGAATTCGGTGATCATGGCGCAACTCAGCGGAGGAAATAGAACAGGGCCAGGGCACCGAACACGACCCGGTACCAGGCGAAGATGGTGAAGTCGTGGTGCGCGACGTAGCGGATCAATCCCTTGATGGCCACCAGGGCGCTGAGAAAGGCGGTGACGAAGCCCACGGCGAAGAAGGGCAGGTCCTGCTGGGCCAGCGCATGCCAGGATTTGTAGACGTCGTAGCCGGTGGCCAGGAACATGGTGGGGATGGCGAGAAAAAAGGAAAATTCCGTCGCCGCCTTGCGGGAGAGGCCGAACAGCATGCCGCCGATGATCGTCGCCCCCGAGCGGGAGGTGCCGGGAATCAGGGAGAACACCTGGGCGAAACCGACCTTGAGGGCGTCGCTTGCGCGCATCTGCTCGACCTCGGCGATACGGGGCTTGCGTTCGCGCCGCTCGACCAGGAAAATGACCAGGCCGCCGACAATCATCGCCAGGGCCACCACCACCGGGTTGAACAGGTGCTCCTTGATCATCGTGTGCAGCAGCAGGCCGAAGACAGCCGACGGCAGGACGCCGATGACCAGGTTGAGCGCGAATTGCCGGGCGCCGGCCTCGCGGGTCAGTCCGGCTACCACCCGCAGCAGCCGCTGCCGGTAGAGCCAGCAGACCGCGAGGATCGCGCCCAACTGGATGCAGATCTCGAAGGTCTTGGCCTGCTCGCCCGTATAGGCGAGCAGATCGCCGGCGATGATCAGGTGGCCGGTGGAGGAAATGGGCAGGAACTCCGTGAGGCCCTCGACCAGGCCGAGAACGATGCTTTGGATCAGCGCGAAAAACTCCATTGAGTACTCCGTCATCAAGGAAAGAGAGGGACAGGCGTCCGGAAAAACGGGCGCCCCTCCCTGCCTGCTCACGGCACCGCTGTCCGGAGCCGGCGCACGTCGGGCGTTCCGCGGGATGCCGGCCAGAATCCACGGCCCGGCAAGGCCCTCTGCCTGTTACCTGATCGTCCAGGCCCTGTCAAGGGGATACGGTGAACGGGAAGACCGGTGTCAGGGGTGCCACTCGTTCGTGTCGGCGGGCGCATCGTGGCGCCCGCTTGCCCCCCTGCGATCGAAGTAGGGCTGATATTCGAGGAGATACATATCGACAAGGGTAAAGAAGGCGGTGAGGGCCAGCGGGCCGTAGATGATCCCCATCACCCCGGACAGGTTCATGCCGCCGAGGATGGACAGCAGGACGAGCAGCGGCGGCAGATTCGCCCGATTGCCCACGAATTTGGGCTTGAACAGGTAGTCGACGACAAAGGTGAGCAGCAGATAGAACAGCACTGTGGCCAGGGCCTGCCAACCGCTGCCCTTGAGAACGAGGATCAGGGCGGTCGGCAGCAGGACCAGACCGATGCCGACGATCGGCATGAAGGCCACCACCGCCATCACCGATCCCCAGAGCACCGGCGAGATCAGCCCCATCGCGGCGAAGTAGATGCCGCCGCACACCCCTTGAATGAGGCCGCTTACGCTGTTGCCGACGAGGACGGCGCCGGAGATGGCCGAAAATCGATCGATGAGGAACCGGTTCTGCGACTCGGGCAGCGGCGAGAGCCGGAGAAGAAAGTCGGTCAGCCGGTCGAATTCGATCAGAAGGAAAAAGACGCCGACGATCACGAGCAGAAACTGAAGCACGAACCGGACGATGTTGGCGGCCCATCCCGAAACCTGATTGTACACGAAGACGCCGACCGTGGTGGAAAGATCGGAGATCAGGCCGAGAAGACGCTCAAAATCCATGTGGATGCCGAAACCGGCGAGCAGGTCGTCAATCCGGTGCACCAGGCTGCTGCTTTGCAGGTTCTGCTGGAGCAGGAGGAGCACGTCATTTTCCTTGATCAGGTTGATCACGCCGGGAATCTCGGCGGAGAGCGCGCCGATGCAGAACAGGAGCGGCAGAAAGACGCAGAGGGTGATCAGCAGGCAGGTGAGACAGGCGGCGGCCCAGGGAGCGCGAATGCGGGCGCAAAGCCGGATGTAGGGCGTCCGGAAAACGCTGGCCAGGAGAAAGGCGAGAAAGAGCTGCGTCCAGAACGGCCAGAGGACCATGCCGAGCATCAGCGCGGAGACCAGACTGATGAGGAGAAAAGTGATGCGCTGGATCAGGGAAGGGGGGGCGGCCATGGGGGCTCCGGGGAAGGGCTGCTCGTCGATGCTGCTGGCCGGCTCGATCCGGCAGCAGCTCATTCCGGTTCAATTGTAAGAAGAACCGGGGAATTGCGCCAGCCGAATGTGGCTGCTTGCGTTCGGCAGGGCGGCATGGGCCAGCAGGAACGCCAGGTGCCGCCGCACGATGCATGGGTCGGGATTACCGCTCTTTTTCCCTGTCTGTTTCCGGGAAAAGGCTTGCATGCGCAGGATGGATGGTGTAGTAAATTTGTCCCTCCGCATGGACTGCCATCACTGTCGGGGCGTAGCGCAGCCTGGTTAGCGCGCCTGCCTTGGGAGCAGGAGGTCGAGTGTTCGAATCACTCCGCCCCGACCAGTAATATCAAAGGGTTAGCTTTTCAAAGCTAACCCTTTTTTGTTAAATAAATGCAAGCAAAACAGGACATGCCGGTAACAGGGGGCTCACACGCAAGGGGCAATGGACCGGTGTGGCGTTCACGGGGATTATCACAAGCGAGTTGAGATAAAGAGTACAATGTAGAACCAATCCTTACGTACGGAGCGTTACCCGAAAAGACCTGTCGGTTTTTTGCCGTCCCGGCTACAGGGCGCGGATGGCAGCGGCCAAGCCGCGGTCACCGAGGTTACGGATGATGGATTCGGCGGCGGCAAAGCGCATATCTCGACCGCCCTCGGTGAGCACCGCCTTTTGATAAAGGCGTCGGCTCCAAGGGGCATCCGCGCAAAACCGGACTATGGATTCAGCCAGCAACAGGAGATCATCGGGCTTGCACAGGGACTCCTCGGCACGTTCATGGAGAAGACGCATCAAGTCGAGCGAGCACAGCCGGCTGGTGGCGACCGCCTTCGCCAGGGCGACAAACTCAAGGCCCGTACGGCACAGCCCCATCACGCGTTCATAGAGGGATTCCACCCAGACGCGATCCTGCAGGCGCTCCTCAATGGAGCGGGCCAGAAACACCAGCTCGGCCGGGGTGACGGCAGCCTGTTCGGCGGCGCGGTACAGTTCCCGGCTGCGCTCCTTGTCACCGAGCAGGTCCAGGACACTGACCGCCAGGCGTATAAAGCAACCCGAGTTTTCGCATTCAGCTTCCTTGGCCCGGTAGAGGGCATGGGCGCGATTGCGGCCATCGGGGAGGAACGCCACCATCTGCGCAACCACCGCGTTGATGCTGACCAGATCATTGCGGCGCTGGAGCAGGCGCTGATGAATATCGCTTATCCAGTCGTTGTCGCCGACATGACGGGCAACCCCTTCGGCCACCGCCAGCACATCCTCAAAGAAGGTGGCCCGCTGCTGGGCCTTGACATAGAGGCGGCGGCAGTAGTCCACGTCGCCGCTCAGTTGATGGACATCGCGGGCGAGGTTGCGCAAGCAGGCACAGGTGAGGCATTCCTGCTCTCGTTTCATGAAGGCGGCGTACTCTTCCTTGAACTGTTCCCGCTTCGCCAGTTGACGCTCAACAGCAGCGCGCCAGGCGCCATCATCCGTCATGGCGAGAATGGCCTGGGCCACGGCGGCAAAGGCGGTCATGGTCGTGGCCATTCCCTCGGCCTTGCGCAGGTAGACACAGGCCGTGTCGCGGTTGTTCACTTTTTCGGCCATGGCTGTGGCGGCGGCAATCAACTGCTCGGCGTTGTCGGCGGCATCACCCGCCTGCTGGTACCAGAGATCGGCCATGTCCTGTTCGCCGGTCACCGTCAGGACCGATTGCGCCAATCGCATCAGTGCGGCATGACCAGCAAGTCTCTGGGCCGCCTGGCGATAGATTTCCAGGCTCAGTTCCCGGTCGTTGACCTTGGCCATCACCGTTTCCGCCAGCTTGATCAATTCATCGCCGGAGTTCGAGCGTTCGGCCGCTGCCCGGTACAGCCGGACGGCCGTGGCCTGATCCTGCAACGAATCGGCACTGAAATCGGCCAGGGCAGACAGATCCGCGCTCTTTTCCAGGCTTTGGGCCGCCTCGCCGATCAGCCCCAGAGCCAGGGGCCGATCCTCCAGCAGACTGCTGACGGTGCCGGCCAAGGTCTGGAAATCGGCCACCGAAGCGCAGACCTGGCGTGCTGACGCAAGCAGGTCCTTGACCTGATCCCGATCCCCGCCCGCCTTCAGCACTGCCTCGGCCAGCTCGGTGAAATCGCTGCATTTTGTGCATCGGGTGGTGGCCACAGCGGCAATCTCGGCGGCCAGTTCGCTGTTCTCCGGCCGCTCCCCAACGGTACGGGCCAAAGAAAAGATTTCCACCGGAGTGGCGCATTTCTCCGCCGCCGCCAGGTAGAGCTCCCGGGCAGTCTGCGAATCACCGGCAGCCGCGGCAGTATCCGCCAGCTTGCTCAACTCCGCCGGGGTGCGGCACATCTCCCTCGCCCGGGTCATAAACCGGGTCCCCAACTCGGGGTCGTTCAGTACACGCAGGGCACAGTCGGCGAATGGAAGCATTTCATCGGCGGTCGCCGCCCACTCGGCACCGCTTTCCAACACCTCGGCGGCCCACTGGCGATCATCCAAATCGCTGACGATGTCCGTGGCCACCTGCACATACTCATCGCTTGACTGGCAATCATCGACCCGTTCTTCCAATTCCTCTCGTGTACTCATCTTCAAGTCCCCTTGTTTAATAGGTGCAGCCAAGCAGGCGATGGCAAGACGATAGAACCCGCGACCATCGCGTTAGATTGTTTTTAATTTATTAGAACTGGCTAAATCTCTTGTCAAGATAAAACAGGGAGAACATGGTGCGATCAGGTGTCATCGTTCCTCTTGGGCAGGGAGGGCATTTCTTGCGTCCGGACGACAGCGAAACCCCGGCCATTCCCGCAGCTTTCAATCTGCTCCGGGGAGGTGTGCACATGGAGAAATCGATACGCCGACAATCTTCGGACGAATGCAGAAAGGAGGTCGGAAACTGATCATGGATCAGGGAGGGAAGATTTCCGGAGCGGCCCGGAATCCCGGCATTCATTCCGGCCGAATGACGACGTACGACTGGAACGGGCAGCGCAGCCCTGTTGCCTGGGAATACTTCAGTTCTGCCTGGTCATCGACTGCATTCCCTTTGTCTCTATTTGGTACTGGAACGGATAGGGCGCCTGTTCTTCCCGTGCGACCGGCAACGCGGCCGAATGCGTCTCCTGTAGATCGGTGAAGTCGCTCAGCAACGATTCGGCGTCGCGGAGCGATTTCCTGATGCTCACCGGACCGGCCCACAACACATACTGTTCGTTGTATTCCGACTCCGCGCTTGCCGACTGTGGCGGCATCAGCAGGTCGCCGGTCCAGTGGTCCACCGCCAGGACCTCGAGCACGGTCTTGGCGCGAAGGATCTCGTTGTTGGCCAGCAACCAGTCGATCCGGGTGTAGACGGTCCCGAAGACATCAACGGTGATATACACATCGACCTCCGCCTCGGAAGGAGGAACGATGGACACACCCTTCAGGAAAAGATAGGTCTGCATCAGGGCCGAAAGGTACTGCAGGTCATCTGAAGTGATCTCCTCCGAGTTGTGATACGCTCCCATGCCCTTGTACTCCACCCCCGCCTGCACGGTCGTCGCCCCGCCCTCCTGCCGGGTTTGCGTGGAGACCGGGGAGGCGAGCAGGGTTTCCGTCGTTTGCGTGGCGCTGGTGCCCCCTGTTGCCGAAGAGGTGGAGGAGGTGGTGGCGTACCTGGGATACACCGATGTTTCGGTGACGGGCGCGGTTTGGATATAATCCCCACGCAATTGCGAGACGATCGAGAACCGGCCGCCGACGAGATTGCCCGCGCCGGTATCGCCGATGGCATTGACGAACAGGTTGACCTTCCTGCCCCGAATCGCTCCGAGGTCGATTTTCTTGACTGCCGCCCGTGTGGCGGCGGCGACCAGTTCCTGCTCGATGGCAAACCGTTTGCCGCCACCATGGCCGGGAATGCCGGTCGAGGCGCCGCAGCCGGTCAACAGGGACAAACCGGCCAGCATCGGCACAAGCAGGCGCGCTGTGCCGGCGATTGTGGAGAAAAGGATATCCATTGGCTCGATCATCCGAAGGGTGAGGGGGGATCAGGGCTCGCGCAGGCTTTCGTCTAGGGCGCGGATAACCGGATAGAGAAAATAGGAGATGACGGAACGGTGCCCGACCTTGATTTCGGCCCGGACCTTCATGCCCGGAATGAGCCGGAATCCGTCGGGCACGTTGCGGAGTTGGGTTGCAAGCAGGGCGACCCTGGTGCGGTAGAAGGCCTCGACCGGTTCCTGGTCCGGTTCGGGATGCATCATCGCCTGGGGATCGCCCCGCTGAAAGGCATTCTCGCTGATCACCCGCACCGTGCCGGGCAGGGTGTCGTGCCGCTGGAAGGGAAAGGCGTCGAACTTGATCCGCACCGTATCGCCGGTGCGGATTCTGCCGATATCCTTGGATTCGACCCTGACCTCGGCCTCGAGCAGGCTCCCGTACGGCACCAGGATGATGAACGGTTCGGCCTGCTGGAGGATGGAGCCCACCGAGCGTTCGGCCATCTTGAGGACAATGCCCTTTTCCGGCGCCCGCAGGGAGATCAGCTCATGCATCCGCGTCGCCTTGTGCAACTCTTCCAGCACCTTTTCCAGGTCGTTGCGCAAGGCGACCTCCTGTTCCATCAGCTCGCCGTTGCGCTCCTCGACAAACCGCTGCCAGTCGGATTGGGCCTGCCTGAGTTCGTTGCGGGTCACCTCTTCCTCGGCCCGGAGGCTGTCGATGGCATTGGCCGCCTGAAACCGGGCCTTCTGGGCGTCGAGCAGCCTGAGGCGATATTCCTCGTCCTGCTGCGGCCGCTTGGCGGCGGTTCCCTCGACATCGCGCAGCAGCTTGTGTTGCTGCTCATGGCCCTGGCGCTGGACGGCGTTGAGCGCCAACTTGGACCGCAGGGCGGCGATCTTGTCGTCGGTCATCCGTTTGTTCTTCTCCAGGATCAGGCGCCGCTGCCGCAAGATCTGCTCCTGCAGCGTGCCGTCCTCGCCCTCCTCGGGCAGGGGAGTGAACGCGGCACCGGCCAGCTCGGCCCTGATCCGCCGGATCTGCACGCCAAGGGTCAGCTTCTGTTTTCTCAACTGGCTCAGGTCGGCGGTGGCGAAGGTCGGGTCCAGGGTGGCCAGCACCTGGTCCTTCTCGATCACATCGCCCACCTGGACGTCGATCGTGCGGATCACGGCGGTATTCAACGATTGCACGACAATGGTCGGCGTGTTGGTGATCAATTCCCCCTGGGCGACCACGATCCGGTCCACCTTGAACACAATGGCGCCGACCACGGTCAGGACCATGGCCGCCAGGATGAGATAGAGCACCCAGCGGACCCTGCCCGGCACGGGGCGCTCCTCGATCTCGACCGCATCGGGCTGGTATTCGAGAATGTCTTGTGCGTGTTTCGGCTCTTGCATCACAGTTCCATCTGCTGCTGCCAGAGCTTTTTGTACAACCGGCATGCCTGCAGCAGGTCCCTGTGGGTGCCATGGCCGACCACGACGCCCCGTTGCAGCACGACGATACTGTCGGCATCCTTGAGCATGGACAACCGATGGGAGACGATGAGCACGGTCCGGTTCCTGGCGATCTGCACCAGGTTTTCCCGGATGATCCGTTCGCTCTCCGGATCGAGCGCGCTGGTCGCCTCGTCGAGGATGAGGATTTCCGGCGAGGTCAGCAGGGCGCGGGCGATGGCCAGGCGCTGGCGCTGCCCGCCGGAGAGATTCTTGGCTCCTTCCTCCAGCATGGTGTCGTACCCTTGCGGCATGGTGACGATGAATTCGTCGGCACCGGCGAGCAGCGCCGCCTGGATGATCTGTTCGCGGGAGGCGGCGGATTGGCCGGCACGGATGTTTTCCGCAATCGTGGCGTGGAACAGGAAATTTTCCTGGAGCACCACCCCCATGTGCCGCCGCAGGTGGGCGGTGTCGATCTCGTTGAGATAACAGTCGTTGATCCTGATCGTGCCGGTCGAGGGAAAACAGACCTTCTGCAGCATGCGGGTCAGCGTGGTCTTGCCGGAACCGCTGGGGCCGACGATGCCCAGGGTGGAACCGGCGGGGACGGTCAGGGAGATCTCCTGGAGGGCATTGGGGAGATCGGGGGCATAGCGGAAGCTGACCCGGTCGAAAACGATGTCGCCCTGCAGCGAGGGCCGGGCGCCGTGGCGGTCCGCACCCCATTCCTGCCTGGCGTTCATGACCAGTCCCAGTTTTTCCACGGAGAGTGCGGCTTCCTGGTATTGATGGATCAGGCCGACCAGTCGGACCAGAGGCGAGGTCACCCGGCCGGCCAGCATCTGAAAGGCGATCAGGGCGCCCACGGTCATGGTGGCGTCGAAGACGAGACTGGCGCCCACCCAGATGAGGATCACGGTCATCATCCGCTCCAGGAACTGGGTGAGCGATTTGGCGGTGATGGAAATCTTGCCGACCCGGAACTGCATGCTGACCGCGCGGGCCACCTTGGTTTCCCATTGCTGGCGGAGCAGGGGTTCGATCGCCATGGCCTTGACCGTGGCCATGCCGTTAATGGTCTCCACCAGCATCGCCTGCCGGTTGGCTTCGGCTTCGTACAGGGCGTTCAACCGCCGCCGGAACGGCACGATCAGCACGCCGATCACCCCTGCGATCAGCGCGGTGAACACCAGGACGATGCCGGTCAGCGACAGGCTGTAGAAAAAGAGAAACGGCAGGAAGACGAAGAGCGAGGTCGCCTCCAGCATGGTGAGGAAGACGTTGCCGGTCAGGAAATTGCGGATCTTGGCGGTTTGCTGCATGTGCTGGGTGAGCACGCCGGCGGCGACATGTTCGAAGAAGTCCAGGGGCAGGTGGAGCAGGTGGCGGAAGGTCCGGCCGGTGATGCGCAGGTCGATCTTGTTGGTGGCGTGGAGCAGGAGGTAATCGCGGAGAAAATCGAGCCCGGCATTGACCGTCAGGGCGCCGGCCATGCCGATCCCCAGGGCGTGCAGGGTGGTGAAGGCCTGGTTGACCAGGACCTTGTCGATGACGATCTGGAAGAAAATCGGGGTGACCAGGGCGATGACGTTGATGAACAGCACCGCCAGGGCGATGTCGAAAAAGGTCAGCTTCTGCCGCAGAATCTCGGGGATGAACCAGCGCAGGCTGAAGGGCTGGGATTCGTCGGTGAGTTTGTAGACCCGCTTGAGCACATACAGGTGACCGGACCAGAGGGCCGTGAACTCCTCCCGGCGCAACCGCAGATACCCTCCGCCCGCGCCGGCCAGGGGATCGTAGCAGGCAAGGAGCGGTTCCTCCTCTTCCCGGCCGCCGCGCTGCATGCCGGCCAGCACCACATGGCGGCCGTTGTTGAGGATCGCGATCGCCGGATAGGCCTTGTTCAGTTCCAGCAGGCCCTGCCAGTCCAGGCGCAACACCCTGGCCTTGAGCCCGAGTTCCTTGGCCATGCGCAGCAAGGTATCCCGCGGGATCTCGTCCCTGGACAGGCCGTATTCGTGCACCAGGCGATCCTGGGTCAACTCGATCTTGTGTTCCCGGGCGACGATCGAAAAGCAGACCAGGGCGGTGTTGATTTGGTCGAAAAAGAGCAGGCCGCCGGCCCAGGCCTGTTGGAACCGTTGGAACGAAACGTGTTCGGTCCGGGGCGGGCCATCGGTCTGGGGAATGAGCAGGGTGAATGTTTCCGGAACGTCTGTCGTGGCGCAGTCAAGGTGACTGAGAATGGCATACCGGCCATCGCGCAGTTCCGCCACCGCTGGCAGGCGGGGCGCCAAGGAGGTCCATTGCTTGGCGTCCGGCCGCAGGATAACGGTCTGCAAGCCTGCGTGACGCGCCTGCAGGATGACCTGGTCGAGGGTTGTCTTCCGTCCCTCGGCGCCCGGATGTTCCGTGAGCGATGCGAGTTGTTCGGCGAAGGCCTCCCTGCCCGTCTGCCGGGCCAGAAACCGACAGCAGGCCAGGAGGCCGGGCTGGTGGCCGGTTGACTCTCCCGTCTTCCTCTCCGGCATGTTCCTCTCTCCAATTCGTTTTCAGTGCATGGGCCGGGCACAAACGCACGGCAAGGGCGCCTTGCTCCCGTGCGGAGAGGCGCCCCTGCCGGCTTCGTATCGGAGAGCGATCAGGCGGCCACCAGGAAATCGTTGGCCGTGATTTTCGGTTTGGTGGTCAGGGTGGCGAACTGCACCGCCACACCCTCGCCACTGCCATCGGCGTCGTAGAACAAGGCGCCGGAGGAGGTGTTGTAGAGGAAATAGTCGTTGTCATCCGCGGCTGTGCCGGCGGCACTGGCCAGGAAAGAGTCCGCGGCAAGCGCGCCCTCGTCCGTCAGCACGGTAAAGATGTCCCTGTCGAGTTGGATCTTGTCCTGGCCGACGACAAAATCTGTCACGCTGTCTTTGTTGGTCGTCGCGTTCAGGGCGGTGTCGAACACAAAGATGTCGTTGCCGGCACCGCCGGTCAAGGTGTCGTTGCCCAAGCCGCCAACAAGCGTGTCATTGCCCGTGCCACCGGACAGGGTATCGTTGCCCTCACCGCCATTCAGCAGATCGTCGCCCGCATACCCGTTCAGGGTGTCGTTGCCGCCATAACCGTTGATGATATCCGCCGTGGCCGTGGTCGACGAACCGCCCAGGGTGTCGTTGCCCTCGCTCCCCTCAACGGTGATCGGGCCAAGGTTCTCGAACTGACTTGCGTTCAGCACTGTCCCGTCGGCAAACTCAAACCGCTCGATCCGATATTGCATGGAAGCAAACCAGTTCTTCAAGATCAGACTGTCATTCTCGTTGAGACGAACCTGGAGATCGTTGCCCCGCTTCGACAGGGCAAAGGCAGAGGCCACGATCCCCTCGCCAAACACCACGGTATCGCTGTAAGCAGTGGAGGGGTCGTAATCGGAGATCGTATCCGTTCCATCCTCAACCGCGAACAGGTACCGATCGCTGCCCGCTCCACCGTCCAAGGTATCGTTGCCCAGTCCTCCGATAAGGATATCGTCGCCACTACCGCCAGACAGGCTGTCGTTGCCGTCACCACCGTCAAGCAAATCGTTGCCACCACCGCCGAGCAGGATGTCGTTATCGGTGGAGCCTTCCAAGCGATTAAATCCCGCTGCAGCCAAGTAACAAGGGAATCCAGGTATATTGAGATCGCCCTCAGCCCGTAACATCGAAAGAATGTCCTCTCCCTCTTCGCTATGGTTTTTCAGCAAATCGGTGAGTCCGTCCATCAACGACAAGGCGTTTGCTTTATTCTCCGCATAGGCGCTTTGCAGGAGAGTCACGGTATCGGTCACATCAATGCTACGCTCTAATGTCTCCAGATCCAGGGTCAGCTTGATGCTTTCAAGCTGCTTTCAAGCAATGGAGCCAGATGGGTTTGCAGCATTAATTGGGTGCCGACATAATCGGTCAAGGCGTCAAAAGCCTTTGTCAGCAAAGAAACAGCATTGGGACCTTGAACATTGGAGCCGTTATCCATGTAAGTAGTCCCAAGAAAATTCTCCAGGACCGCCAGCTTGCGGGCATCGAAAAATGTTCCGCGGCTGTTGGGAGCTATGTCTGCCACCCCAACCCAGGCATAGATAATCTGCGAGATCAAAATAGTTCGAGCCGCCGGATCCGTCTCGGAAACAAAAGATTCCACCAAAGATTGCAGGGTTCCGCTCTCATCCCGCGCCATGGCCTGATGCAAACTGTGAACATTGCCAAAGGCGGAGATATCGGGCAATGCGGTGATTTCCTCTGGAATTTCCACAGGATTCATATCCACAGTACGGGCAGTGTCCTCGGTAAACCAGACATCATTCATGGCCCGCGTCGTGCCGTCGACCAAGGTATATGACCCCGTCTGCAAGTGCTTGTTGCCCTGGGCATCGGTGATGTTTTGACTGGTGTATTGGGTATTCAGGCTTTGAATACCGAGGGCCTCAAGGGCAAAGAGTTCCCCTTCGGACACTCTGCCGTTGCCGTCCAGGTCCCTCCAGACTCGCAAATTCCCAAAGGCCGTGTCCTCCGAGTCAATCACGCCGTCGGCGTTGGTATCCAAATCCGCCAAAGCGGTGAAACCGTTGGCCGCTTTGCTGCCGTTCGCCAGCAGGGTATTATTACCGAAGAGTTCGTTACCGTCGTCGATTATTCCATTAGAATTTTTATCAAAAACCAGCAGCCCGTCATCGCTTCCCACCCAGCCGGTGGATTGGGCGAATCCATTGCCCTCATGATCGAAATAAATACCGGAGTCCTTGCCCAGGGTTTCAATCCCATCGCCATCCAAGTCAAGGATGAGCGGACTACTGGATTTTTCAGCTTGATTGAAGTAATCCCAGAGCCAATCAATTACCTGGTTCAGTGAAAAAACATCTACAAAATCAACGCAAAGTTAAAATCAACATATTGAAATTTCAGTAAAAATATTGCAATATCCGCCTGTCCTAAAAACTCACTTGGCAGGTGAAATTATGAAG
>Ga0265295_1000263_pt1 | contig 108377 bp, 106 predicted proteins | sample Munlansysbiofilm_FD_192503 | JGI IMG/M metagenome (GOLD analysis project Ga0265295, IMG submission 192503) | Leachate microbial communities from a municipal landfill in Southern Ontario, Canada - Methane capture system biofilm | ecosystem: Engineered > Solid waste > Landfill > Unclassified ...
TGACATTTTTGATTACATCGAGGTGTTTTATAATCGCCGTCGCAGACATAGTCATTTAGGCCAGTTATCACCGGCAGATTATGAAGAAAAAGAACGTCTCAACGAGGCAGCTGAGTGTCTATAAAATCGCGGGAAGTCCAGGAAGAAATTAGGTGACAGTATGAAAACAAGACCAAAACGTAATTTCAGTCCTGAGTTTCGACTCGAATCAGCATAGTTAGTTGTTGATCAAAACTACAGTATCCGGCAAGCAGCGGAAGCCATGAATGTCGGTCTATCGACTATGGACAAATGGGTTCGTCAACTGCGCCAAGAGTGCAGCGGCGAAAGTCCAAAAGCAACGCCAATGACGCCAGATCAGCTCAAGATTCGTGAGCTTGAAAATCGTATTCGTCGAATTGAGATGGAAAAAGACATATTAAAAAGGCTACAGCTCTCTTGATGTCAGACTCCCTGAGATGTGTTTTGGAGTGATTAAAAATTAAACAGAATATCAGGTTCAAACACCTTAATTTAGATTCTTGAACCTGATAGTGAGAGATGGTATCTACATCCATGCTTCCTAAAGAATTTACCAGTAGTAAGTTAGTCCTGGGATACTAGGTATATCATTATCGTGAGTAATTATAATTCTAACACAGCAATTTTCAGTAAAAGCTGTATGACATATTCCCATATTAGCTTCTATTTTATTATACTCAATAGAAGCAAAATTCAGTAGTAAATCAAAAGCTCTAAGTTCATTATTACTAAATCCAAATTCACGCTTAAGAATCAATGCCATAGTATTATAATAAGTATAATTTTGATTGTTATGATGACCAAATTCAAAATACAAGAAACTGGGGGCAAGCTGACCGCTAGACATAATCTCTTCAAAAGCAGGGATTTCAAATGGCTCGTTAAAATTGTTTTCAATCTGCCATTTTATAACTTTACGAATTTTTGAGTAGGTTTCTTTAGGCAAGTTAGTGGCTGATAGTGTAATATTGAATTGTAATTCCATAATAATATAGTCTCATTAGATTTTATATTGCAAATAAAAATACTTGATGATAATCAAATTCACAGTAAATGCATCAATTGATTTAGTCTTGTCAGCTAATATTAATGAAGAACAAAAGCACTAGGTGTTGCACTCAGAATTGGCCGCCAAGCAGCTTCCTACTAGATTCAGGCACTTCTTAAGTGCAGCAGCGTTAAACGTAATAGCCGTAACTTAATCGCTCTTCATGTAACTCAATAGCCCGCTCTGTAAATAATCGCTGAGGATCAGGCATAGTGCTGACACGCCACAAGTCGAGCCTGTCTGAGTCCCAGCATATTTGTTGAGTAATAGTGCCTGTTGGGTGTGACTCGCTGTGCAAGGTGATAGCACCAATTAACTCGGTGTATTCAGTTGAGGTTAACTTTAGCCAGTCTGCACCGCCTTTTTTTTCAAGAAACTGAGCCGCTCTTAAACCATGCCCATAGTCACGGCCTTCATCGATACGTGCGATATCATGAAACAAACTAAAGTAATGCAAAATGGCATGGTTAGCTGGATACGCTTTTGCGATGATTTTGCTGTTATTACGCACCCGCGCCCAGTGGCTTGCACCATGATAACCGTGCCAATTTAGGCGAAAGGTGTTTTTGAGTACTTGGGTTATTTCTTTTTGTGTAAGCATTTTTCATCCAAACCTTGTTGCGGATACAGTGGTGAGTACTGCCACAGGATTATAGGTCACATAAATTATCTACCCTTTGATAGACTATCAGGCGTTTATCGTTATAAGTAACTATTAAAAGGAGTTTTTAGTGGAAAAAACAGTAGAGTTTGACCCTATACACAGAGTATTGCGTGATGCAGAGGGGCAAACTTTAAAGAAGGTGTACTGCCCAAAACGTAAATCATGGAGCACCCTTGCAGGCGATACAGATGCCCAAACGCTAAAACGCCATTGTGACTCATGTGATAAATCAGTGGTCGATACGGCTTATCTGAGCTATGACGAAATTGTTGAGGCCGTTAAGCATGACCCGCAGGTGTGTTTTAGAATTCGTTCAAATCAAGACAATATAATAGTTAAGGCCAGGTATGAGATATCTAGATAAGAATCCAAAATTACGAGTGATTCAGACTGCTCGTACAGCAGAAGATATCAATGAAGCAGCTCGGGCTGGGTTTTTTCCGTTGGTTAAAGCAATATCCTCCAAGTCAGAAGTACGTGCCATATTCGCTGTGTATCAAGATCCGCAGAGCGGTGAAATTACCGTAGCTAGAAATCTTCGCGTGCGTGGGCTCAACCCAGAAGAACAAGTCATAGGTTTCACTGCTTATTATCCGCATCATTTCCCCAACCCTTTTGCAGCGTATTTAGTTCCTGCAGACCTTGTGGTAGGAGAAGTTGTGATCTTAGAAGACTTGATTGAAGATTTAGTAGGTGCTCGTACCAATCAAGGGGTGGTCTACCGTCTTGAATGGAGCGAAGCAACTTGGAATGGCAAGGACTTTATTATTGAAGTACCTGTTGACTCAGGCCTTTATGACATTGTTGGTTAGATTCAAAGTAGCTGATGATGTTTCTCTAGGTATTGCTGGACTTTTATTAACTAACGATATTGGAAAGTAACATGCATATCGGCGTTCTAACCCTCACTTTTTCCCTACCTGGTTGCGCCTCTTTAAAAGAAAAACGCCAGCGTATGGGCGGCATGCACGAACGCTTCGGACGTAATCCAGCGGTGGCTGTTTGCGAGAGTGGCGAACTCAATCGGCACGATGCCAGCGAGTGGTCATTCGTAGTGGTGGCGACTTCTAAACGCGAGATTGAATCGTTGTTGAGTCAGATTGAAGACAAAATACAGCGCACTGTCGAGGCGCGAGTGATGGATGTGAGGCGGGAGTTGCTTTAGTTCTGCAGTACAGCAATATTTCATAGCTCGTCTGTGTGCGAGTACGACTTATCACTGCGGTTGGTGAAAATGCTCAGGCGTCATTTTATTGCGCAAAGATAAGGGGGCGTGGTCATTGACGAAGTGTATCGCCTCGTCTGGATTGAGCGCATCCAACACACAGTAATCCCCCCTTAAAATTAATTGTGTTTTCACGCCATAATGTTATGGCCCGCATCAACATAATACACACTGCCCGTTATACCAGATGATAAAGGGCTCACTAAAAATGCTGTTACGTCGCCAACTTCTTCTATAGTACATAAGCGTTTAAGAGGAGATTTTTTTATAGCACTGTCAACCAGCTCATTAAAGTTATCAATACCTGAAGATGCTCTTGTCTTCATCGGGCCAGGAGAAACGCAGTTGACTCGAATATTACTGCTACCCAGTTCAGCAGCAAGGTAGCGTACAGAACTTTCTAATGCTGCTTTAATTGGCCCCATCATATTGTAGTTATCAACGACTTTATCTGCGCCGTAGTAGCTCATAGTAATTAAAGAACCACCATTCTTCATTAAAGGCTCTGCAAGTTTTGCCATACGAATAAATGAGTGACAAGAAATGTCTATTGCTTTGGAGAAGCCTTCGCTTGTGGAGTCTACAACACGTCCATGAAGCTCATTAATAGGAGACCAAGCAATCGAATGGATCACAAAATCAATTTGCCCCCACATGTCTTCTACGGCCTTAAAAAACGCTTCTAATTCACCTTGCCTAACCACATTACAAGGCATTAAAATTTTGGCATCAACCATTTTTGCTAAAGGCTCTACAAAAGGTAGTGCTTTCTCATTTTGGTAAGTCATTGCAATTTCAGCACCTGCTGCATAAAGCGCTTTAGCACAACCAAAAGCAATACTTTGATCATTGGCAACACCAACAATAATTCCTTTCTTTCCCTTTAATGATAATGACACTCTTTCTCTCCACAATTTAAAATAACCTGGGTTCAACTCTCAAGTACAACTTATTGAGTTAGGACTGGAAGGTAAGTTGCGGTAGCACCTTAAACTTTTTAGTCGGCCAATAATGAGAAACAAACATGATAAAGCATATAAATTTTACCAGAAAGCAACGATGCCAGTACTTTAAAAGGTCATCCAGTTAGAGTTTATTGTGTTAAAAATACAGTTAGTCTTTCTTAAGGCTTTCTGCAATGCAACGGCATCACTAGCAGTGGTTTAAGTTTGGGCGTGGCGTTGATGTGCCTTAAGTTGCTGCAGGGTTTTAGATCTAGATTGAGTCGTGTAGTACCTCTGATAAGAGCTTATTAGAGTTGCTTATTGAAATAGCTTCGATTCACAACATTCCCCCCAAAAATACTGGATAATAGCGCCCATTCTTTTCGCTCTCTTATTCTGGTAATCCCCCATGGAAATCAAAGTTAATTTTCTCGACAATCTGCGTCTTGAAGCCAAGTTCGATGACTTTACGGTGGTGGCTGACCAGCCCATCCGCTACAAGGGCGAGGGTTCTGCGCCCGGTCCGTTTGATTATTTTCTAGCCTCATCGGCGCTGTGTGCGGCGTATTTTGTAAAGCTGTATTGCCAAGCGCGCGATATTCCGACGGAAAATATTCGTCTGTCGCAGAACAATATTGTTGATCCAGAAGATCGCTACAAACAGATTTTTAAAATTCAGGTTGAGCTGCCAAGCGATATTTCTGACAAAGATCGCCAAGGTATTCTGCGCTCCATCGACCGTTGTACCGTTAAGCGCGTCGTGCAGACTGGGCCTGATTTTGTCATTGAGATTGTTGAGAATCTAGAGGCGGATGCGCAGGCCTTGCTTGGCACTTCGCTGGATGACGGTACCAGTACTTATATTGCCGGTAAAGATCTGCCGCTGGAGCAAACCATCGCCACTATGTCGGGTATTTTGGCTGGCCTCGGTATGAAGATTGAAATCGCTTCATGGCGCAATATTGTTCCTAACGTCTGGTCACTGCATGTGCGTGATTCGCAGTCGCAGCTGTGCTTTACCAACGGTAAGGGCGCCACCAAAGAGAGCGCACTGGCCTCGGCGCTGGGCGAGTTTATTGAGCGTCTCAACTGTAACTTCTTTTATAACGATCAGTACTGGGGTGAAGACATCGCCAATGCCGCCTTTGTGCATTACCCGAATGAAAAGTGGTTTCAGCCAGGTCCCAAGGATGAGCTGCCAAAAGGTATTCTCGATGAGCGTTGCTTAGAAATTTATAACCCCGATGGCGAGCTGCGTGGCTCGCATCTGTATGACACCAACTCCGGCAATATCGAGCGTGGTATTTGTTCGCTGCCCTATGTGCGTCACTCTGATGGCGAAGTGGTGTATTTCCCATCCAACTTGATTGAAAACCTCTTTCTCAGTAACGGCATGAGTGCCGGGAATACGCTGGTGGAAGCGCAGGTGCAGTGCTTGTCAGAGATTTTTGAGCGTGCAGTAAAACGCGAGATTCTCACTGGCGAAATGGCCTTGCCAGAAGTGCCGCGTGAGGTGTTGGCCAAGTACCCAGATATTCTTGCAGGCATTGAAGCACTAGAGGCGCAGGGCTTTCCGGTGCTGGTCAAGGATGCGTCGCTGGGTGGGCAGTTCCCCGTGATGAACGTTACTTTAATGAATCCACGTACCGGCGGTGTATTTGCCTCCTTTGGTGCGCACCCAAGTTTTGAAGTGGCGCTGGAGCGCAGTTTGACTGAGCTGTTGCAGGGCCGCAGTTTTGAAGGCCTCAATGATTTAGCCCGCCCAACCTTTTCCAGCCATGCGGTGACTGAGCCGAACAACTCTGTGGAACACTTTATTGATTCCAGCGGTGTGGTGTCGTGGCGTTTCTTTAGTGCGAAAGCCGATTACGACTTTGTCGAATGGGATTTCACTGATGGCGGCAATAACAGCAATGCGCAGGAAGCTGAGTTGCTGTTTGGCCTGCTGGAAGACATGGGTAAAGAAGCTTATGTCGCGGTGTTCGAGCATCTCGGTGCCACGGCCTGTCGTATTCTAGTACCGGATTATTCTGAGGTGTATCCGATCGATGATTTGATCTGGGATAATACCAATAAAGCGCTGTTCTTCCGCGAAGATATTCTTAATCTGCACCGTCTTGATGATGATCAGTTAGCGGCATTGGTCGAGCGCTTAGAAGAAAGCGAGCTGGATAACTACACTGATATTATCACCTTGATTGGCGTTGAGTTTGACGACAATACGGTATGGGGTCAGTTGACGATTCTTGAATTGAAGCTGCTTATTTATCTGGCGCTGAATCAGCTGGAAGAAGCATTGGAGTTGGTCGAGGAGTTCCTGCAGTTTAACGACAATACAGTGGAGCGTGAATTGTTCTATCAGGCGATGAATGCGGCGCTGGAAGTGGCGTTGGATGATGAGCTAGAGATGGATGATTACGAGCTGGTTTTCCGCCGTATGTTTGGCGAAGAACGGATGGATGCGGTGCTGGGTTCATTGAATGGCACGGTGCGTTTCTCTGGCTTAACGCCGACCAGTATGAAACTGGAAGGGTTAGATAAGCACTTACGTTTGCTGGATAGCTTTAAAAAGCTGCATGCGGCGCGGGCTCGTTTCACCGGCTAATCACTGTTTGTACCAACACAAAAGGGCACCTTTTTGGTGCCTTTTTTTATGCTCTCTTTTTCTGTGTCGTGTTGGGTGTTTTCTGTGCTCAGCAAAGGTATAAGCGGCATAAAAGACACGCGTTAAAATACAGGTCATGTTTTTGCAGTTGTGCTTAAATGGATAAACTCGCAACGGCCAAGTGTTGAGTGCTGCCGAGCGAGCCTTGCGCTATTTTAATACAGAAATACTAGGAGACAGGCTATGTTGAAATTATTATTCAGTGCGGCATTAACGCTCGGGCTGGCTGCTTCGCCTGCGTTCGCCGATGAAAGCGTGGCATGTCCAGCCTATCTGGACCACGATTTACCTAAACTGCATTCCAAAGATACCGTTAATTTGTGCAACTTTGCCGCGGGCAAGCCGATGTTAGTGGTCAATACTGCCAGCTTCTGTGGCTTTACTGGGCAATTTAAAGGCCTGGAAGCCTTGCATGAGCGTTATGGCAAGCAGGGCTTAGTGGTGGTTGGTTTTGCCAGTGATGATTTTAATCAGGAAGCAAAAACCGAAGAAGAAGCGGCAACCATTTGTTTCAAGAACTTCGGCGTGACCTTTACCATGATTGCACCGGGTCCAGTGACCGGCGCTAATGCAACACCTCTATTTGCGCACATTAACCAGCAGGCCAAGGCGCCGCGCTGGAACTTCACCAAATATGTGCTCAATGCCAAGGGTGATGTGGTTGACTCTTTCGGCAGTACCACCAGTCCTGAAAGTAAGTCGATCACTAAGGCAATTGAGTCAGTTTTGTAACCGTCAAACTGACTGGCGTGTTTCGCTCAGTGAAGTGTCGATGTTTGCCAGCCCAAGGTTGCCTCCTAAACAGGAGCGCAATCTTGGGCTGTTTATTAATAGCTATGAGTCAATTCAAGCAGGTCGAGGCTTTATGAATGCATCGGTACGCGGCGCCATGACGCGGATATTTATTCTGTTGTTGTTTGTCTGTGCAGGGACGTATGCATGGGAAGCCTCCAGAAATTCCGATATGCAGCCAGTGACGGGGCAGGTGATTGGCACAGTATATAAAGGCTATAGGATTGGCTATGAGCTGCAGGAACAGCGCTATCAGTTTGAAACGCGTTTGGGGATTGTCGATTCGTTCGGCGATCTGCATGCGTTGCCTGTCGGCGCTGATATACCGCTGTTAGTGAATCCAGCGAGTTATCAAGATCCTGTGATTAATACGCTAAATGGCCGTCATGGCATCACGCTAAGCTTTGTTGCGTTGCTGTGTTTATTTGTAGTGATTGTGCTGATATCAGCTAGCAAGAAAGGCGGGCGTAAACAGCTCTGAAATGACTCACTACTACCTTCGTTTATGATCTATTGCTAATCATCGAATTTAGCTTGCGCATGTTGCAACACACCTTGTTGCGCTTAATCTTAAAGCCTCCTTTTTAAGCTTTTATAAGCTCGCAGTGCTCTCAACTACAGCACTCTGAGCTTCATGAGTGATATGCGTAGCTTTGTTTTCTAGCCTATAAAATACGCTTTCAAGTGGGTTTAGGTGACAGCTATGCACCACTTTTACCTGCCTTAGCCGGTTCTATCGGTAATCCTTGACGGGTGCCTGTCTTGTAAAGCTGCGCCTCATTTATGAATCAAAATGAATATATAACAAAGATACTATTGATAATGCTTATGATAATCATTATTATCTTGCAGCTGGTTTTGGCATCCATTTGTAGAAAGGGTTATTGGCCGTTACAGCATCCAAGATGAGTTTATTGGTTAGACAACTGAGCAGGGAGGGTTGACTCGTATGCAAGATTGCTTTTTTGAAACTTTGTCTGGTTAAAAAAATAATAAAGGTAAATGGCAATGCTGCTACGAAACTAAGTCATGTGCTTTGGGCGAGTTGACATAAGCACTAGATATTACACATCAATAAAATCTACTGATATTAATCTGTGAATTAAATTAGAGATTATAAATGATGGAAATATATTTAAAATATAATAGGATTAATAAATGGATTTTTTTAAATCAGCCTCAATTGTTCCTGCTTTAGCTTTATTATTAACGACAAGCTTAAGTGCGGAAGAAATAGTTTTAGACGAAATGATTATTAGTGGAAAAAAGTCTACTGAAAATGGGTATCTTAATCAATTTGAAAAACAAACATCTACTGCTTCAAGAATGGGAATTACTATAAAAGAGACACCAGCGAGTGTTGAGATTTTAGACTCTGAGACTATGGAGAAAAGAGGTGATACCACTGTTGCAAAAGCAGTTGAAAAAGCGGTGGGGATGACAAGTGGAGCATCTGGACATGGGCCAGGAGGATATTTTACAGTAAGGGGTTTTGGTGGGTTTCCTGGGGTGGATTTTCTAACTGATGGAATAAAGTTAGGGGGAAATGCTTTTTCTAAAAGAGCTACAGAAGTTGCAAACTTAGAGAGAATTGAAGTTATTCGTGGCGCTGCTTCTGTTTTACACGGCGAGGGAAGTGTAGGAGCAACAATCAATTTAATCACTAAAAAGCCAAGTTTTGAAAAACAAGACACACAAATAGGTTTAAATTTTGGAAGCTTTGATAGCTATAGACTGAGTTTTGGTACAGGTGGAGTTGCTGTTGATGATATTTTGGCTTACAGGTTTGATGTTAGTAGTAGAGAAATAGGTTCAAATATTGATGGCCAGAAAAAGGAGATAGATTCTCTTAATTTGGGATTTTTATATAAAATAAATGATAAATTATTTGCAACTTTATCAGCAGAAAAAACTAAAGATAATATTGATAGTGATTATCAAGGTACACCTTTGATAAATAAAAAACTAGACAAGAGTGTTAGAAATAAAAACTATAATAATCTAAAGGATGGTTTAGATAATGCTAATAGTTTATGGATAAAACAAGGAATAGAGTGGTATCCAACCTCAAATATTGAGGTGAAAAATCAACTTTACTATCAAAAAGCAGATGCAGAGGTTAGGCGGCTATATAGAGCTGTTCAAGATACTGTAGACCCGTCGATGGTAAATAGAGCCGGTTATGATACTGACCAAACTCAGGATTTAATTGGGAATAGATTAGACTTAATATATAAAGATAATATTTTTGGACTGGGTAATAGGTTTCTTGTTGGTACCGATGTAAATAAAATGAGTTTTAGTAAAAATGGTGCAATTATAGGGTCGAATGATGGTGATAAAGTTTCTATGTATAATCCAGCTAAAGGCTATTATAAAGAGTTAGGTAATAATTACAAAGTAAAAGATATGGATGCTGATGTTGAAAGTATTAGCATATATATGGAAGATATTTTAAGTTTAACAAGTGATTTGAAATTAGTTTTAGGCCTAAGACATGATACCTTGGATGTTAAATGGGATTACTATCATGCAAATGATAAAAAGAGTAGGAAGTATAATAATTTATCGTATAGAGCTGGAATGGTTTATGATCTAACTGATACTACGACTTTATATGTTGCTTATTCAACCTCAATTGCACCGGGTGGAGGAGCCGTTTTAACTGCGTTGTCTCCTGCTCAAACTAAATTGGATCTGACTGAAGCAGTTCAGTATGAGATTGGTTTAAGGCAGTCTTTTTTAAATGATAAAGCAGAATTTACAGCAAGTGCTTATAAAATTGATAAAAATAATTTGTTTGTAACGGACCCAAATAATATTAATAAACTACTCAATGCAGGTAAGCAGTCTTCAAAAGGCTTAGAGTTCAGTTTAGGGATTAAGCCTATAGAGAAATTACAAATTGACGCTAATCTATCTATAACAGATGCAAAGTATGATAGTTTTGTTAGTGGGGCTACTGACTATAGTGGTAATACGCCACATTCTATTCCTAAATATATAGCTAATTTGGGTTTTAGATATATGCCTATTTCAAATGTTGGTATAGGAACTTGGATTCGATATGTAGATTCAATTTATACTGGAGATTCAAACAGGATCGAGCTGCCTTCATATACTACTGCTGATTTGACAATGGACTATGCACTCGATAAAAAAACAACTTTTTCTTTTGCAGTTAAAAACGTAACAGATAAGTTTTATGCAACAAGCGCAAGAAATGACAATCAGGTTTTTTTAGGTGATCCAAGAAATTTTGAGGTGGGTGTAAATTATAAATTCTAGAATTTATAATTTTATAAATAGCCTATCTTTAATATGAATATTTGGTGTGATACTTTTAGTTAAATATAAATTCTATATACTTTATGAAGTGTGAGAGTGAGTCAAAGCAGGCTGATAATCAGCCTGCTTTTTAGAAGAGATATTAATTCCTGAAATATTAGCTGTATAGATATATCGCAGCACTTTGGCTCTAGTGGTCGATAGTCAGTGCTTACCCGTTTGGCATCTCCTAACGCTTCTTAACGCCTTGCTGTGCTTGTGCTGTTAAAGCATTTTCTGGCCACGGGTGTCGGGGGTAACGCCCACGGATATCTTTACGCACTTCTGGATACACATTGCGCCAGAAGTTATTCAGGTCAGCCGTCACCGCTAGCGGTCGTTGTGCTGGCGAGAGCAGATGAATCAGCACAGCAACTTTGCCACCTGCAACTTTGGGCGTTTCGACCCAACCAAACAAGGCTTGTAACTTAGCCGCCAAGACCGGGCCGTTTTCAGCAGTGTAATCCAGCCGTATATTCTGGCCGGTGGGAATGGCCAGCGTCGTGGGTGCCAATGCATTGAGTTGTTGTTGCTGTGGATAACTTAATAGATTGTTCAGCGCCTCAGACAGATTCAGATTCTTTAAATCAGACCAGCGGCGCATACCCGTCAGGAAGGGCAGTAGCCAATCTTCTAAGCTGGCCAGCAGTGTTTGGTCACTGACATCCGGCCATTCATTGGGGAACACCTTTGCCAGTAAGCTCACTCGTGCACACCACTGCGTAGCACTATCCGTCCAGTTAAGACTGTGCAAACCATTTTTGCGTACGGCGTTGAGTAGACCTTGTTGGATCAGCGCTGGATCGGGTTTGGGTAATTCCTTTTCTGCCAAGATCAGCTGGCCGAGTTTACGTACGCGACGGGCTACCACGGTGCCGCGCTTGTCGTCCCAGAGAGCTTCTTCGCTTTCGGTAATTAATGCGGATAAGTCTTGTTCCAGATCGGCCAGATTGACAGGGGCGGCTAGATAAATGGTGGCTTGGCGGGTTTTACCATCCAGATCAGCGGCCACCAGCCAGTCGTAACGCACCAGCGGATCATCTTCACGTAACGACGCGCCTTTGCCATTGCTCAGTTGATAGCGAGCAGATTGCCCAGATCGACGTAGGCCAATGCGGTCAGGGTAGGCCAGAGCCAGCAGGCGACCTGTTTCAGTATCCGTTGGCGTTGTTAGCACATCATTATTTTTGATCATCAACCGTTTGGCATCTTGGCGTACGGCTTTTAGACGTGCCGGATCAATGCGATGCTGTTTAGACTCGCCGCGCAGCACTTGCAGCCGCTCGTGCATATCAGCACCAGCGCTGGAGCCGAGCAAGTCACGTTCACCGAGTAATGCCGCCAGTTCGGCTGCAGGTTGACCAAGGCCAATCTCACGTCCACGCAAGACCATATTAGCCAAGCGCGGATGAATACCTAAATGACGTGCAGCTTTGCCATGTTCGGTAATCGCACCGTCTGTGGATAACATGCCAAGCAGTTGCAGTAAGTCGGTGGCTTGGCTCCAATGCGCCGCCGGAGGCGCATCAATCCAAGCGACCTGTGCTGGATCACGCGCGCCCCATTGCGCTAATTCCAATACCAGTGAGACCAGATCCGCTTCTTGAATCTCGGGTGGGGTAAATTCTGCTAGCGCGCCTTGCTCTGGCTCGCTCCAGAGTCGGTAACACACGCCCGATTCTGTACGTCCGGCACGGCCTTTGCGTTGTTCGGCGGAGGCTTTAGACACTCGGCCAGTAATCAGGCGGGTCATGCCACTATTGGGATCAAAGACGGCACGGCGCTGCTGACCGCTATCAATCACCACGCGTACGCCTTCGATGGTCAGACTGGTTTCGGCAATGGCGGTGGCCAGTACAACTTTACGAATGCCAGCTGCCGGCGGTGAAATAGCGCGATCTTGTTCGTCGGCTTTGAGATTGCCGTATAGAGGAGTAATCAGCACGTTATCAGCAACCTGTCCGCGCAACTGATTTTCCACACGGCGAATTTCGCCAGCGCCGGGTAAAAACACCAGCACGGAACCCTCTTGTTCTGCGAGTGCTTGGTGAATCACTGCCACGACAGGATCAATAATGCTGCGGTTGTGGGGTTGCGTGCGCACAGGGCGATAAAATACATCCACCGGAAAAGCACGGCCTTCACTGCTGATAATTGGCACGTCACCCAGCACTTTTGCAATCGGTGCAGTATCTAAAGTGGCTGACATCACTAGGATACGCAGATCATCACGTAAGGCTTGCTGCGACTCGCGTACGAGGATCAGGCCTAAATCTGCATGCAGTGAGCGCTCATGGAACTCATCGAATAACACTGCGGCGTAGTCTTCCAGCATCGGGTCGCTTTGAATCATTCGGGTGAGAATACCCTCAGTGACCACTTCAATCTGCGTTGTTGCAGATATCTGACTATCCAGCTTGGTGCGATAGCCGATAGTTTGTCCGGCTTTCTCTCCCAACTGGCGCGCCATAAAGCTGGCCGCTGAACGTGCTGCTATACGCCGTGGCTCCAGCATTAAAATCTTACGTTCTTCACGCCAGGGGGCATCGAGTAACGCCAGCGGCACACGGGTTGTTTTACCGGCACCTGGCGGTGCTTGCAGCAATACAGTTGTGGATTGCTCTAGTGTTTGCTTGAGCTGAGGGAGAATTGAATCGATTGGGAGCACGGTTGGAGTTGGCCTGAAGAGTAGGTTTTATTAAGTATGCCGTAAAACTTAGCCCTTTAGTGCGATGATCAACGGTCGCGTTGGAGTGTAATCGTGTATGATCTTAGCTCTACACAAATAAATACGAGTAAAAGATCATGGCTAAAGGTACTGTAAAGTGGTTTAACGCTGACAAGGGTTTCGGTTTTATTACACCTGAAGACGGCGGTAAAGACTTGTTTGTTCACCACTCTGAAATTCAAGCAGGTGGCGGATACGCAACATTGAACGACGGCCAAGAAGTCGAGTTCGAAGTTGGCGAAGGTCAGAAAGGTCCTTGCGCAAATAAAGTTGTTGCTATCTAAGTAAATAGATAACACATGACTTAAGAGCGTTTAAATTCGCTCACTGGAAAGCCCTAATCGGTATGCACTGATTAGGGCTTTCTTGTTTTCTGACTTAAATAAGATATTTATAGGGCGACAGAATCAGAGATGATAGGTCAGTCACCTTGCAAAGACTGTGTCAGTCCGTGTCATAAACCGCCAATTTTCAAACCACGTTGGACGTAATGTCTTATTCCGCTAGTGCTTCTCAATCCGCAGTACCTGACCCTGTTGTAAAACCCTCCTCTCACCGTTTTGGTGACCCTGTTGTACTCACTCTGACCATGGGCTTTATTGCTCTGTTTGTTGGACTCTCGATTTATGACTCCGTCTGGCTGACGGCGTTTATCGGTGATGGTTTTGCTTGGACAGCTAAATATCTGGACTCGTTTTTCCAGATGCTGTTGCTAGCCACCTTCTTTATTTCGATTGGTATTGCTCTCAGTCGTGCTGGCCAAGCCAAGATTGGTAATTTAGATACACCAGAAATCAGCACCTTTCGCTGGTTATCGATGGTTATGTGCACCTTGCTGGCCGGTGGCGGGGTGTTCTTTGCTGCAGGTGAAGGTGAACCGATTTATCACTTTGTGGTGACACCGCCTGCATTTAGCACTGAAGCCGGTACAGCAGCCGCTGTTGCTCCAGCGTTGGCGCAATCCTTTATGCACTGGGGCTTTTTAGCTTGGGCGGTATTGGGCTCATTAACCACGATCGTTATGGCGCATGCCCATTACCACCTCGGTACACCGCTGCAGCCGCGTACCTTGCTCTATCCAGTGTTTTGCGTTTGGATTCACGCTGACGTGTAGTAGATGATGTTTTTTGGATAAATTGCGCGTTTGCAGTCTGTTGGCTATATTGAAAGTTATTCAAAGTATAAATATATACAGCTCCATCATTTTAATATTGAGTAACGAGCATGTCAGAGATATATGCCTGCTAATTAATATAACGTCAGGGACGATCCAGTGATAAAAATAACTCTTTTACCCATTGCGCTGCTGTTGACCGCCGTGGGTTGCACACATATGCCAGCACAAACGGTTCAAAATAATACTGCGGACTCTCAATATGGGGAGGTGTATAGATATGCCTATATGGCCTTGTTGGAAGAAAACTGGCCTACTTATAAAAAACTGATGCGTAAAGTGATTAGTATGTCGACCAACAGCGGCGCCCCAGCAAAACAGCGCGCTATTTTTTGGTATGAGTATGGGCGTGCATCAGGTGTAACCTGTGAATGGAAAGAAGCTGAGTTTGCACTCACTGTTGCATATAATTTAGATGCTAAGACCGAAGGGCCGACTCACACTTCTCTAAATGAGCTTGGAAGGCTGAACAGCGCTACGCAACAGTATAAGAAAGCGGTTCAACATTTTATTCGTGGTTCTGATGCTTTTGCGAAGTACCACGAGCAGCACCCAGATATGGAGATCAATCTGTCAGCTAGCGCACAAGTGCTTGAGGATTTTGCTTATGCCCTTGAGCAGGTAGGAGGCCAGCCAGTTGATGTGAAAAAATTGCGTGATGCAGCTGTTAAAGTGCGTCAGCAAAGTATTGAAAAAGGAGAGGTTAATGAGGACGTTACCCCCTATGGAACACAATGCAGTATTAAGTGATAACTGATCCTTTATTGTTTAAGAATAGGATGATTTTCAGTTTATGCTAATCAAATTTCAAGTCTAGTAAGCTAGAACTATCAAAATGTTTCGAATCATATTTTTCAGTGTATTTGCCTATCTTGCAGGTTGTTCAAGCGTCACGGCGTTAGAAACAACCTATATACCCTTTGAAAATAAAGGGTGGAAGGTGGGTTATGTTACTGACACGCGATATCAGACTTTGGTTGAGTTTGTTCCGGACAATGAGACGGTATTAAATTGGTCAAGGATGCTCAATATTCAATTCTTTGAGGGTGTTCGTAAGCCAGTACAGCAGGTTATGCCTGTTTTGATGGCAGGCATACAGCGTAGCTGTCCTGACGTTACTTGGTTTGTTCTATCTGAGGATTCAGCGTCAGTGACCTATGAATGGAGTGTTGAAAACTGTAAAGGGCAGGACGACCAAACTGAAATCGTTCGCCTATTACAAGGCAATGATGGTGTTCAACGTATCGCCTTTGTGTGTAAGAGTGAGTACTGTGATCCGCAGGAGCAGGCTATTGTTCTAGATGATTTTTCCAAGGCCTATGTTGAGAAAAATGGAAAAAAGATTATTCTTAAACCTAAAGTGTTTTTTAAATAAATCGCTCCGCAAACGGTCATGGCACGTGAGCAGAAGTTGCTGTAATTTCAATAGCAACGCAGCAATAAAAACGCCCCAGCAGATCAGTTCTGTTGGGGCGTTTTGCGTTGAGTGCGCTGCCAGAATCGTGCTTTTTTATTCTAGCGTTGCTGTTATTCGTTGGCTTCGATCTGCATGGCTTTTTGATAGCTGCTTAGGCTTTCAAGGTTCTCAATATAGCTTTTAATATGTGGATATGTGTCGTCACATTTCAGGTTCTTCAGTGCGCTTTGTACGACAAAAGCCAACATAAAATCTGCTCCCGTCAAGCGTTCTTCGACTAAGAATGTCTTACCGTTGAGGTAGTCATTTAGATATGAAAAAACTTTTTTGAATTCTATTTCAGCGTAGTGATCGAGAAACTTTAGCGAGGTGCCAGATTGAGTTTCATATCGATTAAAGATTTTTAATAAGAACGGTAGCATGGCTGAGCTTTCTGCAAAGTGGATCCATTGTAAGTAGTCGCTATATTCTGGTGATAACTCATCAGGCGCTAGGTGTGGCGCAAACTTTTTAATCAGTAATTCGACAATTGCGCCTGACTCAGCAATGACTTTGCCGTCCAATTCGATCACTGGAGATTTTCCCAGAGGGTGGATAGCTTTGAGTGATGCTGGCGCTAAGTGGGTTTTAGCATCGCGTTGGTAGGTGATCAGTTGATAGGGCTGACCTATTTCCTCTAATAACCAGAGAATACGGATCGAGCGTGAAGCATGCAGGTGGTGAAGTGTGATCATGGTTGCGAGTTCCTTCAGGGCTATCACGCCGAGTTTTTATTATTTAGTAGCTGTTTAGCGTACTGACTCTTTTGAAGTTAGCAAAGAGATTTTAACTCGCCCTTGAGCCGCTCTCACTCAGGGCTACGCTCTACCATGTCGGGCAATGCATGACGCCATTCTTCAAAGCCGCCATCCATGCTGTATAGATCGCTAAAGTCTTGGCTGTGCAAATAGGCCGCAGCGCTTTGGCTAGAATGACCGTGGTAGCACACCACAATGGTGGGCACATCCAAGTCAGCTTGAGCAATAAACTCAGCCAGTGAATGGTTGTCGAGGTGGATGGCACCGGCAGGGTGTCCATTAGCAAAGCTTTCTGGGTCGCGAATATCGACCATGACTGCACCATCGGCACACAGGTTTTTGGCTTGTTCAACATTGATGCGTTTAAAAGCGTCCATAGAGTCCTCGCTGGATGCAAAATATTAGGCGGCTGGCTTACAAGCGCAGCGTTCAAAGTGTTGGGTGTCGATATTGTACAGCGACATTTTTCCACCCCAGACGCAGCCGGTATCCAGCGCGATGGTGTTGGGGGCAGAGCAGTTGCCTTCCAGTGCAGCCCAGTGTCCAAATAAAATTGTGTCGTCTTTGGTTAAACGCTCGGGGTGACTGAACCAAGGGGCGAAGCCTTTGGGTGCAGCATTCGCACCTTCTTTGCTATTTAGATCCAGTTCACCGGTCGCGGTGCAAAAGCGCATGCGGGTGAAGTAGTTGGTGATTAAACGTAAGCGTTCAATACCGGCCAGATCATCATTCCATAGAGTTGGGTGATCGCCGTACATGCCATCTAAATAGGGAATCAATAAGCTGTCATCTTGCAGCACGCGGTGCATTTCATCAGCATGGGATAGTGCATCGGCAATCGTCCACTGCGGAGGAATACCAGCGTGCACCATACTGATCTTGCGTTCTGCATCATGGTGCATCAGCGGTTGCTGGCGCAGCCAAAATAGTAAGTCGGCACAATCGGGCGCATTGAGAATTTCACGTAAGGTGTCTTTTTTCTTAATGCGTGCGGCGTGGTTTGCAACCGCCAGTAAGTGCAAATCATGGTTACCCAAGACGGTGACGACAGACTCACGCATCGCATAAAGAAAGCGCAGTGTCTCCAGCGATTGTGGGCCGCGATTGACCAGGTCGCCCACCAGCCAGAGTTTATCTTGGCTGGGGTCAAAGTTAACGCGATCGAGTAAGCACTTCAGCGGCTCAAGGCAGCCTTGTACATCACCCACGGCATAAGTCGCCATTAATGCAAGACGCCTGGCACAGCTAGGCTAAAGGGTGCGATCGTTGCGTCAAACTCTTCGCCGTCTTCAGCACGCATGGTGAAACTGCCTTGCATGCTACCGACAGCCGTGGTCATTAAGGTGCCACTGCTATAGCTGAATTCATCATCAGCATCAATTACCGGTTGTTCGCCAACCACGCCTGAGCCGCGGACCTCTTGGGTTTTGCCGTCGCCATCGGTAATGATCCAATGGCGGCTTAACAGCTGCGCCGATTCAGTGCCGTTATTGCGAATAACGATGTCATAGGCAAATACATAACGGTTGTCTTCGGGTGCTGAGTGTTCAGCCAAGTAGCGTGTCTTCACACGGATATCAATGGTATCGCACAGATTGTTCATAATGTTCTCAAGATAATTCTGCAGCCTGCTGCTCAGAAAGTTGGTCAGCTAAGCGTACAAATGCAGCCATATCCAATTGTTCAGGACGTAAGCTGCCGTCCACACCCGCAGCTTCAATTTCTTCAGCGGATAAGACATTTTTTAGGGTATTACGTAGGGTTTTACGGCGCTGATTAAAGGCTTCGCGAACAATGCGATCCAATGCGCGTACATCTTTAGCTTGGTGGGGTAATTCAGCGTGTGGCGTTAAGCGCACAATCGCAGAGTCCACTTTAGGCGGCGGGCTAAACGAGCCTGGACCGACATTAAATAAATGCTCAACGCGGCAATGGTACTGAACCATAATGGATAAGCGACCCCAATCACCACCGCCGGGTTTAGCGGCCATGCGCTGCACCACTTCTTTTTGCAGCATAAAGTGCATATCGCGCACTAAATGGGCATTGTTGAGCAGGTGGAAAATCAGCGGCGTAGAAATATTGTAGGGCAGGTTACCGACGACACGCAGACTGCTGGGTGCGGGATCAAGACGAGCAAAATCAAACTTCAGCGCATCACCTTCGTGCAGGGTGAAATTCTTCGCTAAAGCAAATTTGCCTTTCAAGATGGTCACGAGATCGAGGTCAATTTCGATCACGTCAAGCTGAGCAGCGCTGCTGACTAAACCTTCGGTGAGCGCACCTTGGCCTGGACCGATTTCTAACAGGCGATCGCCTTCATGCGGGGAGATAGCACGAATGATACGATCAATCACGCCTGAGTCGTGCAGGAAGTTTTGACCAAAACGCTTACGAGCGCGGTGCTGATAGATCTGAGACATTCGGCTGCTCCAATGAATAAGTGGGGCAGTTTAGCAAAAAAGCGGCAGTGCTTCGCCTTTATTGATTATTGATGCTGAAAAATAGGCAGACGCGAGCCTGACATCCTCAGCAGTAATGAGGCCATACCCACCCAAGCATCACCGATGGTTTGTCCTTTGCTTTGTTCATCGATCAATTGCGCATCTTTAAGCAGCAGTTGCCATTGTGAGCCTGATAAGCGTTTTAGTGCTTTAGCAAACAGCGGTTTACGCGCGGCAGGCCACACTCTCGATAGTGCGCGATCTAGGTTAGTGCCTTGACTGAGTTGCTGTGAGAGGGTGCCTAATTGGCGAATATCACGCGCTACGGCCCAGAGGATAATCGGGATCTCGGTCCCTTCGCTGCGCAAACCGGCCAGCATCCGCAAGCTGCGCTCGGTATCGCCCTCTAGAGCAGCATCCACTAAGCCAAAGACGTCGTAGCGGGCACTGTCAGCAATGCTGGCTTGGATGGTCTCTAGATCAAGGTGAGTGGCGTTGCTGAGCAGCTTGAGTTTTTCAATTTCTTGCACGGCAGCCAAGAGGTTGCCTTCGGTGCGCGCGACAATTAAATCAATCGCCGCAGGATCAGCACTGAGCCCTTGCTGAGCAAGACGCTGATTAATCCAGTTGGGCAGTTGATCAATATTGATATTGGGCAGCTGCACAAAGCCACACAGTTTGCTGTCCATCAGAGCTTTAGCCCATTTGGTTTTTAACGTGCTGCTATCCAAACGCGGGACGTTAATCAGCAGTACGGTGTCTTCAGCTGGGCGCGCTAAATATTCTTGTAAAACAAGGCTGCCTTGATCGCCGGGTTTGCCTGAGTTGATGCGCAATTCCAGCAAACGTTTTTCAGAAAACAGTGACAAACTGGCGTTGGCTTCGCGAATGATATTCCAATCGAAACCACGCTCAACATGAAACACTTGGCGTTCGCTGTAATCCGCTTGACGACAAGCACTGCGAATCGCATCACTGGCTTCTTGGGCAAGTAATGGCTCATCGCTGCTGACTAGATAAATAGGCAGTAAAGCCTGCTTCAGTTGGCCGTTGAGTTTTTCAGGATAAATGCGCATAAATGTGGGGTATAGGCCTTGTTTGCACAAGGCCTTGAGTCACTAAGGTAAGGAAATGGGTGATTGCTGCGGCTCATCGAACTGTTGTTGCACGCGAATTGCTTCTTCACGTGCTTGCGTTTCAGCGTCTTGACGTTGCTGTGCCTGTTCTTTTAAGTCGTTTAATTGCGCAGGTGTAATTGCTTGCAAGCGCATCATCAACTGGGTGACCAGCTCACGACGCATTTCTTCACGCAATAATTCAGCTTCTTGGCCTGAACCGGTGACGTTATCTTGGTTGTAGGCGTAGGTGCGTTGCACTTCTAAGCGGTTTTTAAGCAGTGCAGGCAGATTGCCTGAACGTAATTCGTAAGCCGCTGAGCTGGTGATGGTGTATTCAGCGCTACGTGTACCTGCAGTAAAGCTGGCAGTACGTTGCTTGCTTTCTTCAGCGCCAAGATACAGCGTGTAGTCTGCGCTGCTTAAAACATCAACTTTGTTATTAATGAGGCCTGTTTTAACTTGCTTAGCCAACGGACTGAGTGCATCGCGTGCAGAAAAGTTCAGTTCGCTCAGGGCCATTTGCATCGTGCCGGTGCCGCGTAAATGAAAGCCGCAAGCAGACATTAAAAAAGCCAGGCCCAGTACAGTAATAGTGCGTTTTAGCATGGTATGTCCTCTGTGCCTAACCCCGTTTGGAGGTTAGGCTGGGTGAGTAAAAAACATAACTCAATCAGTTGGCAACAATATTAACCAACTTATTCGGAACAACAATCACTTTACGAATGGTTAAGCCATCCACATAGCGCAACACATTTTCATTAACACGCGCCGCTGCTTCAATTTCTTCACGACTGGCGCTGGCTGCGACATCAATACTACCGCGCAATTTACCGTTGACCTGAATCACGATGCTAAGCGTGTCTTGCACTAAAGCGCTTTCATCAGCTTGCGGCCAAGCAGCATCAATGACAGGTGTGGTGTGACCCAGTTGCTGCCAAATCGCATGACAAATATGCGGGGTAATCGGTGCTAGCAACAATACGACGGTTTCTAAACCTTCATGCAATAACGCGCGATCTTGTTCAGTTGCCACCGGCGCTTTTTCCAGCACATTCATCAGCGTCATCACTTGCGCAATGGCGGTGTTGAATTTCTGGTGTTGGCCCACATCGTTGCTGGCGTGCTTAATAACTGCATGGATCGAGCGACGGATGTCTTTTTGCGCATCGGTTAATGAGGCAAGGTCTAAACCGTTATGACTGCCCGCATTTACATGCTTATAAGCCAAACGCCACACACGCTTCATAAAGCGGCTGGAGCCTTCAATACCTGCGTCTGACCATTCCAAACTCATATCCGGTGGCGCAGCAAACATCATAAACAAGCGGCAGGTGTCAGCGCCGTACTCGTCAATCATGATTTGTGGATCAACGCCGTTATTTTTCGATTTGGACATTTTCTCAATGCCGCCAATCACAACCGGCTGACCATCACTGATCAATGTGGCCGATAAGGCTTTGCCTTTAGCATCGTGCTCAACCGTGACTTCGTCAGGGTTAAACCACTCGCGCGCACCGTTTGGCTGCAGGCGATAGTAAGTTTCAGCAATCACCATGCCTTGGGTGAGCAAATTGGTGAATGGCTCATTGCTATTCACTAAGCCTTCATCACGCATCAGTTTATGGAAGAAGCGCGCATACAACAGGTGCAAAATAGCGTGCTCAATACCACCGATATATTGGTCAACTGGCAACCAATGATCAGCCGCCGCTTTCTCTACTAAGCCACCTTCGTAATGAGGTGAGGCATAGCGCGCGTAGTACCAGGACGATTCAACAAAGGTATCCATGGTGTCAGTTTCACGACGAGCATCTGCACCACAAGTTGGGCATTTGCACTCATAAAATTCCGGCATTTTATTCAGTGGATTACCTGAGCCGTCAGGGATAACGTTTTCAGGCAAAACAACCGGTAACTGATCTTCAGGTACGGGTACATCGCCACAGCTTGGGCAATGCACAATCGGAATCGGGCAACCCCAGTAGCGCTGACGGCTGATCCCCCAGTCACGCAAACGGAACTGCGTTTTACGCTCACCGTGCGCTTTGGCTTCAAGGTCAGCCACAATGCCATCAAAGGCATCTTGTACGCTTAGGCCGTCGTATTTACCGCTATTTACTGCAGTGACGTTAGTTTTTTCGGCGTACCAGTCATTCCACTCTTGTGCATCAAAAGTGTGCTCTGGATTGTTTGAAGCAAAGACTTGCTGGATCGGCAGCTTGTAACTGTTAGCAAAAGCAAAGTCGCGTTCATCATGCGCAGGGACAGCCATGACTGCGCCTTCACCGTAGCCCCACAGTACATAGTTGGCGACATAGACAGGCAGTTTGTCACCGGTTAATGGGTGAATTACAAACTGGCCAGTCGGTAAGCCTTTTTTCTCCATGGTCGCCATATCGGCTTCAGCCACAGAGCCCGCTTTACACTCAGCAATAAAAGCGGTGAGTTCTGCATTGTTTGCTGCAGCACGTTGCGCCAATGGATGCTCAGCAGCCACGGCAACATAAGTCGCGCCCATCAGGGTATCCGGACGGGTGGTGTAGACCTTGAGTTGGCCGTCAGTACCGACTGACTCTGCATCGTAATCAAACATGATATCGGCGCCGAAGCTTTTGCCGATCCAGTTACGCTGCATCGTTTTAACTTGTTCAGGCCAGCCGTGCATATCATCGAGGCTGGTGAGCAACTCGTCTGCGTAGGCGGTGATCTTGAAGTAGTACATCGGGATTTCGCGCTTTTCAACCAGCGCATCTGAACGCCAGCCGCGGCCGTCAATCACTTGCTCGTTGGCCAGTACGGTTTGGTCGACTGGGTCCCAGTTTACTGTGCCGACTTTTTTGTAAATGATGCCTTTTTTATACAGTTGGGTGAACAGCCACTGCTCCCAACGGTAATAGTCAGGTTGGCAAGTGGTAATCTCGCGCGACCAGTCAATGGCTAAGCCCAGTTGCGTGAACTGTGCCTTCATATAGGCCATGTTTTCATAGGTCCAAGCGGCTGGCGCAACCTTGTGTTGAATCGCAGCGTTCTCTGCTGGCATACCAAACGCATCCCAACCCATAGGCTGTAAGACGTTTTTGCCGAGCATGCGCTGGTGGCGAGCAATCACGTCACCAATGGTGTAGTTGCGTACGTGACCCATATGCAGACGGCCGCTGGGGTACGGAAACATTGACAAGCAATAGAAGGTTTCTTTGCCTGCTTGTTCGGTTACTTCAAAGGATTTTTGCTCAGCCCAGTGGCTTTGAGCGGCGGCTTCAATGTCGCGAGGTTGATACTGTTCGTGCATGATTTTATCTGGCTATCGTCAAGAAATTCATAAGAAGGATGCACCGCAGCGCAGCCATGAAAAATATCTGTCTAGCATACATGAGGCGGGCGCAAGGAGGGAAACGGCATATGCACATCATGCCGGTGAGCGTTTGATGTCGCCTGATCTTTTACCTGCTAAGTAGAAAATTCGACATATTAGGCTTGAAACATATATCGATAATGATTATCATTTGCGCTGCTTGTTAGCTTAAGGATCCTAAAGGAAACTTTCTTCAATTTATTTTATTCATCCTTTGAGTCCATAAGTACATGATCAAAAAGAGCTGTAAATATGCCCACATAGCCCCTCTGATTGGGAGCTTAACGCTGGCTGGCTTAACCTTTGATGCGCTGGCACAAGAGTCAGAAAACGTAATGCAAGTCGGTGTTGAGCAGCGAGCAGCTGACTCTCTATACACCTTTGCTATTGCGCCTGGCTCATTGAGTAGTGTGATTGACGCGATTGCTCAACAAACAGGCTTGAGCATTCGCTATGGTCGTGAGCTTGGAAGTCAAAAAACATCAGGGCTTCGTGGGAGTTTCAGTGCCAGTGTTGCCTTGCAACAGGTTGTACAAGTGCAAGGTTTAGCCGTGCAGCAGACGGGACCGCGCAGTTATATGTTACGTAGCGCAGATGCTGCAAGCGCCGTGCAACTGCCGGAAGCTGTGGTGATTGGTCAACTGGATACGCCTGATGTGAAGATGCTGGATCAGTTGGATATGCGCCGTGGCTTACGCAATGATTTGGCTGAAGCTATGACGATGGTGCCGTCGGTGCGCGTGGCTGATAACGCCAGTTCCAGTTTGCAACAAGGTGATCTGAAACCGGCGGAGTTTTCTATTCGTGGTGCGGCGGCGTACCAGAATAAAATCATGCTCGATGGTGCCAGTATCGACAATATGCTCGATCCGGCTAATAAAGAGAATGAGTCGAATTACACCAGCGTGGCAGGGCACTCACAAAGTGTGTTTATTGACCCGCGCTTTGTCAAAGAGCTGAAAGTGATTGATGTGAATGCCTCCGCCGCTGAAGGTAACTTTACCGGTGGTATTGTTAAGGCTGAGACGCAGTCGTATAGCGGGCGTAACAGCTTTGAAGTTAGCCAGCGACGAACGCAGGATAGCTGGACGCAGTTTCATGTGGATAAGAAACAGGAATATGAATTCGGTGATGGCGCTGCACAGTTACCTGCAGGTCTGCCGGGGGAGTTTCAGCCGAAGTTTAAAAAATCTGAAACCGCACTGTCAGGCGCAACACGTGTTGGTGATTTAGGCGTATTTGCTGGCTACAGTGAAAAGCAAGCCAAAATCAATCAGAAACAGGTTGTTAAGCTAGATTTTGATCATTTCTTTAAAACCGGCAAGTTATTTAAGCCAGGAGAAGAGAAAAGCATTGATCGCCATTCACGTTATGCAGTACTTCGTACTGACTTGCTGGAGCGTGAATATGATCTGAATGCGTCACTTGCCTACAGTGATTATAGCGAAGAAAGCTTTCTTATTAACTACTCAAACTCTGACTTTGAAGGCAAGCATAACGGGCTGAATTTAAGTGTGAACTTTAGCCAGATGTTAGGCCAAACAAAAATGGATTTAAACGTTAATGCTGGAATGAGTGCAGATGAGCGCAACTTTAAAGATAATGTTTTAGATAAGTATGGATACAAATCTATTTATGAGGATGCTTTTAATGGTGGTTATGGTGAGTTGGCAAATAAACAGCAGAGTGCTGGCTCAACACTAGGATTCACAACACCAATCACTTCGAATATCAATGTTAAATATGGTGGTGAGTTTAAGTGGTCTACTTATAAGCAAGATCGATCTAATGACTTTGTTTTTAACACGTACCAATTTAAAAATGGTGCTGACTATCAAAGTGAAGAAACCATATATGGTAAAGGTAAGATTAATTTCACCAATCTCAATCTTGCTTCCTACGCTGAGCTAGAAGGTGACTATGATCGCTTCTTCTGGCGCGGTGGTTTACGTTTAGAGCGTGATGGTTGGCTAAAAAATACCAACTGGGCTCCACGCTTTTTAGCGGGTGTATATTTAGATGAGAACAAAGCCTATCAAGCGACTATTGGTGCTAACCGTTACTACGGTAAATCCTTCTTATCCTATCGCTTGCGTGAGAAAGAACGCCGTTATATTACTAAGCGTAAGTACATTGAAAGTGTTGGCGGTTTAGTAGAGCAAGATATGTCTAAGGAATGGCAGTTTCGTGATTTAGACACACCCTATGATGAAGAGTACAGCATCGGTCTATTTGGTCCTGCTCTATCCGGCCAGGCAGGTTTGCAACTGGTTCAGCGTCGTGGGCGTAACCAGATTCGTACTAATACAGATGCAGTCACTGGTGTGAAGTCATTTGATAATTCAGGTTCCAGCGATACTTATCAAGTGGATCTATTTTGGCGCTCACAAACTCTGCCTTTTGCTGGCATGGATTGGACCGTTAACTCAGCACTAGCATGGATGGATAAGAAAACTGACAGTCGTTTTGGTAATAGAACCGGTGGTTATCTTTCGACCACTACAGCGAATGAAGATGTGATTTATAAAGGTAAGAAAATCAGTCGTGATGACTTGCCTGCGGCAGACTTTGCTGTACCTATTACCGCTAACTTTGATTTAATCACCCAAGCCTTTAACGACCGTTTGTTTGTGCGTAACTCATTGTCGTTGACTAATGGCTATCGCTATATCAAATCATTGGGCGGAAAAACTTTACCCGGTTCCACAACTAAATTAGACAGCTACGATATTGAGAAACAAGGCTCAACTACACGCTGGGATATGAGTGTGGAATATCAACTGTTGGCTTCGCCAAGCTCGCCTTATATCCGTACCGATCTGATCAACGTGCTTGATAGCAAAAACGTGATCAGCGCCGAAGGTGGAACGCAGCTCTTTGGTGTGGGTCGCCAATATTGGCTGGAAGTGGGATATCGTTTCTGATGTCTAAGTGTGCAAATATTAAATATGGTATTTGCATCGTCAGCAGCGTATTGCTGCTTAATCTAAACGCTAGTGCGCAAGCATCTAGCGCCGACACCAGCGATATAATCGCTCAGTATCGCAGCGGCCAAGCCTATTGGCCGCCAGCGACTATCGAAGCGGGGGTGAGTCATCAACCGCTACGCGCCATAGGCACACCGCCCGCTGCGCCCGCAGATAATCCAATCACTGACGCCAAACGTGAACTGGGCAAGCATCTATTTTTTGATCGACGCTTATCGGCCTCAAAACAAATTGCCTGCGCGAGCTGTCATGATCCTGATTTAGGCTGGGCCGATGGGCGTAAAACCTCAATCGGACATAACCGCCAACAAGGTCTGATCAATGCGCCAACAGTGGTCAATAGTGCTTGGCTGACCGATGTGTTTTGGGACGGCAGAGTGCAATCATTGGAAGAACAAGTGGTCGCCAGTTGGACCAATTCTATTGAGATGGCGGCTGATACACAGCGTATTAGCAGCGAACTGCAAAACACACAAAGCTATCCTGATCTCTTTGCACGGGCATTTGGCACACACACCATTACTGAACTACGCGTGGCACAAGCCATCGCTACGTTTATGCGCACTTTAAATATGACATCCACGCCATTTGATCAATTTATGGCGGGTGATGCTGCGGCTCTAAGTGACGAGGCTATTCAAGGTTTGCATCTGTTTCGCACCAAGGCGCGTTGCATTAACTGCCACCATGGTGAGCAACTCAGCGACAGTGGTTATCACCATCTGGGCACATCATTTCATAATTTTGGCGACTTCCAAGGGCGCTATAGATTCACACAGCAACCTGAGGATGTAGGCGCTTTTCGCACGCCTTCACTGCGTGGTGCTGCAGCTACTGCACCCTTTATGCACAATGGTTTTGTTGCAGATTTGGACGCCTTGCTCTCGATGTACAATATGGGTTGGTGGCAAAATGCAGAGTTAGAGGACAAAGGTAATGATATCCCCACGGCGCGCTTATCGCCGCTGATTAAGCCATTGGACTTAACCCCTGTGGAGTTGCTGGCGCTTAAGTCTTTTATACTGAGTTTGAATGGCGGCATGCCGTGGATGGCGCCGCCACAAGAGTTGCCTTAGTGTTGTGGGAGAGGTGTTTTCTGGATTCTAAGTTTGGCTGTGCAGACCTAGTGGGTTATGCGTGTTTTTGCTGTGGTTGGGTCAACGGTAAGCAGATTAATAATTGTAGTCTCAGCCTCAGGTCTAAGGCAGTTGCGCTGATACCTGAGGCTGATCGGGTTTAGAACTGATAGGTTGCCGAGACGCGAACGTCGCGTCCTGTTTCTGCAACGATGCCGGTTGCACCGCTATATAAGGTTGTGTGCTCAGCGTATTTCTTATCAAGCAGGTTATGCACTGCAAGGTTCAGGGTTAAGTTTGGTACAGTCATTGGCTGCCATTCTGATTGCAAGCTGTGCACCATATAACCGGCACGCTTAGGTTGGTTCTTAGGCACGCTGGTTAAACGTTTGACTGCAGTCATAGTGTAACCAAAGCCTAGCTCATCAGTGGCCTGCCATTGGTTATCCCAGGTTAAACGATCGCCTTGGGATGCCACTGAGCGGCGTACTGTTCCTACTGCTTTACCGTCACGCTTGGTGTCATTGAGCGCAATATTAAGATTGGTGCTGTAAGCGTTTAACGCCCAGCCTGCATTGAGTGCCCAGCCTTTGATAATAACTGGCTTGGCGGCGCTACCGGCTGCTAAACAAGTTGCTGGATTACTATTGGGTGCAATACTACCCGCACCAGGACCAATACACAGTGCTGGAGCACCACCACTGCCTGGCATTTCAATCAGATTGTTTAGGCGAGTTTGATAGTATTTTAAACTGATATGGGTTCGGTCATTATTGCTAATAAAGCTGCTCGAGTTAAATTTTAGACCCACTTCTTTTTGTACCGATGATTCAGCTTTAAGCGACCCCGTTGATACTTTTGTATTGCTGTTGATGCGGCCAAGAAATCCGATTGGAATTGTCCCAGAGGCGCTGACGGACTCTTTGTAGCCAGCAAAAGCTGACCAGTTGTCATGCAGTTGATATTCAGCAAGAATATTGGATGAGATCTCACTGCTATCTAATTTTAGATGGCCATAATCTGAACTGAAATCATCTAAGCGTAAGCCTGCAGATAATGTCAGTTGATCAATTTGGAAGCGGTCATTGATAAAAACGCCTAGATTTTTATTGGTAAAATCGACCGAGGCGCCATTGAGTCCAAGGATAGGATTTGGGTTTTTTAGTTTTTGAGTGCTACCTTCCTCCTTAAACCAGTCCAGCCCAGTGGTGAGTTGGTGCTCAATAGAGCCTAGAGCGAAAGAGGCCGTGTTTTTAGCGGTAAAGCCGTTTTCTTTAGTTGAAATGGGCTTGACGGCTGATCCTGGGTATCTAAATTCGTTTTCATTACGATAAGCATTAAATGTCCAATTTAATAGCGGATTATCTTCTTGGTAGCGGTGCTCCATAGTGTAGGTGTCACGCTCTGATATTTGGCGCATGGGTACGGATGGACCGGTTGGGTTATCGGGTAAGTAACCGGCATCGCTACCATTACTACCGCGAGCGTACACGCCTGCATCAGTGTGTCGGTTAGCACCAAAACGTAAGCTGTGGCCAGCAACATCGAGCATGCTGAGCTTAACCATATAGTCGCGATCTTGGCCAGCTGAACGCTTAACCCGATCACCACCGCCAATACGATAGTCGTCACGGTTTATCGCAGAAATGTGGGCTAACACACCAAGGTGTTCATGGGGCAGCGCATAAGCAGTGAGGCCACCCAGTTTGGCTTTGTCTGCGCTTTGATAACCTGTACGGACACGGGCACCTACTTGCTCGCCGTCACGTAATAAATCCTGTGCATCCACAGTGACCATTTTGATGCTACCACCCAGCGCTCCAGCACCATTATCACCACCCGCTCCGGCCTGTACATCAACGCGTTTTAGTAACGTGGGGTCAGCATATGACATACCACCGCGGTGTTGGAATAAGTTACGACCCTGACGCGCGCCATCGATAGTGATATTAAGATTACTGCCTTCTACGCCATTTAAATAAATACGCTGTGCGTTTGTGGTTCCACCACCCACACTCACCTCAGTGTTATGGCGGAAGATGTCTTGCATGGTGGCTGCCAAATTACGCTTGAGGTGTTCTGGCTGACTTTGTTCAGCAACACCTATGACTTGCCCTTGCGGCAAGGTGATATGTTGCTCATCAGCCAATGCTGCGCTGGACAAGCCGATGGGTAGTGTTGCTAATCCAAATAAAAGGGCATGTTTTAAGTGTGTCGACATTGAGAAAGCTCGCTAATAAATATAATATAATGAGAAGTGTTATCATTATCGTTTATTAATTAGCTTGGTCTAGATGCGTTGAGTAGACACCGCGTTGCATAAAATGGAATGTTGATGAATCAATTTGAAGCGCTGAACGCGTTAATAGCTTTGGAAGAGCGCGGTAGCTTGACTGCATCTGCTGAGTTTTTGAATATACCCAAGTCAACTTTAAGCCGGCGTATTTCTAAGCTTGAGGAATTACTCTGTGCGCGTTTAACTTTCGAGGAGAAGGGGCGCTTAAGTTTATCTAAAGCGGGTCTGTGCTATGTCGGTTACGCGCGTAAAATATTAAATTTAGCCAGTGAGAGCCAGGCCGCTTTACAGCGTTTTTCGCATGAAGTCAGTGGTGAAATTAAAGTGCAGTTGTGTGCAGATTTAACCAATGGCTGGATTGTGACTGTATTAAATGAGTTTGTACGAAGCTATCCACAGGTTCGGCTGAGCGTGAATCGTGTTGGGGCTTTAGCCGATTTGTCTGCAAACAATGATGTGTTGCTAGCCTGTGGCCCGCAGCAGAATATTGAGGGGTTCCGTGCTATTGAATTGGGCGCATGGGAGCGCAAACTTTATAGGGGTCGCAAGCAGGCGTTTAGCTGTGCGAGTAGCGCAGATATTGAACAGCTTCAACAGATGCCATGGATTGTAAAAACGGGTGATCCCGATACGGTTTGCTTGGTACATAAACAGACTGCAGAGCAATACTGTTTTCAGCATCGTGCTCGTTTGCAGGTGGAATCGCTGAGTATGCTGACCGATGCCTTGGTGCAAGGTTATGGCGTTGGCTTATTGCCGTGCTGGGTTGCCGAGTGCGAACGTTATGGTCGCTGCAATGAGCTCCAGTCTTGTTTACCGGACTGGAGCGTAGAGCCATTGCTGTTTTCGGCGTATGTGCCTCAGCACGACACATCCTATTCAATCAGAATGTTTATTGCGTTTTTACAGCGTCATGTACCTGAGAACTGGGCGTTAAAGCGTGATTGTTTGACATAACAAATGTGGCTGAGGTGACTGTTGTGCTGGCTGTGTAGGTTAAGCGATACATCACACTGCCAATCGCTTCATTCAGTAGCGCAGTGGTGTGCCACATGGATTTGCTTTCAGGCATCCAGCCATTGAGTGGACGGCCATTGGCACCGCTTAGAAAACCGACGGGTGCACTGACCACTTCAAAACCAAACTGCTCATAGCTCCAGCGTGAGCGTGGCATATGCCAAGCTTGGGTGACCAGCACCACGCGCTGAATACCTTCGGCCTGTAATATGTTGGCGGTGTATTTAGCATTTTCCCAAGTGGTGCGGCTTGCGCCTTCGAGCCAGCGCGCTGTAATGCCAAAATCTTGCTCTAAGCTATCGGCCATAATCTGTGCTTCACTGGGTGGCTGACCACGATGTAAGCCGCCTGTAACTAAAATGGGTAAGTTAGAGGCTTTGGCTAAGCGCGCGGCGTAACGTATACGTTGCATGGCCATCAGCGAGGGTTGATCGATCTCCCAAGCGGGGTCATTGGTTTCACGGCCACCGCCAAGGATCACAATAGCATCGGCATGCTGGCGTAATTCAGGCCATTGCTCGGGTGTCAGCGCAGCTTCTGTCTCTATGGCGCGCGCAGCATATTCAACGGTGATGGGCAGGCTGCTTATATAGAAGCCGCCGATACCGAGTATCAAACTAGTGATAGCAACTTTCGGCCAGCGTTTACGCAATACAATACCCAATAGCAGTAGTAATAAGAGGCTGCTGGGTGGAAAGGCCAATTGCTTGATAAGATAACGCCAAGTCATGTGAATACTCTACAGTTGTCAAAGTTTATATGCGTATTGTGCACATGTCTTGATTTAGAAGACATCTCACGGTGTTCCGCTTGACCCGAGTCTGCTGGCTGGGCATGCTTTGCACCAATATATTAATCCGTCTTGAGTAATAGTGATGAAACTAGAAACGATTGCGCTGCATGTTGGTTACAAGTCTGACCCCACCACAAAATCTGCCGCTGTGCCGATTTATCAAACCACTTCGTACACTTTTGATGATACTCAGCACGGTGCTGATCTATTTGACTTAAAAGTACCAGGCAATATTTATACGCGTATTACCAACCCGACCAACGATATTCTCGAAAAGCGTGTTGCTGCTTTAGAAGGTGGTGTTGCTGCGTTGGCGATGGCATCGGGTATGGCGGCAATTACTGCTGCGATTCAGACCATTGCTGAAGTGGGCGACAATATTGTTTCTGTTGCATCTTTATACGGTGGTACTTACAACCTGTTTGCACATACTTTGCCACGTCAAGGTTTAGAGGTACGCTTTGCACCTTATAACGATTTAGCTGCCTTAGAAGCTCTGATCGACGACAAAACTAAAGCAGTCTTCTGCGAAAGTATTGGTAACCCAGCGGGTAATATCGTTGATATTCAAGCTTTAGCTGATATTGCTCACCGTCATGGCGTGCCCTTGATTGTCGATAACACTGTGCCAAGCCCAGCGTTACTGCGCCCCATTGAACACGGTGCAGATATCGTGATTCAAGCGCTGACCAAATATATTGGTGGCCATGGTACCACTATTGCTGGCGCGATTATTGACTCAGGTAAGTTCCCTTGGGCTGAGCATGCCGATCGCTTCCCATTGTTGAACACGCCTGATGTGTCGTACCACGGTGTGGTTTACACCAAAGACTTTGGTCCTGCGGCATTTATCGCACGTTGCCGTGTAGTGCCATTGCGTAATATGGGCGCTGCATTATCACCCTTTAATGCGTTCTTAATTATGCAGGGCATGGAAACACTGTCGCTGCGTATGGAGCGACACTGTGAAAACGCACAAAAAGTGGCTGAGTTCTTAGACGCTCATGAGCAAGTGGCATGGGTGAACTTTGCCGGTCTACCGAGCCATCCTGATCACGCTATGGCGCAAAAATATATGGGCGGTAAAGCTTCCGCTATTATGTCATTTGGCATTAAAGGTGGAGAAGTATCAGCGGTTAAGTTTATTGATGCGCTGCAGTTGTTGTACCGTTTGGTGAATATTGGTGATGCAAAATCACTGGCCTGTCACCCAGCCACCACTACACACCGTCAGTTAAATGATGAAGAAATGCTTAAGGTTGGTGTGAGTAAAGACCTGATTCGTTTATCCATTGGTATTGAGCATATTGATGACATCTTAGAAGACATCATTCAAGCGCTCGACGCAGCGAAGTAAGTGTCTTTGCGCGCAAAGGGACTGTACTTTTTGCGCGCTTTTTTTCGGTTTTTAAACAGGGAGGCTCCTTTATGAAACATATTATGGTGGCCCATGATCTCAGCGATAATGCCAAGGTGGCTTTACAGCGTGGTGTGCAGTTAGCACAGCAGCATCAAGCACGTTTGAGTGTTTTATATGTATTAGAAAATCACTTGCCTATGGTGGTGATAGAAAAGCAGATGCTGACGGCGGATGCATTAATCAATCAGCAACTTAAAGACAGTGGTGCGCAAAACGCGCAAGTCTTGATTAAAATGGGGCGGCCAGCACAAGTGATTGTGGCGGCACAAAAAGCCCACAGTGTAGATTTTTTAGTGATGGGTGATCATCACCAAGATTCACCTGAGTATTTTTCTGGGACGACATTAGAGCGTGTATTACAGCGCAGTGCCGTACCGGTGTTATTGGCTATTGAGACTGAAATGCAGGCGTATCAGCGTGCTTTAGTGCCTTTGGATTTTTCTTTATGTGCCTGCCACGCGCTGCATCATGTCTTTAAGGTATTGCCTGAGACGGCCAAGATACATGCCTTACATGTGTTGGAAATGGCTGAAGTGCATGGTGGCGACAGTGATTCTGAAATCACGTGGCAAACATCGTTGTTTGATCAGTTGGTGGACGATGAAAGAGCAAAATTGCCTGAAATTGGCCCGCAGATCAGTCATGAACTGCGCCAAGGTGAGTTGCATAACTGTTTAGCGCAAGTGATTGCTGAGCAACAACCACAGATTCTCGCCATTGGTAAACACGGTCGTGGGATTTTGGCGGATGCCTTGCTAGGTAGCTTGGCGCAACACTTCCTTGAATATCCACCCTGTGATGTTTTAGTGGTGAAATAGTGTCAACGCTGAGTTGTTCTGCTCAGCGTTATCTTATCTTTGACAACGATTTTAGCGATCAGCGATAGCTTTCTAGCATTGAATCAAATGCTTTACGCAGCGCCTCTTCGGATGTGTGTGCGTTTTGATCGCTGCTGACGGTGCTTTGCGTGCGCCATACCGGCTGATTGGTTTGGCTGTCGCTAAAAGTCAGTGTCAGTCGCTGGTAATACTCGGTGTAGGTACGAGGCGTAATGGGAAAATCAACGCCAATTCCTGAGTGACGATAACGATCATGATAAGTGTTGCGGCCATAGCCTGCGCCGTAGTGGGCCGATGGATAGTTATCATAATCATGACGAATACGCTGGCTGTGCTGGCTGTTGAGTTGCACTTTAAGTTCGCATTGCTCAGGCTTGCTGGCCGGGCGTAAGCCATGCTGTTCGAGTTGTTCAGCTAAGACGCGCTGCGCAGTTTGATCGGAGGCCAGCGCTACTGTTGATGTGGCATATTGATTGTGCCAGCACCAGTAGGTATAGGTTTTGCTGCGGGTTACAGCAGGGTAGGCGCTGGCATCAAAATGCGTTGCCGCTGCGGCAGGTGCCGGAGGTAGCGGTACGCTGTCAGCCTTATAGGGATTCTGTGTTTGGCAGCCTGCTAAAAATAAGGCTGCTGCACTGATAAATAAGTAACGGCGCATGGAATACCTCCGTAAATCCTCAATAATTCTTAGTCTACTTATGTTGTGCGCGGCTGGCAAAGCCAGTGCAGATAACGACCTAAGCCTGATAGTGCAGGGTGACGACGGTAGCTCAGTTCAGTGCTGATCAGCTCTTCTGAGGCGATTTTTTGGCGAAACTGTGGCGGCATATAATCATGGAAAACACGAATGCCACTGCGTTGCTGAATCATCCAGAGCGGTTCAACTTGAGTGGCCAGTTCCCTTGGGTCCAGCGGTTGCTGTGGGGTTAAGCCACCGGCATCGCCGGTAAAACGCTGTTGATTCAGTTTACGTAAATTGCCTTTAATTAGATTCTGTAAAATCAGCCCATCTTTATTATAAAACGCCAAGGACAGCCAGCCATCGATTGCCGTCAGGCGATGCAGCGCAGCCAAAATAACGGTGGGTTCAGCCAGCCATTCCAATACCGCATGGCACAAAACTAAGTCATAAGGTGTGTGTTGCTGTTCAGCAAAGGTCTGCCAATCAGAATGAATAAAGGTGGCTTGGCATTGCGCATCAGTAAAACGCTGCTGCGCTGTTTCAATCATCGATAATGCCGGTTCTACTAAAGTGACATCGTGGCCTTGTTGAGCCAGCCACAACGACATATGGCCCAGTCCCGCACCAATATCCAGTACACGCAGTGGGCGCTTGGGTAAGACTTCATTCAGGTCGGCTTGCAGCACAGCAAGGCGAATGGCGCCTTTATTGCTGCCGTAAATTTTCTGGGCAAAGCGGATGGCCAGTTCATCAAAGTGGTGGTCGTGCATGGGGTACTCTTTAAAAATGTCGCGCACCTTAGCAACCTCAAAACAGCCTGTGAAAAGAGTTTAGGCCGCTGTGTCGCAGCGGTGCGCATCAGGGTATGGCGGTCATAATGGCAAACGATAAGCCTATTTTTTCGGTCTGTCTTGTTCGGGGCACTCTGGACGCACACCGTAGTCATCTTTGGTGCATGGATTCACGCGGCGCTTATCGTTGAGGGTGGTTTGCCGTAAATGAAAGGGTTGCGCGGGTGTACGTTCAAGTACCGCATCACTTTCATTGATGATTTCCACCGCTAAAATATGCGTGCCACGCTGCACATCTTTTAACTGTAATACTGGGCTGCGTGTCGCCTCGCCCACAGGTTGGCCATCTAAAATAAAGCGGTAACGATGCCCAGCATGCAAGCTAGGTTCGCTGCTGACCGTAACAATGAGTTGCTGGTCATTGGCGCGAATGGTGGCGTCCGGCTCTGGAACCAAAATACGCAGCATTTCGTACTGCACTGGCAAAGGCTCTGCCTGCTCCATATATACCGGTGGCGGATTGATGGGTGTAGTGATCGGCGTGACAGGCAGTTGATTGCTCGGCACAATATTCAGCGTTTCCACATTCTTTTGCTTAGGTGGTCTGTCAGTAAAAACTTGCGCACCATTGGCATCGGTGTAGGTGTAGATGGTTGCGCTGGCGATCTGAGCGCAGCACAGTGCAAGTACACCGATTAAAGTCTTAAGCTTCATGGCGCAGGACGCGGAGCAGGATTAGGCCGGACTGCCGGACTGCCAATATGCACACGTTGTACGGCAACGGTCTGTTCAGCACTGCTTTGTATCACTCGCTGATGGGCTAGCACTTGTACCGACAGGCGGTGCTCACCGCGGTCAAGATTCTGCACCGTGATATGAGTTGAACGGCTTGCTGCGCCATAGGGTTTACCATCAATCAATAACTGCAGGCGATGCTGATTGGCCAGCCTAGGCTCGATAGCGATTGCAGCAGTAAAGCTACCACTGTTTGAGCGGATGGCTTCTTCAGTGGGTAGGTTCTGTAACTCTAAGAGGCTATAAGGTTGTGTTGCGTCGGCCGCTTCGTTCTTGTCTGGACGATTGCTGCTGTGAGGCGTGGCGGGCATATATACAGTATTGGCTGTTGGCAATTTAACACTGCTGGCATCTTTATTCTGTGGGGGAAGGTCCGTGTAAACGCGGTTGCCCTGAGCATCTGTGTACTGAAAAATCTCAGCAGTAACAGGCAGTGTTATCGCAAGCAAAACTGTGGCAAAGACAAGGCGCATAATCCACTCCTCTTAATGATGAGGTAAGCGTCACACGCCTTGTATACTTAGGCAAGTATTTCACTGCATGAATGCGTTAAAATGCTTGCAATTGGATGCTTTATACAGATTTAAGCCTGCTTAATAAAACTTCTGAAATGTGTTGCGCTGCCGCGTACACTATTCAATTACTAACAATAGTAAGTTTAACTGTTGCCTGTTCACTAGATTATTCGGTGATTAACTGCTAATAATCCGCCTTAGGGCTAGCGCTAGTAGCGGCCAACAGTCAAAATAGAATACTAAATTTATATTGCGCGTCTCGCCCTCGGCTGACACATACTCCTTGTTTTATCGGGAGAGAAATGTGGCGAACGCACTGCCCGCAAACCTGTTGCTGGGCGGGCATCTCGATTATGAAGTCCTCGGAGACCATGATGTCAAAGTCGCTCGAACTGATACAAACCCATAACGCAAAATGGATTGATTTGCGCTTTACTGATATCGGTGGGCAACAGCACCATATCACGATGCCTGCGCGTGACGCTGATGAAGATTTTTTCGAGCAAGGAAAGATGTTTGACGGTTCTTCCATGGCCGGTTGGAAAGGTATTGAAGCCTCCGACATGATCCTGCTGCCTGATGACAGCACGGCGGTGATGGACCCTTTCACCCAAGAGCCGACTTTGATTCTGGTCTGTGATGTGATTGAACCCTCGACGATGCAAGGTTACGACCGCGACCCACGTGCGATTGCTTCACGTGCGGAAGAGTATTTAAAGTCGACTGGCATTGGCGATACTGTATTTGTAGGTCCTGAGCCTGAGTTCTTTATCTTTGATCAGGTGAAATTTAAATCGGATATGTCCGGCTCCATGTTCAAGATCTATTCTGAGCAAGCCGCTTGGAACAGCGATGCCGATTTTGAAGGCGGTAACAAAGGTCACCGCGTGGGTGTTAAAGGCGGTTATATGCCAACTCCACCCAATGATCATGACCACGAAATCCGTACCGCGATGTCCAACGCGCTGGAAGAAATGGGCCATTTTGTTGAGGTCCATCACCATGAAGTGGCGACCGCCGGTCAGAATGAAATTGGTGTGCGCTTTAACACTTTGGTAGCTAAAGCCGATGAAGTGCAAGAACTCAAGTACGTTGTGCACAACGTGGCAAATGCCTACGGTCGTACTGCGACCTTTATGCCAAAACCCTTGTACGGCGACAATGGCTCGGGCATGCATGTCAATCTCTCGATTTCTGCATCCGGTAAGAATATTTTCTCTGGCGAAGGTTATGCCGGTTTGTCAGATACCGCACTGTACTTTGTCGGCGGTATTATCAAACATGCTAAAGCACTGAATGCGCTGACCAATCCGTCCACTAACTCTTATAAGCGCTTAGTGCCAGGTTTTGAAGCACCGGTAATGTTGGCCTATTCTGCGCGTAATCGCTCAGCGTCGATTCGCATTCCTTATGTGACCAGCCCCAAAGCGCGTCGTGTTGAAGCACGCTTCCCTGATCCATCAGCTAACCCCTACTTAGCCTTTGCTGCGTTATTAATGGCTGGTTTAGATGGTATTCAAAACCGTATTCACCCTGGTGACCCTGCGGATAAAAACCTCTATGACTTGCCACCTGAAGAATCTAAAGAGATTCCACAAGTGTGCGGCAGTTTAAAAGAAGCGTTGGAATCACTTGATGCAGACCGCGATTTCCTTTTGCGCGGCGGTGTATTTAGTAACGAATTTTTAGACGCCTATATTGCGATTAAAGCAGCAGAAGAATTGCGCGTGCGCACCTTTGTACACCCATTAGAGTATGAGCTGTATTACAGCTGTTAATCACGGATGTCATTGCTTAGGTAGGGCTGTGTGGTGATTGATCCACGTAGCTCTGCTGGCATTTCAAGCAATTATTTGAAAAAGATGCTATGATTTTCGCCCATTTTTGTGGTTGCTTTGGTAACCCATCTTAGCGACCTGTTTGTGTTATGAAATTATTTCTAAAATCTTTTCCTGAGATTACTATTAAGAGCCGTCCTGTGCGTCGGCAATTTATGCGTCAGCTGGGGAAAAACATCCGCGCTGTATTGCGTGATCTTGATCCCGACGTCAAAGTGATAGGTGACTGGGATAATTTAGAATTAGTTACCGCACTTGAAGACCCTGCACAATTGCAAGAGTTGTATGCGCGTTTGCGTTGTACGCCGGGTATAGCGCATTTTTTCCAAGTGCTGGAATATCCATTGGGTGATTTTGATGAAATTACCGAGCATTGTAAGGCGCATTATGCTGATCTACTAAAAGGTCAGACCTTTTCAGTGCGTTGTAAGCGCAGCGGCAAACATACTTTTGCTTCAGTGGATGTTGAGCGTTATGTGGGTGGCCGGTTGCGCGAGGAGTGTGGCGCATTGGGTATTGATTTACGTGCCCCTGATGTTGAAGTGCGTTTTGAAATTAATGGCGCTCGATTATTGATTGAGTATGAGCGCCACCAAGGTATCGGCGGTTATCCACTGGGTAGCGTTGAGCAAGTGTTGGTGCTGATGTCCGGTGGTTTTGATTCCACTGTGGCGGCCTATGAAATGATGCGTCGTGGTGTATTAACGCATTTTTGTTTTTTCAATTTAGGCGGACGTGCGCACGAGCTGGGCGTAAAAGAAGTGGCGCAGTTTTTATGGGAAAAGTATGGCAGCTCGCACCGTGTATTATTTATCAGTGTGCCCTTTGAAGAAGTGCTCGGTGATATTTTAGAGCATGTGGATGACAGTCATATGGGTGTTGTGCTTAAACGTATGATGTTTAAAGCTGCAGATGCTATTGCCGAAGACTTGCAGTTGGATACGCTGGTTACCGGTGAGGCGATTGCGCAAGTGGCCAGCCAAACGCTGACGAATTTGGCGGTGATTGATAAAGCGACTGACAAACTGGTGCTACGCCCGCTGATCGCAGAGCATAAACAAGATATTATTCATAGCGCTGTTGAAATTGGTACTGCCGAGTTTGCTGCAAATATGCCGGAGTACTGCGGTGTGATTTCAGTCAGCCCAAAAACCAAAGCGAAGATCGGGCGTGTCGTGCATGAAGAAACGCACTTGGATCCGAGTCTGTTGCAGCGTGCTGTTGAGCGGGCAAGCTATGTCACTATGGATAAAGTCCTAGATGAACTGAGTCATGATATTCAGGTTGAGACAGTGTGTGAGGCCTTGCCAGGTCAGATCGTGATTGATATCCGCCATCCAGACCAAATTGAAGATCAGCCGCTTGATTTAGGTACAATTGAACAGTTAACTGTACCGTTTTATGCGATTAATAGTCGCTTTAAAGACTTTGACCCTAATCGCCAATATCTGCTCTACTGCGATCAGGGTATAATGAGCAAATTACACGCACATCATCTGTTGCATGAAGGCTATGCCAATGTGCGTGTGTACCGTCCTGATACAGTGCAACGGCCGCGCGCAAGCAGTCATGCATGATTAGATATCTGTTATGGGTTTGTTTGTGGAGCTGCGTGGCAACACCGCAGCAGTTACGCCCACCGGACCCATAAGCCCCTAGTACTTTGATTCGAACTGACGCGTTGTGCGCGCAGCCTACATATTTTAATTGAGATAAAAGCTTGTGATTGAGAATTTACGCAACATTGCCATTATTGCCCACGTTGACCATGGTAAAACAACCTTGGTTGACGCCCTGTTACGTGCCTCTGGAACCCTAGATCGTAAAGAGCTCGACTCTGATCGTGTGATGGACTCCAACGACCAGGAAAAAGAGCGCGGTATCACCATTTTGGCGAAAAACACTGCCATTAAGTGGAATAACTACAATATCAACATCGTTGATACCCCAGGTCACGCTGACTTTGGTGGTGAAGTTGAGCGCGTCATGAGCATGGTTGACTGCGTGTTGTTGGTGGTTGACTCCATTGATGGTCCTATGCCACAAACACGTTTTGTTACACAAAAAGCGTTCCAGGCTGGCTTAAGCCCAATTGTTGTGATTAACAAAGTTGACCGCCCTGGCGCACGTCCAGACTGGGTTGTGGATCAGGTGTTTGATCTGTTTGATAACTTGGGTGCAACTGAAGAACAACTGGACTTCCCAATCGTTTACGCCAGTGCATTGAACGGTGTGTCAGGTTTAGATCCAGAAGAAATGACAGAAAATATGGACGTTTTGTTCCAGGCTGTCGTAGATAACGTTGCACCACCTGCTGTTGACCCAGAAGGTCCATTCCAGATGCAAATTTCGGCACTGGACTACAACAACTTCCTAGGTGTGATCGGTATTGGCCGTATTACTCGCGGTCGTATCAAAGCCAACAGCCCAGTGACTTCGATTGATGCTGAAGGTAACCGTCGTAACGGTCGTATCTTGAAGCTGATGGGTCACCACGGTTTGCACCGCGTTGAAGTTGAAGAAGCACAAGCGGGTGATATCGTTTGTATCAGTGGTTTTGAGCCATTGTTTATTTCTGACACTTTATGCGACCAAGCACACGTTGAAGCTTTACCACCATTAAGCGTTGATGAGCCTACTGTGAGCATGACTTTCCAGGTGAACGATTCTCCGTTCGCAGGTAAAGAAGGTAAGTTTGTGACCAGCCGTAACTTGAAAGAGCGTCTGGAAAAAGAACTGCTGCACAACGTTGCTTTGCGCGTTGTACAGGGTGATGACGTTGATAAGTTTAAAGTATCGGGTCGTGGTGAATTACACCTGTCAGTACTGATCGAAACCATGCGTCGCGAAGGCTATGAAATGGGTATTTCGCGTCCAGAAGTTGTGATCAAAGAAGTTGACGGCGTGAAGCAAGAGCCGTACGAAAACGTGATTCTGGATATTGAAGAGCAGCACCAAGGCTCGATCATGGAGCAGTTCGGTTTACGTAAAGGTGAGCTGACCGATATGGTTCCAGACGGTAAGGGTCGTATTCGTCTTGAGTACACTGTACCTGCACGTGGCTTGATTGGTTTCCGTAACCAGTTTATGACTATGACTTCAGGTACTGGTATTTTAACCGGTATGTTCAGCCACTACGGTCCAATTAAAGGCGGTGAGGTGACCAGTCGTCAACAGGGCGTACTGATCTCTATGGCAACCGGTAAAGCACTGACCTACTCACTGGAAACTCTGCAAGAGCGCGGTAAGCTGTTCTTGACGCCAGGTGAAGAAATCTACGAAGGCCAGTTAGCGGGTATTCACAGTCGCGATAATGACTTGGCGATTAACCCAACTAAAGCGAAAAAACTCGATAACATGCGTGTATCGGGTAAAGAAGAAACCACAGCATTGGTTCCACCAATCCGTTTCTCTCTTGAGCAAGCGCTTGAGTTCATCGAAGACGATGAGCTGGTTGAAGTCACACCTAAGTCGATTCGTCTGCGTAAGAAGTATCTGACTGAAAATGACCGTAAGCGTCATAGCCGCACTAAAGCTTAATTTTAGTTAGGCACACAAAAGCCCCGCACCGGTAACGCTGCGGGGCTTTTTTTATGGCTACTCAATCTGTGTTTTTGAGTGGATCTTAAAATTCTTGATCGCTCCCAGTCATCGTTTTGTCACAGCTTTGTTACGCTGCTGACATCTTGTCTAACTAAGCTTGTGGGTAATAACCAAGCCAGTTGATGAGGACGAGTCATGAGTCAGTTTGAACACCAAGACGAATTAAACCATCCGCGCACCCAAACCCCAGAGTTGACTCAAATAGTTGAGCAGGGCTTATCTCGACGTCGGTTCTTAGGTGCGGGTGCCGCTTTAAGTGCGGTTGCTTTTTTTACTCTCAGTCCTATGAGCAAGTCGATTGCGAGTGTATTAGCACCCTCGGGTAGCCCTTTATTAGGCTTTAAATCGGTGCCTGTCAGTACGGCTGACAGGGTGATTGTTCCTGAAGGCTATCAAGTCGAACGTCTGATTTCATGGGGCGATCCTTTATTTGCTGACGTTGCTGAGTTCTCCAATACCATCACTCAGAACACTGCAGCCAGTCAAAAGCGCCAGTTTGGTGATAACAATGATGGCATGAGTTTTTTCCCTATAGATGATCGAACGGCTATTTTGGCGATCAATAACGAGTACACCAACTATGAGTTGATGTTTGCGCACCAAGGTAAAAAAATGACCGCTGCTGATGTTCAGTATGCGCAAGCGGCACATGGTATATCGGTGATTACTCTAGCTAAGCAAGCACAAGGCTGGCGTTTCCAAAAAGATGGTCAGTTTAATCGACGTATTGATGCCAATACACCGATGCGCATCAGCGGCCCGGCGCAAGGCCACGCTTTATTACAGACCCAAGCTGATCCCAAGGGTGAGGTCGCGCTGGGTACGTTTAATAACTGCGCGAATGGCATGACACCTTGGGGCACTTATCTAACCTGCGAAGAAAACTTCAATGGCTATTTTGGCAGCGATGCTCAGGTCGATCTCAGTCCAGCTTTTGCACGTTATGGTATTGCCGCTCAAGATGCGGGTTATAGCTGGTATAAGTTTGATCAACGTTTTGATCTGGCGCACGAACCGAACGAAGCGAATCGCTTTGGTTGGGTGGTTGAGATTGATCCGCACAATCCAAACGCTATGCCCGTCAAGCGCACTGCGTTAGGTCGTTTTAAGCATGAAAATGCTGAGTTAGTGATTGCCGAAGATGGTCATGTGGTGGTGTATTTAGGTGATGATGAGCGCGGTGAGCATATCTATCGTTTTGTCAGTCGGGATAAGTACAATCCTAATAATCAGGCAGCAAATCGAGATTTACTCGATGAAGGTGATTTATTTGTCGCTCGATTTAATGATGATGGCAGTGGTGAGTGGCTGAGCTTAGCCCATGGGCAAAATGGTTTAACGGCAGAGAACGGATTTCACAGCCAAGCCGAGATTGCAATTCACGCTCGCCTAGCGGCAACGCAAGTGGGTGCTACCACCATGGATCGCCCAGAGTGGGTGGCTGTGCATCCCCATGAGCCGATGGTGTTTTGTACCTTGACCAATAATAAAAATCGTGGCGTGAAAGAGGGGCAGTCTGTTAACGGCGCTAATCCTCGAGCGGAAAATCATTACGGACAAATTGTACGTTGGGTGCCAACGGGTGGGCAGCATACAGCGGGTGATTTTAAATGGGATTTATTTGTCTTGGCGGGTAACCCAGCGGTACATGCGGGAACGCCGTATGCCGGCTCGAGTAATATCACCACTGAGAATATGTTTAATAGCCCTGATGGTATTGGTTTTGATCAGGCGGGGAGACTGTGGATTCAGTCCGATGGTAACTATTCAAATCAAGGTGATTTTGCTGGGCAGGGTAACAATCAGATGTTATGCGCAGACCCTAAAACAGGCGAAATACGACGTTTTTTAACCGGCCCAGTGGCGAGTGAGATTACGGGTTTATCATTTACGCCCGATCAAAAAACCTTATTTGTTGGTGTACAACATCCGGGCGAGAAACTTAATCCATCACACTTTCCCTTGGGCGGTGATTCGGTACCACGCTCAAGTGTGATGGTGATTACCCGTATCGATGGCGGGGTGATTGGTAGCTGATTTTAGCGTGTTAGATCAGGCGGGAGCGCTTATAACAGGCTCCCGCTTGATCTATTGCCGCTGTATCAGTCACCCCAGCGCCCAGGTGAGTAGGAAAATACCGGCAAGGACAACTGCCAGCGAATCGCCGATAAGCGCAGTGCCAGTCCAAAGCTAAAGGAGGCGAGGGTATTGATATCGTCGGAGACGCCTTGCGACATTAAGAACAAATACACAATGGCAACTACCATAGAGACGCTAGCATAGAGCTCATGACGCAACACTTGGGGCGTACGATTGCACATAATATCGCGCAAAATACCGCCAAAAATCCCCGTGGTAATCCCCGCCATAATAATCACGGGCGTCTCATAGCCCAATTTAATCGCGACGTTACAACCAATAATGGTAAAGGCCACTAAGCCCATGGAGTCGAGGATCAGGAAGATCTGATTGAGCTTATGCATAAAGCGCGCAACCAGCATGGTAGCCAGGCCTGAGCCAATGGTCAGATAGATATAGGGTGGGTGTTGCGTCCAAGTCACGGGGTAATTGCCCAGCAACATATCACGCACAGTACCACCACCGAGAGCGGTGATAAAAGCGATCAGGGAGACGCCGAAAAGGTCCATATTACGGCGTCCGGCAGCAAGTGCGCCCGACATGGCTTCCGCGGTAATAGCTACAACATAGATATAGGTCAGCATACAGGACTCCTGCAGACAAAAACGCCTCTCCCTCTGTCCTGTATACCTGAGAGTTTACGCAGCAGTTTGCCGCTTGCCCCTTCGGTGGATTGCCTAAAGCAATCGCTCTCCAGTTGGCGAATCTAAGTTGTGTCGCAGTACATGAGCCTGAGCGTTTATGGGAGTTTGCGCCTTCGGCGGAGCAGCTTTTAAATCTGCCCTCTCTCCTGCGAGGCTGTATTATACGGTCAGTTTTAATATAAAGACGATTAATTTGTAGTGACTTTTAGTCGACTACTACACAAGTTGCTGTTTTGACAGATGATTTTGCTCACTTAACGCTGCATACAGGCGCGCATTAGCGATTGTTCTTGATCGCAGGGCTATCAAACACATAAGGGTAAATTTGCTCAGCTTCAGCACGGTAGCCGGTATCGCCCATCTCACTGCTAAATGACTCCACACTCAGCGTGCCTTCAATCCAGTAGGGCTGCCACATATCCCCCAAGGCCACGCCGCCTTCACTGGTGACATAGACAATTTGATTGGACGGTGGCGGCGGTACGTGGATGCAGGCACCAAAGTACGGCACCAGCAAAAACTCAGTCACACGGCTGCTTTCATCAATGGTCAGCGGCACGATATAGCCGGGTAACTTAACCTTTAAACCATCGAGCTCCGGCACGATCGGTGCGTTAGGATATTGCTGTTCAGCGGCGGGTTCACTTTCAGCTGCGAGCATATCGGCCAGCTGATCAAAACCGTGTAGCGCTGCTGGGGGTGGTAGAGGTGGTGCGTCAGCTGGAACCATCTCTTCCCACTTAAGCGTACGCAGTTCAGCGGCAAAAGCCGTATTAAAGCTGCATATCAGCAGAGTGATCCAGAACAGTTTTCGCATAACGCAGAGGCCTCAAGTGAATAGTAGTTGTGAGTGATGAGCTTTATAAGCGGATATTTAAGCCGTCAGATAAAGACTGGCGATAGGCGCGCCATGCCGGAACTGCGCCCATTAAAATGCCCGCTAGCAATACTGCACCCAGCAGCGTCCACTCGTAAAGAGTCGGAGCAGAGAAGGGCAGATATAAACCGTAGTAGCTTTGCAGTGGAGCTTGTGCCACAGCAATCCCGACATAGAGCAGGACGACACCGAGGGTAATCCCTGCGAGCGCTAGCGCAAAGGCTTCAAGAATCAACAAGCCGGCAATATGCCAAGGGCGTGCACCGACTGAACGTAAGATGGCCATCTCGCGACGACGTTCATTGAGGCTGGTTAGAATCGCTGTGAGCATACCGATCAGGCCGGTTAGCACCACAAATAACGAGACCACAAATAAGGCTTTTTCAGCGGTACCCATCAAGCTCCAGAGTTCTTGCAGTGCAACACCGGGCAAGATGGCTAATAAAGGCTCACCGCGCCATTGGTTGATTTCTCTTTGTAGAGCAAAGGTGGCTATTTTACTTTTAAGGCCCAATAGCATGGCGGTGATTTCTTTGGGCTGCAGATCCATTTGCAAGGCTTGTTCAGCACTGATTTTCTGATTGCCATAGGCGGGAGCACCGTTGTGCCAGTCGATATGAATGGCTTCCATACCGGCTAAAGCAATATGCAGTGTACGGTCTACAGGCGTACCGGTGCGCTCGAGGATGCCAACGGTGGTAAAGGGCTTATCATCGTGATTCACCAGGCTTATTGTGGCAACACCGTGCGCGAGGACAATTTCTTGGCCCAGTTGATAATCCAGCGCGTCGGCGACTTCAGCACCCAGCACCACTTCAAAGGGCGCTTCATTACTGAAGAAACGTCCGTCACGCATTTTTAAATGTTGTTTGCGGCCATATTGATAATGGGTGAAATAGTCTTCAGAGGTCCCCAGCACACGATAGCCGTGGTGTGAGTCACCCAATGACATAGGCACTGCCCATTTCACCTGTGGATGCTCAGCAAAGTGCTCAAAGCTACCCCAGCGGATATTGTTGGTGGCGTTACCAATGCGAAACACTGAATAGAGCAATAAGTTTACTGAGCCGGAGCGTGCGCCCACAATTAAGTCGGTGGAACTGATGGTGCTAGCAAAACTGGCACGGGTTTCGGTGCGTACGCGTTCAACGGCTAATAACAGGGTGATGGAGAGGGCAATAGCGAAGATGGTCAGTAATGCAGTAAAGCGACGGTTATTGAGACTGCGCAAGGCAATTCGAAGTAAATGCACCTTTAAATCTCCTGCTTGCGGGTGGCACGATTGAGTTGACTGAGGTCGATGCTATGGTCAAAGAGTTTGGCTAATGATTGATCATGGCTGACAAATAATAAGCTCGCCCCAGCGGCTTGGCATTCAGCAAAGAGCAGGTGTAAAAATGCTTCACGACTGTCTGCGTCTAACGCTGAGGTGGGTTCATCGGCAATGACTAACTTGGGCTGGCCAATCAATGCGCGCGCTGCGGCAACCCGTTGTTGCTGACCAATCGAAAGTTCACCGGCCAATTGTTGATGCAGTTCGGGCTGCAGCCCTAAATCTGTCAGCAATGTCTGTGCTGCAGTGTGCATTGAGCCATGGCGTTCAATGGCACGCTGTTTGCGATGTTGAGAAAACTGGCAGGGCAGTAACACGTTGTCGATCACGGATAAAAACGGCAGTAAATTAAACTGCTGAAAAATAAAACCACTGTGATCAACGCGAAAACGGTCACGGGCACTGGCGCTCAATGTACTTAAGTCTTGGCCCAGCAAATGAATACTGCCGCTTTGTGCTAATTGGACGCCGCCCAGCAAGCCTAATAATGTAGTTTTGCCGCTACCTGAGGGGCCTTTTAAAAATAAACTGTGTCCGGGCTCAAGGTGAAATTCATCAATATCCAACAGCGTGGCTTGTTTGGGCCAAGCAAAAATTAAGTTTTTGAGTTCGATTATAGGGGTGGGGGTGGTCATGTAGAGTCTCAAAAGCAGATGAACTGAGAGCCTGCGCAGCAAAGCTAGCGCAGGCGCATTTTTAGCTTACCAGCTTAGAACTGTATTGCTTGGCGATAGTTCAGCACCGTTCTGTGCTTCTGGGGTGACCAGTTGCACATTGATTTTCTCGGTTTTAGGGAAAGCTTTAAAGAAACCTGCGAGGTCAATACTGTTCAGCTTGGACGGTGCTGTACAGTTAAATACATAGTGAGCGCTGATATCACTGTGTTGGTGTGTATCTTTTTCGTCAGAGTGTGCTGCGTGATCGTGATCATTGTCGTGTCCATGTTCATGCTCATCATGTTGCTCTGTTAGATCGTTATCAATGCTCATTGAGCTTAAAGCGCATTGTCCTGCGGTTGTCAGTGCGAATAATGCTTGCTCATTTTTGAGTGTCCGCTCAGCATCAACCACAGCTTGTTTATCTGCATCAGAACTGGGTTTATATTCAAAACCAACGATATTCATAGCTGGGCTATCGAGTTGCATTTCCAGTTGTTGATTTTCCAGCGCTATATTTAGAGTGGCTACACCATGCACATGCGCACCTAAGCTATGGCTATGTTCGTGCTGATGCTCGTGATCATCATGATTATGTTCTTGTGCAGAGATGCTCAGCGGCGTTAAGGCAAAGAATAAGGGGGCCAATAAATAACTAAAGCGCATTGGATAACTCCATTTATATGAGGTAAGTTGGTTATAGTATAACTTTACATTCATGCGGTATGGATAAGCAAGCTAAGAGAATTAGTACGACAGCGCAGATTCGAGGGGGTTAGCAGGGTATAATTATTGGTATTCACCATTTTTTTCTATCGCAAGGTGCCCTAGCACTGATAAAGTTGAATAGTTTTGAATCACCACCGTACATGTGCGGTTTGCTGAGGCCTTATTTTATGTCCCAAACCCTTGATGCGTTTTTAGCGCATATCAAACAACGTGACCCCGATCAGCCAGAGTTTCATCAGGCAGTTGAAGAAGTACTGCGCACTCTATGGCCTTTTCTTGAAGAAAACCCGCGCTATATGCAAGCGGGTATTATTGAGCGCATGGTTGAACCTGAGCGCGTCATTTTATTCCGTGTGCCGTGGGTTGACGATGCTGGTAAAGTGCACGTTAACCGTGGTTACCGTATTCAGATGAACAGCGCTATTGGTCCCTATAAAGGTGGCTTGCGCTTTCATCCATCGGTGAACTTAGGTGTTTTAAAATTCTTAGCCTTTGAGCAGGTGTTTAAAAACTCCCTGACTTCATTGCCGCTTGGCGGTGGTAAAGGTGGCTCAGATTTTGATCCTAAAGGTAAAACTGATAATGAAGTGATGCGCTTCTGCCAGTCCTTTATGAATGAGTTGTTCCGCCACGTCGGTCAGCACTTAGATGTGCCTGCCGGTGATATTGGCGTAGGTGCACGTGAAGTGGGCTATATGTTTGGTCAGTATAAGCGTCTGGCCAATGAGTTCACTTCGGTGTTTACCGGTAAAGGTATGACCTATGGTGGCAGCTTAATTCGTCCTGAGGCGACAGGTTATGGCTGTGTGTACTTTGCTGAAGAGATGCTTAAAAGTGTTAAGCGTCGTATTGAAGGCCAGCGTATTGCGATCTCAGGATCAGGTAACGTAGCGCAATATGCAGCGCAAAAAGTGATTGAGTTGGGCGGTAAGGTGATTTCCTTATCTGACTCAGGCGGTACCATTTACTTTGACCAAGGTATGGATAGCGAGCACTGGCATTATCTGATGGATCTGAAAAACGTCCGTCGTGGCCGTATCGAAGAAATGGCAGAGCATTTTGGTCTGAAGTTCTTGACCGGTCAGCGTCCATGGAGTCTGAAGTGCGATATTGCTTTGCCCTGTGCAACGCAGAATGAACTCCATATCGAAGATGCGCGTACTCTGATTGAAAATGGCTGCATCTGTGTTGCCGAAGGCGCGAATATGCCATCGACTTTAGATGCGGTTGATTTGTTTGTCGAGCACGGTATTTTGTACGCGCCAGGTAAAGCATCCAACGCCGGTGGTGTTGCGGTGAGTGGCTTGGAAATGACCCAAAATGCGATGCGTTTGTTGTGGACTGATGGTGAAGTTGACGCTAAATTACACAGTATTATGCAGCACATTCATGCGGCTTGTGTAAATTATGGTATGGAAAACGGTAAGGTCAACTACGTCAAAGGCGCTAATATTGCCGGCTTTGTCAAAGTGGCTGATGCCATGCTGGCGCAAGGTATCGTATAACGCTTAGATCGTTAGATCGCGGTACTTTAAAAATGCCCTGTTGAGTGATCACAGGGCATTTTTTATGACTGTAATTTAGAGTGTTACCTTGCATTTGTTGCTCATCAGTACTCGTCTTCACGAACTCGTCTATACTCAGGTTATTGAGCATCAGCTCCCTATGTTTTATATAACTGATAAGAGGTTGCCATGACGACAGCAGACCCACGTACACGCCTAAACACATTGGCGCAAGAATACAGCACACGTGCTGCAGCGATTGAACGCGACTTATCACGTGAACACGCACAGAGTTTTTCTGAGCAAGCCACCGAGCGCCAAAATGATATGGTGCTACAAGGTTTATTAGCGGATGCACGTCACAGCTGCACAGAAGTACAGCAGGCTTTAGAACGCCTTGATAATGGCACCTATGGCGAATGTGTGAAATGCGGTGAAATGATCAACCCTGAGCGTCTTGCTGCCTTGCCTGCAGCCCCTTTGTGCATTAACTGCGCTGATTAAACATAAGCACAGTGCCCCTTTATATAGGGGGCACTTTTAACGTAAAATTATCCGCTCAACTGCCTTCTTTACACTTCTTCCTTGCACATTGCCCGCAAGCAAGGCCAGAATGCGCCGTTCACTTCGCGGCGTGGCCGCTAGCTGCAAGGAATTCTAATGCTTCACTCAAGTGTCAACGCACAGCGCTTATTACCCGAACAACTGACTCGCTCCTTTGACGGGCACTTTGATTTTAAAACTACTGCGGAACTCGAACCGTTAAACGGCGTACTTGGACAAGAGCGCGCAGTCGAAGCTTTACAGTTTGGCATCTCCATGCAGCGCCCAGGCTATAACGTCTTTGTGATGGGTGAGTCTGGCACCGGCCGTTTCTCCTACACAAAACGCTATCTTGAAGAACAGGCTAAGCAGCGCCCCACGCCATCCGATTGGCTTTATGTCAATCACTTTAACGAAGTGCGTGAGCCGCATGCCGTGCAGTTACCACCCGGCGAGGGCAGCCGCTTTTGTGCGGATATCAGTACTCTGCTTGATAATCTATTAGCAACCTTTCCAGCTGTTTTTGAAACACCGGCATGGCAGCAGAAAAAAAGCGCCATCGATCGCAGCTTTAACCGTCGCTATGATAAAGCCCTCGATGTGGTTGAAAAATTGGCGCTGGAAAAGAATATCGCGCTATACCGCGATAGCGTCAATATTGCTTTTACGCCGATGTTTGAAGGTAAGTCTCTGGATGAGGCTGAGTTTGCCCAGCGCCCTGAAAGTGAACGTGAACAGTTTCATCTCGATATCGCTGTACTTGAAGAGCACTTGAATAAAGAGCTCTCCAGTTTACCTCTGTGGAAGCGTGAATCGAGCAATCAACTGCGTCAGCTGAATGAAGAAACTATTGCCTTAGCATTGGAGCCTTTACTGGCCCCATTGATGAAAAAATATGCTGAGCATCCGTGCGTGGTTGAGTACTTGCAAGATATGCAAGCCAACCTGTTAAAAACGGTAGTTGAGCAATTGGTGGATGCCGAACACAGCGACGCGATTGCCCGTAAATTACTGGAAGAGCAGTACAGCCCTAATCTTGTGGTCGGCCATGATCCAGATGAAGGTGCGCCAGTGGTATTTGAATCGCACCCCACTTACGATAATTTGTTTGGCCGTATTGAATACAGCAATGATCAAGGCTCGTTGTACACCAGTTATCGCCAATTACGTTCAGGTGCCTTGCATCATGCCAATGGCGGTTATTTAATTTTAGAAGCAGAAAAATTACTGCCTGAACCCTTTGTCTGGGAGGCGCTGAAGCGCGCCTTGCATTCACGTCAGCTGAAAATGGAAGCACCTTTAGTTGAGTTGGGCCGTGTGGCTGCTGCTACTTTGATTCCACAAGTGATCCCCTTGCAAGTCAAAGTTGTGGTGATTGGTTCGCGTGAGTTGTATTACGCATTGCAAGATATCGATCCTGATTTTCAGGAGATGTTTCGCATGTTGGTCGACTTTGATGAAGACATTAGACTGACTGACGACACCTTAATCCAGTTTGCTCAGTTGATCTGTAAGCGTGCCAGAGAAGAACATATGGCACCGCTGACGGCTGATGCCGTTCGCTATTTAGCCCGTTACAGTGCGCGTATGGCTGAGCATCAAGAACGTATTTCTGCAGGTCTGGCTGATTTATTTCAAGTGATCAGTGAAGCAGACTTCTTCCGTAATGCGGCCGGTGCCGAGTGTACTGATGCTGAACATGTAAAGTCTGCGATTGCTGCACGTATGACTCGCACCGGTCGAGTTTCAGCGCGCATTATGGATGATATGTTGTCCGGTGTGATTTTGATTGATACGCAAGGTGCGGCGGTCGGCAAGTGTAATGGTCTAACTGTGTTGGCTGTTGGTGATACAACCTTTGGTGTGCCAGCGCGTATTTCGGCTTCCGTTTATCCGGGTAGTAGCGGCATTGTGGATATTGAACGCGAAGTGAGTTTAGGTCAGTCGATTCACTCTAAAGGTGTGATGATTCTCACCGGCTATTTGGGCAGCCGCTATGCACAAGAATTTCCATTGGCTATTTCTGCCAGTATTGCGCTTGAGCAGTCCTATGGTTATGTCGATGGCGACAGTGCCTCGTTGGGTGAAGTCTGTGCGTTGATTTCTGCTTTATCACGCACACCGCTTAAACAGTCGTTTGCGATTACTGGATCGATTAATCAGTTTGGTGAAGTGCAGGCTGTGGGTGGCGTTAATGAGAAAATCGAAGGGTTCTTCCGTTTATGTCAGACGCGTGGTTTGACCGGCGAGCAGGGTGTTATTATTCCGCGCTCTAATATCATTAACTTATTATTAGAAGAAGCGGTGGTTGACGCTGTGCGTGATGGCCAGTTTCATATTTATGCGGTGAGCCATGTCGATCAAGCCTTACACCTGCTCAGTGGTGAAGAGGCGGGATGTGCCGATGCGGATAATAGTTTCCCAGCTGAATCAATTAACGCTAAGGTCGTTGAACGTTTACGCAGTATTGCTGAGCTGGATATGGTTGAAGACGATGATAAAACAACAGCTGAATAGAAGTTGTGGCTGATAGTGCACAGAGTTATCCACAGGATGCTGTTGTGCACTGAAAGTGATTGTTGCTGAGATAATAGGTTAAAAGTGTATGAAATCAGTGGTTTACCGTGCTTTTTCAGTGAATAATATAAACAAATAAAATACTGCACAGACTGCCCTCAGAGTTATCCACACCTTTTGCTAGGTCACTATGTCGCAGTTTGCATGCATACAAGGTTCGCTTTAGAAGCGTGAAAAGCCTAAAATTTGCATATTCAATAATTTAATAATGGTTTTGTTAAGAGGGGTGTATGACCTATGACGGCAACAGCGTTTCGTTCTGAACATGATTTATTAGGCTCTTTGCCGGTCCCCAAGGATGCCTATTACGGTATCCAGACGCTGCGGGCTATGCATAACTTTCACCTGTCGGGTGTGCCGTTATCGCACTATCCAAACTTTGTCAGCGCATTAGCCATGGTCAAACAGGCTGCTGCTGATGCGAACCATGAGCTGGGTTATCTCAGCGATGCTAAGCATAAGGCGATTACTGCAGCCTGCACTCAGTTGGTTGAAGGCAAACATCACGACCAGTTTATTGTCGATATGATCCAAGGCGGTGCTGGTACTTCGACTAATATGAACGCCAACGAAGTGATTGCCAACATAGCGCTTGAAACGATGGGCAAAGAAAAAGGCGAATACAGCTTTTTGCACCCCAACAATGACGTGAATATGGCGCAATCGACTAACGATGCGTACCCAACCGCGATTCGTGTGGGTTTGCTCTTAGGTCATAATGATTTGCTGGTCAGTTTAGAGCGTTTGATTGCTGCGTTTGCTGAGAAAGGCGATGAGTTTTCGCATGTGCTGAAAATGGGTCGTACTCAATTGCAAGATGCGGTACCGATGACGTTGGGCCAAGAGTTTAAAGCCTTTGCTGCTAACTTAAATGAAGACTTAAACCGTTTAAGACTGTTAGCCAATGATTTGTTCTCGCCGGTTAACCTCGGTGGTACAGCGATTGGTACGGGTATTAATGCGGATCCACGTTACCAAGGTATTGCGGTTGAGCGTTTGGCTGCGATTTGTGGTTACCCAATTAAAGCTGCGCCAGACTTAATCGAAGCAACCTCGGATATGGGCTCTTTTGTTCTCTTCTCTGGGATGCTTAAGCGCACCGCAGTTAAGTTATCAAAAATCTGTAATGACCTGCGTTTATTGTCCAGTGGTCCTCGTACGGGTATTAACGAAATCAATCTGCCAGCGCGTCAGCCGGGTAGTTCAATTATGCCGGGTAAGGTCAACCCAGTGATTCCTGAAGCGGTCAGTCAAGTGGCCTATGAAGTGATTGGTAATGACTTATCACTGACTTTAGCCGCAGAAGCAGGGCAGTTGCAGCTCAACGTGATGGAGCCATTAATCGCGTGGAAGATGTTTGACTCGATTCGTTTACTGCGTCGCTCGATGGATATGCTACGTGAGCATTGTGTGGTGGGTATTACCGCCAATGAAGAGCGTTGCCGCACGCTGATGGAGCATTCCATTGGTTTGATTACTGCGCTGAACCCTTACATCGGCTATGACAATGCTACGCGCATCGCTAAGTCAGCATTGGAAAGTGGTCGTGGTGTATTGGAGTTAGTGCGTGAAGAGCAACTGCTGGATGATGAGTTACTGGCAGATATCTTACGTCCAGAGAATATGATTGCACCGCGTATGATTCCGCTAAAAGAGTAGTTGTTAACCTCTAACACAGGGCTTGGGCATTCTGCTCCAGCCCTGTGTTAATGCATCACTTCGCGCTAGATGCCTACGGCAGTACTTGAGCTTTTACGCAGCAGTATAAACAAGCATAATGTGCACATTGCAATAAAACTGATCATGCTCAGTTGTGCAATATTTAACCCCAGTAAAGTCCAGTCGATAGCAGCACAATCTGCGGTGCCGTGCAGCATCTTGCTAATAATTTCTTGCAACGGAAATGCTTCAAGCATAAATTCCATCGGTGGTAGGCATGAAGGCAGTTGATCTTCAGGTAAGCCTTGCAGCCAAATTTGTCGACCTGCCGTAGCAATGCCCAGTGCAGCTGCCAGCATCGCGAATAGAGCATAGATACGCTGACCGAGTCGGGCGGGATTGTGCAGCGTTGCCACTAAGCAGACCACGGCAAAGAGTAGCAAAGCTAAACGCTGCACATGACATAGCGGGCAGGGCTCTAAGCCGACGATATGCTCTAAGTATAAAGCGGCAGCAATCATCCCTAAACAGCCTAGAAAAGCTAATAAAAACAAAGTGCGCGTCGCGGGTAATTGCATGAGAATTCCTCGGTATTGCAGTCAGCGTTGAGTTAAAAGTGGGCAATAGCGTCGCAGTGATCTGTGATTTGTTAAGTCAGACGACGTGTCAGGGATCAGCTAACACGCCGTAAGCGACTCACTCTTAGGCCGATGCAGTGTTTTTCTGCAGGGTCGGCTGTGGTAAAGCGGGTAACGCTTGCTCAAGTAACTGAAAGCTTTCAGCAAATAATTCATTACTGCGCTGTGTCTCACCCAGGTGATTGAGTAAGCGCGCTAACTCCGCACAGGTATGCGCTTGGCGATGCTGGCGTAAGCTGCTTTCAAAGTAATCACGCGCCTTGCCCCAGAGCTTATTGCGTAGGCTTAAACGTCCTAAAGCACGCAGCAGTATGGCGTTGTCAGGTGCTTGCTTAAGCCAGCTTTCTGCCAGTTTCAGCTGCCTAGCTGTATCTTGGGCTTGGGCGCGGCCGTAGAGATCGATTAACTCATCGTCTAAGCTACTTTTTAGCGCGTGGCGCAGCAATGACTCAGCCTGTTCATGGGCACTTAGACGTAGCAATTCAGCAGCGTATGCTGCGATCAATTGTGGGTCATGACGCAGTTTGCTGGAGAGCTCTTGCCATGCTGTCTCTAATGATTTGAGCGCCAGTTGCGGGTCTTGTTTGAGTGTGCAGATGGTATTGAGTCGGCCTGACCAAGCCTGATATTCAATACTTTGTAGTTGCTCTGGGGTAAAGCGCTTGCACTTGCGTAAGGCCGGTAATAAACCAATTAAGGCTGACCAGTCCTGACGTTGGCGCAATAACGCTTGTAAGCGCAACAGCACTTCAGTGTGTTGTGGGTGCAGTTCATGCATGGCTTGCAGGGTTTCTTGCGCGCCAACATCATCTGCACGCTGCAACTGTAAGTCAGCATGAGTCAGGGCAATGGCGACTTCGGCACTGGGTTGTTTGATTAACGCTTGTTCAAGCAACTGATCGGCTTCTTCGCTATAACCTAACTTTTCTGCAGCATTGGCTGCACCCAATAAGTACACCAGAGGCTTGGCTTCGCCATCAGCTGCACGGCGCAGATGACGTAAGGCATTTTTCCAGTTGCCTTGTGCTAGATCTAAAATGCCTTGCTCAGCAGCGAGGCGCAAGCGGCGGCTTTGGTTGCGTCGTGACCAGGGATTGACTAGGCCAGTCGAAATCAACGTCATTTTAATCAGAGTACGCAAGCCGTAGAGAATCGCTAAGACTCCAGCGAGCACGGCAAGAAACATCCATAGGCTGGATTCATAGCGAAATGATTTCCAAGAAATCAGTACATAGCCGGTATGTTCGACGATAAACATGCCCAGTGCTGCTGCACAGGCCACGACAGCGAGCAAAATAAGGTAGGTCCGTTTCATAATCAGTTGGCCTCCTCGGTATCAGATTCTTGTGGTGCTGAGCGCCTATTAATATAGGCCTGCAAAGTGGTCAGCGCAGCGTTTAAGTCAGGCAATTCTTGACGGACTTTTTGTTCATGCAACTCGCTGATTTGTGCTCTGAGGTTGCCCACTTTGCTATCTTCAGTACTAAAGTGCGCATCAAGAATATCCAGAGCTTGCTGCAAGGCTTGTTGATACACCGCTTCAGCACCATTGAGTGCAGCCCACTGCGCTTGCTCAAGAGCTAAGCCTAAAGCTAAGCGCACCTGAGTTAAGCTTTGTCCTGCGAGTAACGGCTGAACTTGTTCGCTGGCGTTAAAGTCGATGCGTACATAGCGTGAAATACTTTCCCACCATTGAGCAAGGCGACCCGCACCATCGACTTTAGCAGCAGAGGGTTGGCCTTGGATGCTAATAAACTCAGGGGCTAAATCGGTCAGCTGATTGGCTTGTTGATATAAGGCGCCAAGTTTTACAAAGAGGCCGGTGCGGTCTAATGAACCACCGCTGCGCAATGCCGTGATGCTGTGCGCCAATTGCTCACGAGCAGCAAAAGCTGCTGGATCATTTTGTTCCATTAAAATATGGTCAGCGGCTTGCAGTAAAAAACCGGCACTGTTGGTGTCGTGCAAAGCACTTAAACGCAAACTGGCCATACGCAGTAAGTGCTCAGCTTCAGCCAAACGCCAATCTTGACGGCTGGCGCCTAAAATGGTTTCCAAGCGCTGCGAGAGTAATTGTTGCTCAGCTTGTACGCTGCCCACAAGCTCGCGGCCTTGCTGTAGTTGTGCTGCAGAAGGCATACGTGCAATTTGTGCGCTGAGCTGTTGCTCACGCTCAGCTAAGTCAGCTGTTTGTGCCAGCATGCTTGAGAGCTGTTGTTGCTGCTGCAGCGATAGATCATCTGCTGCTTGGATTTGCATAACGCTCCAGACCCCAGCTCCGAGTCCACCTAGACCAAAGAGTAAGGCAAGCACCGCCAAGCCTTTGCCAGATGAACCCGTTTTAGGGGCGTCGGGCTGTGCTTTTTCTACGGTTGGCGCTGCGCTTGAGGATGATGTGTTGTTATCTGTTATATCCGTTTTTGCGTCGGGCTTTTCTGCAGGTTGGGTCATGATTCAATCCTTATGCTGTTGGTGCGGCATGTGCGTTCAAGGCGTTTAATACAGCTTGATTGCTAGCGCCTCGACAATCAATAACACGCTGAGCACCGAGCTCTCGGGCGATTTGGGCAACGCGAGGGCTGGGCACAAATAAGGCTAAAGAGGCCAGTTGCGGCCAGGCCTCTCCAGCGAGTTCAATTAAGTGGCGTAGACCTTGTTCGCTACTGACAACAAGGCCATTGAGTTGTTCTTGTTGGATACGTTTAACCAGTGTACCTGTAGGATAAACCGGTAAACGTCGGCAATACAGTGGTAAAAAGTCGACCTGTACGCCGCGCTGTTGTAATTGCTCGGCTAGAAAGTCACGACCGACATCGGCGCGCATAATTAATACACGTGCATCGTCTTGATTGATCGTTTCTATAAATTTGGGCAGCGCTAATAACGCTTCGCTGTCATCACCGTGCTCAGGCCAACTGACCGGCAAACCGTAGTCATCGAGTATGCGTCCAGTGCCAGCACCGACACTAAACCATTGCTGCTCAGCCAGAGGTTGTGGCCAGTACAGGTCAATGCGTTCAATACCCAGCAGTGCTGCGGGTTTGCTAACCACAATAACAGCACAGTATTGATCCAAGTTATAGACCAACGAGCGTTGCGCCGGTGTTTCTGGCAACGCTTGGATCTCAAGCAGCGGTAAGCTGTTGCTATAGATATTCTGCTCGGCCAACAGCGCAGCCAGTACTGCGCTGTCCGCTGTGGGTCGAGTAATCAATACGCGCCACTGTGTCACGTGACTGGCGTCTCTTGTGCAAACAGAACAGCGAGGATTTCTCCAGCACCTTGCGCGAGTAAGTCTTCAGCAACAGCAACACCCAAGGCTTCAGCCTCATCTTTATGCGCACGTTTTTCTGCATACAATAATGTTGATGCATCAGGTTGGCCGACAAAACCGCGCAGCCACAATTGATCACCTTCTAAGACGGCATAGCACGCAATCGGCACTTGGCAACCACCATTAAGGTGCTTATTCAGCGCACGTTCTGCGGTGACGCGGTAGGTGGTATCAAGGTGGTGCAGAGGCTTTAATAAAGCATGAATGGCGGCATCATCACTGCGGCATTCGATACCAACGGCACCTTGGCCACCGGACGGTAAGTGCAGGCTCACATCGAGGCTGCTACGAATACGATCAGCAAAGCCTAAGCGCAGTAAACCCGCGGCAGCAAGAATAATAGCGTCGTATTCACCGGCATCCAGCTTAGCTAGACGGGTATTCACGTTGCCACGTAAAAAGTTAACGATGAGATCGGGGCGCTGCGCAAGAATTTGCGCTTGGCGTCTCAGGCTTGAGGTACCAACGATGCTGCCGTGTGGCAGTTCCGCGATGTTAGCGTATGTGTTTGAGACAAAGGCGTCGCGCGGATCTTCACGCTCACAAATGCAGTACAAACCGAGGCCTTCAGGAAATGCCATAGGTACATCTTTCATTGAATGCACAGCGATATCGGCTTCTTTGGCCAGTAAAGAATGCTCCAGTTCTTTTACGAACAGGCCTTTACCACCAATTTTAGCTAAAGGAGAGTCAAGCAGCTGATCACCGCGACTGACCATAGGCACTAAAGTCACTGTGAGACCAGGGTGTGCTGCTTCAAGTTCGGCTTTAACAAACTCGGCCTGCCAGAGTGCTAAAGCACTTTTGCGGGTGGCAATGCGCAGTTCTGTTACAGGTTCTTCAATCAAAGACATAATTATGATCCAAAAGTGTTGGTGTATATTATGTTGATGATAACAGGCACAGCGCCGCCTTGCCTTATGTGCGCAAGCAAGATTGTGCTAAATGTTAGAGCGTCTCCATCAGTTTGCGTATTGCTGCAACATGACGACGGCTGACGGTCAGGGGATCGTTAAGACCGCGCAGATAGAGCTCGTAAGGCCCACTGGTGCAACGCTGCAAACGTTCAATATAACGGCGGCTGACCAAAGCATTACGATGGATGCGTACAAAGCGTTCGGGAAATTCATCTTCCAGTGATTTAAGTGATTCATCCAGCAAGGTTTCGCCTTGCAGATGACGCACCGTGACATATTTGTTATCTGCCACGCAGTGAATCACACCATCAATTGGAATCAGCTCAAGGCCTTTATGACTGCGCGCACTGAGATGTGTGCGTGCTGCATTCACGTTGGCGGGTGCTCGTGCTAACGCAGCTAACTGCACACGACTCAGACGTTGTGCTTTATCTAAAGCGGCTTGCAGTTGTTCTAAGCGGATGGGTTTAACTAAATAGTCTGTGGCGCTGACTGCAAATGCCTGCAGTGCATATTCATTATGTGCGGTACAAAAAATCACCGCCGGCGCATCACTCAACTCACAGAGTTGCGCTGCCACTTGCAGGCCATCAAGGCCCGGCATACTTATATCCAGCAGCACAATATCGGGCTTTAGTTGTGCAATCAGCTCTAATGCTTGGTAGCCGTTTTCAGCACTGGGCTCAAGTACCTCGTGGCTGGGTATATGTTTTAGCAATCGAGCTAAGCGTTCGCGAGCTAAAGGCTCATCATCAGCGATTAAGATCTTCATCTTGTTTGTGCGCCTCTGCTGAGGGTCTAGAGCAGGGATAGCTCAGACGAGTGGTGTAACGATCCAATTGTTGTTGTATAGATAGGCGCGCTTCTGAGCCAAAGATGGCTTTAAGGCGTGCTTCAATATTGTTCAATGCTAAGCGTGTTCCTCGTGGGTTACTGGAACTGTTATTTAGCAAAAACGGGTTACTGACTTGAAGTGTAAATATCCCGTTTAAATACATTGCTTTGACTTCAATACGGCCGCCTTGAATGCTGGGTTGGATGCCATAAATCACCGCATTCTCTAACAGTGGCTGCAAGGTTAAGTGCGGTATAGGTAGATCACTGGGGATATCGTCAATCTGCCAGTCTAGATATAGACGTGTGCCGAGGCGGTATTGTTCAATTGATAGGTATTGTTTTGCCAATGCGAGTTCATCGCGCCAAGTTGATAGTGCGTTGGGCTTGGCTAAGCTGGCACGAAATAAATCAGATAAATCCAAGACGGCATCTTCTGCTTGGTCTGGATGTGAAGCAATTAAACTGGCAATACTGTTCAGGCTGTTAAATAAAAAGTGCGGTTGGATACGCGCGTGTAAAGCTTGTATGCGCGCTTCGAGTTCAGCTTGTTGCTGGCGTCGCCATTGGCCTTGTAAATAAAAATAACGCAGTAGCAGTGTGCATATAATTAAGCTGATAAAGCCATGGCGCAGATATAAATATGTGCGTGTTTCACTCGATAAATTATCAGTTAAATAGAAGTGTTCAGCGATGGCTGTGCAGAGCAGGGTTAAACACAGTACCAGCGTGCAAATAATCAGCACAGCGTTGCTAATAGACAGGCGTATTAAATAGGGGCGGGCACGGCACAGTACAGCGGTGGATAATAAAGCAATCCACTGCACAAAAAGCGAGGTGAGGGCTAAGCGTACCCAGTCAAAATGCTCTGTAATGGGCTCCGCCAGCACCAAGACAAACACCAGCAACTCAGCCAATATAATCAGCCCCAGCAAGGCTTCTGCTTGGCAGAGCTCGGGTACAAAAAAATCATCGGTACTGTTATTTAATGTGCTCATAATAGCAGTGTTACCTGTTGCGGTGCTGCGCGGCAAGTGTTGTTCAAGGTTAATCAGTTGCAGCGTGCGATCTGTGCGCTATTTTCTGTAGTGTTTGCTGTGCGTAAGCGTCCTTGGCGATTAAGAATCAGTTGCCAGCTGATTTCTTGCTTAGAGCAGCTGTAAAATCGCCCGTTACTGGTTGGACTGATGCCCGCGCTATTAAAACGTATTCGGGGTCTAAAACCACTCCAGTGCAGTTGTTGCTGCTTATTATTAAGTTGAGTCACTGCAATGGGTTCTGTTTGGTCCATTTCGTGTAATAGCCAGCCTTGTGACCAGTCCTGATCGCAGGTTACACCGTCACTGCTGGCGCATAACTCGACTTGCACTCGATGGGTGACTGCATAGGTGCGTGCGTTATAGATTGCGCGCGATACCTGATCGAATAAGGCTTGTTGTCGATTACGTTCTATAAAATCCTGTAATGATGGAACTGCCATTTGTGCGAAAATAGCCAGTAAGGTCAGCACAATGAGCATTTCAATTAAGGTAAAAGCGCGTTGTGCATGCATAATTGACAGCCTCCATGCTGTAAATTTTGTGTTGCTTATAGCTCACGTTGTAGTCGAAGAAACATCAACTGGCAAATGATTCGCAGTGAAGACTGGTCTAGACAGTTCATGATTGGGTAAAGTATTGTCATGTTGAATTAAAAAGGATATGAAAATGACTGACTCAATTGTTGTTCCTTGCGCATATTGCGCCACTTTAAATCGTATTCCAAACGAGAAGCGGGCCGAGCAGCCACAATGTGGCTCATGTAAAAAGCCGATTTTTGTCGATACGGCCTTTGATTTGGACGCGGCAACCTTTAGCAAACAAAGCAAAGGCGATGTGCCGTTATTGGTGGATGTCTGGGCCAGTTGGTGTGGACCCTGCCGTCAATTTGCGCCGATTTTTAGCCAAGCTGCCGCACAACTGAGCACTCAGTGCCGTTTCGGTAAGTTGGATAGTGAAGCGCATGCGGCGCTCTCTGGTGAATTGGGCGTGCGCTCCATTCCAAGTTTGATCTTGTTCCGTAACGGTAAAGAAGTGGCCAGGCAAAGCGGTGCCTTGCCTTTAGTACGTCTAATCGGCTGGCTTAAACACAATGGTATAGATAATTAAAGCAGGGGCGGCATAACCCTGTGTCATCCTGTTATTATGTGCATATCTTTTATTGTTAAGCTGGGCAGACGTTAATGAGCAACGAGAAAACCAATCAGTCGTGGGGCGGCCGTTTTAGTGAGCCGGTTGATGCATTTGTCGCGCGTTTTACCGCGTCAGTGGATTTTGATCAGCGTCTCTACCGTCATGACATTATGGGCTCGATTGCCCACGCAACCATGCTGGCTAAAGTCGGTGTCTTAACTGAAGACGAACGCGACACTGTGATCGCTGGTTTGCAGTCGATTGAAAAAGAAATCGAAAGCGGTCAGTTTGTCTGGAGCACCGAGCTCGAAGATGTGCATATGAATATCGAAGCACGTCTGACTGAGCAGGTCGGTATTGTCGGTAAGAAATTGCACACCGGTCGCAGCCGTAATGACCAAGTAGCGACAGATATTCGTCTGTGGTTACGTGATGAAATTGATTTGATTTTATCTGAGTTAACGCGCTTACAAGATGGTTTGTTGGGTTTGGCTCAAAATCATGCAGAAACCATTATGCCGGGCTTTACTCACCTGCAAACTGCACAGCCAGTGACTTTTGGTCACCATATGATGGCATGGTTTGAAATGCTGTCGCGTGACTACGAGCGTCTGATTGATTGCCGTAAACGTACCAACCGTATGCCATTAGGCAGCGCAGCATTAGCCGGTACCACTTACCCGATTGATCGCGAACTGACCTGTGAATTGTTGGGCTTTGAAGAGATCTCTGGCAACTCGCTGGATGGCGTCTCCGATCGTGACTTTGCGATTGAGTTTTGTGCCGCAGCCAGCATCGCCATGATGCACTTATCACGCTTCTCTGAAGAGTTGGTATTGTGGACCTCAGCGCAGTTTCAGTTTATTGATCTGCCGGATCGTTTCTGCACCGGTAGCTCTATTATGCCGCAAAAGAAAAACCCTGATGTGCCTGAGTTAGTCCGCGGTAAAAGCGGTCGTGTATTTGGTGCATTGATGGGCTTGTTAACTTTGATGAAGGGTCAGCCATTGGCCTACAACAAAGATAACCAAGAAGATAAAGAGCCACTGTTTGATGCAGCTGACACCTTGCGCGATAGTTTGCGTGCCTTTGCTGATATGGTGCCAGCGATTGTGCCTAAGCAAGAGATGATGCGTGAAGCAGCATTGCGTGGTTTCTCAACCGCCACTGACTTAGCTGACTATCTTGTTGGTAAAGGTTTACCGTTCCGTGATTGCCATGAAATTGTTGGCCATGCGGTCGGTTATGGCGTGAAAACGGGTCAAGACTTAGCGCAAATGACGTTGGCTGAGTTACAGCAGTTCAGTACTGAAATTGGTGACGATGTATTTGATGTGTTGACCTTAGAAGGTTCAGTCAATGCGCGTAACCATATTGGCGGTACTGCGCCTGCACAAGTGCATGCTGCGGTGCAGCGTGGACGTAAATTACTAAGCAGTCGCTCAGCACAGTAGTCCTGCGATTGAGTTGATGATTTTGGAGGTTAGCGTGACGGATAAACCGAGAGATTTACGTTATCAAGTATCGGCGGATCGCTCTTCAGCCACTCGCAAGGTACGTTATGTGGAAACCAATCAAGGTGATGCAGATGATTGCATGCTGTGTCAGCTTGATGAGGGTGGCGGTGTACCGGCAGGTGAGTGTGATGACACCTCTGCAGCAGTCGTGCAGCCGGATGTTGTTGTAGAATCACCTGTAGCAGAGCTCGAAGAGCTTGATGAAAAAGCTGAAGATGAATTGGTTGAAAGTCAGTTGCTTGAAGCGATTGAAAATCAACTGGCCGCTCAGCAGCCACCTTTTGTGCAGCCGGTGTTTAATAAGCTGACTTTAGTGGGCCATACACGCGAAGAGATTGTGCAGCTGATGGCGCAAGTTTTAGCGTGGCAAATCAGTGATATGTTGGAGGCAGATCATGCCTTTGATATGGTCGCTTACGAACGTGCATTACGTGCATTACCGCAACTGCCGGATGCTTCTTAAAAGCTTTCAGTCGTTGTTACGCAAGTCCTTTATGACCTAACCTAACGGTGGAATACATATGTCCTTGACCCCTGAAGTTGTAGCTGAACTTGAAGTATTATGTTTATACAACCTAGACAGCACGCAAGATGGTATTAAGGTGCACAGTTCAGCTGGTGCTGAGCGTGTTGCAGCTGCACAGCGTTTGTTTGAAAAAGGCTTAATCAGTCAAGATGATGGCGGTTACTTAACCAGCTTAGGTCTTGAAACTGCAGCCCATGCGCAAGCGGTGCTGACTGTTTTATCAGCTGATTAATATTGCTGTAAAGTAAAAAAACCTCGCCATCGCGAGGTTTTTTTATGTCTAAAATCTATGTTTACATTAATGCGTCGAAGTGCTTTTTTATATAAAGCTTGGATATTACAGACTGCTTAAGTCAAAGCTCAGTTGAGTGTGTGCCTGTAAAATCTCGCCCAGCATATCGGCCAATGCGCGTTGATTGCTAACACAACGCCATTGCGCTGTTGCGTTGTCATAATCAAAGTGAAATCCACCGCTGCGATCGGCTAGCCAGAGTTGTTTCAGCGGCTCTTGGCGGCTGATAATCATCTGGTGCTTATTTTCAAAGGTCAGGGTTAAGATCCCAGCGCTATTTTCAATATCAATGTCGGCATCACTGTCATCAATAATATCTTCAAGATTTCTTTGCGTGGCATCGATCAGGTCATGGAATTGGCTATTGCTCAGGCTCATTGAGAGCTCCTTTATAGTGTCTAATGGCTAAATACGGTGTGCAAATGAAAGGGGTTGTGCATTGATAAACAATAATACGTCTTTTTCACGACTATCCTAGTGCACTGGCCTATCTGCGCATAGGCAAGATTATGAGGGGTCGGTATACTCAATGCATATATAGTTTTTTACGAAGGGTTTGTTATGAAGCGTATCGTGCTTCCGTTTATTGCATTAACGGTTATTTTATTGGGCTTAGCAGGCTGCGGCCAAAAAGGTGGGCTGTATCATCCCGATGATGAGAAAGCTGCACATGAACACCGCAAAGACCGCTATGAACTCTAAGGAGAACCACATGCAAGCGTTTACATATCAAAACGGTGAGCTGCACGCTGAGCAGGTTGCCTTATCGGCGATTGCTCAGCAGTTTGGCACGCCCACTTATGTTTATTCACGTGCGCATATTGAAGCGCAGTACCGCAGTTATACCGATGGTTTACAAGGTGTAGAGCATCTTGTGTGCTTTGCGGTGAAAGCCAACTCAAATATTGCCGTGTTAAATATTCTGGCGCGTTTAGGCGCTGGTTTTGACATTGTCTCGGTCGGTGAGTTGGAGCGTGTGTTAGCTGCCGGTGGTTTGCCTGAGCGCATGGTGTTTTCTGGCGTGGGTAAAACCCGTGAAGAAATGCAGCGCGCACTTGAAGTGGGCGTGCACTGCTTTAACGTTGAGTCAGTGGATGAGCTCGATCGTTTGCAGGATGTTGCTGCGCAAATGGGCGTTATTGCACCGGTCTCTTTACGCGTTAATCCCGATGTGGATGCAGGAACTCACCCGTATATTTCCACCGGTTTAAAAGACAATAAATTTGGTATTGATATCAATATTGCTGAATCTGTTTATCAGCATGCGGCGACTTTAAGCCATATTGAGATTAAAGGTGTCGATTGCCATATTGGTTCACAACTGACCACGCTCGAGCCGTTTTTAGATGCGCTGGATCGTGTTTTGGTGTTGGTGGATCGTTTGGCTGAGCACGGTATTACCATTCGTCACTTGGATTTGGGTGGCGGTCTCGGTGTGCGTTATCAAGATGAACAGCCACCCTGTGCCGGTGAGTATATGGCGGCAGTACGCGCGCGCGTTGCAGGTCGTGATTTAGCTTTAGTGTTTGAGCCGGGCCGTTATATTGTTGCCAATGCGGGTGTGCTGCTGACTCAGGTTGAATACCTAAAACATACTGAACATAAAGATTTTGCCATTGTTGATGCGGCGATGAACGACATGTTGCGTCCGGCACTGTATCAGGCATGGATGGATGTGCAGGCGGTGAAACCGCGCACTGGCGCTACACATTGCTATGACATTGTGGGTCCAGTGTGTGAAACTGGCGATTTCTTAGCCAAAGAACGTGATATGACGTTAGCCGAAGGTGATTTGCTGGCGCTGTGTTCAGCAGGTGCGTATGGCTTTGTGATGAGTTCTAACTACAACAGTCGCGGTCGCGCTGCTGAAGTGGTGGTGGATGGCGAACAGGCACACCTGGTCCGTCGACGTGAAACCATAGAAGAGTTATTCGCTCACGAAAGTTTATTGCCGGAGTCCTGACATGCTGTTGCGTTTTACCAAAATGCATGGCTTGGGCAATGACTTAATGGTGCTCGACTTAATCAGTCAGTATGCCTATATCCAGCCGCAGCATATGCGTGCTTGGAGTGATCGTCGTTCAGGTGTTGGTTTTCAACGCTTAGCCTTGATTGAGGTGCCGCAGCATCCAGATGTTGACTTCAGTTGCCGTATATTCGATGAGAACGGTGCTGAAGTTGATTGGCTTGCCAGTGATGTCTGCTGTGTGGCGCGCTTAGTGGCAGATAAACGCTTGATTTCTAAAGCACAGATGCGTGTTGAGTTACGGCATGCGGTGATTGATGTGCAGGTGCATGCCGATGGTTCTGTATCTGTACCCTTGCTGCGTCCTAAATCTGTGGGCGAACCTATCGCTGTACCCCGTTGTTCTGATCAACCCTTGGGTTGGCGACTGGATACTGAGTTTTCCATATTGTCGATGAACGGTACGCATGCCGTATTGCGTGTGGCTGATGTACAGCATGTGCCAATAGCTGAACTGGCGGAGCATTTAGCACTGCATCCTTACTTGCCCAGCGATACGCTGGTGACAGCAGTGCAAGTGCAAGATCAAAATAACCTTAGGGTGTTGGCCTGGCAGCCTGGTTCAGGCATTGTCGATAGTTTTCACTATGGATTATGCGCGGCGGCAGTGCTGGCAATCGAACAAGGCTGGGTCAATAAACAAGTGCATATTGAGTCTGTCTGCGGTACGGCACGTGCTTGGGTCGAGAGTTCAGAGCATGATCAACATATCTATTTTACTGGCTCGGCAACCCGTGTTTATGAAGGGCAAATTCGTATATGAGTATCCCAAAGAAAGCTAAACCGGCATTAACAAAAAGACAGGTGACTGCGTATCTCAAAGCGCATCCTGATTTTTTTAAAGGTCAAGATGAGTTGCTGACGCAGATGAGCATTCCGCATGTGCGTGGCAGTGCTATTTCATTGGTTGAGCGACAGATGCTGGTATTGCGTGAACGTAATACCGAAATGAGTCAGCGTTTAACTCATTTGCTGGATGTGGCGCGTGATAATGATCGCCTGTTTGATAAAGTCAGACGTCTTGTTTTAGAAATGCTGGATGCGCAAACGGTCGATGAGTTAGTCGGCGTCGTGGATGATAGTTTGCGCCATTCATTTAATGTGTCTTTTGCTGGATTGACGCTCTTTAGTGATAAGCCGATCAGTGTCGGTCGCAGCACAACATTAAAGTTAGCGCAGCAGCATATTGGTGGCTTGTTGGTCGGCGGTAAAGCGTTTTGCGGCGTACTGCGTCCAAGTGAATTAGCCTTCTTGTTTGGTCAGGAGCAAGCGGATCATATTAAGTCAGCTGCGGTCGTGACCTTAGAGCATCAAGGTATGCAGGGCGTGCTGGCGGTTGGCAGTGATGATCAACAGCATTACAGCAGTTCGATGGATACCTTGTTTTTAACCTATCTAGCAGATGTGCTGGCGCGTTTATTACCGACGATGTTGGCTTCATTGCGAGCGGTTAAATAAGTGACTGTCGAGAGAGGTGTGCATGCAGGTTAAATTGGCTGCTTTTACTGGGTACTTGCAGGTTGAACGCCAAGTCTCAGTGCATACCTTAAGTGCTTATCGCACTGATTTAGCTAAAGTTTTAGACTTTGCCAAGCTGCAAGGTTTAGACAGTTGGGGTGATCTGCAGGTGGCACACTTGCGTGAACTGGTGGCCCAGCTTTATAAGGGTGGCTTATCGGGACGCAGTATTGCGCGCTTACTATCAGCCGTACGTGGTTTGTATGCTTATTTAATCCGTGAGGGTGTTTGCCAGCACGATCCAGCAGCAGGCATCCGCCCACCGAAAGGACCGCGCAAACTACCTAAAGTCTTGGACGTGGATCGGGCTCAGCAGTTGCTCGATAGTCCTGTGGCAGATGATTTTGCCGCTTGCCGTGATCACGCTATTTTAGAATTACTCTATTCCTCTGGTTTACGTCTCTCTGAATTGGTGGGCTTAAATATTGCCGATATCGATTTGGCACAAGGTTTAGTTGTAGTACTGGGTAAAGGTAATAAGCAGCGGATGTTGCCGGTGGGCAGTAAAGCCGTCGCCGCTATCGAGCATTGGTTGACGGTACGCGGGCAGGTTAAGTCGCACGATCAGGCACTGTTTATCGGTGTACGGGGTCGGCGTATGAGTCCGCAGTTAGTGCGTGAGCGTGTGCGCCAAGCCGGAGTACGAGATCTGGGGCAGCATTTGCATCCGCATATGTTAAGGCACTCCTTTGCCAGTCATATTCTTGAGTCGTCTCATGATTTGCGTGCCGTGCAAGAGTTGTTAGGGCATGCGGATATCAGTACAACGCAAATTTATACCCATTTGGATTTTCAACATTTAGCGCAAGTCTATGATCAGGCGCACCCACGAGCGAGGCGTAAACCAACAGAATGAGTATTCGTTTAATCACCTTTGATTTGGATGACACTTTGTGGTCTGTGCAACCAGTTATTGTTGCTGCTGACAATACTTTGCGCGCTTGGTTAGCAGATCATGCTGTCGATCTGGGTGCTTTAACAGCAGAGCGTTTGCAGCAATTGCGCAGCGAAGTGGTGCAGCAGCAACCTGAGTTGGATCGCCGTGTCAGTGAGTTACGTTATCAGGTGTTATTACGTGCTTTATTGCAGTCAGGTTATGCCATGCGTGAGGCGCATGAGATGGCTGAGCAGGCGTTTCAAGTGTTTTTGGCCGCGCGGCAAAATGTTGAGTTTTTTGCTGATGTTGTGCCGACCTTAGAGCAATTGCATCGTCAGTATATGTTGGGTGCATTAAGTAATGGTAATGCCGATGTGCGCCGTGTTGGGCTGGGTGAGTATTTTTCCTTTGCTTTAAATGCCGATATGCTCGGTGTCGCTAAACCTGAGCCACAAGTGTTTCTGGCCGCTTTAGCGCGTGCGCAAGTTAAACCTGGGCACAGTATTCATATTGGTGATCATCCGCATGATGATATTTTTGGTGCTCAACAAGTGGGTATGCGTACCATTTGGTTTAATCCCGAAGGTCAGGCTTGGAGCGGTGAGCGTGAACCGGATGCGCAATTCAGCCAGATCTCACAGCTTCCGGATTTGATTAAACGTCTTGATGAGTAAGACAAGCTTGCTCGCTTGCATAAGAGCGTTTATTGAGTCCTGTACTTTGCAGCACTAGACTCAATATCTAAGTATTGCCGGCATCGGTGCTTGGCGTGTCACGCGAGTGTCGCTCTTCCCTCAACGGGCCATCCTGGCCCAATTCGGGCGTTTCGCCATCCATGGCTGCACTTGCCGCGTCACTCGCGCGACACTTCTTGAATATTGATGTTGCTGATAAATATGTAGCATGAATCTTAAGCGCGCAGTACGACAGGCACATATATCACCAGTCAACTTTGTAGTCTTTAAAATACAATCCCAGCACAATTAAAAACGCCCGAATCAACGGGCGTTTTTATATCTCAGCGAGCTATTAGCCTTTCATTTTAGCAAAGGCTTTTTCTGCTGCGTCGAGAGTGATTTTTAGTTCTGCGTCACCCAGTGCAATTGAAGTAAAGCCAGCTTCAAAGGCGCTTGGCGCTAAGTACACACCGCCTTCCAGCATCATGTGGAAGAACTGCTTAAAGTGCTCAACATTGCTGCTAGTGGCATCTTCAAAGCTGGTGATGTTTTTACGATCCGTAAAGTACAGACCAAACATACCGCCCGCTTGCGTGGTGGTAAATGGAATGCCAGCAGCATCCGCACGCTCCTGTAAGCCTTTGAGCATACGTGCAGTGTAATCAGTCACTTCATCATGAAAGCCGGGGCGACTGATCAGCTTCAACGTGGTTAAACCTGCTGCCATAGCTAATGGGTTGCCTGACAAAGTACCGGCTTGGTACACAGGACCCAATGGTGCAATATGCGACATGATTTCTTTGCTGCCACCAAAACAACCGACTGGCATACCGCCGCCAATGATTTTACCAAAGGTTGATAAGTCAGGTTTTACATTGTAGAGCGCTTGCGCACCGCCCAATGCCACACGGAAACCGGTCATCACTTCGTCAAAAATCAGTACCACGCCGTGCTTATCACACTGCTCACGCAAACCTTGGAGAAAACCAGGTACCGGCGGCACACAGTTCATATTGCCAGCCACAGGCTCAACAATAATGCAGGCGATATCTTTACCGTGGTCAGCTAAATAAGCAGCAACTGCTTCAATATCGTTAAAGGGCAGGGTAATGGTGTGCTTAGCAAAGTCGGCAGGTACACCCGGTGAGCTGGGCACGCCTAAAGTGAGTGCGCCTGAACCTGCTTTAACCAGTAAGCTGTCAGAGTGACCGTGGTAGCAACCTTCAAATTTGATAATGCTATCGCGGCCGGTGTAACCCCGCGCCAAACGAATCGCACTCATAGTCGCTTCAGTGCCGGAGCTGGTCATACGCACCATATCCATGGACGGTACTAAGCTGCAAACTAGGTCAGCCATTTCTACTTCAAGCGCTGTTGGTGCACCGTAGGATAAGCCGTGCTCGAGCTGAGCGCGGACCGCATCGAGTACATCAGGGTGGCTGTGTCCAAGAATCATTGGACCCCATGAGCCGACATAGTCCACATAACGCTTATCGTCTTCGTCGACAACATAAGCGCCTGCGGCATGTTTAAAGAATAAAGGTGTACCACCCACGCCAGCAAAGGCACGCACAGGTGAGTTGACACCACCTGGAATATGCTGCTGGGCTTGTTCAAAAAGAGATGCTGAGCGTGACATTTAAAACCTCATTTAAGAAAAGCAGAGAGCCTGTCGCTGCAAAAAATTAATCTGTAAAGAGTGCGCTAAAGGCACGCGCACGTTGTTCAACGATAGCCGCTGAATCAGCTGCAAATAACCCATGAATCACCGCAAGCATATCTGCGCCGTGTTCAATTAATACGCCACTGTTTTCTAAAGTAATACCACCAATAGCAACGATTGGGCGCTGCAACTGTTGTGCCTGTTGCAGCAGTTCAGTGGTGGCGAAAATAGTGCCGGGTTTGGTCTGTGAATCATAGAAACGACCAAAAGCAATATAGTCAGCGCCGTGTTCGACGGCTTGCTGAGCTAGTTCTAACTGAGCGTGACAGGTGATACCGATAATCGCCTGTGGGCCAAGTAGCTTGCGTGCATTGAGCAAACTGCCATCATCTTGGCCCATATGTAGATCGACACCCAACTGCGCCGCTAAGTTAACATCATCATTGATAATCAAGCGTGCATTGTAAGTGTTGCAAAGCGCTTGCAATGCCTGCGCTTCTTGAAGACGCCGCGCGTGATCAATCGATTTGTCGCGATACTGCAAGAGCTTTACACCGCCACGCAGTGCAGCTTCACAGTAAGGCAGAAGACGTCCGTCAGCCAGTAGTGCTGAGTCGGTGATGGCATATAAGCCGCGCAGAGACTGGGTTTTTTGGCTCATGGGCGGCAAAAATCCAAAGGCAGGCGGCGCGGGATATATTGACCGCGTCCGGGGGCTTCAGCATCACGTAAAGTGCGCCAAGTGTAATTTAAGGCAAACTCAACCGCGCTGATCAATTCTTGACCTAAGGCTAAACGACCTGCCAAAGCGCTGGCTAAAGTGCAGCCTGAGCCATGGTATTCACCAGGTAAGCGAGCACAGGTAAAGGTATGAGTGCTGCCGTCAGCACAGTATAGACGGTTGTGTACTTCATGCTCATCGCCATGCCCGCCAGTAATCAGCAGATGATGACAATGTTTGAGTAACACTTCAGCGCACTCATCAGCGCTGCCGTTAGGCAGTTCAGCAAGAATCCGTGCTTCAGGTAAGTTGGGTGTAACAATAGTCGACAGCGGCATCAGCTTAGAGCGCAGCGCATAACCGACTTCATCTTTACCCAATGCACCGCCACCGCCCGCACGTAATACGGGGTCGCAGACAAAGGGCGTGTCAGGCAGCTTTTGAATGATTTCGGCGACTGTGTCAACCATCTCCAGCGAGCCCAGCATGCCGAGTTTGATGGCTGATATATGCATATCTTGCAAAATAGCCTGCGCTTGCGCTATCACCCAATCATGATCAAGAATTTTAAAATCACTGACATTGACAGTGTCTTGAATGGTCAGCGCAGTAATCACAGGAGTGGCGTGGCAATTCTGCGCAATCAGCGCTTCGATATCCGCTTGCAATCCTGCACCGCCAACAGGGTCGTGGCCTGATAAGCACAGTACAGAAGGGCGAGAAGTGTATATATTCATAGGCTCAAGTTTACCATAAATGTAAAGGGTGCTGCAGGCACCCATTCAGTGAGTTAAGGCGCTGTACTCGGTGATTCATCTATTGAATCGTTGTCATCTTGTTGTGTGTCTTCTGGCTCAAGCCAGCTCAAAGCTCGAACTTGGGCCATCGTTGGGCTGCTGACATAGGATAATTTGCTATTGGTTAAGCCAATGCCAGCGCGGCGCATTTTGTGGCGCACTTTAGCTGACGTGCCCAAAAATATAATACCGATATCATTTTTTTGGTAGTCAATCAGTACGTTACTCAGCGCGGCTAATGCAGTCATATCCAGCATCGGCACGGCGCGCAGATCAATAATCACCACACGGATCTCTGGGTTAAATTTGCGCAGCACGCTTAAGGCTTTTTCCGCAGCGCCAAAAAACAACGGTCCACGAATCGCATAGACGGCAACAGAGTCTGGCAAATCAGGGATTTCGTGCTCGTTACTGGCAATGCTTTCTGTATCGGTTAAATCACTCATGCTCTTAATAAATAAGCCGGCCGCTAGTAACAGGCCAACACCCACTGCGAGCACCATATCAAAGAGTACAGTCAGTGATAGGCAGGTCAGCAAGATCAAGACATCGTTGCGTGGAGCGATACGTAAAGTGTGTATCACATGCTTAGGTTCACTCATATTCCAAGCCACCATCAGCAGTAATGCTGCTAGTGCGGCCATGGGTAAGTGACTGAATAAGGGCGCTAAAAACACCATCGCCAGTAATACAACGCCGGCATGGATAATGGCTGCAATCGGTGAGAAAGCACCGGCGCGGACGTTGGCCGCACTGCGGGCAATCGCGGCTGTTGCCGTAATACCACCAAACATCGGCGCAAGAATATTACCGATACCTTGGCCGAGCAACTCACCATTAGGGTCGTGTTTTGTACCGGCCATACCGTCAGCAACAACTGCGCAGAGCAGTGACTCAATGGCACCCAGCATAGCAATGGCAAAAGCCGGAGCGAGTAGTTGTCTAAACAGCTCAAAGGACAGAACGAGCGGCTTACCATCAGGGCCTGAAAGCTCCCAGGGCAATAAAAACGTGGGTAAGAAAGGAGGGATGCCCGGAAAATCAATGCCGTCAACGGTATAGCTGAAGCGGTCACCTAAAGTGGCGACAGATATATCAGCATTATTTAAAGCTAAACCGAGAAAGCTACCTACAGTTAAAGCGACCAAGTGCCCAGGGATTTTAGGAACAAAACGGGGCCATATAATTAGTACTGCAAGGCTTGCCGCAGCAACTATAGTGTCACCCATATGAATGCTGGGTAACGCATGGGTCAGGGCGCTGATTTGCTCTACATAGTTGGCTGCAGGCCCGATGTTTTCTAAACCGAAAGCATCTTTGATTTGTAACGTAGCAATCACTACCCCGATACCGGCGGTAAAGCCTAGGGTGACCGGGTAGGGGATAAACTGTAGCAAAGCCCCTGCGCGTAAAAAGGCCATGATAATTAAAATAGCCCCAGCCATCGCGGTACAGAGTAATAAGCCCCCGACGCCAAATTGCTGGGTAATGGGTAATAGGATAACCACAAAGGCGGCGGTCGGCCCCGATACGTTAAAGCGTGAGCCACCGGTCAGGGCGATAACTGAACCACCAATGAGTACGGTGTAAAGACCATGTTGCGGCGGAACACCAACGGCAATAGCTAATGCCATGGCGAGAGGGATAGCAATGATGCCAATGGTTAGACCAGCGCTAATGTCACTGCGCAAGGTTTTTAAGGTATAACCAACAGCGAAGGTTTCGCGTAAGGCGGAAAATAATGGCGGAATATACATGACGGCTCCACAAGTGCGTGCCATCTCATTATAGACCCAAGCGAGGTAGGTAAAGCTAGCGCCTTGGGTATTCGTTTTTTTAGACTGTATTTATAGGTTTAATTATCGTGATTGTTGTCAGAAAAACTTTGCTAAGTGATTAAGCGGTTGCTTTTTTCTCACTAACAGTCATAATTACGCGGCTGTTTTGTGGACAATGCCTAGTCCAATACAGAACAGTAGGTAAAAGATGCAAATTTACCGAAATTTAAGAAATTTAGAGCCATAGCAGACGTGATAGACCCGAGCCCCCGAAGTAGCGTCTGTCATATGAGCTTACTTTGACTTGTCAAAGACAATACTATTCATTAGGATTTGCCGTCTATTTTTAAGACGGCCCTGAGGCCATAGCGAATGAAAACTTTTACAGCAAAAAATGAAACTGTACAGCGCGACTGGTATGTCGTCGACGCTGCAGGCCAGACTCTGGGTCGTTTGGCCACTGAGATTGCTAGCCGTTTACGCGGTAAGCACAAGCCTGAATACACTCCGCACGTTGATACCGGCGATTACATCGTTGTTATTAATGCTGAGCAGGTTCGTGTCACTGGTAATAAAACATCAGATAAAATCTATTACTCACACACTGGTTTCCCAGGCGGTATCAAGGAAATTAGCTTTGAGAAATTGATTGCTAAAGCACCTGAACGCGTTATCGAAGCAGCTGTTAAAGGCATGCTTCCAAGAAATCCGCTGGGCCGCGACATGTATCGCAAGCTGAAAGTGTATGCAGGTACTAACCACCCGCACGCTGCACAGCAGCCTCAAGAACTTAAGATTTAAGGGGATAGTTGATTATGTCGGCGACTCAAAATTACGGCACTGGCCGTCGCAAGACTGCAACCGCACGCGTTTTTTTACGTCCGGGTACAGGCAGCATTTCTATTAATAACCGCACTGTAGAAGACTTTTTTCCACGTGAAACTGCACGAATGATGGTTCGTCAGCCACTGGTTTTAACAAGTAATCTAGAAAAGTTTGACATTATGATCACCGTTGCTGGTGGTGGTACAAGTGGTCAAGCCGGTGCAATTCGTCACGGCATTACACGTGCTCTGATGGAATACGACGAAACTTTACGTCCAGAACTACGCAAAGCTGGTTTTGTTACGCGTGACTCACGTGCAGTTGAGCGTAAGAAAGTTGGTCTGCGTAAAGCACGTAAGCGTCCTCAGTACTCTAAGCGCTGATCGATACTTGCTGCAGAAAAACGCCCGTTTCCGCAAGGAATCAGGGCGTTTTTTGTATCTAAATCGACCTGCGACAATTTGTCACTCCTACCTTGGTTGTGGTTTTGCCTGTATTGGGCAAATTGTCGCCTGTGACAACTTGTCAAGAGGCTTCCTTTTCTTTACCATTTGTTACAATTAAAATGTAAGTGCTTTTTTCTTATTACAAGGCCTGACAACAGGCTATATATGCTGATGGGAGACGACTTAATGAGCAATGACGGCGTGAATGCGGGCCGACGTCGCTTTCTAGTAGCAGCCACCTCTGTGGTGGGTGCGGCTGGAGCGGCAGGGGCTGCGATCCCGTTTCTGGGGTCCTGGGCTCCTAGTGCTAAGGCGAAAGCCGCGGGAGCACCGGTGCGGGTCAATATAAGTAAGGTTCAGCCTGGTCAGCAGATTGTTGCTGAGTGGCGTGGTCAACCTGTATTTGTATTGCATCGCACTCCGGAAATTATGGAAGCCTTGAAGACAATTGATGGTCAAATGGCTGATCCTCAGTCACAAGAGTCTGATCAGCCAGCCTATGTTGATGCATCTGCACGATCCATCAAGCCTGAGCTGTTGATTGTTCTGGGTGTGTGTACTCACTTAGGTTGTGCACCAACTTTTAGACCTGAAGTTGCTCCTGCTGATTTAGGCCCAGAGTGGGTTGGTGGTTATTTCTGTGCATGTCATGGTTCGCGCTATGACCTTGCTGGGCGTGTTTATAAATCCCAGCCAGCACCGCTGAACCTGCCGGTTCCACCGCATTCATATGAGACTGACAATGTCGTTCTTATTGGTGTTGATGAGGAAGTTGTCTGATGAGTAAGTTTATGGAGTGGGTGGATGCGCGTTTCCCCGCCACCAAAATGTGGGAAGACCACTTATCAAAGTACTACGCACCAAAAAACTTTAACTTCTTCTACTTTTTTGGTTCGCTCGCGTTATTGGTTTTAGTTAACCAAATTTTAACGGGTATCTGGCTGACCATGAGCTATGAGCCTTCGGCAGAAGGAGCCTTTGCTTCTGTTGAATACATCATGCGTGATGTGGAATACGGTTGGATCTTGCGTTACCTGCACTCTACAGGTGCGTCAGCGTTCTTTATCGTCGTCTACATGCATATGTTCCGCGGCTTGCTCTATGGTTCTTACCAGAAGCCACGCGAGCTTGTATGGGTCTTCGGTATGTTGATCTATCTCGCATTGATGGCTGAAGCCTTTATGGGCTATTTGCTGCCATGGGGACAGATGTCATATTGGGGCGCGCAGGTGATTATTTCACTGTTTGGTGCGATCCCTGTGATTGGTGCTGATCTGACTGAGTGGATTCGTGGTGACTATCTGATTTCAGGTATCACGCTGAACCGCTTCTTCGCTCTGCACGTGATTGCTGTACCGATTGTCTTGTTAGCGCTGATTGTTTTACACATTTTAGCGTTGCACGAAGTGGGTTCAAACAACCCTGATGGCGTTGATATCAAAAAGCACAAAGATGAAAATGGCATTCCTTTAGACGGTATTCCTTTCCATCCGTACTACACCGTAAAAGATATTGTGGGTGTGGTGGTGTTCTTGTTTGTGTTCTGCTTTATCGTATTCTTCTTCCCGGAAATGGGCGGATACTTCTTAGAAAAGCCTAACTTTGAACAAGCAAACGGTCTGAAAACACCGACGCATATTGCACCGGTTTGGTACTTCACTCCGTTCTACGCAATCTTGCGCGCAGTACCCGATAAGTTGATGGGTGTTATCGCTATGGGTGGTGCTATTGCTGTGTTGTTTGTGCTGCCTTGGTTGGACCGTAGTCCAGTTAAGTCGATGCGCTACAAAGGCTGGATCAGCAAACTTTGGTTGCTCATATTCTGCATTAGCTTTGTAATTCTAGGCGTGCTGGGTGTTGTTCCTGCAACGGATGAGCGCACATTTATTGCGCGAATTTGTACTGTTCTTTACTTCGCTTACTTCATTCTGATGCCTTTCTATACCAGAATGGAAAAGACTAAACCGGTTCCGGAAAGGGTGACTGGCTAATGAAAAAGCAAATTGCTGCACTACTTTTAGCTGCAATCCCAATGTTTGGTTTTGCTGCAGATGGCGATTATCCTTTGGATAAAGTGTCAATTGATTTGACTGACAAAGCGGCTCTGCAAGATGGCGCACAAACCTTTGCAAACTATTGCATGGGTTGCCATGGTGCAAAGTTCCAGCGTTATGAGCGAGTTGCGACTGATCTAGGTATCAGTGAGCATTTGATGATGGATAACTTAGTGTTAACAGATGCTAAGTTTGGCGATCATATGAAATCGAGCATGACAGCAGCTGACGCTACGCAGTGGTTCGGTGTTCCACCACCTGATTTAACGATGGTTGCACGGGTGCGTGGTGCGGATTGGTTGTACACCTATATGCGTACATTCTATGAAGATCCGGCACGCCCATACGGTGTGAACAACAAAGTGTTCCCATTGGTGGGTATGCCGAACGTTCTCGTGGGTTTACAAGGGCGTCAACAAATTGGTTGTAAGCAAGTTCAGATTGTCGAAGACGGTAAGAAAGTATTCGACCCGTTAACGGGTGTTCCGTTGACTCATGAAAGCTGTGACCAACTGACTGTTGTGCCAAAAACAGGAAGCTTAAGTGAAGTTGAATTTGACGAGAAAATTAAAAATCTTGTCACATTCCTCGAGTACTCTGCCAACCCTGTTAAGCTCAAAAGCCAGCGTATCGGTACATATGTGCTATTATTCCTTGCATTCTTCTTTGTATTCGCATATTTGCTGAAGCGCGAGTACTGGAAAGATGTGCATTGACACTCAGTAGTACGCTAACCGAGTGACGCACGCGCCCTAATGGGCGCGTTCGTCTTTCTGCTGTATATATATTTAATAGTGAAGGAGGGAAGCCATGTCTGCCCCCAATAAGTTGGGCTGTTATTCTGATCCGACCTGCCAGTACTCACATCGTGTGCGTTTGGTATTAGCGGAGAAAGCAGTAACTGCTGAAATCATGGATGTAATAAATGGCGAATGTCCAGAGTACTTAGCTGAGGTCAATCCTTATGCAACAGTGCCAACGCTGGTTGATCGTGATTTAGCATTGTACGATTCAACGGTCATTCTTGAATATTTAGATGAGCGGTATCCGCACCCACCACTGCTACCTGTGTATCCAGTGGCACGCGCGAATACACGTATGTTGTCGTATCGCGTACAGCGCGATTGGTCTGCGCAAGCTGATTTGATTCTTGATAAGAAGACCAAAGAAGCGGCACGCACTAAAGCGCGTAAAGAATTACGTGAGAGCCTGACAGGTGTTGCACCTGTGTTTGCTAGCATGAAGTACTTTATGAGTGATGAGTTAAGTCTAGTTGACTGCTACTTGTTACCGCTCTTATGGCGCTTGCCAGCATTGGGTATTGAACTGCCTAAAGCTGCACAACCGTTGATCGAGTACATGGAGCGTAACTTTGCTAGAGATGCTTTCCAGGCCAGCCTGTCTGATGCTGAGCGTCTGATGCGTCCCTAAGGGAGTGAGCCAGCATGAATTCTAGCCGTCCTTATATATTGCGCGCACTGCATGAGTGGATTGTAGATAACGAGTGCACACCGTATTTGTTGGTTGATATCAATCATCCTCAGGTGAAGGTGCCGCCAGGTTATGCAGCAGATGGACAAATTGTTCTCAATACTGCGCCTGCGGCTGTACGTTATTTTACTGTCGATAATGAGGCGGTCAGCTTCGAAGCCCTTTTTTCTGGTGCACCATTTTCGTTGTACGTGCCGATGGGCGCTATTTTAGCGATTTACGCTCGAGAAAATGGACAAGGGATGTTCTTTGATGCTGATTCAGATGCGCTTGGTGAGCATGACGAGATGCCTGAAGATAAGGCTGACACGACGCTTGAGAAACCTACCGTATTGCATGCGGTAGATACGCATACGCCAACTGCTCCTGATGATGAACCACCGAAGCCGCCTTCTCCAGGCCGCCCGAACTTACGGGTTATCAAATAGCTTTGTTTTTATAGATACTGATTGCAGCGCATAAACTGTGCTGCAATCAGTGCTATGACATGAGCAACTTACCGCTTTACCGCTTTACCGCTATAGAGCTGGATCTGTGCAATACAGGCTCAGTTGAGATATTCAAATAAACGTACGATCTTTTGTACACCGCTCACTTCTTGCACGACTGCAGTGGCACGGGCGGCCTCAGCTCGGCTTAGAATTCCCAGTAAGTAAACAACACCATTTTCTGTGACAACCTTAATCTTCGATGCTGGAACGTCGTTGTACGACAGCATGCGCGTTTTAATATTGGCTGTGAGTAGGGCGTCATTGCTGCGCACCATGCCCGTGGTTGGCGTAGTAACTTGCAGTTCGTTATGGATCTTCTTGGCGCTGGAGACTGAGTGTGCCGCTTTGCCAGCAAGATCTTTCAGTGCTTCATTAGGCGTTTGCCCTGCCACTAAAACGATACCATTGTAGCTGGTGACAATAATGCGTGATGTTGTAGTGGAGAGATCAATATGTGCTTCTTTGATCGCACGCACAACTTCAGGGCCAATAAATTGGTCATCAATTTTATTACCAAAACTGCGTGGACCGCAGGCACTCAGCATAACGCCGAGTAAGGTAATGGTTAGAATTTTACGAATCATTCTTCACTCCCGAACAGTTGATGGTCAATTAAGTCACATAGACAGTGGATTGCCAGCAAGTGTACTTCTTGCACGCGTGCTGTCACATTGGAGGGTACGCGGATCTCAACGTCATCAGGCAGCAGCAGCGGAGCGATTTGCCCACCATCACGGCCTGTGAGCGCAACAACATGCATATGACGATCGTGCGCAGCATGGATAGCTTGTACAACGTTGGCTGAGTTACCACTGGTAGAGATTGCTAACAGTACATCACCTTCTTGGCCTAACGCACGAATCTGCTTAGAGAATATTTCTTCGTAGCTGTAGTCATTAGCAATTGAGGTGATAGTTGAGCTGTCTGTCGTTAATGCAATAGCAGGTAGGCTGGGGCGTTCACGTTCAAAACGGTTGAGCATTTCTGATGAGAAGTGCTGTGCATCACCTGCTGAGCCGCCATTACCACAGGCTAAGATTTTACCTTCATTGAGTAATGAGCTGACCATCATCAGGCTGGCATTCTCAATCGCTTGCGGCATAACGGTTAATGCTTGTTGCTTTGTCTCAATGCTGGCTTGAAACATGTGTTTAATACGTGATTGCATAGGATCAGCCCTTATTAAAAATGGAGATTAGGATTCAAATGCATCTTGAATCCAGTCAAGTGTAAATACCTCGGTTGCGCTAGGGTGTGCAGTAATGACATCAAAGCGGCAGGCATGTTCTAACCAGTGAGGGTATTGATTGAAAAATAGTTCTGCAGTGATCAGTAGCTTGTCACGTTTAGATTGGTCAATACTCTCCAATGCGCCACCAAAATAATTGTTTTTTCGGTAACGCACTTCAACAAACACAAGCGTGTCGTGTTCCAACATAATCAAATCAATTTCACCAAAACGGCACGACCAGTTTTGCGCTACTGTACTTAAACCTGCCTGTTTTAAGTAGTTTAAAGCAAACTGCTCAACGGCCTTACCAATTTTGACCGTCTTAGTCACTCTGGCCGTCCTTGAGTTGTTTAATGCTGTTGTTGGTGAACTTTGCCCAATACAAACTACGTTCAATGCGTTGCTCGGAGTTTAGCTTGAGTGTACCAGTCAGGCCAACAGCGCTGCTATTGGGCACAGTGGTGAGTTGTTGTAACTGATTGGCTAGCTGATAGGCGTCTGCGCCCATGGCATAAAAACGTCCCATACTGTTTAAGGCTTGTGGCCAGTTGTAGGTAATATGTTGGCGAGTGGCATCATCGGTCTCAATAAACCAAGGCATTTCGCTAAACTGTAAACCGTTAAGCTCAGGGTGAATGTCGCCACTGCCTGAGTTGACTGCAGAGGTTGCATAAATAGGCACGTCACCAGCATATTGGAAGGTCAGTGTCGGTTTGATTTGGCGCGCTTGCTGCGGTGATGCTGCGAGGAATAGAAAATCAATATCTTGGCGACGTGCAGGTTGTGCAGCAACGTTTGTGCCTAAGGTCGTTTGCAGTTGCTTAGCGCGTTTTTCACTGTCACGCAGCTTAAATAATTCTGCGATTTGTCCTGGCAGGGCGTTAGGGCGGTCAATCTGTTGTGTGGCTATCAGTTCGCCGCCCAGTGCTTGCCAGTGCGCAGTGAAAGCCGCTAGAACACGGTTGCCCCAGTCGTTTTTAGGCACCAATGCTGCTGCGCGACGCATGCCGTCAGCCCAAGCACGATCGGCGGCTGCGCGAGCTTCATCTTCAGCGGCTAAACCATATTGAAACAGTTGCTTAGGGGTGTTTTGGCCACTCTCAGTATAGTTAAGCGCCAGTGTTGTTATAGGCAGTTGTGAGTAACTGGCAAGTTGACCCACGAGTTTTTTCTCCCATGGACCGACTACCAGCTCAATACCGTCGGCAACGGCTTGCTGATAAAAAGCATCCATTGAGGAAATACTACTGCTGTCATACATCCGAATGCTGGGTGTGGATTGGCCTTCAGCTTGAGCAATATAATGCGCAGCAAAGAAACCATTACGCAGAGCGTTAACGACATTCTGATTGGCATCTTGTGAGGGCAGCAATAAGGCTAAGCTATTGACGTTTTTGACGTCTAAGTGCTGCAGTTGTTTAAGTGCTTCAGGTAGCTGCTCGGACGCCGGGTGGTTTAAGTTGCGCAGTGTCCACTGATTGATCGCCGATTGCTGTTGTGCCAGTGAGCGTGAAGACTGAGTAATGCGTAGCAGTTCTAGCCAGCCATCAAGATCGACTTCACCCGTCGCCTGTTGTTGTGAGCGCGGTAGGGTAGTGAGTAAATCCCAAATGATTTGATGGTTTTCATAGGCTAAAGAGCCGTCTAACCAAGATGCTAAATTGATACGTTCACGCGCGGCTGCCAGCGTACTTCCAGTGTCTTGCAAGGCGTTCGCCCGTACCAGTTGCGTACGTATTTGCTGCTGCACTGGCATATTGTTTAAGTGATTAAAGCTGGCATGCTCTAATATTTTCAGAGCTGTTTCTGCTTGTTGGCGTGCTACGGCGAACTCGGCTTCAAGGGTTTTAGCAAAAATCTGTTGAGCCGGTGTTGCTTGGCTCATATTGGTTGTGTCTAAAATTTCGCGGGCACGTAAGGTTTCGCCTTGCTGCCACGCCATATCAGCGGCCGCCAAATATAAGCCAACAGCTTGGCTGTCAGTTTTTTTACTGGCCTGCGCGAGCAGTTTGTCTAAATCATTGTACTTGGAAGATGGCAGTTGCCCGAGTGTCTGGCTGGGAGAGCTAGAGCAGGCAACTAACAATGCAGACAAACACAGAGTAGAGAGAACGCGTAGAGGGGTTTTCATAGACAGGCAATCCAAGCACAATAAATTCGAATGCTTTGATTGTACCCAAGCGCGCGCATTGGTGCGATCTTGTCATACTAAATCAGGCTACAATAGTGTTTTATTTCGTATTTTTGGAGTGTTTTGTGAGCTTATCCACACCTCAGTCGGGCGAGACTGGCACATTGTATGTCGTTGCCACTCCTATCGGTAATCTGGATGATATTAGCGCGCGTGCGTTACGTGTTTTAGCTGAGGTGAGTTTGATCGCTGCTGAAGATACGCGCCATTCCACACGATTGCTGCAGCATTTTGGTATTCGCACACCGCTAGTGGCGTGTCATGAACATAATGAGCGCGAAGAAGGTGGACGCTTTATTACCCGTTTATTGGCGGGCGATGATATTGCTTTGATTTCTGATGCGGGGACACCGCTGATTTCTGATCCGGGTTATCACTTGGTGCGCCAAGCCCGTGCTGCTAATGTGCGGGTTGTACCGGTGCCGGGTGCTTGCGCGTTAATTGCCGGTTTATCAGCGGCTGGATTGCCGTCAGATCGTTTTGTCTTTGAGGGGTTTTTACCGGCGAAACAAGTGGCACGTTGCACGCGCTTAACCGCGGTTCAGCATGATCCGCGCACCTTGATTTTTTACGAAGCGCCGCATCGAATTCTCGACAGTATTGCGGATATGCGCGATATATTTGGTGGTGATCGCCCTGCGGTGCTGGCACGCGAACTGACTAAAGCTTTTGAAACCATTAAAGATTTACCGCTACAAGAGCTCTACGAATGGGTTGCTGCTGATGCCAATCAGCAGCGTGGTGAGTGTGTACTGCTGATAGCGGGTTATCAAGCGCCTGAGCAAGCGTTGGAGGTTTCTCTGGAAGCGCAGCGTGTACTGATGTTGCTGATGGCTGAATTGCCACCCAAGCGTGCTGCTGCGCTGGCTGCGGAAATTACCGGCGTGCGCAAAAATGCACTCTACCAGTGGGCCTTAGACAATAAGCCTGCGTAAGGGGAATTGGCTAAAGTGCACCGCTGCTAAACCATGCGCAAGCAGTTGGCGGATATTGGCATGTTCTGTTGCATCGGGTGTGGCAAGCACATAAGCATAGTGCTCGCCAAAGGCTAACAAAGCCTGTTCAGCACTGAGGTGTTCCAGCAAGGCTAAACCTAGTATTTTGCATGAACCCTGATTGCTGCCCGCAGGGTTATGCAAGCCCGCATTATCAAATGCACACGGAGTGTATTGATAGTGCGCATCAATAAAGGCCAGAGTGTCAGCGAACTGATGCCCTGGCTGTTGAATGGCATATAAAAATTCAGTCAGTGTCATCACTTAAGCTGCGCGGTGTGCGGTTAGGGTAATCGATACCGACTCGGAGAAACGCAGCGCATGTGGCTTATCCACCTCAACTTCTGCATAACGCACTCGCTCGTGACGCATCACGCAATCGAGTACATCCTGGGTCAGGCGTTCGAGCAAGGCAAAGCGGTTCTCTTCAACGTACTGAATAATCTCTTTGGTGATGGTGCGATAATTTAAGGCATGATTAATGTCATTAATTTGCACAGCATCGTCAGCAGGATAGAAGAGGGTGACGTTGATTAAAATATCTTGTTTGTTGCGAATCTCATCTTCATTGATGCCGATATAGGTGCGTAAACGCAGATTTTTAATACGAATCCGCGCCATGCCCGGTTCTAAACGTGCCATAAATTAGTTACTCCGAATCAGCTGTAGGAACTCTTGGCGGGTGGTGCCTGAGTTACGAAACGCGCCAAGCATTGCTGATGAAGTCATCACCGAATTTTGCTTTTCCACGCCGCGCATCATCATGCACATATGTTTTGCTTCAATCACCACAGCAACTCCCGCAGCGCCTGTCACTTCCTGTACTGCATCAGCAATTTGTCGGGTTAGATTCTCTTGAATCTGTAAGCGACGAGCGAACATATCCACAATACGTGCAACCTTAGATAGGCCGAGTACTTTGCCAGTAGGGATATAGGCAACGTGTGCTTTACCGATAAAAGGCAAAATGTGGTGTTCGCATAATGAGTACAGTTCGATATCGCGGACTATGACCATTTCATCGCTTTGTGATTCAAATAGCGCACCATTGACGATCTCATCAAGGTTTTTATCGTAGCCGTTGCACAAGTATTGCATAGCTTTTGCTGCGCGTTTTGGCGTATCAACTAAACCTTCACGCTCAGGGTTTTCACCCAGGCCAATCAGGATTTCGCGGTAATTTTTGCTTAATTCTTCACACATTGTCAGCTCTCCGAGCCCAGCATCATTTGAGATGCCGGCCACCATTAACAGTAAGGGTTGTGCCTGTCACATACGGCGTATCAAGTAAGTAACGCAGGCTTTGATAAATAACTTCCGGGCCAGGCACAGTGCCCATAACGGATTTAGCTGTTGCACGACGTTGATACTCTTCATCATCATCGGGTTGCAGCATAATTAATGCAGGAGCCAGTGAATTCACCTTAATATGCGGCGCAAAACGTGCCGCAAAGGATAGAGTGAGGTTGTCCAATCCAGCTTTGCTGGCACTGTAAGCAATACGTTTAGCACTGCCTCTACGGATCACGTCATCAGTGATGTGAATGATATCAGCCTGAGCAGATTGCATCAGCAAAGATGCGCACTGTGTATTGATTAAATAGGGTGCCATGACATGGACATTAAGCATCTGCGTCAAGGCACTGGCATCGCTGCCATCTTCGCTTAACCACAGTGAAGCATTATGAATAATGGCACGTAGAATGGGCGTGATCGCTTTAACTTGGGTGATAAAATCAATAATGCCTGCTTCAGTCGCGAAGTCGGCTTGGATGCAGTGCACGCCTAATTGACGCAACTGATCCACCTCGACACGTTCTTGGCGGTAGCTGATAATTAAGGGCTGACCCGCGTCTAAAAAGCGGTGTACACAATGCAGTCCCAGTCGTTGACTGGCGCCTGTGAGTAGAATCGGAGCGTGATCGCTCATAAGCTAGTCTTACCCTCATCAATTAGCGCAGTTATTATATAAACAACTCACGCGGTGTTAGAGGCGGATAAACTTATACTAGAGTTAAGGTTTGTACAACCTACAAACACTAGGTGAATAGCTTTTGTTACAGTGTTTGTGTTTCTTGTTATGATGAAATCTATTCAAGGTATCTCAGGCAATCCTTAGTTCATTTGCTGATAAGGTGATCGCACAGTATGACAATCCATGTGGTAATTGTTTCTGGAACAGTATTTGGCGCGGCAGAAGATGTTGCGCACCATGCTGCAGAGTTTTTGACCGATGCGGGTCTTAATGTCACGTATCAACCGCGTATAACTTACCCAGAACTCATGGCTTTAGAGCCTGACGCGCTTTTGTTTGTCACCTCAACCACAGGAATGGGCGAGCTGCCTGAAGGTTTGCAGCCGCTAGTGGATGCTTTGCGTGATCAGCCGCCGCAGTGGCATGGATTGCTGGCCGGTGTGATTGCTTTAGGTGATGCCTGCTATGGCGATGATTATTGCGCCGGTGGTGAAATAATTCGCGAGCTGTACGAAGAAATCGGCGTGGTAGAACTGCAAGATATGTTGCGCTTGGATGCCAGCGAAACAGTCAGTCCAGAAACGGATGCTGAGCCTTGGTTGGCTGAGTTTGCCGCCAATTTAATAGTCTAGGATATGCAGTGAAGAAGCCGATTAAAACATCAAACTCTACTTCGCGTCCCTATCCGCCAGCGAAACCTAATGTGCGCCCTAGAGTTAAACGTCAAGCCGTTGAACCGGCTGAGCCGTGTTTGCTGATGCTCAATAAACCCTTTGATGTGTTAACACAGTTTACCGATGGGCAGGGCCGCGCAACGTTAAAAGATTATGTGCCGGTGAAAGATGTTTACCCTGCCGGGCGCCTTGATCGCGATAGCGAAGGATTGGTATTGCTGACCAATAGCGGGCGTTTACAGGCACGCATTGCCGAGCCTAAGTATCAATTGCGTAAAGTCTATTGGGTGCAGGTGGAAGGTGAGCCGCAAGCTGAACAGTTGCAGCGTTTGCGTGAGGGGGTTGAGTTGAAGGATGGCTTAACTGCTCCAGCACAGGCTGAGCATATTGCTGAGCCCGAATTATGGGAGCGCACGCCACCGGTACGTGAGCGTAAACATATCCCCACCGCTTGGCTGCAGTTGACGATTTATGAAGGGCGTAATCGCCAAGTGCGCCGAATGACAGCAGCGGTGGGCTTGCCAACATTACGCTTAGTGCGAGTGCAAATTGGCGAGTGGCGTTTAGCTGATCTAGCGAGCGGGCAGTGGTGCGCACTGCCTGTGCCCAATATACACACTGTATAAAATTGAGGCTGTAGGCAGCGTATTGCTAAATATAACGCTGCTGTATTCGGACTTTGCTTAAGTGCGATCTATACAGCGATATACAGTAGGTTTGGCTAAGAAACTCTTATAAACCTTTAACGGCAATGACTATAGTTTTGATAACAAAACCCAGTACACCCAAGCCTAAAGCAAAAAATAATACTGCCGTACCGTAGCGGCCAGCCTTAGATTTTTTGGCTAAATCCCAAACAATAAAGCCCATAAATGCAATAAGACCGCCCACTAAAACGGTGGTCATTATGTCTTCAAATACTTCAGGTTCCATAATCTTTCCAAGTTGTTTAGGACATTGCTGCAGTATGGCTTTAGCGCAGTTATTGGGCAATGTCTTGTGTGAACTGCGAAAGTGACTGAGCAACATTATACGTTATATCGATAGCGATGTAAGAAACTCTAAGTTCAAGCGCTAGAGTTTAGCGCGCTGCGCACTTAAGTCTGCAAGTGGTCTAGTGGTAACGCTGTTGAGAGTTGTACATGGTTTAAAACAAAGCTAGAGCGCACGCTGGTCACTCCGTCAACACGGGTCAGTTTTTCCAGTAGAAATTTTTGATAGTGATCCATATCGGGCACTATCACTTTGAGCTGGTAGTCAGCGTCCATACCGGTAATCAGGCTGCACTCTAAGACTTCAGGCCATTGGCAAATATGCGATTGGAAATTCTCAAAGCGCTCAGGAGTATGTCGATCCATACCAATCAATACATAAGCAGTCAGCGTCAGACCTAGTTTTTTACGGTCGAGTAACGCCACATGCTTTTGAATATAACCCTCATCTTCTAACATTTTTACTCGTCTGGAGCAGGGTGAGGCTGATAAACCAATGCGTTCGGCGAGTTCTTGATTAGAGAGCTGCGCGTTGTGCTGCAGTTCTTGCAAAATACGTAGGTCATAGCGGTCAAGTTTTTGCATAAGTTGCTCGTTTATCTGTTGGGCTTGCGACTAATTTAGTATAGATGGTTATTTTTTGCTGTATTTTTAGTTTAATGGGTTATTAATTGCTAATATCTATTTTTAATAGCTATCTTAGCAATTATTCATCGCTGTGGTGTGTGTACACTAAAGCCATCTTCACCGCTTGTACACATGCCCGTTGATCCGGTCTTTACCGAGATTGGATAAGTGGAAATATGACATCCCATATCTTCCCAGCAAGCGCGATAATTTTACCGAGTTATCGATTGAGACAGCAGCATAACTGCTGGTTAGGGTTGCAAAAAAGGAGCATCTGCAAAGAGTGCTCCTTTTTTGTGTCTGCAGATTAATAAATCTGCTTGCTATGACTGGCACGGCCTAACACCTGGCCATTAAAAAAGGAGGCATTGAGCCTCCTTTTTATGTCACGGCGTTGTTTGCATTACTTGCCGAATAAGCCAAAGCTTAGGCGGTTTAACCAGCTGCGTTTAGGTTGGTCGTTGTCAATTGCCGTGCGTACGCTGGCGGGTATTTCTTCAGCAGCATTTTCATACTGGCGAATCACATCTTTGCTGGCTTGTGTTTGCTGCGGACGTAAATCCTTATTACTACCGATAAAGCCTAATGTGGCTTTACTTAGCCATGAGCGGTTGTCGGTATCTTTTTCGCGCAGTTTAAAGGTGCCGCTGGCTAAGCTGGGATGCTTAGGGTAGTTGAGCTGTAAAGCTTCTAAGCTGGTTTGTGCTAAGTCAGTGAGCGCTAAGTGCTGGTAGGCTTCGGCCATAATCGCTAAACCGTCACCCACAGCAGGGGTTTCTTGAAAGTTCTCAACGATATAACGACCACGGTTTAATGCTGCAACATAGGACTGACGTTTTAAATAGTAATGGCCAACGTGGACTTCATAAGCTGCTAATAAGTTACGCAGATAAATCATGCGTTGCTTGGCGTCAGGAGCATAACGGCTATTGGGGTAGCGATTGGTCAGTTGCGAGAACTCATTATAGGAGTCACGTGCTGCGCCAGGATCACGCTTGGACATATCCAGCGGTAAGAAACGCGCCAATAAGCCGGTGTCTTGGTCAAATGAGGCAAGACCTTTCATATAATAAGCGTAATCAACGTTGTTGTGCTGCGGGTGCAAACGAATAAAACGGTCCGCTGAGGCACGAACAGCTTCAGGCTCTAGGTTTTTATAGTATGCATAAATCAGCTCAAGTTGTGCTTGCTCTGCATAGCGACCAAAAGGATAGCGCGACTCCAATGCTTTAAGTTTAGTGACAGCGGCTGAGTAGCTTTTTTTATCAAGATCAGTCTGTGCTTGTTGGTAAAGTTGAGTTTCGCTTAAGTCGGAATCGATTTCCTTGGACGCACAGGCGCCTAATAAGGTAAAAAGAGCGATAAATAGCAGGTGCCTTAGATGCATGATTGAGTACGCCGTTAAACGGTCGGCTGACTTGCAGTGAGCCGTCCTGTTATAGTGAACACCCTGAATCACGATTCAGGGCAAATTATGCTGTATTTAACCACAAGCGTGCGCTTGAAACCAAAGCCTACGCATTCTCTGTTGATGAGTATGCCCACAAATACGACTGAAACAATTCAATTATACGCAAAGGTTCCGGTAGAGCTGGGTGGACAACGCTTAGATCAGGTTGCTGCACAATTGTTCCCGGAGCATTCCCGTTCACGTTTAACTGCTTGGATTAAAGAAAGTCGTCTGACTGTTGATGGTCAAGTTATACGGCCACGCGATACTGTTTATAGCGGTTCAGAGCTCGCATTAACTGCTGAGCGTGAAGCGCAAGGTGAATGGGTCGCCCAAGATATTCCATTGGATATCGTCTATGAAGATGAGCATATTCTGGTATTAAACAAACCTGCGGGTTTGGTGGTGCATCCTGCCGCGGGTCACCCCGATGGTACTTTATTAAATGCGCTACTGTTTCATGTGCCCAGTCTGATCGAGGTACCGCGTGCAGGTATTGTGCACCGCTTAGACAAAGATACAACCGGGTTAATGGTTGTTGCCAAAACACTGATAGCGCACACCAGTTTGGTTGATCAGATGCAAGCGCGTAGCGTGGGTCGTACCTATGAAGCCATTGTGATTGGTGTGATTACTTCAGGTGCAACGATTGATGCGCCGATTGGTCGCCATGGCCAACAGCGTCAACGTATGGCAGTGATTGAGAGTGGCAAGCCTGCGATCAGTCATTATCGTGTACTGGAACGTTTTCGCTCGCATACACATACACGTGTCATGCTGGAAACAGGGCGTACCCACCAGATTCGCGTGCATATGACTCATGTTGGTTTTCCGTTAGTGGGTGACCCTGCTTATGGTGGACGCTTCCGTATCCCGCCTGCGGTCAATCCAACCTTGCTGGAAACGCTAAAAGAGTTTCCTCGCCAAGCATTACATGCGCGTTTCTTGGAACTGGATCATCCGGTTACAGGTAAGCGTATTAAGTGGGAAGCACCATTACCCGATGACTTCACTTGGTTGCTAACACTGTTACGCCAAGACCGTGAGGCCTTTGTTGGGTGAGTGACGCAGTGCTGAAAATTGCCGTTTGATTGGCTCACGCCGGACTGGCCTGCACCTGCTCATGTGCGGGCCTGTGTCACCACCAGCACTGGCGGTGATAGTGTTGGGCCTTTTGCTGCCTTTAACTTGGGCGAGCATGTCGGCGATTCACTCGAACAAGTGCGAGCGAATCGTAACTATTTAGCCGATGTTTTAGGCTGTCAGCCGACTTGGTTAGATCAAGTGCATGGCGATCGCGTGGTCACTGCCGATGCTCAGCACACGCTAGTTGCGGATGCCAATGTCTCGCGCGAGGCGAATGTGGCCTGTTGTATTATGAGCGCTGACTGCTTACCGGTACTGTTTACAGATCAGGCGGGCTCTTGTGTTGCTGCAGCCCATGCGGGCTGGCGCAGTTTAGCTGCGGGTATCTTAGAAAACACCGTTGTCAGTATGCAGGTCGCGCCGCAACAGTTGTTAGCGTGGCTGGGTCCTGCGATTGGCCCTGCTGCTTTTGAGGTGGGTGGGGAAGTGCGCGATGCATTTATCCAGCAGCACCCCGAGGCTGCACAAGCCTTTGTACCCAGTAAAAACCCACAGCGCTGGATGGCTGATATTTATCAGTTGGCACGTATTCGCTTAGCCGCTTGTGGTGTGACTGCGGTCTATGGTGGCGGTTTGTGTACTGTGACTGATCCGCGCTTTTACTCCTATCGCCGCCAGCCGGTGACCGGACGTTTTGCCAGCTTAATTTGGATCACTGAGTAAGACGAGTGTGCCAATGCTGTGTCTAGGCATTGATGACGCCTGTTACTCATAAGCCTGTCAGCCAAGGCTAAAAATGATTCTGTCTACTGTCTCGTTACTGTTTATTGATCCCTCTAGCATTTCTATGGGTGCCATTCCTTGTGCCATATAGGTGTTTACTCTCCTGCCTGATACAGGTCAGCGGTCTATGTGGGCCTTGATGATCTAATCTGACCACTATTTTTTGCAGTGTGGTCGTATGTGTGGGAGTGCTACCGGTGAGTGTCAGGATTGTTACTAAACGACTCAAATCAGTTGTGGCACTCTTAAATCATCATAAGCTCTAGCTCAGGAAGCTGCTTTTACTGTTGGGTCATGCGTTTTTATATGTTCTGCAGGCTGCATTCTTATAGGTGTGTAAATATGACCTATAAGTCAGGTTTTTAAGTGGCATGCATACTGCATTACAGGTATAGATAGGGTGTATTAGAGCGGTTACAGCCGCCAAACTAGAGTTAAGCCGTTGATAGGCTACATCAGCCTTTTGGTGGATTGGTCTAACAACGCAGTTGGTTATAATGCCAACAGCCAAAATAACATTCGGAGTTGCATCCATGACGATAAAAAAACAATACCCATGGCGTCTGGCAAAATTGCCACTTGCTGTCAGCTTAGCCACTGTGTTGGCTGCGCCAGCTGTTGCAGTTACATTTGACCTTGGTGAAGTCGAAGGTTCATTCGACTCATCCTTGTCTGTTGGTGCGAGCTGGTCTACAGCTAAACCCGATAAGCGTTTGATTGGTAATGCCAATGGTGGAACTGGCTTTACCCAAACGGGTGATGATGGTCGTTTAAACTTTCAGCGCGGTAAAACTTTTTCGCAGATTTTTAAAGGACTGCATGACTTAGAATTAAAGTACAAAGATACAGGTGTCTTTGTCCGTGGAAAATATTGGTACGACGCCGAGCTGCAAGATGGCAACCGTCCACATAAAGACATCAGTAATAAAGGCCGTAAAGAGGGTGCTAAAACCCGTGGCGCAGAAATTCTTGATGCGTTTGTTTACCATAACTACGCTATCGGTGATCAGCCCGGTACTGTACGTCTAGGTAAACAAGTCGTCAGTTGGGGTGAAAGCACCTTTATTATGAACTCCATCAACTCGGTGAACCCGATTGATGTCTCGGCATTTCGCCGTCCAGGTGCTGAGCTAAAAGAAGGCTTGATTCCGGTCAATATGTTCTTTGTCTCACAAAATCTAACTGATCAGTTATCGATGGAAGCCTTCTATCAAATTGGTTGGAAGCAAACGGTTGTGGATAACTGCGGCACGTTTTTCTCTAGCGCAGACGTAGCAGCAGATGGCTGTAATAATAATTACCATATTCTTAATAAACAGCTGACTCAGGGTTTACTTAAAGGGATTGATCAATACGCTGCTGCTGGCGCTTTAATGCCTAATGGACAGCCTTTTCCAGGTATGGCGAATTTAGGTATTAATTATTCAGACGAAGGTTTGATGATTCCTCGTGGGAAGGATAATAAAGCTGGCGATAGCGGACAGTGGGGTACAGCATTCCGCTGGCTCGGTGATAATACCGAGTACGGCGCCTACTTTATGAACTATCACAGCCGTACACCATTCTTGAGTATGCAGAATGCTCAAATGGATATGGCTATGTTGGGTAAAATAAATGCTGCAAGTACTGCTGTAGGCACTCTTCTTGGTCCAGGTGCAGCTTCACTTGGAGCTGCAGCAACGCTGGTGGGTAACGGTAATTACTTTATGGATTACCCAGAAGATATTCGCCTGTACGGCTTAAGCTTCTCGACGACTTTACCAACAGGTACAGCATGGCAGGGTGAGATCAGCTACCGTCCAAATGCGCCGGTACAAATTAATACCCAGGATATGACGTTGAAGTTAGCTACAGGCATCGGCGGATCTCTTGCAACCGGTAATCTTGCCGGAGCTTTAGCCCAAGGCGGTAAATTTCACCGCGGTTATGATCGTAAAGAGATCACGCAACTGCAAACCACATTCACTCATTTCTTTGATCAGGTGCTAGGTGCAAGCCGTGCCACTGTTGTAGGAGAAGTAGGTTACACCCACGTTGGTGGTGTCGGTAGTGTTCGTTATGGACGTGATGCTATTTATGGTTCGCCAACCAGTATTATTCCGGATAGCCCAACATCAGCACAAGCCAATGGTTGGCACGGTTTCGTCACTAAAAACTCATGGGGTTACCGTGCGCGCGGTATCCTAGATTACAACAACGCCATTGCGGGCATTAACTTGCGCCCCAATATGGCGTTCTCCCATGACGTTGACGGTTATGGCCCCAATGGTCAGTTTAACGAAGGTGCTAAAGCGCTCAGCTTTGGCCTTGATGCTGACTACCAAAACACTTATACCGCAGGCTTGTCATACACCAATTTTTTTGATGGTCGTTATAGCACCTTAAAAGATCGTGACTTTGTGTCACTCAACTTCGGTATGAACTTCTAATCACTGGTGTGCAGTGCTGACACAGGTTGGCACTGCACACCGTGCGTCTCCCAATTTTTGAGCTTAGGAAGACTGAATCAATGAAAACACATAAAACTTTGATGCAAGCCGGTACAGCTTTTTTATTATCGCTGTTTGCCGTCAGTGTGATGGCCGCTGTTTCTGCAGATGAAGCAGCAAAACTAGGTACGTCCTTAACGCCGTTTGGCGCAGAGAAAGCAGGTAATGCCGACGGTACTATTCCAGCATGGACAGGTGGTTTAGCCACTGATGCTGCGGCAGTGGATAGCCGTGGTTTTTTAAGCAATCCTTTTGCTGGCGAAAAACCATTATTTACTATTACCGCACAAAATTTTGAGCAACATAAAGATAAGTTAACACCCGGTCAGATCGCGATGTTTAAGCGCTATCCGGATACCTATCGTATGCCGGTCTATACAACCCATCGCTCGGTTAATATGCCAGCTGAGGTGGCTGCAGCGACTAAAACCAATGCTCTAAATACAAGTATGGTGCAGGGCGGCAATGGTTTAGAAAAGTTTGGTGTAGCTAACGCATTCCCTATTCCGCAGAACGGTTTGGAAGTGGTGTGGAACCATATCACTCGCTACCGTGGTGGCAGTGTTAAGCGTTATGTGACACAGGCAACACCACAAACCAATGGTTCGTACTCGTTGGTGTACTTTAGTGATGAGTTTGTGTTCCCTAACAAACTTAAAGATTACGATGCTAGCAAACCCAGTAACGTGCTGTTTTACTTTAAACAAAAAGTAACGGCACCATCGCGCTTAGCCGGTAACGTACTGCTGGTACACGAAACATTGGATCAGATTAAAGAACCGCGTATGGCGTGGCTCTATAATGCCGGTCAGCGTCGTGTGCGTCGTGCGCCACAGGTTTCCTATGATGGTCCAGGTACAGCCGCAGATGGCTTACGTACATCCGATAACCTCGATATGTACAACGGTGCGCCTGACCGCTATGAGTGGAAGCTCAACGGTAAAAAAGAAGTGTATATCTCGTACAACAACTACGAGCTGGATTCACCTAAGCTTAAATATGCCGACATTATTAAAGCCGGTCACATTAACCAAGATTTAACACGTTATGAGTTGCACCGTGTTTGGCATGTGACTGCGACCTTGAAAGCGGGCGAGCGTCATATTTATGCAAAACGTGACTTCTATATTGATGAAGATACGTGGCAAGCAGCAGCCATCGACCATTACGATGGCCGTGGTAACTTATGGCGTGTCGGTGAGGCTCATGCACTGCACTACTTTAACAAGCAAGTGCCTTGGTACTCGCTGGAAGCATTGTATGACCTACAATCAGGCCGCTACCTTGCTTTGGGTATGAAGAACGAAGAGAAACAGTCCTATGAGTTTGGTGCTGTAGCTTCTTCAAGTGAATTTACCCCAGCGGCATTACGTCAAGCGGGTGTGCGTTAAGTTGATATGTGCAGGCGGCGTCTAGTTTAGACGTTGCCTTAACATGATAAAAGGCCAAGTATCTTTGCAGTGACCGCATAAAAATGGTCGCTGCAAAAGCTTGGCTTTTTTGTGTCTGCGATAAGCTGGCTGGCAGTGACGGGGTTATTTTAGACAAAAAAAGACCCGCACAAGTGCGGGTCAAACCGTGTTTAGCCTGATGAGGAGATAACTTGAAAATCGACCTGTTGATTCTGTGGTTATCAGCTGACCTTGCGATCAGTTGAGTTAATAATAACAATTCCCATTCGCAAGTCAAGCTCTAAATGGAAATGTTTCTTATTTGTCTTGATTTAAGTAGATTGATGCTTATGCGAGCAGCACAATAATGAGTCACAAAATACGTCGATAAGACAACAGTCTAGGATGAATATGTTAAGCTGCGCATCCGTTCGTTTATGAGTTTTATGCGGTTATGAGTAAAAGCGAAAACCCAATTTTTAAGGTGATCTTTGTCAATCAAGGCCAAGTCTTTGAAATGTATGCAAAGTCAATTTTTCAAAGTGATCTTTGGGGCTTTTTAGAAATAGAAGAGTTTGTTTTTGGTGAGCGCACACAAGTTGTGGTGGATCCTAGTGAAGAGAAACTTAAGGCGCAATTTGAAGGTGTGATTCGCAGCTACGTGCCGATGCATTCGATCGTGCGTATTGATGAGGTTGAGCGTTTAGGCGTGGCAACCATCAGTGAAGCAACAGTGGGCAATGTGATGGCATTTCCAATGCCTGTGCCTACCAAATAAACAAGCTTGAGTCCCAACACAGACGCCGCTGCGAAACCGCGGCGTCTTTAGCAACTAGCCGGGCTCAATACCTTCATGGCTTTCATCGCTGACCTTGTGGTTTTTTGCTGTGGGCCTAGGTGTTGGAAAACGCGCTGAAGCGTAGCGTACGATCAGTACTGCAATGGCTAATAATAAAATTGCCCCTGAGATATACACCACGCCCATATTGGGATCGTTGTGGTGAGAAATATCAGAAATCATCAGTCGGGTTAAAGCCGTAATCGCCACATAGATTAAAAAGCGTACGGGCATATGGTTGGTTTTAAAGTAAATACCGACCATGGCACCCAGTTCCAGATAGATAAACAACAGCAAAATATCATCAATGGAGGCTGCACCTTTGGCCATCATCTCAAAGGCTGCCAGCGCACCCGCCCATGCCGTCATCCCGCCAATGGCAAATAAAGCCAGATAATGAAAGGTTTCGACTAACAGATTACCCATGGATTCTGCGTAGTTATGTAAGCCTGTACGTAATTTGTCGACTTGGTTTTGTTTCACCATCAATGCTCCTGAAATCGTGCTGCGAGCATAGCAAAGCCTCAGTGCAGTGAACATAATTGATTGTTCTTTAACTGCTCAGCGGTGCCAGTAAAGACTCAATGGTTGCGTCATCAAAACTGGCGTTGGCGCTTGAGCCGCCGTCAAGAATGCTGCTGGCTAAGGCTGCTTTATGCTGTTGCAGTTCTTGAATTTTTTCTTCGACACTGCCGCGGGCAATCAGCTTGTAAATAAATACTGGTTTGGTTTGCCCGATGCGATAGGCACGGTCACTGGCTTGCGCTTCAGTGGCGGGATTCCACCAAGGGTCAATATGAATCACGGTATCAGCTGCGGTTAGATTTAAACCGACGCCACCGGCTTTAAGACTGATTAAAAATACCGGTACTTTTTCAGCCTGAAAGCGCGCAACGGGTGTGCGTCGGTCTGTGGTTTGCCCGGTGAGCTGGACAAAGGGAATCTGTGCGTTATTAAGTTCATTAGCGATTAATGCCAGCATACTGGTGAATTGTGAAAAGACTAAAATACGACGGCCTTCAGCGGTAAAGGTGCGCAGCATCTCCAGTAAGTGCAGCATTTTTGCCGAGTCTTGAGTGTTGTACTTTTCGGCATCTTCTGTGCTGAGTAAGCGTAAATCACCGCACACTTGGCGCAGTCGTAACAGCGCTTCTAAAACAGCAATATGACTGCGGCCAATACCCACGCGCTGAATTTCTTCACGGACTTTTTTATCCATGGCTAAACGTAGGGTTTCATAGCGGTCACGCTGGGGACTGGTTAAATCAATGTACTGAGTGATTTCTGTTTTAGTCGGTAGCTCGCTGGCCACTTCTTGTTTGCTGCGCCTTAAAATAAAGGGCTTAAGACGGCCTTGCAGGTGGGCTAAACGTTGCTCGTCCGCATGCTTTTCAATCGGAGTGCGATATTGACGGGTGAAACTTTTAGTGTCACCCAGCCAGCTGGGCATTAAAAAGTTAAACAGCGACCACAGTTCACCTAAGTTATTTTCTAAGGGTGTGCCGGTTAAACAAATGCGTTGTTGCGCGCGTAATTGGCTGGCGCAGACCGCAGCTTTACTGCGTGGGTTTTTAATGGCTTGAGCCTCATCCAAAACCACTAGATGCCAATCCTGCTCCAGTAAATATTGGCTATCACGCGAGAGCAATGCATAGGTGCTAATGACAATGTCGGCCTGAGCCATCTGCGCAAATAAGGCGTGACGTTGTGGACCGTGTAAGCACAGCACTTTTAATTGTGGAGTAAAGCGCGCCGCTTCATCTTGCCAGTTAGCGATTAGGCTGGTCGGCATCACAATCAGTACTGGCTGCTGCAAGCGCTGCGCGTTTTTTTCCGTGAGAATATGCGCCAAGGTTTGTAAGGTTTTACCCAGTCCCATATCGTCAGCCAAGATGCCGCTCATCCCTAGCTGCATCAGGTTTTGCAGCCAAGTCAGGCCATCACGTTGATAATCACGCAGCGTGGCGTTTAGGCCTTCAGGTGTGGGGCAGAGGCTTTGCAGCGGCTGTGCCAAGCGTTCGGCTAATGCTTGAATGCCTTCACCGCCGTGCCATTCAATACCTTGTGCTTGCATCTGTGTCAGGCGTGCCGCTTCTTGGCGTGGCAGGCGTAGGGTTTTCTCATCGGTCAGCGCTTCGCGGATATACAACTCGCTGAGCGTCGTCAGTACGGGGCGAATACGAGCATAAGGCAGCGCCACGCGTTGACCTAAGGTATGGATATATACCAAAAGTACTTCGCTATCGTCACGTTGTGCTAAATACTTTGCGTCGAGCAGTTTGGGCGACTGGCGAATCAGCTGTAATAAAATGGGTAGCAGGCTGATGGATTTGCCTGCCACTTCAATACCCAGTTCTAAAGAAAACCAATCCAGCGTGGGAGACTCTTCCAGCGTGGCATGCCAGTGATCAATCTGTAGCAGATTAAATTGAAACTGCGGCAGCATGGTAATCTGCCAGTCTTGCTCTCGTAAATCCTGCACCGGTTGCTGCATGAATTTCAGCCACGCTGCATCGTTGGGCAACTCATAGGCATCGCCTGCGGTTTCAGGGACAGCATCGCTGCGCCTTAAACCTATCTTAAAACCCAACTCTTGCAGGTGTTGGCGGCATGCGTGCTCAAAAGCTAAATCACGGATAATACGTAAACGCTGATAAGGCGCGGTATGCGCGATAAATTCAGCACTGGGTTTGCCGACACATAGATGGCCGTGATAATTAAATGCCAGTGCCGCGCGATGTTGCAGAGTAGTGAGCATGCGTTTTGTGCGGGCGTCATAGCGTTCAACGGCAACGCTACCTAAGGTCAACTGCGGGGTTGGCGGTTGGATAGGCGCATCAGTGATGTTGACCTTTTGTGCCGGTTGTTGTGTGCTGGGCGCATTGTGCGTGCTGGGCAGAACTGCTGGAGAATTGCCGTGTTGTTGCATCTGTTCCAGAGTGAGCAATGCAGCCACCACATGCTTGCAGTTGTAACCGACATAGCAGGAGCAGCGGCCATTGATATCGTAATAACCGTCTTTGGCCAGCAGCGCAATGGTTTGCAGATAGATCTGTCCAGCAGAACCTTTACATTGTGCGGTCAGCGTAGTGTCTTGAGTATGCAGCACAGTACTGCGACCCTGTGCGGCGTAAGCTTTACCACGCTGAAAGTCGCCAAGTTGAATAGCTTGTCGCCATTGCGAGCATTGCAGATTGTTAATATCGAGAGACATAAGCACACAGGATAATGATAATCCTACTAGTATGGCATAAGCCGTGTAGGAGTTGTGCGGGCCGCGGTATCCGGTAAAATATGTGCTAAGGCGCTGCCTCATCCGGCAGCGCAATCTTAACCAGGTGGGGTTGATACGCTCTTATGACAGTTGCGGTTATTCAAATGGTGTCAGGCGAGCATATCGCTACCAATCTTGCCCATGCTCGGCGTCTGCTAGAACAAGCAGTAGAAGAGGGCGCACGCTTGGCGGTGTTGCCAGAAAACTTTGCGGCTATGGGTAAAATTAATCCTGCGCAGATTGCTGCCCTTGAAGCACAGCAACACGGCCCCATCTTATCTTGGTTAGCCCAGACCGCGCGTGAACTGGGTCTGTGGATTGTCGGTGGTACGTTACCCTTGTTGCCGGTAGGTCAAGCTGCAGGTAAACCCTGCGCCAGTTCTTTAGTATTTGATCAGTTTGGCGAGTGTGTGGCGCGTTACGATAAACTGCATTTATTTGATGCAGCGGTGGGGGATCAACAGGGCAGTTATAAAGAATCGGAGCGCTATGCCAAAGGGCACAGTTGTACGGTTGTGGATACGCCAGTTGGCCGCTTAGGCCTGACAATCTGTTACGATTTACGCTTTCCTGAGTTATATAGCGCACTGCGTGATGCAGGCGCTGAGTTGATTAGCGTACCTTCGGCTTTTACTGCATTGACTGGAGCTGCGCATTGGCAGGTGTTATTGCGCGCTCGTGCGATTGAAACCCAATGTGTGTTGCTCGCCGCAAACCAAGGTGGCGAGCATGGCGCAGGACGTGAAACTTTTGGCCACTCCGCAATTATAGATGCGTGGGGCAGGGTACTCGCTGAGTTACCCACTGGCGAGGGCTGCATCACCCATGCGTATCCGCGGGTTGAGCAAGCGGCCATTCGCCAACGTATGCCACTATGGCAACATAAACGATTTTCTGTAGCGCAGTTATCGCGTGCAGACACAGAGGACACACAATGAGTGATTTGTTAGCCAGCGTCAGTTCTGTTTTGTTGGCACCCACTGGCCTAGAAATAGAGCAGTTATCGGGTGTGTTCAGCGAATTAGCTGGACCGGGTATTGATGCGGCAGATTTATATTTTCAAAACCGTATTTCTGAAGCATGGGTATTAGAAGAAGGTATTGTTAAAGAAGGCAGTTTTAGCCTTGACCAAGGTGTCGGCGTGCGTGCCTTAGCCGGTGAGAAAACCGGTTTCTCTTACAGCAATGCACTGACCTTGCCGGCGTTATTACAAGCGGCACAAGCATCACGCAGCATCGCTCAATCCGGTCAGCGTGTGCAGCCTGTTGCGATTCAAGCCGTGACGCATGCACCCTTATACTCAGCTGATAATCCGCTGGAAGTGATCAGTCGTGAAGAAAAAGTTACGCTGCTAAAAAGAATTGATGCGGCGACGCGTGCACTTGATCCGCGAATTTGCCAAGTCACCGTGAGTTTGACCGGGTCTTGGGAGCAGATTTTAGTTGCCACTTTAGATGGCCGTCTCGCCGCGGATGTACGTCCTTTAGTACGTTTTAACGTGAGTGTAATTATTGAGCACAATGGCCGTCGTGAGCGTGGCAGTTCCGGCGGTGGTGGACGTACTGACTACCGTTGCTTCCTCGAGAATGACCTCGCTATGGATTTTGCCCGTGAAGCGGTACGCCAAGCCCAGGTGAATCTAGAGGCTATCGATGCGCCTGCAGGTACTTTGCCAGTAGTACTCGGCCCAGGCTGGAGCGGTGTATTACTGCATGAGGCTGTGGGTCATGGTTTAGAAGGTGATTTTAACCGTAAAGGCAGTTCAGCGTATAGCGGTAAAGTCGGCCAGCAAGTGGCATCGTCACTCTGCACTATTGTCGATGACGGCACTTTAGTCGGTCGTCGTGGCTCGCTGAGTATGGATGATGAAGGTATCGCCACTCAGTGCACCACCTTGATTGAAAATGGTGTGCTGCGCGGTTATATGCAAGATACGATGAACGCACGTTTAATGGGTGTCGCGCCAACTGGTAATGGTCGTCGCGAATCTTATGCGCATGTACCGATCCCGCGCATGACTAATACCTATATGTTGGCTGGTGAAAGCGAGCCCGAAGAGATTATTCGTTCGGTGAAACGTGGTATTTATTGTGCCAACTTAGGCGGCGGACAAGTCGATATCACCAGCGGTAAGTTTGTCTTCTCCACCAGCGAAGCGTACTTAATTGAAGACGGTAAAATTACCGCGCCGGTTAAAGGTGCAACTTTGATTGGTAATGGTCCAGAAGCCATGCGCCAAGTATCCATGGTCGGTAATGATTTAGCACTTGATCCGGGTGTGGGTGTTTGTGGTAAAGCAGGCCAAGGCGTACCGGTGGGTGTGGGTCAGCCGACCTTGAAGATTGATGGTATTACCGTGGGCGGCACAGGTAATTAAAAGCTTAACAACTGCATCCGCTGGTTGAATAGCGGCTGCAGTTGTCAGTGCAGGTTATTTTAAACCTAAGCGCTGCTCATCTAAATCACGCAAATACTTAAAGATTTTACGTGATGCAGTGGGGGCTTTATTACGAGCCAGCTCGTGTTGAGCGTGACGAATAAGACTGCGCATATGCTGAATATCAGTATCTGGGTAGTCCACAACAAAGCTTTGTAGCGCCTCATCACCCTCGGCGATCAGGCGGTTACGCCAGCGTTCCAAATTATGAAAGCGGTCATTGTATTCACGTGATTGGCTATCAACCAGGTTAACCGGTTGCATAATGGCGTCAATATCGTGATTACGCAGCAGTTTACCGAGAAACTGCGAATGGCGCTTACGAGCAATATGTGCGGTATGTTTACAGGTTTCATCCAGTGCTCTACGCAGCTCATCGCTGAGCGGCATTTTATTGAGCAGTTCGGGCTTAAGGTTAGAAAGACGTAAGCCCAGCTCTTGCAGAGCCAGCATTTCACGTTTTACTTGTGATTTGCTTTTTTCTTCTTCGTCCAGCGAGTCGTCGAGATAGTCAGACATAACGGCGTTCCAATCAATTAGGACGCTATGATAACAGAGCAAGGCTGATACTTTGATAGGGTCTTGTGAAAATGCTTTGGAGTAACTATGAGTGTAAGTGAAAGTGTCGGTCCACAATCGTTACCTGAGCTGAAGATTCAGGTTGAAAAAATTCTTGCCGCAGCCAAACAACAGGGTGCCAGTGCCTGTGAAGTTGCGGTGTCAGTACAGCAGGGTTTAGAAACCAGCGTACGTCAGCGTGAAGTTGAAACGGTTGAGTTTAATCGTGACCAAGGCTTTTCTATTACGGTTTACCATGGTCAGCAAAAAGGCTCGGCCAGCACCACAGTGGCCGGTGATACGGCGATTCAAGAGACCGTTGCTGCGGCTTTAGCCATTGCTAAATACGCATCACCCGATGAGTTTTCTGGTTTAGCCGATAAAGAATTGATGGCGCAGAATTTCCCGGATTTAGATTTATGGCATCCGTGGGATGTCACTCCCGCGCAGGCCATCGAACTGGCGCTGGAATGCGAGGCAGCGGCCTTTGCTGCAGATTCACGTATCAGCAATGCCGATGGCACCAGCGTCAACAGTGATGTCGGTTGTACGGTCTATGGCAACAGTCATGGTTTGATTGCTGGGCATGCCGGTACTCGTCATAGCATCAGTTGCGTGATGATCGCTGAAGCTGACGGACAAATGCAGCGTGACTACTGGTACGACTACGGTCGTCGTGCAGACTTGTTAACTGATGCAGCCACTATTGGTCGTATCGCCGCTGAGCGTACGGTCAGTCGCTTGGGCGCGCGCTCAGTGCCGACTTGCGATGTGCCGGTACTCTTTGCCGCTGAATTGGCCGGTGGCTTGTTCGGTAGCTTATTGGGTGCGATTGCTGGTGGTAATCAGTACCGTAATTCTTCGTTTCTAGTGGGTGCACTAGGGCAGACTTTATTCCCTGAGTGGCTGACGTTAGACGAGCGTCCATTATTGCAAGGCGGTTTATCCAGCAGTGCCTTTGATGGTGATGGTCTGGCCACCTATGCCAAACCTTTTATTGAAAACGGTGTGCTGACTAACTATATGCTCAGTACCTACTCTGGTCGTAAGTTGGGTATGCCCAGCACCGCCAACGCCGGTGGTGCGCGTAATGTGTTTGTCACGCATGGCAATGATGATCAAGCTGCTTTATTAAAGAAAATGGGTCGTGGTTTGTTGGTGACTGAGTTGATGGGCCAAGGCTTAAATATGGTCACCGGTGACTATTCGCGTGGTGCGGGTGGTTATTGGGTAGAGAACGGTGAGATCCAGTTCCCTGTCGATGAAGTGACGATCGCCGGTAATATGCGCGATATGTTTAAGCAGATTGTTGCCGTAGGTAATGATCTGGATCTACGTGGCGGTATTCGTACCGGTTCAGTATTAATTGAGCGTATGAAAGTTGCTGGCAGCTAAGCTTTAGCATCACGGCCAAGGTGCAATGGTGTGCCTTGGCTGTTAGTTAGGTGAGATAAAGTTTAGTGTGTAATTGATCACACCACCATCAGGTTGCAGTGTTTCTAAAGCAATATGAATGGGGGTTTGTGGCGGCATTTGGTTGTCTCCAGCGAGCTCGCCGCTGAGATATTCCACTGGCTTAAACACGCGACGGACAACGGGTTCACCATGCGGATCAGAAAAAACTAATTCGATCAGCGGGAAGGGTTGGCTAAAGGCTGCGCGGTTATAAATAATCGCATCGACTAACACCGCTGCGCTAAATTCAGGGTGGTCACGCACCACTAAATTGCTGCTTTTAATCTGCTGCACATCGACTTTGGAGGGCAGTTGGCAGCCGAACAGCTGGCATGCGGGTTCCAGCCATGCGCGTGTACTGTCTTGGCGCGCCAGTTGGGCGAAATTACCGTAGATATACAGGCTAAGTACCAATAGAGCCGCTAGGGCATAGACTAGAATCCAGACCAACCAACGTTTCCACGGTTTTTGTTTGGGTCGCCAGTCTAAACGCAAAGGTTCATCGTCAAAGCGCAATCGCTGTGGCGCTGCTGGCTGCGCAATGCTGTCATCTGCAGTTGCTTTGAGCGTATAAGTTGGCGTAGCAGGGGTGGCTATGTCTTCAGTGTCTGGTTGAGTGATTTCAACCTCAACCTCAACCTCAACCTCGCTAGTATTTTGGGTTGCTGTGGATAACGTATCCGTCGGCTTATCGGGCTGAGCGGCGTTTGTATTCTCTAGTTCGGCTGTGACACTGATACGCGGTGTGAGTGCAGTGCTATCAACTTTTGGTTGCTGTTCTTCACGTTCTAAGCGGGCAATTTCATCGTCTAGATTAAGGTCGCCCAGATCAATATCATCATTGAGTTGGAATTGTCTTTTTCTCAGGACTGTTGATGAACTGCGTGCTGCAACTTCGTTGTTGTTTAAGGGCGGGTTGGACTGGACTCTGGGTGCAGTGAGTTGACTGGCCGCATTAAAGACTTTTAAACATGCGCCACAACGTACTGCACCCCGCGCTATGTCGAGCTGGCTGTGCTTAACGCGAAAATTACTTTGGCAATGTGGGCATTGAGCGATAAAAGTGTCAGTCATGGTTGTAACCCGTTTAAATCAAGCAGGTCGGCTGTGCAGTCGAGCCGATTGATTGGGCTAGGCTGCACAGACTGCATCAGACTATAAATTAAAGACGAACACCTGAGATGCATACCCAGCCATCTTTTTCGGCAGTGGGGGCAAGATCAAAAGCGTCGCTGTAAGCGTCACGTACTTCTTGAGCCTGTTCGGCCAAAATACCCGATAAAGCAATGCGTCCACCGGAGCGTGTGTGTTCTATTAACTGTGGCGCTAGAGCCACCAGCGGGCCGGCTAAAATATTAGCTAAGACAACATCAAACTCTTGTTTTGGCATATGCTCAGGCAGATACACCAGCATATCTTCTTCAGCAATGGCATTGCGGTTGGCGTTGTCACGAGTGGCTTCCAGTGCTTGGATATCAATATCGGTACAAGTCAGTTGTGCCGCGCCTAACAATTTAGCCGCAATGGCTAAAATACCTGAGCCACAACCGAAATCGAGAACGTTACAGCCCTCTAAAGGCTGGCCATCCAGCCACTCAAGGCATAATGCCGTGGTGGGGTGCGTGCCGGTACCAAAGGCTAAGCCTGGGTCCAGTAATAAGTTCACCGCATCAGGCTCTGGCGCAGTATGCCAGCTCGGCACAATCCATAAGCGCTGACCGAAACGCATCGGGTGGAAATTATCCATCCAGCTGCGTTCCCAATCTTGATCTTCAATCTGCTCAAAGAGCATCTCAGGGGTTGCATCACCACCGAGCAACTGCAGATGTTGTTGCAGCGCTTGAGCATCAACATCGTCTTCAAATAAGGCCAATAAATGCGTATGCGACCACAGCGGGGTGGTGCCTAAATCAGGCTCGTAAATGGGCTGGTCTTCACCGTCCATAAAGGTCACTGAGACAGCGCCCAATTCAAGTAAAGTATCTTCCCATGCTTCAGCTTGGTTGGGTTGAATGGCTAAGCGGACTTGTAACCAGGGCATAAAAACCTCAAGAGCGTATGCAGTTATCTGCGAAATTTAGACGGTCAGTGTGGTGCTGCTGTATTGATTTTGTAGCGGCGTTGCGTACTGCATAATTAAATACGGACGGTGTTCTTCAGGGCATGCAGCTAAGCGGCGTTGCCATTCTTGTTGCGCGGCTAAAATAGCCTGTTGCTCAAATACTGTGTCAATCGCTGGTACGCTTAACTCAGTATCACGCTGCTCCCACATCGCCCAAGCTAAGTAATGGACGGGGAATAAACGGTAATCATGCCAAATCTGTTGGTCAACTAAGCTGGCTAACTGTTTAGCCTCGCTGAAACCATCATTGATACTGGCACAGAAATGTATATGCACATGGCCTTTGTAGCCAGTAATGCCTAGAGCGATACTGGCATCATCTTCACCGACTTGCTTGGTGTATTCACCGGTGGTGGCACGGATATACAGCTCACGCGCTTTAGCGATATCGCAGGGATCATATTCGTAGCTGATCGCCACTGGAGTCAGATTTAAAGACGCAATCACCGCTGCAAAATCTTCAGTTTTACGCGATAAATGGAACATCTTTAAGATGGCGCTTTCTGTGCGGTCATCACCGTCTTTAGCACGCCCTTCGGCTTGAGCAATCCAAATCGACTCATGATCATTTAAAATCGAGTGATTGATATAAGCAGATAACAGCTGAAATGCCGTCAGTTTTTCACGGCGATTGGTCAGTGAGCGGTGCACAATAAAGCTTTTATTGAGGCGCATTAAGTCGCTGACAAAGGGGCGCTGCAATAAGTTATCACCGATCGCAATCCGTGGTGTTTGATGTTTTGCCTGAAATAAAGCGTAATTGACAAAGGCTGGGTCCATCACAATATCGCGGTGATTGGCGATATATAAACGTGGTTGCTCTGCGGTTAAATGCTCAATCCCTGAAAAGCTAATGCCATCCGTTGCCTGAGTAATACTGCGCTCAACATACGATTCAATACGCTTTTGCAGCGCTGCTACAGTATGAACCTGTGCCACTTCAGTGCGCAGTTTACTGGCAATCACGGGGCGCAATAGCCAGCCCAAGTAACGTGCAGCTTTAGGAAAACGGTATTGAGTAATGATCGATAAGAAATCTACATCAGCCAATAAACGTTGCAATACAGACGCCACTTCATCGTCGTTGTAGGGGCGAATGCTGTCAAATTGATCCATGTGACTCTCTTAAGCGGATGCTGTTCAGTGCTTTAGGCGCTGTAGGGTTAGACAATTGGGCTATTATACC
>Ga0265295_1000264_pt1 | contig 108375 bp, 92 predicted proteins | sample Munlansysbiofilm_FD_192503 | JGI IMG/M metagenome (GOLD analysis project Ga0265295, IMG submission 192503) | Leachate microbial communities from a municipal landfill in Southern Ontario, Canada - Methane capture system biofilm | ecosystem: Engineered > Solid waste > Landfill > Unclassified ...
CAACGATCGCCCAGAATGCATCCGAAATTTCCCAGGTTTTGATGCGTGCCATTTCTCCCCCCGTTGCTTGGTTTCAACGGATATTAGCTGGTGGCAGGAAAATTGCGAGCAAATTATTTGTGGATAATCACTAAAGGTGTACTTGGCGGCGATCTTGGTGGGCAATTGGTCGGTGAGCGCCTTGTTGATCGCCTTGAACTGGTCCTTTTCCACCAGTTTGTTCTGCGCCAGTCCCTCGCCCAGTTTCTTCAGCTCGGCAGCCTTCTTGAAAATCGGCTCGAAGGCGGTGGCCCGTTCCTCGGGCAGCATGGCGCCCTTGCCGACCAGTCGCTGCTCCACCGCGGCCATGTTGGCCTCCAGCGTCTTGAGCTCGGCCAGTGCGGCAACGGCCTGCGCGCCCTTCTCGTCGGTGGTCGGCAGGGTCGCGGTCAGCCGGTCGATCTCGGCGGTGACCACGGCGATGTTCTTCAACCCCTCATCCGGGGTGGTGACCTTCTTGACGATCATGTTGTCCAGGCCGGCGACCGGGATGACGACCTTGCTCTGATCGAGGAAGGTTTTTATCGAGGGAATGCCCCACAAAAGCACCATCAGGGTGAGGAACAGATACGGCGTCCAGGCGCGGAAGATCTGGCCGCCGGTGTAGTCGTGCTCCTCCTTGGTCGCCTGCTGTTCATGGGCGAAGACGAAGTTTTCCTTGGGCTGCCAGACGCGGAGCAGCAGCACCAGGGCGGCCATGGCGGCCAGCGAGGCGGTGATGTCCGGCAGATAGGGGCCGATGAAGCTGGCGGTGACGTATTGGGCCAGGGCAAAGGTGACGCCGCACACCGCGATCGCCGGAAAGACTTCCATGGCCCTCTTGAAGCCCGCCATCATGACGATGACATAGAAGGGGATCATGACGGAAAGGAAGGGGAGCTGGTGGCCGACCATGGCGGAGAGCTTCATCATGCCGGCATCGTCATAGCCCATGACCGCCGACAGGGCGACCACCGGGATGCCGATGGCGCCGAAGGCCACGGGCGCCGTGTTGGCCACCAGGCAGACGCCGGCGGCGTACAGCGGCCGAAACCCGAGTCCCACCAGGGTGGCGCCGGCAATGGCCACCGGCGTGCCGAATCCGGCGGCGCCCTCGATGAAGGCCCCGAAGCAGAAGGCGATCAGGAGCGCCTGGATGCGGCGGTCGGCGGTGAGTCCGGCCAGGGAGGCGCGGATGATCTCGAACTGACCGCCCTTCACGGTGATGTTGTAGAGGAACAGGGTGGTGAGCACGATGTAGAACACGGGAAAAAGACCGAAAGCCGCGCCCTGGCCGAAGGCCAGTCCTGCGAGCTTGGCGGGCATGTCCCAGACGGCGACGGCGATGGCGAACGCGGACGCCACCGCCAGCAGGGCTGCCTTGTGGGCCTTCATCTTGAGCACGGCAAGGCAAACGAAGATGACGACCAGGGGGATTGCGGCGACCAGTGCCGACATCCCGATGCTTTCCCCCACGGGGGTGTAATTTTGTATCCAGGGCATGGCAGATACTCCTTCAGCAGGTGTGAACAGGATAACCCCGGGGGCGGGGCGGTGACGGGTTGCAGGACAAGGGCGCGCATCCTTGCTTTTTCAATTGGTAATACCAGTTATCTTTTAAACAAAAACTTGTCAATATTTTTTTTGATTTGCTCGCAAAAAGCGTGTTGACAAAGGGTTATGTGATGAAATATGGTAAAGAAAAATTTGGTTTTACAAATTTGAACGGCAAGCGCTGTCCAGGTGGGTCGTGACCGGCCCGGACAGCGCTTGCCTGTGACGCATTCCCGGAGGGAGGGAACATGTACGAACAGTTCAAAGCAAGGGCCGAGGGCGTGAGCGCCGAGGTGCACCGTTTCGCCACTGCGGCCGAGGCGCTGGCCTTTCTCGTCGGCTTTCTTGAAAACGAAGGCGTGGCCGACCAGGCCGGGCGGTCCGGCGTGTTCGCCGCCTGTCCTTTTCTGGAGCACGTGGACCGGTCGCGGCTGGCGGCCATCCCGGGACTTGCCTTCGAGGTGACGCGGGAGCGGGCTGCGGCGGCGAAGGTGGGCATCAGTCAGGTCGATTGGGCCCTGGCCGATACCGGCACTTTGGTGCAGGATGCCACCGCCATCGACAAGCGGCTGGTTTCCACTCTGCCGGCCATCCATGTCACCCTGATCGAAACCGGCGGCCTGCGGCCGGATATGCCGTCCTGGCTGGCCGATGTCCGGCCGGAACAAACCAACTACATCGCCATGATCACCGGGCCGAGCCGGACCGCCGATATCGAACGGGTGCTGACCATCGGCGTCCACGGGCCGGAACGGCTGGTCATCGTGTTCATCGACCGGATGGAAGGAGAGAACTGATGCAGCGGGAATTCAAGGCATCCATCGACCGCGCCCTGCACGACGCCAATCTCACCGGGGCGCTGGGCAAGTTTTCCGAAGCCTACAAGATCAACCGGGCCAAGGCCTACGAGGGGATCGACTTCGAGGCGTTGCGGGGCCGGATCGCCGAGCTGAAGAGTTCGGCCGCCTCCCGCCTCGACGAGTTGGCCGAACTGTTCCGGAAAAATGCCGAGGCCAGGGGAACCAAGGTGTTCCGTACCAGCAATCCGGCCGAGGTGCGGGACTACATCCTCAAGGTGGCGCGGGACAATGGCGTCAAGTCAATCGTCAAATCCAAGTCCATGGCCACCGAGGAGATCCACTTGAACGCCTTTCTGGAAAAGGCCGGCATTGAGGTCAACGAGACCGATCTCGGCGAGTGGATCATCCAGTTGGCCGGGCAGACCCCGTCGCACATGGTCATGCCCGCCATCCACATGACCAAGGAGGAGGTGGCCGACCTCTTTTCCAAGGAGGTCGACGAGCGCCTTTCCTCGGACATCCCCCGCCTGGTCAAGGTGGCGCGGGGCGAGATGCGGCCCAAGTTTCTCCGGGCCGACCTGGGCATTTCCGGCGCCAACATCGCCGTGGCCGAGACCGGCTCAATCACCCTGGTGACCAACGAGGGCAACGCCCGCCTGGTCACATCGCTGCCCAAAATCCATATCGCCGTGGTCGGCATCGAGAAGCTGGTGGCCAGCTTCAGTGACATCGCCCCGATCCTCAAGGCCCTGCCTCGCAGCGCCACCGCCCAGCTGCTCACCAGCTACGTGTCGATCATTTCCGGGCCGACCCCCAATAGCGACGGCTCGATGAAGGAACTGCACATCATCCTCATGGACAACCGCCGCAGCGAGATGGCGGCCGACCCGATGTTCAAGGAGGCCATGCAGTGCATCCGCTGCGCCTCCTGCCTCAACGTCTGCCCGATCTTCCGCCTGGTGGGGGGCCACGTCTTCGGCAAGGTCTACACCGGCGGTATCGGCACCATTCTCACCGCCTGGTACGACGAACTGAAGAGTTCCGAGGAGATCCAGGGGCTGTGCATCCAGTGCGGGGCCTGCAAGGACGTCTGTCCCGGCCGGATTGACATCCCCGGCCTGATCATGGAGATCCGGCGGCGGCTGGTCAAGGAACAGGGCATGGGCCTGGCGCAGAAGTCGATCTTCTCGGTGGTCAACAATCGGAGGATGTTCCACGCCATGCTCCGGGCCGCCTCGGTGGCGGCCAAGCCCTTTGCCAGGGGGACCAAGTTCATCCGCCACCTGCCGATGTTCCTGGCCGATCTCACCGACGGCCGCAGCCTGCCGGCCATTGCCGCCAAACCCTTCCGCGACGTGGTCACCGCCATCGACCAGCCCAAGGGCCTCAAGGAAAAGGCGGTGTTCTACGCCGGCTGTCTGATCGACTTCGCCTATCCCGAGATGGGCGAAGCCCTGGTCACGATCCTCAACCGCGCCGGCATCGAGGTCGTGTTCCCCGACGGCCAGACCTGCTGCGGGGCGCCGGCCCGGTACAACGGCGCTTACGAGGTGGCGGCCAAGAACGCGGCCGACAACATCCAGGCCCTTCTGGCGGAACCGGCCGACTACGTGGTCTCGGCCTGTCCGACCTGCACCGTGGCCCTGGACCACGAGTTCATCGCCACCTTCGAAAGCCTGGGCCAGTCCCGCTGGCTGCCGCAGGCCCGCGAACTGGCGGCCAAGACCGTCGATTTCTCCACCCTGGTGAAAAAACTGGTGGACGAGGGGCGTCTGACCTTCAAGGAAGGGCAGCAGCTCGGCGTCATCACCTACCACGATTCCTGCCACCTCAAGCGGACCCTGAAGGCGGACCAGCCGCCGCGGCAGCTGCTGCAACGGGCGGGCTATGAACTCGCCGAGATGTTCGAGTGCGACATCTGCTGCGGCATGGGTGGGTCCTATTCGCTCAAGTTGCCGGAGATCTCGGCGCCGATCCTGCAACGCAAGCTGCACAACATCAAGGCGACCGGCGCCCCGCTGGTGGCCATGGACTGTCCCGGCTGCGTCATGCAGATCCGGGGCGGCATGGACCAGGACGGCGCCCCGGTCCGGGTGCGGCATACGGTGGAAATCCTGGCCGAACAGGTGGAGGCATCCTCCCGGCAGCACTGATCCCGGTTCAAATGGCGGCAAGCAAACCGCAATTTGATTTGAGAGAAAGGTGAAATCGTTCTACACTGATACCAGATCGTTCCGACCGGCCCCCGGCGGCAGCGCGATTCCGCTGTTGCCGGGGCCGATTCTTTTTTTCCGACTCACCACCCATCCCCGCCGGACGGCGGGAAAGCGAGGCGCATTGCCATGGCAGACAATCTCTATGTGACCGCGGCCGAGGAACGAAGCGGCAAATCGGCGATCATTCTCGGCGTCATGCAGATGATTCTGAAGGAAATCAGCAAGATCGCCATATTTCGTCCGATCATCAACGATCACGTGTTCGGCCGGGTCGACCACGATCTCAACCTGGTGCTCAAGTATTTCAAGCTCGACATCGAATACACCGACACCCACGCCTATACCCTGAGCCAGGCGCGGCAGTTGATCACCTCGGGCCAGGAGGAGCTGCTCTACGAGAACATCCTCAAGAAATACAAGCAGCTCGAAGCGAAATACGATTTCGTCGTCTGCGAAGGCACCGATTTCCAGGGCAAGGACCCGGGCTTCGAGCTCGACCTCAACGCCAACATCGCCGCCAACCTCGGCGCCTCGGTGCTGCTCATCGCCTCGGGCCGCGACAAATCCACCGAGGAGATCTGCACCCATACGGCGATCACCATCGATTCCCTGGAGGAAAAGGGCGTGGATATCGCCGCGTGCATCATCAACCGCGCCCCGGACACCTTTCTCCGCGACACCGCCAGCAGCGCCAAGTGTCGCGAGCAGTTCGGCCGGCCGTACCCCGTCTATGTGATTCCGGAAAACCGTGCCCTGGGCAACCCGACCATCGACGACGTCAAGCGCTGGCTCGGCGCCGAGGTGCTGTACGGCAAACCGAGTATGCTCAACCTGGTGAACAATTACCTGGTGGCGGCGATGCAGATCAGCAACTTCCTCGAATACCTCAAGGAGGGCAGCCTGATCATCACCCCCGGCGACCGGTCCGACATCGTCATCGCCAGTCTCGCCAGCCGGATCTCCTCGGCCTATCCCAATATCTCCGGCATCCTCATCACCGGCGGCATCGAACTCAGTCCCAGCGTGCAGCGGCTGATCCAGGGCTGGACCGGCATCCCCGTTCCGGTTCTGTTCGTCGAATCGCATACCTACGACACGGTGCAGAGCGTCAACGAACTCTACGGCCGGATCGAGCATACCGACACCAAGCGGATCGCCACCGCGCTCGGCTGGTTCGCCAAGTATGTCAATGTCCCCGAACTGACCAAGCGGGTCGTGGCGCGGCGCTCCACCAAGATCACGCCGCGCATGTTCGAATACTCCCTGGTGGAGAAGGCCTCGCGCGACAAGCAGCATATCGTCCTGCCCGAGGGCACCGGCGAGCGCATCCTCAACGCCACCGACATCATCCTGCGCCGGGGGATCGCCGAGATCACCCTGCTGGGCAAGGAGGACGAGATCCGCGCCAAGGCCTCCACGCTCAATCTCAACATCGAGGGCGCGGCGATCATCGACCCGACCGGCTCGGAGCACTACGAGGATTTCGTCCAGACCTATTTCGACATCCGCAAGCACCGCGGCATCGTCATGGACGTGGCCCGCGACCGCATGTCCGATCCCACCTATTTCGGCACCATGATGGTGTACAAGGAACTGGCCGACGGCATGGTCAGCGGTTCGGTCACCACCACTGCCCAGACCATTCGGCCGGCCTTCGAGTTCATCAAGACCAAACCCGGCGTCTCGGTGGTGTCGTCGATCTTCATCATGTGCCTGCAAAGCAAGATCCTGGCCTTCGGCGACTGCGCCGTGGTGCCCAACCCCGATGCCCGCCAGTTGGCGGAAATCGCGCTCAGTTCGGCTGAGACCGCCAGGATTTACGGCATCGAGCCGCGGGTGGCCCTGCTCAGCTATTCCACCGGCATGTCCGGGTCGGGCGAGGACGTGGACAAGGTGGTGGCGGCCACCGCCATCGCCAAGGAACTGATGGCCGAACGCGGCCTCGACTACCCGCTGGAAGGCCCCCTGCAGTACGACGCCGCCTTCGATGCCGAGGTGGCGGCGCTGAAATGGCCCGATTCCCAGGTGGCCGGCCGGGCCACGGTCTTCATCTTTCCGGACCTCAACACCGGCAACAACACCTACAAGGCGGTGCAGCGGGCCGCCAACGCCGTGGCCATGGGTCCGGTTCTCCAGGGCCTGAACAAACCGGTCAACGATCTGTCGCGGGGCTGCACGGTCCAGGACATCGTCGATACCGTCGCCCTGACCGCCATCCAGGCCCAGGTGGCCAAACACCACTGAACGATTCGCGCAAGGAACGGCCTCATGAAATTTTTTATCATCAATTCCGGCAGCTCATCGATTAAATACCAGGTGATCGACATGACCACCGAAACCGTGCTGGCCGCCGGCCTGGTCGAGCGGATCGGCGAGGTGTACGGCCGCCTGAAGAACACCGCCTTCCCGGGGACCAGGGACGAACAGGAGTCGGTGATCGAACAGCCGATCCCGGACCACCGCGGCGGCATGCAGCTGGTGATCGCCACCCTGACCGACAAGGACAACGGCGTGATCTGCAATGCCTCGGAAATCTGCGCCATCGGCCACCGGGTGGTGCACGGCGGCGAGGATTTCCGAGGATCGATGCGCATCACCCCCACGGTGATCGAGGCCCTGCAACGCAACATTCCCCTGGCGCCCCTGCACAATCCGGCCAACCTGGACGGCATCCGGGTGGCCATGGAGATTTTTCCCCAGGTGCCCCAGGTGGCGGTCTTCGATACCGCCTTCCACCAGACCATGCCGCCCCGCGCCTATCTCTACGCCATTCCCTACGAACTCTACGAACAGGACCGGGTGCGGCGCTACGGCTTCCACGGCACCTCGCACCGGTTCGTGGCCGGGGAATGCGCCCGCCTGCTGGGCAAGCCGCTGGCCGAGTGCAACCTGATCACCATCCATCTCGGCAACGGCTGCTCCATGACCGCCATCGAAAACGGGTGCAGCATCGACACCTCGCTGGGCATGACGCCCCTGGAAGGGCTGGTGATGGGTACCCGCTCCGGCGACGTCGATCCGGCGCTCCATCTCTTTCTCAAGCAGAACAAGGGGATGGAACTGGAGGCCATCGACGCCCTGCTTAACAAGGAGTCGGGCCTCAAGGGGCTGTGCGGCATGAACGACATGCGCGATATCCATGAGGCCGCGGCCGAGGGGGATGTCCGGGCCCAACAGGCGGTGGAGGTGCAGACCTACCGCAACCGCAAGTACATCGGCGCCTACATGGCGGTGCTCGGCCGGGTGGATGGCATCGTCTTCACCGCCGGCATCGGCGAGAACGATCCCATTGTCCGGGCCGAATCCCTCGAGGGCCTGGAGGCGTTCGGGGTGCGGCTCGATCCGGAACGGAACGGGCTGCGGTCGAAGAAAGCGCGCTGCATCAGCGCCCCGGACAGCACCGTGCGGGTGTTCGTCATCCCCACCAACGAGGAGCTGGCCATCGCCCGCGAGGTGGCGCAGGTACTGCGCGGCTGAACCCGGCCGCGGAGGTGGAAGCGACGGCCGGGCGGAGAGAGGGCGGAGCCTTGCCTCCGGCCGCGCCAGCCCCCCCCCGGAACGCCTGCAACCCTTCCGGACCGGCCGGTCCCCGCATGGCCGTTCCTCCGCCTCCACGACCAATCCATTCACCCCCTCCGCACCGGTGTCCCTTTGCCTCGCGGCAGCGCCACCCCCTCCCATTTTCGCCCGTATGCGGGCATTTCCTGCATCCCTTCTTTTGACGGCGACCCAGTCCGTGTGGTAGGCTGGTGGCGGTCGCCGAGACGACGCTTGGCCGGGTGAGCCGGCGCGTTTGCGGCTGTGTGCGATCCCGCCGCTTCCGAGGAGGAGGGCAATGACATCCCATCGAACAGCACTGACCCGTTACGCCTGGCTTTCCATCGCGGCGGCCGTCGCCACCATCCTGCTGAAGCTGGTGGCCTATCTGCTGACCGGGTCGATGGGCCTGCTCTCCGATGCCGTTGAATCGGTGGTCAACCTCTTCGGCGCGGTGATGGCCTTGTGGATGCTGTCATGGGCCGCGCAGGCCGCCGATGCCAAACACCCCTACGGCCACGGCAAGGCGGAATACTTTTCCAGCGGCATGGAGGGGGCGCTCATCATCCTGGCGGCCCTGGGCATTGCCGCCACCGCCATCGAACGCATCCTCCATCCCCGCCCGTTGGAGCAGGTCGGCCCCGGCCTGGCGGTTTCCGCGGCCGCGTCGGTGGTGAATTTCGTGGTGGCGCGCATTCTGCTCGCCGCGGGCCGGCGGCACAACTCGATCACCCTCGAAGCCGACGGCCGCCATCTGTTCACCGATGTGCTGACCTCGGCCGGTGTCATCGTCGGCGTCGGGCTGGTGGCGGTGACCGGCTGGACTGTGCTCGATCCGGTCGTCGCCTTGCTGGTCAGCGCCAATATCGTGTGGGCGGGCGTGTCCCTGGTTCGGCGCTCGGTGGACGGGCTGATGGATGTGGTGCTGCCGAAGAGGGATCAGGAGGCCATCGAGCGGGTGATGGCGGTTTTTCGGGAGAAGCAGGTGGCATTTCATGCCCTGCGGACCCGCCAGGCCGCGGCCCAGCGCTTCATTTCCGTGCACATGCTCGTGCCCGGCGACTGGACCGTGCACGATGCCCATCACATGGCCGAGGATTTCGAGCAGGCGCTGGGCGCGGCGCTGGGTGGGGCCTTTGTGATGACCCACCTCGAGCCCATCGAGGATGAAAACTCGTTCCACGAGGATGTGACGTGAACGTCTGCCCCTGATGGGGCGGGGCAGGGCGCGGCGGAGCCGGGTGGCGGGGGTTCGGCTTCAGGAAAAGAGGCCGGATGTCGTGATCAGAAAATCCTGCACCTTGTCCAGTTCGGCGGACGAGAGACCGAGTTGGATCGCCTCCGGCATCATCAGCAGATCGACGGTCCGGTCATGTTTCAAACCGATGCCCATCCGGTGGCAGATCTGGTTGGCGATGCGTACCAGCAGGAGGATGTAGTTGCTGGAGTCGAACTCTTCGAGATGGTGATCGCGGGCGACGATGGCGAAGGTCTCCGGCATCTGGATCTGCCGCAGCAGCAGGTGCCCCTGCTCGGCATGCAGCAGGTCCATGGCGCCGAGCAGCAGGGATTCGGAGACGACCAGCGCCTTGTTGGTCCGTTTCTTGTCGGCGATCACCTTGAGGATGAGCAGCTTGCCGATGTCGTGGAGCAGGCCCGCGGAAAAGGCCTCGTGCTGGAGGACGCCGAAGTCGAGGCTGTTGGAGAGCATGCCGGCGGCAAAGGCGCAGCCCATGGCGTGCTGCCACAGCCTTTTCATGATGGCGTCAATCTCGCGATCATGGGCGCTGAACGATTTCTGGCTGACGCTGGTCAGGACGATCCGGAAGACTTCCGACATGCCCAGCCTGATCAGGGCGGCCCTGACGGTGGTGGTGGCGACCAGGCCCCGGTAGATGGACGAGTTGGCGACCTTGAGCATCTGGCTGGAGAGCGATTGGTCGGCGCTGACCAGCTTTTCGATGGTGTGCAGGCTGGGCTCTTTTTTCAGCAGCTCCTGCTGCAGGCGCAGGGAGACGGGGTCGAAGATCGGCAGGGAAAACCGTGCCGACTCGATGTGCCGTTTGAGAACCTGCAGGAACTTGCTGTCGTCGGTCATGGGTGCTTCCTTGTCCGGATGGCGCCGCGATGTACGCTCGGGCGTCGGTTCACGGGCAGCGGACGCGTCCCCTTGCCGTGATGTTTTCTCCACCTGTCTTCGACGCGGCGCTGTCATCACGCGCCGTCCGCTGCCGGGATGACATAGAGCAGCACCGCGAAATAATGCAGGATACTGCCCGCCAGGACAAAAAGATGCCAGATGGCATGGTTGTACGGCAGGCGGCGCCACAGGTAGAAGACGATGCCGCCGGTATAGGCGAGACCGCCGGCGAGCAGCAGCCAGAGACCGCCGCTGGCCACACGGGCGAGCATCGGCTGGATGGCGGTCACCACGGCCCACCCCATGATCACGTAGAGGGCGATCAGCCAGCCCCGAAACCGTCTGAGGCGGGTGGTCTCGATCAGAATGCCCGCCACCGCCAATCCCCAGATCGTGCCGAACAGGCTCCAGCCCCAGGGGCCGCGCAGGCTGACCAGGGTGAAGGGGGTGTAGGTGCCGGCGATCAGCACCAGGATGGCCGAGTGGTCGAGGATGCGCAGAATGGCCTTGGCGCCCGGATGGGGAATGGCGTGATACAGGGTCGAGGCCAGGTAGAGCAGGATCAGGGCGGCGCCGAAAATCGAGCAACTGACCACATGCCAGGCATTGCCGTACAGGGCGGCGAAACAGATGAGCACCACCAGACCGCCGATCGCCAGGAGCACGCCCAGGCCATGGGTGAGGCTGTTGGCGATTTCCTCGCCCTTACTGTACCGGGAAGAAGAGGATGCGTGCGCCATGAACCGCAGAATGTGTTGCAAAACAAGGAATGTGTGACTGTCCGATGTCCGCAATTTTAGCGCGCTTCCTCCGGCTTGTCCATCGCATTCCTTGCATGGCCACGGTCCTGGTGGGCAGCGGCGCGTCCAACCGGGCCTGCACAAAGCCGGCGGATATGGTATGGTGGCCGCCGCCGCGGACCGGATTGTAGTCCGCGCCATTCCCGCACCTTGTCTTTGTTATCGGAGGTCGTTTCGTGGAAGATGCCGCTGTGGTGCCCGCCCGTATCGAAGAGTTGGCCGCCGAATATGCGCGGCTGTGGCCGCTGATGCCCGTTTTGCATGCGCGCATCGCCAGGCTGGCCGGCAAGGAGGCGATCAGGTCCTGCGCCCGGCGGCTGGGCATGCTCAGCCGTCAGGGCGGCCGGTCGGGGATCGTTTTCGCGCATGAACTGGAGGCGGAAATCTTTCAGGATTACCTGATCTACATGCACCGCCCCCATGGGATCTCCCCGGTCCGGCAACTGTGCAACCGCAGGCCATATCCGCCGGGCAGCGACGAGCACACCCTGCTGGCGGGCATGGTGCAGGCCCGGTTTTCGCTCTTCTGGATCAGGGAGGTGCACCCGGCCGGCGGCTTCGTCGCCCTGGACGTCATCCGAGGAGGGCATTTTTTCATCCTCGACCGGTCATTGCCGCAGCAGGATGCCGTGGGGTTGCTCTCGGCCTTCCGCATTTTTCCCTTCCGCGAGGCCTGGATGCACACCGGCGCCAACATGGTGTTCGGCACCATTGGCGACAGAGCCGGCATGCAACCCGCGGGACGGGTGCTCGACAGCAAGGAGGAACGGGCAGTGAACGAGGAGCATATCCGCCGCTGGCGGGCGCTCCTCGGGGAGATGGCCTAGAAAAAGGTGGGAAGGCCGCGTCTGCCGAAAAAAACGCGGCCCTTGTGCAACCGGATGTTCAGGCCGCTGCCCCTTCCGGGGCGAGGAGGAAGGTGCCGGCTTTGACCTCCTGCTCGATTTCCACCAGGGCGCGCTTCATCTGCTTGAGGGCCTGGCGGATGCGGTTTTCGTTTTCCACCAGGGCCAGGCGCAGATAGCCGTCGCCCTCCTCGCCGAAACCGGCGCCGGGGGCCACGGCCACGTTGGCCCGGTTCATCATTTCGATGGAAAAACGGACCGAGCCCATTTGGGCGAAGGGCTCGGGGATGCGCACCCAGACGAACATGCCGGCCCTGGGCTTCTCCACCTCCCAGCCCATCCGGACCAGCCCCTCGCAGAGCACGTCCCGTCGCTTTTGGTAGATCGCCACCTGCTCGACGATGGTGTCGTCGCAGTCGCGCATGGCCACGATGCCCGCCACCTGGATGGCCGAGAAGATGCCGTAGTCGTAGTAGCCCTTGATCTTGGCCAGACCGCCGACCATCTCCCTGTTGCCCACGCAGTAGCCCAGCCGCCAGCCGGCCATGTTGTACGACTTGGAGAAGGAGCCGAACTCGACCCCCACCTCCAGCGCCCCCGGAATTTCGAGCAGCGAGGGCGCGGTCTGGCCGTCGTAGATGATCTGGCCGTAGGCGAAGTCGTTGATCACCATGAAGTTGTGCCGCCTGGCCAGCTTGACCATCTCGGCGAAGAATTCCCTGGAGGCCAGGGTGCCGGTGGGATTGTGGGGATAGTTGAGCATTACCAGCTTGGGGTGGGGATAGAGCGACTGGCACATGGTGCTCACCTGGCGGAGAAAGGCCTCTTCCGAGCCCAGGGGAAAGCGGAGGACGCTGGCCCCGGCGATGACCGCGGCGTAGACGTGGATCGGGAAGAACGGCGAGGGCACCAGGACGGTGTCGCCCGGCCCGAGCAGGGCCAGGCAGAGGTGGGAGATGCCCTCCTTGGAACCGATGGTGCAGATGACGTCGTCCTCGCCGGTGAGCTCCACCCCGTACTTGCGTTTGTAGTAGAGGGCGATCTCCCGTTTGAGGTTTTTCATGCCGCCGGCGACCGGATAGCGGTGGGTCTTGGGATCGACCGCCACCTCGCAGAGTTTCTCGGTCACCCGACTCGGCGTCGGGTCCATGGGGTTGCCCATGCCGAGATCGATGACATCGATGCCTTCCCACCGTTTTTCCATCTTGATTTTGTTGATCATGCCGAACAGGTAGGGCGGCAGTTGCTGCATGCGTTCGGCAAAGCGGATGGTCACGTCGTTGCTCATGTTCATCTCCTGTAAAAGTAGCCCGGCGCCAGGGACTCGGGTTGAGGAATACTGCCGTCCCGAAAAGCAAAAAGCCCGAACCGTCCGGTCCAGGCTGCACAAAAAACGCCATGGACCGGAGTCGTGGTCCATGGCGAGCGGTTTTGAGTCTGCTGTGAATTACGCAGCAGGCGGTCGCCAATGAACCGGGTTCATCGCCGCCGCTGCCGCGCCCTGTCGTTGTCTCATGGGGCTATCCTGCTGAATACGCGTTGCGGTTGCAGTCTTTTCTCTGACTGTTTCTAGCCCGGATCGACCATTTTGTCAATGATTGTCGGGTCGGGAGCACACGTTCCTTTAACCGATACGGCCCATCATCGCCGCCATGGCTTCCACCCGGTCGCGGGCATCGGCCCGGTCCTCGACCGCGAGCACGTCTTCCAGCTTGGCCAGTTGCTTCACCACCTGGTCGAGCCTGTCGGCGGCGTCGACGGTGAGCCAGATGCGGCTGGTGTCGCCCCGGCCGATGGCGGTGCAGAAGATTCCCTCGAGGTTGAAGGCCCGGCGGGCGAAAAGGCCGCAGATCTGGAGCATGACCCCTGGATGGTTGTTAACGGTCAGGCGGAGGATGGTGGTGGACCCGGACGGTGTTGCCGCCGCGCGGTCGGTATCAGTTGCGGGCATAATCGTCTCCTATCATGGTGGTGTTGGCGGCGCCCGGCGGCACCATGGGGGTGACCTCCTCTTCGATGTTGATCGGCACGTTGATCAGGCACGGGCCGGGTTCGGCCATGGCCTGGCGCAGGAGTTGGTCCGGTTCGGCGGCGCCGTCCAGGTCGAAAGCCCGCATGCCGAAGCCGCGGGCGATGGTGGCGAAGTCGACGGCGATGCCGTAGGAGGAGGCGAAATAGCGCTGATCGTAGAAGAGGCGCTGCTGCTGACGCACCAGGCCCAGGCTCCTGTTGTTGAGCACCACGATCCTGACCTGGGTCTGCTGTTCGACGGCGGTGGCCAACTCCTGTATGTTCATCTGCAGGCTGCCGTCGCCGCTGAAGCAGACCACTGGCCGGCCGGGAAAGGCGAGTGAGGCGCCGATGGCCGCCGGCAGGCCGAAGCCCATGGTGCCCAGGCCGCCGGAGGTGAGCAGTTGGCGCGGCGCGGTGAAGGGGTAGGCCTGCGCCACCCACATCTGGTGCTTGCCGACATCGGTGCTGATCAGGGCTTCGGGGCCGGCCAGCTCGGCGATGCGCCGGATGAGCTGAAACGGCCGGCCCGGCGCGAAATTCTGCGGCGGGAAACAGGGGAAGTCCCGCCGCAACTGGCGGATGCGCTCGTTCCATTGGCCCCGCCGCCTCGGCCGGATCAACGGCAGCAGACCGGCGAAGGCCCGGCCGGCGTCACTGGTGATGCCGGCGTCGGCCGGTCGCAGCTTGCCGATTTCGCTGGCATCGATATCGACATGGATGACCTTGGCGTTGGGGCAGAAGGCGCTGATCCGGCCGGTGGCGCGGTCGTCGAACCGGACCCCGGCGGCGATGAGCACATCGCACTCCTCCATCGCCAGGTTGGTGGCGCGGCAGGCGTGCATGCCGAGCATGCCCAGCGACAGCGGATGGTCCGAGGGCAGGATGCCGAGTCCCATCAGGGTCATGACCGTGGGGATGGCGGCCTGTTCCGCCAGTTGCCTGGCTGCGGCCGCGGCCCCGGCATGGATGACGCCGCCGCCCAGATAGAGGACCGGCCGGGCCGCCCCGTTGATCATCGCCGCCGCCTGCGCGATTGCCTGCTCGTCTCCGGGCCGGTGATCGGGGGCCGGGCAGGGGGCGGGCCAGGCGGCGAACTCCACCATCTCGGTCTGCACATCCTTGGGCACGTCGATCAGCACCGGGCCGGGCCGGCCCGAACCGGCCAGGCGCAGGGCTTTGGGCACCATGGTCAGCAGTTCGGCGGCCGAGCGCGCCAGGTAGTTGTGCTTGGTGATCGGCATGGACATGCCGTAGGTGTCGACCTCCTGGAAGGCGTCGGTGCCGAGCAGCGACCGTGGGACTTGGCCAGTGATGCAGACCAGCGGAATCGAGTCGAGATAGGCGTCGGCCAGGGCGGTGAGGACGTTGGTGGCGCCGGGGCCGGAGGTGGCGAAACAGACCGCCGGCCGGCCGGTGGATCGGGCCATGCCCTGGGCGATGAAGCCCGCGCCCTGCTCGTGGCGGGCGAGAACGTGGCGGATGGCGGTGGTGTCGGCCAGGGCGTCGTAGAGGGGCAGGTTGGCCCCGCCGGGAATGCCGGTGACGGTCCGGATGCCATGCCGTTCCAGTTGGTGGATGATGATCTGGGCGCCGCTGAGTCTGGGCATGTCGTGGTCCTCCTGTGGTGATGTCGATCGGGCAAAAAAAAACCCCTGCCGGCTGGCGCCGGCAGGGGGAGTCATTTCAATCAGCAGTCCCTTCCCGCTACGGCGCCCCGATGGGTACGCGTACGACGACCACTACGCCTACGACGAGCAGGGCAAAGAAGGCGGCAGGGGCGGCGGGACGGGAAAGAGTCTTCATATACGGTTGCTGTTCATGCAAGAGTGCGTTCGTGTGCGAACGATTGTCTTCTTGATACCTGAAGCGGGGTTCTGCCGTCAAGGGGAATGTTTCTTCCCTGCGAGGATTTCCTGGCGGATGTCGTTGGAACCCAGCCGGGCGGGCTGAGGCCGCCACCGATTCGGAGGGCGTCAGGAAAAGAAATCCATGATCGCCTCGAAATCGCGGCCGATCGCCTCGTGCAGGGCGGTGCAGTCTTCCGGAGCGAGTCCGGTCGCCAGCCAGACCCGGGACGCGACCGGCAGCGGTTCCTGATCGGGCGGACCTTCTTCGTGCTCCGCCCGTGCCAGCAGCGCCCCGAGATGCACCAGAGCGGTTTCCACCGGAAAGTGTCGCGCGTGTTCCGGTTCGAGATGGCACCGGACCGACTCCACCAGGCTCTCCGGCACCTCCCACAGGCGCATGAGTTCGCCGCCGACGGTCGCGTAATCAAACCCCAGCAGGGCACGTTCGACCACGTGCACCGGCAGGCTTTCGGCCCGTGCCCGCACAAGAGCCTGCTGGGCGAGATCGGGAATGGCCTGGTACATGAGCAGATGGCCGATGTCGTGCAGCAGGCCGGCGACGAAAAGACGTTCTGGTTCTCCCGTCTTGGCCCTGCCCGCCAGGAGCCGGCAGGCGGCGGCACAGTAGACGCTCCGCCGCCAGAATCGTTGCATGTCCATGAGATGGACGGCCATGCCCTTGAAGGTCAGGGCGATGGAGGTGGCCAGCACCAGGTCGTGAATCTGTTGCGTGCCGAGCAGGGCGACGGCACGGCTGACGGTGTCGACCCTGGCCGCGAAGGAATAGAGGGAGCTGTTGACGATGCGCAACAGCCGCAGGGTCAAGGCCGGGTCCTTGTCGATCACCGTGGCGACTTCGGCCACAGTGTACCCCGGATTGTCGAGGACCCGGCGCAACCGGATATAGATATCGGGCAGGGAGAGGAGGTGGGCCGCATGGAGGACGTCATGGAGAAGGGGGGCCATTGGGTGCTCCTGAAAGGCAGGTCCGATCGTGGGCAAGACGCGCACCGCGCCGCACCGGCATCCGGAGGCGGGCGCCTGCGCGCCGTGGTCTCGTCTGTTCGGGCGCCTCAACGGTCGAGGCGGGCTCAATCCGTGCGGACTCCCTGGCGAACGCTGATGGCATACCTGCATTCGCCGGCCGTTCCCACCAGGCGCAGCGTATAGATGTCCGTTTTCGGCGCCGTGAACGGGATGGCGAAGGTTTCCGTGCCGTCATAGCGCCTGGTGGGATTCAGGTAGACGGGGATGCCGGTCGAGTCGACAATCTCCACCGTGTAGGTCCCCGCATCGCCGGTGCCGGCGAATTGAAAACGGACCGGCCTGAGCGCCTCGAGCTGCAGGCGGTACTCCGCCAGCGCCCCCTGGGCGATGCTGCCTTCCGCCTGGGCGCCGCCGACGGCGAGCACATTGGCCTCGCCCCGCAATTGGGCGTTGCTGGCGATCGGCAGAACGTGCAGCGCATAGGCCCCTTCCCCTTCAATGCCTTTGATGCGGATCGTGTATCGCCCCGTTGTGGGCGGGGTGAACGCGATGGCGACGGTATCGCCCGCGCTGTACAGTCTGCCCGCATCCCGGTACACGGACCTGCCGGCGGCATCGACGATGTCCAGGCGGTAGCGCAGGCGGGCTTCGGTCGCGGGCAGGGACAGGCGGACCGGGCTGTTGGCTTCCAGGGAGACGAAATACTCGGCCACCGCCCCCCGGGCGATGAGGCCATGGACCGCGTCGCCGCCGATATGGACGGCATTGGCCTCGCCCCTGAGGCGGGCGTTGGTAGTGATAGGCGTCACCGTGAAGGCGTATTTCCCCTCCCCCTTGGTGCCGACGATGAAGATGGAATAGGTGTCGCTCGTGGGCGGGGTGAACGGAATGGTCGCGGCCTCCGTTCCGCAGAGCGGATGGGTGCCGTTCTGGAAAACAATGCGTCTCGCCGAGTCCAGGATCTCGATGTTGAACTGCGCGCCGTCGCCTGTGGGGAGAAAACTCAACCGGACCGGGCTGTTGCCCTCCAGCTTGATGCTGTGCTCGGCCACCGCGCTCTTGGCGATGACGCCGCCGAACTCCTGCTCCTTGCCGGCCATCTCCTTGCGCACCGCTTGCTCCGCGGCGGGCATGTCGGTTTTTTTCAGGGCAACGGCCGGCACCGCGATGGCGGCACGGGTTCTGTCCTCGAAGAAGAGCGCGACCGTCTGGGCCAGGGCGTCGCTGCGGACGACGTTGCCGACATTGTCGGTGACGGAAAGGAGCATGCCGGCAAAACGGCCGGCGATGTAGAGCGGGCTGCCGCTTTCACCCTTGACGAAGGCGGTCCCGGCCTCCTGCGGCACCACGTGGATGGTGCGGAATTGGTCGTAGCCGACGATATTGACGGCAATGATGCGAATGCTGCCGTCGGCGAGCATGGTGCGCATCTCGCCGCTCTTCTCTGCCTCCAGGAGGGTGTCGATGGGGATCTTGGCGAAGTAGGCGCCGGCTTTGCACGGGATCGGATCGGCGGCCATGATCCGGAGTACGGCGATGTCGCCGGGGAACGATTCGATCAGCTCCGCCGGATAGCGTCGTTTGTCGGCTAAAGTGACATCGATCTGCAAGGCGTTGTCGACCACGTGCAGCGGGGTGATGACCAGGCATTCGCCGCCGCGCTGCCGGAAGACGCCCTGGCCGGTCTGGTTGTCGTCCGTCCTGATGTAGACATCGGAGGCCAGGCCGGGATGCGCGGCGAGCAAGGTGCCGGCACAGGGGAGAAACGCGATGAGGAAGACGAACAGGGGAGAGAGAAACGTGTTCATTTTTTTACATGCATCAGGGCATGAAAGGCAAGGAGGCGCGAAAGAAAGACCAGCATGCCGGGAACGGTGAGCAGCACCGCCCAGGTGATCACCAGTTCTTCATCCTTGCCCAGTTTCGACCACAGATTGTTGCGGATCTGAATATGTGTCGCTCTGAATTTTTTCACCGTTGCCGATTGTGCCTCGACGATGGCCACCACCTGCAAGCCGCGGGCGGTATCGAAGGTGACCAGTCCGCTCGTCTTGGGGTTTTCGGGCTGAAACTGAATCTCGTCGCCCAGTTGCAGCTTGTAGGGGTCGACCTTGTAATGATTCTCGGAGAGCAGTTGCCGGGCGATCATCTGGATCTCCCCGTCGATCAGCAGGCCGCTCAACTGTTGGACGCCATAGGTCGGCACCCGCCCCACGATGAGCGGACCGTCGAGATTGTATTTCCACGAGATGTCCCGGCCCAACAGAGCGGCCGGGTCCTTCAGCACCAATTCGACGGCCGGGGGCAGGGTGGCCGCGGCTTCGTCCCTGTCGTTGTACACCACCACGGGATTGGCGCTCTTGATCTGGATATGCAGGTCGCCGCCGCCTATCCGGGAAAAGACGAGCGTGGACGCGCCCTGAATCTGGACGGAACCGCTGCCCGGAACGGCCAGGGATTTCGATGCGGTCGCCTCCGAGGCCAGGGGGTCGAATTGCTCCGTGCTCGCCTCCTCCCAGTGAACGGTGGCATTGTACAGGGGGATGCGTGGCGGGGCGATGCTTTCGGGCTGATATTCGATCCGTTCCGTGCGGGCGGTCAGGATGAACGACCCGGTGGTCGTGGTATTGATGACGATTTTCGCGATCAGAAAGACCAGGAAGGCCAGATAGAGGCAGAAGACGACGGCGATGCAGTTGAACGTCTTCGGATAGCGCTCGGCGATAACGGAAAATTTTCTGTTTTCCGGCTCGTAGAGGACAGCGGCGAGGACAATGTTGCGGACGATCGAGAAGGCCGCTGTGCAGGGGTTGCGGAGGCCCACGCCCTATCTCACGGGAAATTCCACATTCGGCAGTTTGTTCCCGAAACTGGTACGGACGAGAAAGATGCTTTTGGGTTCGTCGAGCACCTCCTTGCCGATGACGCACTGAGTGTCGTAGGCAATGGTGCTGTCGGCGGTGATTTTCGCGCAGGGGATCCGTCCGGTGTGTCCGGGGATGCCGATGACCGTGTCGGTGTTGCCCGAGTTGACGTAGAGGATGGAGTCGGCCTGATGGGCCTCGCCCCAACTGGCCGGAATATACTTCAGGTCCGGCGCGGTGCAGTCCTGCGTGGCGATCGCGGCGAGGACCGCCAGGGCGTCGGGGGTGTAGCTCGAAACCTGCTCCCGATATTTCGAGGGTAGGTCGACATTGATGATCCCCGCCGGCTGGCTGCCGAGAGCATACTGCCAGGAAGCCGTATAGCGGCCGTCGCGGCTGACCATGTTCACGCAGAGCATGGCCTGCGGATCGTCGAGGTCGCGGTGAAGGTAGATGTAGAGCTGGTGCACGTCGACCCGTTCCAGAGGGCTCCCGTACATGAATCCGGCACGAATGCCCCCCGAAACCGTGACTTTTTCGAGAAACGATTCCCTGAATTGGTTCTCGCTCAGGACAATCTTCCGTTTCTGCTGCGCCAGCGCTACGCCGTGGCCGGCCAGCAGGGCGACCAGCAGGCTGCCGATGATGAGATGGAATGTCTTCATTGTTGCCGACCCGTGCGGTGGGGATGCCATCCGTGCCGGTTTCACCGGCACGGAACGACCCTGCGGAAACTGTCCTTGGTCCAGATGGTCTGGCCATCCGGCGTCTTGCCGTCCTTTTTCCACTTCTCGGACACGCTGAGGCAGTAGGAACCGAGATTGAGCGTTTCCGTGGGCTTGTCGGCGGGAGCCTCGCTGCCGATGAACATCAGTTCCGGATTGGCGGAGCTGTAGTTGGGATTGATGGTGGGGGCGCCGCAGCCCGTCAACGTGGCGGCGAGCAGAACAAAGCCGAGAAGGAGCCTTTTCTTCATGATCATCTCTCCTTGAGAAGGGAAGGCATCAGGCAGGGAGTGACGGCCGGACAGTGTGTTCCGCCGCGTTGCGCGCGGGTGCCGGCCGGCTGACATGGCCGCTACTATAGTGCACATCGTCTGCAAAAACAAGACGGACCGTCGCACTCAAGCAGGTGTGTTTTTCGCCGGTATGTCCAGTGGATCGGTCCAGCCGTCCCCCCTTGGTCAGCACATCCGTTCCCGGGACCAGTCGTTGTGCTCGAACTGGCTGTGGTCGGGCTTGGACGGCTTGCTCTCGGCCATGCGCTGGCGCAGCCAGACCTGCACCTTGGCAAATTCGGCGGCGAACTCGGCCAGGGCCTTGCCGCGGTGGCTTACCCGGCTTTTCTCGGCCATGGATACCTCGGCAAAGGTCTTGCCGAATTCGGAAAAGAAAAAGACCGGATCGTAGCCGAAGCCCGATTCGCCCCGCGGTTCGGAGGTGATTTCCCCGTCGCAGCGGCCTTCCCAGGTCAGGGCCGGGCCGGCCGGGGTAGCCAGCGACAGGACGCAGACGAAATGGGCGGCCCGGTTGGTCTTGCCCGTCATTTCCCGGAGCAATTTCTCGCGGTTGTCCCGGTCGGTCGCCTTGGGGCCGGCGTAGCGGGCCGAATAGACGCCGGGCCGGCCGTCGAGGGCATCGACCGCCAGGCCGGAATCGTCGGCCAGGCAGGGCACTCCCAGCACCTTGGCATAGTGCAGGGCTTTTTTATAGGCGTTGTCGTCAAAGGTGGCGCCATCCTCCACCGCCTCGGGCATGGGGCCGAAATCGCCGAGCGATTTGACCGTCACCGGAAAATCCTTGAGCAGTTCCTTGATTTCCTTCAGCTTGTTGACATTGCTGGTGGCCAGCACGATGATGTTGTCCATGATGTTCCTCCCTGCGCGCCATGTTTGTGCGGCATGGGCGCTTTCCCCGAAATGAAATGCGGCACGCCGGCGCGGGCCGGGCGACCGGAGCCGGGTGCGTCATCCTTTTTTCTGGCGCAACCGCTTGTCGTACCGTTCCTGTTCGCTGTAGATGCAGCCGCAGTAGGGCTGCCGGTACAGGCCCAGACGGATGGATTCGTCGATCCCCTCCTGCCAGCCGACCCGGAAGTCCTCGTAATACCAGCCGATGCCGTGCGCGGCCGCCAGCTGCCCGCCCCGGACGTCGAGCAGCCGGTGGTTCTGGTATTTCGAATAGAGCAGGGTGCTGGCAAAGGCGTCGAAGCCGCCGGCCGCAGCCTGTTCCGCAGCCGCCGTCAGGCGCAGATCATAACACCGCCGGCAACGTTCTTCCTCATGAAAGACCACCTGGCGCAGATATTCGGTGAGGCCGTAGCGGTCGTCGATCTTCATCGGGCAGCCGGTCGCCTCGGCGAACTGACGGACCGCGTCGAGGCGGCGGCGGAATTCCCGGTAGGGATGGATGTTGGGGTTGAAGAAAAAACCGGTGACCTCATGCCCCTGTTCCCGGAGCCTGCGCACGGGGTACACGGCGCAGGGGCCGCAGCAGACATGGAGCAGGATGCGCATCACTTGACCTTGAAATGCTTGGGCTCGATGCCGTAGCAGTGGATTTTGTAGTTGATGATCCGCAGGCTGGTGTCCAGGCTTTTGGCCGCCTTGGTCTGGTTGCCGTTGTTCTTCTTCAGCGCCTCGATGATCAGTTCGCGCTCGAAATGTTCGACCGCCGCCGCCAGCGACAGGGGCTTGTCGGCGTGCACGCTGTCCGTGCTCTGGAGGGAGGGCGGCAGATGGATCGATTTGATCGCCGGGCCGTCGCAGATCAGCACCGCCCGCTCCATGCAGTTCTGCAGCTCGCGCACGTTGCCCGGCCAGTGGTACTGCACCAGCAGGTCGATCGCCGGCGTCGAGATCCGGCTGATCTCCTTGTTGTTCTCCTTGGCGTACTTTTCCAGGAAATGTTCGGCCAGAAGCAGGATGTCGGTCCGCCGTTCCCGCAGGGGCGGCAGGTAGACGGGAAAGACGTTGAGCCGGTAGTACAGATCCTCGCGGAAGTGCATCTCCTTGACCGCGCTTTCCAGGTCGCGGTTGGTGGCGGCCACCAGGCGGATGTCCGCCTTGATCGGCTTGGTCGAACCCAGCCGCTGGAAGGTGCGCTCCTGGATGACGTTGAGCAGCTTCACCTGGACCGCCGGGCTGATTTCGCCGATTTCGTCGAGGAACAGGGTGCCACCCTCGGCCAGCTCGAAGCGGCCGCGCTTGGTTTCGGTGGCGCCGGTGAAGGCGCCCTTCTCGTGGCCGAACAGTTCGCTTTCCAACAGGGTTTCCGGCAGGGCCGAACAGTTGACCACCACGAAGGGGCCGCCCGCGCGGCCGGAATTGTGGTGCAGGGCCTTGGCCACCAGGGTCTTGCCCGTGCCCGATTCGCCGCGCAGCAGCACGGTGGCGTTGGAGTCGGCCACCCGGTGCACCATGTCGAACACCTCCTGCATCCGCGATGAGTTGCCGATGATCTCCTCGATCCGGTTCTTGGCGGACAATTCCCGCCGCAGCTTGGAGTTCTCCAGGCGCAGGGCCTCCTTTTCCTGGTTGACCCGCCGAATGCGCTGCACGGCCTCGGAGATCAGGCCACTGACCACGGTGAGGAAGCGGAGATCGTTTTCGGACTGGACACCGAAGCCCTCCTTGTACATCCGGTCGATGGACAGGGCGCCGATGGTCTGTTGCGATGCCAGGATCGGCACGCACAGAAACGAGCTTTTCTTTTTACGCTCGTCGCCCCGGGTACGGGTGCGGTTGAGGAACAGCGGTTCGTCCCCGATCTGCGGCACGATGATCGGTTCGCCGGTGGCCACCACCTTGCCGGTGATGCCCTCGCCCAGTTTGTAGCGCCCGCGTCGCTTGGCCTCGGCGGTGATGCCGTGGGCCACCTCGATCTCCAGTTCGCCGGTGGCCGGATTGACGATGGTGACCGTGCCGTTGTCCATGTCCTTGCGTTCGGCCAGGCTGGTGACGATCTTTTCCAGGCATTCCTGCAGGCTGGTGGCCGAGGCGAGGTGCCGGGTTATTTCGTAGAGACAGGTCAGATCGATGAATTCCTGATCCTGCTTGGAGCCGGGCGGGTTGTTCATTGCTTTCATGCAGAGGCCAGAGGAGAGTATATTGACAGTGTTCCTTCGAAATGGTATGTACTTGCCGCTATGGAGGGATGGCCGAGGGGTTTAAGGCGGCGGTCTTGAAAACCGTTGTGCGCAAGCACCGTGGGTTCGAATCCTACTCCCTCCGCCAGCAAACCGGAAACCGACATTGGAGAGATGACCGAGTAGGCCGATGGTGCTCGCCTGCTAAGCGAGTGTGGGGGTTATACTCCACCGAGGGTTCGAATCCCTCTCTCTCCGCCATATATCAAAAGGCTGGTTGGGGCGCCAACCAGCCTTTTGTTGTTTTCCGGGTCGGGCGTCCGCTCTTCCGGAACCAGCCTTTGCAGACCCTGCCTCCCTTCCTACAATCTGACAACTTTGTACCATATCCGGTCACGGTCCGCTATATCAACCTCGTCCAAATTGTAAGAAATTGTGCAGTTGCCTTGCATTTGTGTCAAAAGAATGCGAGGTTGACCGAGGGGTCCGGTTCGGCGGGCATCGTTGCCATCCGGCGACAGCCGGGTGGATCAGGGCATGGTCAGCAACTCCCGCCAGTCGGCGAGGTGGTAAAAGGGGAAGTGGGGCCAGGTGGTGAGGGTGCCGCGGCCCTTACCCCAGGCCCGTCCTTGGTTGCGGCCGGAGAAGATGCGGTCGCGGCTGGTGATGAGCACGCGGGAATAGATGTCGCGGCCCGGTCCGGAGCGGAGAAAGGCGTCGCGGTTGGCCGCCATCTCGTCGCGGAGATCGGCGAGGGTTCGTTGCGGCCGCTGGGCCAGGAACCGGGTTAGGTGGTCCTGATCGTCGAACATGTCGCGGTGGAAGGCAGCGAGCACCGCCGGGCCGAAGCGGTCGAGCATGGCGGCATAGCTGTCCGGCGGAATGCCGCGCTGCCTGTCCACCGGCAGCAGGGTGCCGCCGAGGGCGGTGGCCGAGGCGAACAGATCGGCCTGGTCGGCCAGGAGATGGCCGGCCATCCACACCCCCATGGACCAGGCGACGAGGTGCAGCCGCTCATAGCCGGCAAGAACATCGAAATCGACCGGCTGGAGCTCGCGGTAATCGAAGACCATGCAGCAATCGAGATCCGCGGCGGCCAGATCACGAAACGGCGTGGGGTCCATGCCCCAGCCGCTGAAAAAGAGGAGGCATTCCCGATGCTGATGGCGGTGCAGCCACGCGGTCTGCATGGGCTCAGTCCAGCGCGGCCCGGATGAGGGCCGGCAGGGGCGCCAGTTGCTCCCAGTCCATGGCCGCGTTCAGGGACAGGCGCAGCCGCGAGGTCCCGGCCGGCACCGTGGGCGGCCGCACCGCCTTGACCCAGTAGCCCGCCGCGCAGACGCGCTCGGCCGCGGCCACCGCCCTGGCGGCGTCGCCGATCATCACCGGCACGATATTGGAGCTGCCCAGGGTCTCAAGGCCGACCTCGCGCAGTCCCTGGCGCAACCGCCGGGCCAGCTCGGCCACCTTGGCCCGCTCCGGGCCCATCTGCGGAATCCGGCGCAGGACCGCCGTCAGCCAATGGACCGACACCGGCGGCAGACCGGTGGAGAAAATCTGCGGCCGAGCGGTGTTGAGCAGGGTGCCGATCAACAGCCGCGAGCCGACCACGAAGGCGCCCTGGCCGCCGTAGGCCTTGCCGAAGGTGCCGGTCAGGATCTCGATGGCCGGCCGCACGCCCTGCTCCTCGGCGAGCCCGCAACCGCTGTCGCCCCGGATGCCGACCCCGTGCGCCTCGTCGACGTAGAGCACGGCCGAAAACCGGTCCTTGAGCCGCACCAGTTCGGCCAGATCGGCGGCATCGCCGTCCATGCTGAAAATCGATTCGGTGACGAGGAACACCTGGCGGAAGCGGTCCCGGTCCTTGCTCAGGATGCGCTCGATGGCCTGGTAGTCGAGATGGGGATGGCGCACCACCTTGGCCAGCGACAGGCGCATGCCGTCGATCAGGCTGGCGTGGCAGAGCTTGTCGGCGAGGATCAGGTCCTGCTTGCCGGCCAGGGCCGGCAGGATGCCGACGTTGAGGTGGTAGCCCGAGTTGAACACCAGGGCTGCCTCGGTGTCGTACAGGGCGCTCAACTCTTGTTCCAGCTCGGCATAGGGCCGGGTGTTGCCGGTCATCAGCCGCGAGGCGGTGCTGCCCAGGCCGTAGCCGGCCAGCAGGTTGTCCTCGTTCTGTTGCCCGTAAAAATGCGCGAGCAGCTCGCGGTTGGCGGCCAGCCCCAGGTAGTCGTTGCCGGCCAGATTGAGATACCGGCGGCCGTCGATCTCGATCCGGCCGCGGTCGAGATGGGTCACCGGCACCAACTCGCGCCGCTGGCCCTGCCGGTCGATCTCGGCGAGCTGTTCGGCGAGCTGTCGTTTGAAATCGGTCATGCACCCTCTCCTGCGATCCGGGCGTAGAGGCTTTCGCTGAAGCCCACCAGAATCCGGTCGCCCATCCGCAGCACCGGCGCCCGCAGGTTGCCGGTCCGGCCCAGGGCCGCGGCCAGGATGGTTTCCTTGTCGTCGGTGCGCGGATCGAACACCTGATAGTTTTTCCCCTTGGCCACCAGGATCTCCCCGGCACCGGCCAGCACCTGCCAGGCCGCCTCGCCGGCCAGCGGCTCCTTCCTGGCGTCGGCGACCCGCGCCGGCGTCATCGCGTTCTCGTGCAGCACATCCTGTGCCTTGTTGCACGAGGCTCAGCCCTTTCTCAGATAGGCCCAATCGATCTCCATCGCTTCCTCCCCGATTTTTCCCGAACCGTTTGCCACTCTTGGCGACGGCCGCCTATTATAGTCGCGGATGGGGCGCGCCACCACTGTATTTTCGGTGCGATTGCCCATTCCCCAAACGAGCGAAATCCACTATAGACACAAGACGCATCCATCCACTCGTGCCCGGAGGACCACCATGACCACGCCGACGGCTGTTTCCGGACCGCAGGGCGAACTGCTCCTGCGCACCATGCCCATGCCCGCCGACACCAGCTTCAACGGCGATATCTTCGGCGGCTGGATCATGTCGCAGATGGATCTGGCCGGCAGCATGATGGCCAAGGAGGTGACCCGTACCCGCACCGCCACCGTGGCCGTGGAGAGCATGCAGTTCATCAAGCCGGTCCGGGTGGGCGACGTGGTCTGCTGCTACGGCCGGGTCAAGCGGGTGGGCACCACCTCGATCACCATCATGCTCGAGGTCTGGGTGCGGCCGATTCTCCACGCGGGCAAGGACCAGTTCACCACCTTCAAGGTGACGGAGGCGGCCTTCACCTACGTGGCCATCGACGCCGAGGGCCGGAAGCAGCCGATCGACAAAACGCGGCTGGCCACGGAGGCGGACAGCGAGGGTTAGTTGCGCAGGACGGCGGTGTCTTCGAGGAGGATTTCCAGCTCGGCCAGATCAATCTCGGTCAGAGCGAGCAGGCTGGCCTCCGGGGTGGCGGGAAGAACGAGGCCGGGGTCTTGTTCCAGGCCGATGCCGAGCTTGCGGCAGGCCAGATTGGCCATGCGTACCAGCAGGAGCAGGACATTCTTCCCGTCGATCTCCTGGCGGTGGTGGTCGCGGGCCACCTCGCAAAAACAGTCGGGCATGTTCCACTGGCCGAGCAGCTTGGCGCCTTCCCGGGAGTGCAGCCTGGCCATGGCCTCGAGCAGCAGGGCCTCGGTGATCTTCAGTTTTTTGTTGTTCCGCTTGATCTGCTGGATGATTACCAGGATGAGCAGCTTGCCGACATCGTGGAACAGGCCGCCGAAAAAGGCCTGGCTCTGCTCGACGCCGTAGGTGTAGCGCCGGGAAAGCCACGCCGTCGCGTAGGCGCAGCCCACGGCATGCTGCCACAGTTGTTTCATCAGCAGGTTGATCGACGCGTCCGTGCTGCTGAAATGCGGCCGCGAGGTGGCGAGCAGCACGATTTTCTCGATCTCCTGCATGCCCAGCCGCATGACCGCCGCCCGTACCGTGCCGACCTCGGCCAGGCCCCGGTAAAACGGCGAATTGGCGATTTTGAGCACCTGGCTGGCCAGCGCCTGATCCGCGGTGATGATCTTCTCCACCATCCGGATATTCGGTTCTTTTTTCGCCAGTTCCCGCTGGATGCGGGCTGCGGCGGTATTGAACACCGGCAGCCTGACCGCGTCGGATTCGATGAAGCGGTTGATGACGTCGATGAGGGAAACGGGGGCGTTCATTTATTCACCTGCGAGCCGGCGCAGTTCGGCAAGGGGCCGGGGCGGACTGAAAATGGGCAGGCAGCGGAGGAGTTCGTCGACCGTGGTGATCCCGGCGGCCGCCTTGACCAGGCCGTCCTCCAGCAGGGTGATCAGGCCGGACTGACCGATGCTGATGGCGCGGATTTCATAGCTGGTCTTCCGGTCGAGAATGGCGGTCCGGACGGATTCGTCGAGCACCAGCAGCTCGAACACCCCGATGCGGCCGTGGTAGCCGGTTTGCCTGCACTTCGTGCAACCCCGGCCTTTCCTGAAGCGGGCCCCCTGGAGATCGGCCAACGAGCACCGCAGCCGCTGGAGCTGCACCGGGGTCGGTTTGGCGTCGACGGCGCAGTACGGGCAGACGCGGCGCACCAGCCGCTACGCCAGCACGCTGACCACGGTGGAGGAGACCAGAAAGGGGGCGATATCCATGTTCAGCAGGCGGATCAGGCCGCCGATGCTGTCCTCGGTGTGGAAACTCGACAGCACCTTGTGTCCGGTCAGGGCCGCCTGCACCGCCACCTCGGCCGAATAGGGGTCGCGGATCTCGCCGATGACGATCACGTCCGGGTCCTGGCGCACGATATGGCGCAGGGTTTCCTCGAAGGTCAGGTCGATCCGGGGGTCGATCGAGCATTGGGCGACTCCCTCGATCACGTATTCCACCGGCTCCTCGGCGGTGATGATGCTCACCTGCGGGCTCTTGAGGGCGTGGATGCAACTGTAGATGGTCGAGGTCTTGCCCGAGCCGGTCGGCCCGGTGACCAGCACGACCCCGCTGGATTGATGGACCGCGTCTTCCAGGAACCGGGCGAGCATGCGGGGCGACAGGCCGATGGAGTGCAGGTCGTAGACGTCCTGCCTGCGGTTGAGCAGCCTGAGCACGATTTTTTCGCCGTGGATGGTGACGAAAAAGGAGGCGCGCAGGTCCAGTTGGCCCTCGTCGTAATCGAACAGGATGCGCCCCTCCTGATGCCGCCGCCTTTCGGTGATGTCGGCCTGGCACATGATCTTGAGGCGGCTGGTGAGCGCCGGGACGATCTCCCTGGGGAAGTCCTTGTACTGGTTGAGGACGCCATCCTCGCGGAAACGCACCTGCAGCCGGTCCTCCATGGGCTCGATGTGGATGTCGCTGGCGCGCTGCCTGATCGCCCCGAGAATGAGGGCGTTGACGATGCCGACCACGGTGGAGGTGTCCACTGCCAGGGCCCCGGTCCCTTTCTTGTCGGCCAGCAGTTCCACGGTCTTTCTGATCGAGCGGCTCTGGGCGATGACCGGGACGATGTCGCTGCCGAGAAACCGCTTGGCGAACGCAACCGTCTCGTGATCGAGGGGGTCGGCGAACGCGACCCGCAGCGTCCCGTCGTCGCTTTTGATCGGAATGAAGCTGTGGGTTAGCATCACCGTCTTGGGGATCTTGCCGGCCAGGGTCCGGTCGACGTTGCTCAGGCCGGGCTCGATGAAGGGGTAGCCCATCTGGATGGAGAGGATCTCGATGAAGACCTGCTCGTCGATGAAGTTGTGCTTGACCAGGATGCGGCCCAGCTTTTCCCGGGCGCCGCTCTCCCCCTGGATGCGGACGGCCGCCTCCAGGTCCTCGGGGGAAATGTAGCCCAGTTCGACCAGCAAATCGCCGATGCGCACCGGCGACGAGGTGGCGCGCAGGCAGTCCCGCACGTCCTGGTCGGAGACGAACTTGAGGTCCTTGAGAATCTTCAGCAGCGGGCTGAAGGTGGTCAGCTTGCCCTGAATTCTGGCGGCATGCTTGACCTGCTCCACCGTGAGCTTGTCCACCTGCAACAACAGGCGAATGATGGCGCTGTACTGTTCGCTCGTGCGTTCCTTCATGACCGCGTAGCCCGTCCGGGAAGGGGGAAAAACCGTGAATGACAACAAATCCGGACGATTGTACTCAAGACAGAGGGGTTCTGTCCATACGTGAAACCATGCGGTTCACTTTTTTGTGCGGATGGGCGTTCGGGGTTTCACTCTTTTGCAAGGAAGGCGGCTGGGCCGAGCATGGCCTCCGGCCGGACCATCCGGTCGAATTCCTCGCCGGTGAGCGCCCCGAGCGCGATAGCCGCCTCGCGCAGCGACAGGTTCTCGGCGTGGGCCTTCTTGGCGATGGCCGCCGCCTTTTCGTAGCCGATGTGCGGATTGAGGGCGGTGACCAGCATCAGGGAGCGGCGGAGATGGTGGTCGATCCGCTCCGGCACCGGTTCGATGCCGGCGGCGCAATGGCGGTCGAAGGAGCGGATGACGTCGGTCAGCAGGGTCACCGACTGGAGAAAGGCGTGGATGAGCACCGGCTTGAACACGTTGAGCTCGAAATTGCCCTGGCTGGCGGCAAAGCCGATGGCGGCGTCGTTGCCGAACACCTGGCAGGCGGCCATGGTCACCGCCTCCGCCTGGGTCGGATTGACCTTGCCCGGCATGATCGAGCTGCCCGGCTCGTTGGCCGGGATGGTGATCTCGCCCAGGCCGCAACGCGGCCCGCTGGCCAGCCAGCGGACATCGTTGGCGATCTTCATCAGGTTGGCGGCGAGCCCCTTGAGGGCGCCGTGGGCAAAGACCAGTTGATCGTGGCCGGTCAGGCCGTGGAATTTGTTGGCCATCGCGGCGAAACGCTTGCCGGTGGCTTTGCCGAGCTCTGCGGCCACCGCCTCGCCGAAGCCGGCCGGGGCGTTGAGGCCGGTGCCCACGGCCGTGCCGCCGACGGCGAGAAAGCGCAAGTGCTCCAGGGCCTCGCCGAGCTGGCACAGGTTGCTCGCCAGCATGGCGGCCCAGCCGCTGATCTCCTGGCCGAGCGTCAGGGGCGTGGCGTCCTGGAGGTGGGTGCGGCCAATCTTGACGATGCCGGCGAAGGCATCGGCCTTGGCGGCGAGGGTGCGCTGCAGGGCCGACAGCGTCGGCAAGAGCCGCTCTTCCAGGGCGAATACTGCGGCCACGTGCATGGCCGAGGGGAAAATGTCGTTGGAACTCTGGGACATGTTGACGTGGTCGTTGGGATGCACCGGCCGCCCCCGGTCCAGGCCGCCGTGCGCCAGGACGGCCGCCCGGTTGGCGATCACCTCGTTGACGTTCATGTTGGTCTGGGTGCCGCTGCCGGTCTGCCAGACGGACAAGGGAAACTCGCCGTCGTGGCGGCCGTCCAGGATCTCGTCGCAGGCCCGGACGATCAGGTCGCGAATCGATTCGGGCAGCTTGCCCAGCCGGTGGTTGACCACGGCGCAGGCCCGTTTCAACCGCACCAGCCCGTGGATCAGGGCGAGCGGCATCCGCTCCTCGCCGATATGGAAGTTGCGGCGGCTGCGCTCGGTCTGCGCCCCCCAGAGCCGGTCGGCCGGGACTTCGATCTCGCCCATGGTGTCGTGTTCGATGCGGTACTCCATCCTCGCGCCCTCCTTCGCTCGCATTTGACTCCCGTCTGCATCCCCTGGCACAGGAAAACGGTTCCGCAGCGGAAGGGCAAGTCTTTTCCGCATCTCGCCATCAGAGAGTGATTTTTCCCGTCTATGGCTCCCGCTCCTCGCGGCAGAAACAGGTTGCCACCGGCCGGGGATGCGGTATAACCGGCAGACAGTCCGGCCTCCCGCCCCGCCCCGTTCGCGCCGGCCGGAGGCTTTCCCCCGATCACGCCGCCAGGAATCCGCATGTCAGCCACCCCCTCGCCGCAGTCAGTTATGCCCCTCTTTCTCCACGGTCTCGATTCCTCCATCCAGGGCACCAAGGCCCGGTGGTTCCGCGCCCATTTTCCCCAGGTCGGCATGCGAAACTACGACGGCGATCTCGACCGGCGGCTTGCGCAACTGGAGGAGCAGACGGCCGGAACCGGGACGCTGATCCTGGTGGGCTCGAGCTTCGGCGGGCTGATGGCCGCCTGCTTCGCCGCCCGCCATCCCGACCGCTGCCGGCGGCTGGTGCTGCTGGCCCCGGCTCTCAATTTCGGCGGCTACCGCCCGCCGCCCGCGCCCTTGACGGTGCCGGCCCTGGTGGTCGTCGGCACGGGCGATACGGTCTGTCCGCCGGACCTGGTCGTACCGCTGGCGCGGGCCGCCTTCGCCAACCTGGAGGTGCGGATCGAGGACGACGACCACATGCTCCACCGCACCTTTCCGCGCCTCGACTGGGCCCGCCTGCTCACCTGAGCACCGGCTCGGGCCTGGATTCGATCCCCGGTCCATTTGGCTCGTCCTGCTGCCGCGCCAACAGGCGGCTGGCCGCCACCAGCCGGTACAGTTCGGCCCGCTGCCCCTCGGCGTCGAATCCCCGGCCCGAGCGGGCCAGATCCAGACACTGTTCCCAGGTGAAGGTGCCGAGGTGTTCGGAACGGGTGAGCAGCATGCCGTAGCCCGCCACGGCGGCGGCAAAGCGGAAGTCGGCGCTGGTATGGGGGCCGGCGGTTTCGCGCACCGGCAGGCTCATCTGCCGGGCCGCCTCGCTGTCCCGCGGTTTGTAGCGCAGCTTGACGGTCAGCAACTCCCGGCCTTCGTTCGCCGGCACCGGTGGCGCGGGCCGGTACTTGAGGGGATCGAGTTGGGGAACGGCAGCGTGCCCGGCCGGAATCAGCTCGTAGAGGGCGGTCACCCGGTGGCCGACGCCGATCTCGCCGGCATCCGCACGGTCGTCACGGAAATCCTCGTCCGCCAGGGCCCGGTTTTCGTAGCTGATCAGCCGGTAGGCCCCCACCTTCGCCGGATTGAACTCCACCTGGATCTTGACGTCGCCCGCCAGGGTGAACAGGGTGCCGCTCAGCTCCCTGACCAGCACCTTCTCGGCCTCGAGCAGGCTGTCGATGTAGGCATAGTTGCCGTTGCCCTTGTCGGCGAGGATTTCCATGGTATCATCGCGATAGTTGCCCATGCCGAAGCCGAGCACGGTGAGGTGGATACCCGACTTGCGTTCGGTCTCGATCAGCCGCTGCAATTCGTCGCGGCTGGTGACGCCGACGTTGAAATCGCCGTCCGAGGCCAGGACGACGCGGTTGTTGCCGTCGCGCAGGAAGGATTGCCGGGCCAGTTGATAGGCGGCGCGGATGCCGCCGGAGGCATGGGTGGAACCGCCGGCGTGCAGTCCCTCGATGGCGGCCAGGATTTCTTGCTGCCGGTCGCCGGGGGTGGGCGGCAGCACCACGCGGTCGGCGCCGGCATAGACGACCACGGCCACCCGGTCGCGCGCGCCCAGCTGCCGGACCAGCAGCGGCAGAGCCTGCTTGAGCAGGGGCAGCTTGTTCGCGTCCTGCATCGAGCCGGAGACATCGATCAGCAGGACCAGGTTCGAGGGCGGCAACTGCTCCCTGGCTATATTCCTGGCCTTGAGCCCGATGCGCACCAGTTGGTAGTCGCGGTGGAAGGGACTGGAGCCGACCTCGGCGCTGAGGGAGAGGGGATCGCGGCCCTCGGGTTCGGGATCGTCGTAGGCAAAGGCGTTGACCATCTCCTCGATCCGGACCGCGCCCACGGGCGGCAGGACGCCGCTGTTGACGAAACGGCGGACATTGGCGTAACTGGCGGTATCGACATCGATGCTGAAGGTGGAGAGCGGATCAAGACCGGCGTTGACAAAGCCGTTTTCCCGGACCGCGTTGTAGGATTCGCGGTTCCAGGCCGGCTGCGGCGGGCCGGCCGGCACGAACTGCCGGCTGAATTCTGCGGTTGCCTTCAGGGGAACGGCGGCGGTTGCCACTTTTCCGGTGGCAGTGGCCGGTTGCCGGGGCTTCCGGTTGCGCTCCGCCTCGACCGGTGGCGCGGCCTCGGCCAAGAGAGTCGGCCCGGTGCCGCGATCGTTGATTTTTGCTTTGTTCGGCTCCGAGGCAGGCGTGGAGCAACCGGCCAGGAACAGAAAAGACAATAGGGTAATCAGTATGCATGGTTGCATCACGGGCTCCTTTGTACAGTGCAGGTCATGAGATTACGGTCGGCCGGGCATGGCCGCCGCTGTTATCCGGTTGGACGGCACCGCGCCGGAGATGTGTCGCGGCCTCCTGAAAAAAATATCCGGGGCGTTTTGCCACCGCCCCGCAGAACACGATGGCCGCGATGAATCCCTGGCAGCAACGGGCCCTGGCGCACTGGCAACTCATCAACCGGCTGGCCGCGCGCCGCTTTCCGCACGGGACCTTGGCGGAAGAGGCGGCGCTGTTCGTCATGGACGGCCTGGCCCGCGACGACTGGCGCCGGCTCCGCGCCTTCGGCGGCCGCGCCCAATTGACCACCTATATTGTCGCCCTCAGCCTGCGCCTGTTGGAGGATTTCGCCCGTCGTCGCTTCGGCCGCACCAGGCCGCCCGCCTGGATTCGCTGCCTGGGCGGCATCTGGTTGACCCTGTTTCGCCTGCTCTGTTTGGAGCGCCTCTCTCCCGGCGAGGCCGTGGCCACGGTCGACAACGGCCTGCCCGGCCAGGCGCGGGCCGCGGAAGACGTCGCTTACCGCATCCTCGGGGAAATTCCCGACTGCGGCGCCCATGCGGACGAATCGGTCGAATTCGACGAGACCACCGCCCCGGCCGAGGCGGAGGGCGATTGTTCGGCCCAGGAATCCCGTCTGGAACAGGGGGAGCGGGATCGCCTGTTCACCGTGCTGGGCCGGCTGCTCTTTGACGGCGATGACGCCGGCGAGATCGAGCCCCACTTCCTCGAACGGATGGCGGCAATCACGGTGCAGCTGGAGCCCAGGGAACGGCTCCTGCTCAAACTCTGCTACCGGGACGGGGTGGCGGTGGCGGAAGCCGGGCGGCTGCTCGGCTGGAACCGGCACCAGGTGCACGGCCGGCTGCGGCGGCTGCTGACACGCCTGCGCCAGGAGTTCGCCGCGGCCGGGCTGGAGGAAGAACTGCGGCTCTTGCTGTCATGACCGGCGACACAATGGGCTTTGCGAACCGTCCAATCCATCAGGCACCATGAATATGACCGAGCATGCGGATAAAAAAGAGGCGGACAGACGGTTGGCTTTGCTGGCCCTGGCCGGCGGGCAACCCGAGTCCCCCGGTCCCTGTCCGGAGGCGGAAGAACTGGCCGCCCTGGTCGAGGGCCGGCTGGCAACAGAGGAGGCCGACGCCTGCCTGGCGCACATCGCGGCTTGCGAGGCCTGTTATGCCCTCTGGCTGCGGCTGGATGAGGAATGGCGGCACGAGCGCCGGGAAGCGAAACAAAAGACCGGCCTGTTGCGCCTGGTCGGGCGGCCGAAGGTGCTGACCACCGTCGGCTCGCTGCTGGCGGCTGCGGCCAGCATCGCGGTCCTGCTCACCCTGACCACCCGGATCGACCGCGCCCGGCTGCCCCATCCGGGGGGAAACGTGATATTGGAACAGGCTGCTCCGGCCCCGGTCGAAGAAGCCATGCCACCCCTTGCCGGACAGCAGGAAAAAGCGGCCCCACCGTCGGGGCAGGATCGCCTGACCGGCTCGGCGGCACAGCCCAGCCGCTCGGCCGGGCCAGCGAACGGTGCCGGAAAGCGGAAAACCATGACCGAACTCGGCCGGATCGCAGCCGGGGCGCGGGAGGAAAGGGAACCGGCATCGCCGGCCTCCATGGCCGCCAGGGAACGGCAGGTGGAGGGAAGGGCGGGACGTGCTGCGCAGGCCGAGATGGAGAAAACGAGGCGGGCGGCCAGCGAAGTACAGGACACGACGGAGAAAAGAGGGGGACAGCAGGATGCGGCCGCGTCGTCCGCGGCTCCGCCGGCGCCAGCGCGGGAGGGTGCGTCCGCGCCGCCACCAATAGGGAAACAGGCGCCCGCCGATGCGGCGGTCTGGTACGATAATATCCGCCGGGGGTGCCAGGGCGAGCCGGGCGCCGACCTGTTCGCCGCCCTCGCCGCCCAGGGCCGTCAACTGCTGCGGGAGCCGGCGGCGCTATCCGGTCGGGACCGGCAGCGGATCGAACGCATCGTCGCCGAACTCGGCAGGGAGCAGCCTGTTGCCGGGCGGTGTGCCGCCCTGCTGGAACTGCTGGAGCCGACCGATCGGCAGCCGCAGCCGTAAGCGGACGACCGCTCAGATCGGTGGGGCGATGGTCACCACGATGCGCATGTCGGTGGTCGCCCTGACCCCGTGCGGTTCGCGGATGTCGGCGATGAGCATGTCGCCTGTTCTGGCCGGCATGGTCGCCTCGTTGTCGGCGAGAAAGAGCCCCTCGCCCTCGATGACCAGAATGGACAGCTGGCCGTCGAGGTCGTGGGAATGGATGGGAAACAGGGCCCCGGCCTTGAGGTTGAAGTTGAGGATCTTGAAGTGCTCGGAGTCGTGCAGGACGATCGCCTTCATGCCCAGGGGATTGAATTCCCTGGTCGTGGTCAGTTCGATGCGTTTCATGGGTTCCTCCCCGATGGTCGTAACAGAGCGCGGTCCAGACCTGTAAGGGACTGTATGCACGGGCCGCCGGCGCGGCAAGACGCGGCCGGATGGCCGCGCGCTCAATTTCCGGATTCTTCCGCCCGGAACCGGTGGAGGACGATGCCGTATTTGTTGATCTTGTCGTACAGGCTCTTGCGGGAGATGCCCATCATCCGGTGCGCCGCGCTCACCTGACCGCCGACCCGCCTCAGCACCTGCTCCAGGTAGAGTTGCTCCTGCTGCTCCATGTACTCCTTCCAGGGCAGCTCCGGCATGTCCGCAAGTCCGGCCGTTGCCGCCACGGGACCGGCCGCCTCCGGCTCGCGGCCGCCGAACACGCAGTAGCGGCGGACGAAGTTGCGCAGTTCGCGGACGTTGCCCGGCCAGTCCTGCTGCATCAGCTCCCGGATCAATTCCGGGGAACAGGGCCGGACCTCGCCGTGCTGGCCGTCGCAGTATTCGGTCCGGAAGGCATTGACCAGGAGCGGAATGTCCTCCCTGCGCTCCCGCAGCGGCGGCAGGTGCACCGGCAGGACGTTGAGCCGGAAGTACAGGTCCTGGCGGAAGGTTCCCCGCTCGATCTCGGCCCGCAGGTCGCGGTTGGTGGCGGCGATGATCCGCGCCTTGAGGGGGATGGCCGCATTGCCGCCCAGCCGGGTGAAGGAGCGGTCTTCCAGGACCCGCAGCAGCCTGGCCTGCAACGGCGTCGGCATCGAGCAGATCTCGTCGAGAAACAGGGTGCCCTCGCCGGCGTATTCGAACTTGCCCAGCTTGCGCTGGACCGCCCCGGTGAAGGCCCCCTTTTCATGGCCGAAGAGTTCGGATTCGATCATCTCCGCCGGCAGGGCGCCCATGTTGACCGCCACGTAGGGCGCGGTTTCCGGCCGGCCGATGGCGTGCAGGGCCCGGGCCGCCAGCTCCTTGCCGGTGCCGGTCTCGCCGACGATCAGCACCGGGTCTGTTTCGTGGGCAATGGTCTCGATGAGGGTGTAGAGGCCGAGCATGCTCGGATGGCTGCCGATCAGGCCGTAAAAGCGGGAGCGCCCTTCGCGGGTGGCGGTGAGTTGCTGCTCCAGGCGGCGGTTTTCCAGCACCAGCCGCCGCCGCTCGATGGCCCGCGCCAGGGTGGCGAGGATGATGTCCTCGTCCACCGGTTTCTGCAGAAAATGGTAAGCTCCTTTCTTGACCGCCTCCACCGCCAGGCTGATGTCGCCGTGGCCGGTGATGAGGATTACCGGCAGATCGGGGTCCTTGGCCAGCATCCGCTCCAAAAGGACCATGCCGTCCATCTCCGGCATGCGGATGTCGGCCAGGACCGCGGCAAAGGCGCGGCTCTCGATGCGGGCCAGGGCGTCGAGCGGGTTGCCGAAGGTGTGCACCGCATAGCCGTTGAGCGTCAGGGTCTGCTTGATCGCCGCCAGCAGGTAGAGGTCGTCGTCGACAACCAGGATGTCCGGGGCGGGCGCGCCGGTTCTCCGATGTTTCATGCCGCCCCCTTGCGTTGCAGGGCCGGCGAAACCTCCCTTTGGTACTGGGGAATGTAGACCGAAAAGCAGGAACCGTGGCCGGGCGCGCTCTCCACCTCGATATAGCCGGAGAAACCGCGGACGATCCGGTCGACGATCGACAGGCCCAGGCCCATGCCGGTGCCCACCTCCCGGGTGGTGAAGAAGGGATCGAAGATTTTCTTCTGCAGTTCTTCGGGGATGCCCTCGCCGTTGTCCGCCACGGTGACCAGCACGTAGGGCTCCTTGGCCATGGTCGTCAGGTTGAGGCAGTGGCGAATACGGCTGGTGACGGTCAGCCTGGGCGTGTCCACCCGGCCCATGGCCTGGATGGCGTTCTGCACCAGGTTGAGAAAGACCTGCTCCAGCCGGACCTCCACGCCCAGGACCTCGCAGGGCTGGTCGGCGAGGCGCAGATCGAGCGCGATCTCGCTTAAGCGCAACTGCGATTCGAGAAAGCTCAGAATCTTGCGGATGATCGCATTCAGTTCCACCGCTGCCTGCTCTCCCTCGACCTTGCGGCCGAAACTCCGCATGGTGGCGATGATCGACGAAGCCTTGTTCACCCGGTCGATGATGATGTGCAGGTTTTCCCGCAGCATGTCGGTATGGTCGCCGGGCGTCTCCAGCGCCTTGAGGCCGTTGCGGGCAAAGAGCAGGATGGCGTTGAGCGGCTGGGTCAGTTCATGGCCCACGCCGGCGGCCATCTCGCCCAGACTGGCCAGCCGGCTGGAGTGGATCAGCTGTTTCTGCCCCTCCTGCATCTGCGCCATCAGGTCGTAGAACTCGCTGCAATCGGAGCAGATCAGCATGTGCAGCACCAGGCCGTTGGGGTTGACGTGGGTGGAGCCGCGCATCTTCACGGGCAGGCCCGGCCCCCTGGCGGTGGCGAGCTGGGCCTCGAACTCGGTGAATTCACCCCTGGCAAAGGCCTGCCGGATGGCCTCGGCCTTGTCCGGCAAGACCAGGTCGTCCAGGGTCAGGCGGCGGTCGGCATCCAGGGAGAAACCGGTGCGCTGGAGAAACTCGCGGTTGGTCTGGATCACCTTGAAGTCCTGGTCCATGAGGAGAAACAGTTCGGAGATGCCGGCCAGGATGCGCTCGGTGAACGACCGGCTGGCCTCCATCTCCTCGTGCTTCTTCAGGACGCGGACAACCAGATCCTGCCGTTGTTTTTCCAGTATTTTGATTGCCTGATCGTGCATTGCCTTTCCTCGGAAGTGTGCCGGATCGCCCACCGATCATACCCGCCATCCCCCTGCGGCGTCATCCATTTTCAGCAGGGAAGGAGGCCGGTCCGGCCGGGCGAAGAGGCGAAGAGCCGCGGTTTTTGTTCAGAGGCGGAAGAAGAGGAGCCAGGACATGTAGGCCGCGTAGACGGCGACAAAGGCGCCGCCTTCTCCGCGGGAGACGCGCTTGCCGGTGGCGAACACGGGCAGGCAGAGAAAGGCGACGCCGGCCATCAGCGGGATGTCGACCAGCAGCAATTGCCGCTCCACCGGCAGGCCGTCCGGCGAGACCAGGCAGGTGAGGCCCAGGATCACGAGAATGTTGTAGATGCTGCTGCCCAGAAGGTTGCCCACGGCGACGTCCCGGTCGCCCTTGAGGGTGGCGACCACGGTGGTGGCCAGCTCCGGGGCCGAGGTGCCGATGGCCACGATCGTCAGCCCGATCAGGGCCTCCGAGATGCCGAGTGACCGGGCGATGTCGATCGCGCCGTCCACCAGCCAGTCGGCCCCGAGAACGGTGAGCCCCATGCCGGCTGCGAGGATGCCCGCGTATTTGACCCTGGTCTGCACGACTGCCCGCCTCAGCTCGGGGGTGGCACCGTAGAGGTCGCTGAATTCGGCCTGCACGCTCTGCATCTCGGCGCGGCTCATGAGGATGACCGCCACGGTATAGGGAATGGCGATGCTGAGCAGCAGCCCCCCTTCGAGGCGGGTGAGGACGCCGTCCCAGGCCATGACGGTCATCAGGGTGGCGGCCACGATCATGATCGGGAGATCGAGCTTGAGCACCCGCAGATGGAGCGGCAGGGGTTGCAGCAGCGCGCTCAGGCCGAGAATGAACAGGATGTTGAACAGGTTGGTGCCGGCGATGTTGCCCACGGCCAGCACGCCGCTGCCCTGCCAGCTCGCGGTGATGCCCACCACCAGCTCGGGCATGCTGGTGCCGATGGCGACCACGGTCAGGCCGAGCACCAGCGGGGAAACGCCCAGCGACGCGGCCAGGCGCGACGCTCCGCGCACCACCATTTCCGCGCCGATGCCGAGGAGCACGAGCCCCGCAAGAAACAAGGGGATGCCGCTCATGCGCCGGGGAGACTATTGCTCGTTCCGTGGCCGCGCCGGCAGCCCGGAGCCGGGACGGGCGGATGCGTTCCGGGTGTCATCAATGCGTTCGTGCAGTTCCTGTCCGTTGGTTGGATATGTTGCATCATCACCTGTGCACGACACGCCCTGTCGCGTTTTTTGTGGACCCGCCCCCAGCCGGTCGGTGGGCGCTTCGGCACACGGTTTGGGGCCATTTTGGGGCAGCCGTCCAATCGGCGCCCGCCCCTGCGGTCCGGCCCGCCATCACGCTCCGGCCGCACCGTTTCCTCTCCGGGCATTCGTGGATGTCGTCGGCACGCATTCCGCGACGACATCCACCGCCGTATCGGCCGACGGCATGGCATCCGATTTTTCCAGACTACAGCAAAACCGCCGGGATGCACAAGCAGTAAGCAGTCCGGCGGCCGTGGACGGCGGGCAGGGCGCACGCGCGGCGCCCCGGTCTCCGTCCCCTGTGGCGACAGCGCGTTAAAACTGATCGCCCTCGATATTTTTCCTCATTTGAGCGATTTCAAGCCCGAGGGCCACGCATTGCCTGCCCTCCATGCAGCTGTCGGCATCCATCACTTCGAGAAAGTGGTCCAAGGAGTGCGACCCCTTCTTCAAATGGACCATCCATGTCTTTTCGGTTGCGTTGAAATCCACCTTGATATCGATACCGCAGGTGCCGATATCCGGATAGATCGAAGTGATCTTCCCGCACAATTCCTTTTCCGTATACATGACCATACCTCCTCGCCGCGGTTCTGGTGGTGTTTCGCCTCAACAGTAGGGTTCCATGAAGAAATGCTCGCCATCCATGCTGACGAAGCGGACGCCGTCCTGTTTGGGGAGTCCGGCTATTTTCCATGCCTTTTCCGGGTTGATAAATTGCCTGGTGACACATTGTTTCGGTTGATGCGTAATGCGGCAGACATTGTTCAGCAGGGGAAACACCCGGTATTTCACGAAATATGCCCTCATGAAACGGAGGATGTCCATCTGCTCGACCGACAGCACACCCATGCCTTCCTGCTCGGCCAGGGCCATGGCCACCTCTTCGTTCCAATCGTTTTGATCGACGAGATAGCCGTTCGCCTCGACCCGTATCTTTTTTCCTTGTATTTCAAGTGTTGACATTGTGCACCTTCCCATCGTCCAGCATCCTTCGGCGATGACCGGTTCACGGCTGATTTCGCGCCGGCCTGTTCCCGTATCTTAACGATAACCATTCTCATTGAATGTGCCGATAAAACACCGAGGAAGGGCGGCATTGCGTTCGATCTCAGAGGTATGGAGGGGGAAAGTCGTGCGGGCACCGGTCCGGTCCGGGCGCTGCCGGCACCAGGCATGGGGTGTGGAAACCATGCCGGTATTCTCTTCCTTGACGAAAGAGAGCCGCGGCGGATATACCGACCTTGTCGATACATGGTCGATGGCAGGCGCGCGGTCGTTTCCCGCCTTGGGCCTGTTGACGAACGAGGATGCGCGCTTTCCCTTGGGGCCGTATCCCGAAGCAAGGATGTCCGTGTTCGGCTGAGGCCGGCACCACGGCGGAGCATCCGGAATACAACCAACAGGTGTACACATGGAAGCAGGAACTATGAGCGAATACCTGAAATTTTTTGTCGCCCTGCTCGCCATCGTCAACCCCGTGGGCATGCTGCCGATTTTCATCAACATGACAGCGAATCAGGAGCGGGCGGGCCGCAACAAAAACGGTTCCATCGCCGCCGTTTCCATGGGCGTCATCCTGCTGGTCGTCCTGTTTTCGGGCGAGGCGATTCTTCGCTTTTTCGGGATATCCGTCGACTCGTTCCAGGTCGGCGGCGGCATCTTGATCCTCCTCATGGCCATCTCCATGCTGAATGCCAAGATGAGCAATGTGAAGCAGACGAAGGAGGAGGAACTCGATTCCTCCGAACGCGAGAGCGTGGCGGTGGTGCCGCTCGGCACGCCGCTTCTGGCCGGTCCAGGGGCGATCAGCACCGTCATCCTGTACTCGCAGCACTCGCCGTCCGCCCTGCATGCGGCGTATCTGGCGACGGGAATCGTCGCCCTGGCCTGCCTGACCGCCCTGCTGTTCCGGTTGGCTCCGGCCATCACCCGGCTGCTCGGCAGGACGGGCATCAACATCGTCACCCGTCTCATGGGGCTCATCATGGCCGCCATGGGCGTCGAATTCATCGCCCACGGCCTCAAGCAGCTCTTTCCCATCCTCGGCTGACGCCGAAAGCCTCCTGCCGGGCTCGCTGATCGGTCCAGCGGCCGATCGGCAAGCGCTGGTCCTGTTTCTCCCTCCATCCGGTTCGATTCGAGAGCAGGAAGCCGCAACAGGTTTGCCTGCCCAGCAATTTTGTGCCGCAAGCATTTATTTCGATGCAGTCCGGGAAGCGGCTCGATTCCGGCCGATCCGGCGACCGCCATCGCGCCTCCCGCGAAATGCCGATGGGACGCGGCTTCGGCACCGGTGGCCTGCAACTGACCCTGAGCCTGGTCGGCCGCGGCGACAACCTGAAAGTCATCGATCAGGGTGCCGACGATTCGGTGAACGCGGTCAATCTGCGCCATTTCATCGAGTTGACGGAGGCCCGGCGTGGACATCACGGAACGTACCCAGGACGCGACCCTCATCCAGTCGCGCCACCGCATCCCCGAACACCCCCTGAGCAACGACCAGGTTCTGGTCTTGCAAGTCCCGTATCCCGATCCGCTGGTGGTCGTCGAGCCTTCGGAGGCCAGGCGCAAAATCATGCACGGCGAGGGGGATTATTCGCGGTTGCTGACCAAGCTCTACGAAGACATCGTCCGTTTCGACGAAATCACCATCTCGCGCCGCTATCCGACGCGGATCAACGGCCATTACGTGCTGGACCCCAGCCCCATTCCCCGCTTCGACGTCCCCAAGCTTAACCAGTCGCCGGCGCTGATCCTGTTCGGGGCCGGGAGGGAAAAGAAGATCTATGTCGTGCCGCCCTGCACCAGGGCTGAACCGCTGGCCTTCGACGACATCGCTTTCAGGACCGAGGAGTTCATTGATGCGCGGGGGCGGCGGTCCTGCCACCGCTGCAGCGCCAGGGATTCCTTTCTGGATGAGTTCAGCCGCGACGATGGCGTGCGCCTCTACCAGTGCTCCGACTCGGATTACTGCAACCAGCGCATTGCCGCGCAGAACATATCGGCAGGTGAGCCCGCGCTATGAAAAAAGTTTTGGGGGTAAAGAAACTCAGCAAGATGCAAGGGTTAGGCTGCACGCGCTGCCTGGAGAGCACTGGGCCGGAGTGCGGCAGCAATATCTGCCCGCACTGCGGTTCGGTGGCTCGACTGCTGTCACACGCCCCAGGCAAGGCCGCCGCACAACCATAACGATGTGCGCGCCGCGCTGGCCAGCGCCGAGGCCATCGGCGCCGGGCGGGTGATCTTACCCATTGCAGCCATGAACTGGACCTGTGGCTGCTGGATCACGCCAGAACCCTGCCTCCGCACGTCGCGGTTGGAGCGGACGGATTGGTTGTCGACCTGTGAGAGCCTGGCAACGCTCTGTTCGCGCCACCACGCAGGGCAAACGTGAGCCGGATACGGCCAGGCTCGTCGAAGCGAGCGAACCACGCATCGCCACGGTAAGGGCTTCGGTTCCTGGCGATGCGTACCCGCGGCCTTTTCTTAGCCCATCCTTTTGCCGAGCATCCGCATGATGTCGTCTAAAGGATTGCCGTCGCCGTTCAGGTCAAGCATCCCCACAAGCCCCGACAAGCCGCCGCCCTGGGACGCGCCGCCGCCGAGCAGGCCGCCCAGGATGCTGCCGAGCAGGCCGCCGCCGTCCTGTGACGTGGGCGCCGCCCCGGCCGCGGTGCCGGGTTGTCCTCCGGCCATGAGGCCGGTGACCAGCATGGCCAGCATGGGGAGCATCTTTTTTAAGAGGGACGGGTCGAGACCGGACTGCGAGGCCGCGTTCTGCGCCACGGCGCGGCTCACGTCCTTGGAACCGAAAATCTGCCCGAGCACGTCGTTGCCGCGGCTCAGGTCCGTCGGTTCCGGGGCGACAACCTGCTCGAAGAGGTCGCCGCCGAATTGGTCGAGGAGGCCTCCCAGCCCTTCGAGACCTTCCGGTTGCGACTGGACCTGGCGCTTGAACCCGCCGAGGATGGCCGGAGTGAGAGCTTCGACGCCGCTTTCCGCCTGGGACTCGGAGATTCCCAACTCCCGTGCCATGGATTGAAGGCCGCCCATCTGGGCGAGGATCTCAGTGATCTGCATATGCCTGCTCCTTATGACGTATGAAGGAAGGGGGGCGCGGCTCAGTCCAGGAGTTCCGCGGGAATGTTGCCGCCGTTGGCCGCGATGCGGGCAAGCACGGTCTTATGCAGCCACATGTTCATTTTTGCCGAATTTTCCATGAGGTCGGCCGGGCAGCCCAGTTCCGCGGCCAATTCCTTGCGTGCCGCCAAGCTGCTGTCGATGTCCAGGAGCTTCAGCAGGTCGACGATGGATGTCTTCCAGTTGAGCTTCTGGGGGTTGGCGGCGGCGCGCTTTTCCAACTGCGCGACGACGTCGACCACGGCTACCTCATTGGGTGGCGGAGGGGTTGCCAGTGCCGCGGCGGGCATAGGTGCGGCCTGCGCGGTGTCGGTGCCGATGCCCAGTTTCGCGAGGATTTTGCTGAAGAATCCCATGGTGTCCTCCTTTGGTGGGGGTGGAAGGGGATGGTGCAACAAAATTATGTCATGGTGGGAATAATTTTTACATATAGGCACAGGCCGGGATTCTGTCGAGCATCATGTTAAAATATGGTGGTATCTGCCGGTTGAAGAACAGATCGAGTCCTGGGTGGCCGGATGGACAAGGGGACGCAAACACCGATTGGAGCGGAGGAGGTTGGGCGCGGTGGTTTTGTTGGTGCAGACAAAGAGAGCACGGTCACGGTTTGGACGACAGCCGCAACCGCCTGGGGAAAAGAACGTGGAACCGTGAATCGGATGGACCTCCCTGCCCGACAGTTCCGTGTCGCGACTCATGATTTCGTATAGCCCGCATAGCTGAACAGGTGATTGCGCTTCCGGGCGGTCAGTTTCCTGACGATGCCGAGTTGTTCCAGGTGCCCGAGCGCAAGCCACGCCCGGTCGAGCTTGCTGCGCAGTTTCGGGGTCCAATCGATGGAAGGGCGCGGACACAAAGGCTTGGACCTTGTCGCGCTGTTGCCGTCAGTGTCCGGTGATGAACGAGCCATACTGCTGATCCAGGTCTGCGCCTTGCTGGCCGATTCCCTCGTCAAGCAGAGCGAAGTCCCCTCTCTTTCCGAGGTCTATGGTTGAGCTGACGGTTACGGTGTGGACCATCGTCACCTGGCGCCTCGATGAGACCATCCCAGTAGGTTTGGGCACCATCCATAGAGTGCTGGTTTGGCGGTTTCTACTGGAGATGGAGCGACGAACCGAACATAGCGGTTCGTCTTATTTTACGTTCAAGCCGCTTCCTGAAACAGGGCTCCTTTCGGTCGCTCACAGCCGGTAATCGAGGCAAGGATCGACGCTGTTGAACTGTCAAGAATTCTTTGACAGTTGCGATTCATGTCCCCCGGAGAAGATCACGCAGAAAGTCGAACCCAATCCTCTCTTGCTCCAGACGAACTCGCTCCCCCCAATGGTTCTGGCGCAATTGATCGTACAGTGCGCTTTCCTCAGAGTTCAACCGCGTAAGAGTCCCTGTTTCAGGTTGCGTTTCAACTCCCCAGAGTGACCTGTGGGCAAGGAGTGTCTGCTGATCCATCAGAAAAGACACGACGTGAGGCAAGAACCGGCGCAATTGATTGAGAATGGCAAAGCCGTGGGTATCGATATCCCCCCAATAGTAGATTTCTTTCCCATGCAGCCAAGGGGCGGCAGCGAGATTGTCAAATCCGTATCCCGCCCCAAAGATCACCATCGCATCAGGAACATTCGGAAAAGACAGGAAATTGATCTCGTTTTCGGTGATGAATACCTTCGATACCGGCAAAACGAGAGAGGCGAAGGCTGTCTGTGTCAGGGTGATATCCTGATCGGCTCCCACTGGCAGCAGGCGGACATTCGAGTCCAGGATCCGGAAACGCACTCGTGAAGGTTTATCGAGAAAACCATAACGGCGGCAGAACCCGCCGATGCCCGTGTGAGTCCTATCAATAGAATCCTCCGGCAGCACGAGATCGAGCAGTTTCGCCAGCACGCCGCGATGTCCTTCAATCAATTTGGTATGGACGCCCGGCAGGTCAATCTGACGCAGATAAATCGAGGGACGAGGATGTTTACGCAACCAAGTGACAATCTCCAGTAGTCGCGGCCAGTCTTCGGCCAATTCCAAGGCATGCAGCGGCCATTTTTTCAGCCAGGGGATCAATTCAGGCTGTTTGTCTCTTGTCAGTTCAACCAGCGCAGCAAACTGATCCGCTGCCCGGCGCTTGCCAAGAAATCCAAGAGCGTCCGAAAGCGTGTCGATCCAGATTGACACTGGAATGTCATTGGCTCCAAGAACACGGTGGTTGACGCTGCGCCATTCGATACGATAGGGACCGGCGGCTGCGGACAATCCAGCTATCCAGTTCCGAACCTCGGGAAACCGTTCGCTCAGTTCGCGGGAGTCAGGGCCTTTGAGCGTCAGGCGCCGAGGGAAAAGTGACTCTCCCCCGGCCATGGAGGCGAGCAGCAAACCGTGATCCCAAAGCTTTTGCACCTGAGTTTTGAGATCAGTCGGAGTCGTCCACGTCATCCCTGCATCCTTTGTTTTTCGGCCCGATATTCCTCAATGCTCAGGTTGCGCAGGACAGAGTTGCGGCCATCCTCATTGTGAACAAACCCGACACCGGCGACAAACGGCTCGATAATATGGATTTTTTGCAACGGCGTGACGATCAGCAGTTGCAGATTGAGCTGCGTGAACAACTGTAAACCGTATTGGGCCGATTCATCGGAACCGCGCCCGAACGCCTCGTCGATCACCACAAAACGGAAGGAACGCGACCGCACCGCTCCCCATTCCAGACCGAATTGATACGCCAGACTGGCAGCCAGGACGGTGTAGGCGAGCTTTTCCTTCTGGCCGCCGGATTTTCCGCCGGAATCCGCATAATGTTCATGCTCGGTGTTGTCTTCACGCCAGCGCTCGCTGGCTGCAAACACGAACCAATTGCGCACATCGGTCACTTTGACCGTCCAGCGCTTATCCGCATCCGAATGTTCATCCCGGCCCCGGAACCGCTCAATGATTCGCTTCACCTGGAGGAATTTTGCCTCCGAATACTGCGCATCATCCGAGCCGGTGAGCGCTCCTTCGGTACAGGTACGCAGCTCGGTCTGAAAGTTGCGGATGTCGGCGTCGAGATTCAGCTGTGCTTCGAGACTGATGTATCGGCCAGGGTTGTAGTCAATCTGGGTGAGCGATTCGTTGATCTGAGCGACGCGCTCCTTGATGGTTTCTCGTTCGCGTGCCAGCTGAGATTGAAAATTCGCCACCTCTCGGATGGTGTTCTCGTTCAGGAGTTCCTTGAAACGTCCCTCAAAACGGGGCAGGTCATCGGCCTGCAGTTGATCCAGCATTGACCTGTACTCGGGGGCGGCAGCCAGGTTGGCATCGACCTCTCCTGTCTCCAGCTTCCACATCCCTTTGTATTCGGTCATGGCCTTGACGATCTTTTCAGACAGACGCTTGATCTTCGAATCTTCGGCGTCGATTCTGGCCTGTAGCCAGTCGCGCATGTCGCGCTCACGGTTGTCGCAGGATTCGACCGTCAGCACCTGACTGCCAAGCGCGTCCTCGCGCATTTCTTCCAACATGGGAAAACGCCGGATAGTATCTTCGGTCGTTTCCGACACCAGGGCTTGTGCCTGTTGCTGCAGATCTTGCGCTCCACTGATCTTTTGCTCACTTTTCGAGCGCTTATCCTTTCGGTCATCAAGCTGCCCCTCCGTTTCTTTCAACGCCTCTTCGAGCGCGGTCAATTGCGCCGTCAGGGTCTTGAGTAGATCGGAGGCCGCTTCAATCTCGCGCTTTTCGGCTTCCAACCTGGCAATGACAACCGCCATGGGTTTCCAGTCGAGGTCACGAAAGTCGGTGTATTCGCCCAGCTTCGAGAGAACCGAGAGGCGCTCTCTGAGAGCGGACTGTTCCTTTTGCAGCGTGCTGATGCGAGCGGCAAAGCCGGCGAGGTGTGTTTCCTGCCGCTCGGCGTCTTTTTCCAATGCCGCGATTTTTTCGGCGTTGCTCCAGCCGAGGACATAACGCCGACGATCATCAAGCCGATGCCGGTCATCCTTTTCATGCCGTTCCCCTGGCGCCTTGATCTGTCCCGCCCTGGTAATGGCACGGATCTCGCGGCGAAACTGTTCCTGGTTCCTGCAGCAGGCCAGATCAAAACGGTGAGCCACCTCCCGTTCGATCCAGTCGTAAAAGGGCGAATCAGGCTTGACTTGCAGCTTGCGCACCAGGGAGTCGGGATGGAGCGATGGCAACTCGCCGCGCACCCCTTCCCGCACCCGGAAATAAACCAGGCGCCCGCGCAGGTGGGTTTGATCAACCCACTGCGCCACCGTGGCGTAATACCGATCCGGAACCAGCAGAGAGAGGCCGAAACCTCGGAGCCGCCTTTCGATGGCACCTTCCCAGTCACGCTCGTCCTCGCGCACCTGCAGCAATTCGCCGGCAAACGGCATCTCTTCGTCGGCCAGATTCAGCTCCTGACAGAGCATGCGCCGCATGGCGATCTGTTTTTCGTCGATATTGCTGACCCGGGCCTTCAGACCCGCGATCTCAGTTTTCACCTGGTCGTGCTCAGTCCGCCCCTGGACGAACTCAACTTCTGCCTGGGTTCGATCATTCTGGGCCTTCGCTTCTGCCTCTTCTGTCGTTTCACGCCAATTGGCGATTTCAGACCGCTGCCGTAGAAACTCCTCCCCAGCCGCAGCCGGGTGTTGCCCCAGGGCGCGTACCAGTTCCTCATAGCGGGAGGCTTTCTGCTTCCGGCGCTCCAACTCATTCTGTTTCTGGAAAATTTCCTCGCCAATGCTTTCGATGCGGTCACCGCCATTTTCCGCGATGGCGCGGCGAAGCTCACGCTCCTGTCCTTGCTGGGCGCGACGCCGTTCCTCCAGCCGCTCGATGGCGACCCGGTGTCGGGTTAACTCTTCATTCAGCGAGGTGAGACGTTTCTCCAGCAGATCGAGTTTCAGGGTGGCAAACCAGGGGCGCAGGGCATCGCGGCAGGCCCGCAGGTCATCCGCCGTTTGGGCAAGGTCGCGATGCCGGTCGCAATCGGCCACCAGAGGCGTAAGCATTCCGACCTGGCACTTGGCCTTGAGAACCGCCTCATGAGCCCGGTTGAGATCCTCGAAGTGGCCGATCAGGGCGAAGATACGCGGCACGACATCAAAAGGCTCAAGCATGTGGCTGCGCACGAAGTCAGTCAAATTCCCGACCGACTTGAGCGACACGGTTTGATGGAACAGATCCAATGCCTGCTCGTTATCGATGCCGAAACGACGGCGGAACCAGGAACCGTAAGGGGGAAAGCTGTCAAACAGCTCGACGCCGCTTGACCGCAGCTGCTTGCGCAGACCGACCATCTCGCTGCCGAATCCGGAAAAATCGGCCGCAATGGACAGCTCTCGCTCACAGGCCCCATACAGGCGAGCCGGTAGCGCGCCCGCTTCCTTCATCCAGAAGACCTGCGCCAGGGTGACGGTCTTGTTGTAACCAGCGTTGTGGAAAACGCCGAGGATCACCGAATAACTGTTGAAGTCGCGCAGGGCGACCGGCTTGGCGCTGCCCAGGGTTTCCTGCCGCTCCGATTTGTAAAACCCCAGCACATAGGATTTGAGCGAACGTTCGCGGCTGTCGGCCCCGGCCGCCTTGTTATAGGCAACGCGATGACTCGGCACCAGCAGGGTGGTGACGGCGTCGACCAGGGTCGATTTCCCTGAACCGATATCCCCGGTGAGAAGACCGTTTTTTCCGCCCAGGCGCAGCGTCCAGACCCGCCCGTCAAAGGTCCCCCAGTTAAAGACCTCGAGCCGTTGCAGGCGAAATCCGGCCAGCCGGTCATCGGCCAGAAATTCAAGAAACAATGGCTCAGCCATCCTCGCCTCCTTCCATACCCCCCACAAGTTGCTGCCGATATTCAGCGAGTCGCTCGTCAAAATCGGCGAGCCACTGCGCATCGATAAAAGCCTTGATAATGCGCCTCACTTCAATCATCTGACCATGCCCGCGCAAGCGGCGGATGAAACCCAATTCGGCAATTTTGTTCAAGGTGCTATCGACCTGATCGATGAGTTTTGCCTCGTTGCTGCCTGCCGGAAGGAAAATCCGGATCAAGTCCACCACTTCGTCACGGGAAAGAATCAGGCGCGTGTCGCCGCCACCGGCGTCGAACTCGGCCAGTTTTTTCCGCAAGAGCGCAAGCAGCAAACTGACCGGATAGGAGAGCTGCCTTCGGGCAACCAGGCGCGGCATGACTGCCTGGCCGTCCTCATTGTCATCCTGCCGGGAACGCAAAAAAGCGTAGCCTTCCGCCTCGTCGAACACCAACTCCAGACCGAGGACGGCGACGTAATCCCGAACGCTCGCTTGCAGGTTCAACAGCGAGCCCCACAGCCCCGGGTTGTCCTCCTGATAGAGTACGCCTTTGAGCAGTGGCACAACAACGGACGAGAGTTCATGGGGCGGCCTGGCAGAATGGCTGGGGTTGATATCGGCAGTATTCATCATCAATTCCTCAGCAAAATGATGCGAGGCAAGGTCGCCTGGCGCATGATGCCAGTTTCCAGCTGCCAGCGCACCTGTTCCTGAACCTCATCGTCCACAGCCGTTTTGGGCCATTCACCGGCCAGCTGCAGATAGGCAACCAGTTCAGCCAATCCGTGGCGTAGCGGATGGCGAGCCACCACCTCGGCGAGGCTGATCTGGCTGCGACCCTGGAGTTCCTGCCGGATATTCCGGCTCAGCTCGGCCCGGTCAACCACCACCTGTGCGTAAAGAGCCGCTGTATTCACATCCGCATCCCCTTCGTCCAATGCCATCTCGGCAATGAGGGGCTTGAGCGGCGGCCGGTGGAGAGGTCGCTCCAGGGGCAGTTCGATCGTTGCGGAAGTTTCGGCCAAGGGCATGAAATCCCCCGGCGGAAACTCCTCGCGCAACGCCAGCGCGCTGTTCTCGATGCTGTGCAGGATGTCCATGATGCGACGGTTTTCCAGCCAGGCCTGATCGTCGAGAAACCTCCGCAGTTGCTCGGACAGTTTGGCCACCGTTCGCTGGGTGTGTTCTCCTGCTTCCAACCAGTCGTAATGCACGCGTTGCAGGCGGGGTTCGGGACGCATGGCGAGGATCGGCGGAAGGGACAAAACCTGTTCCAGCAGGCGGGTCAATTCTTCCTGGCGGGACCGGGACATCAGAAAATCCCAGAAGGCGCGAAAGCTCTTCCCCTGATCGGAATCGGCGATGGCGTCGCGCTCGCCCATGATTTCTTCGAGCAGCGCCCCTTTTGTTCCCTCCCAAAGGGCAATGCGTTCGCGCACCCGCCGGTCGAGCGTGCGAAAGTTGTGCTCCACCTCGCGAAAGTCGGTCAGCAGTTCCTTCGCCAGTTGTAAAAACTGCTGAAAACGGTCCTTCAGGCCGGTGTCGTCCAAAAGCGGAATATCACCTGCCAGAATGCGGACGATCTCCGTGTCGATATCGCTGCGGCGTTTTTGCAGTTCGGTGATTCGCACTTGCGGATCGGTCTGGCTCCCTTCGCTCATCTGCCGCAGAAGCTCGAACAGGGTCAACAGACGGGATTCCGTGCTGACAAAGGGGCGTTCGGTCAGCCCTTCCAGCCAGACCAGAGCTTTTTCCGTCGCGGGAGTCAGGTCAAAGTGAGGTTCGTCCGTCCCGGCCGGATAGAATTTCCGCAGCCACCCCTTGTCGTTTTCAGCCCAGTCGTTGAGATAGCTCTGCGCGGTTCCGGGAAAGGCCTCGGCACCCAGCCGCTCGCGCAGGGCGAAGAGTTCGTCTTCCAACGCCTCGACCAGGTCCGCCTGAGACAAATTGCGGACATTGGGCACGATGAACACCCGGTGCAGAAAACCGGCCACCAGCGACGCATGATGAGCGCACAGCAATCGCCACGCAGGGTGGTTCTGGCGGAGCATCTCCAATGTGGCGTAGTCCAGTGCCATTCTTTTTCCGGGGTTATCCGTCTCTGTGCTGCGCCAGCCATTGGCGGCCCTTGTCGGTCAGGCGGTATTTCTGCATGCGGCTGTTGGGTTTGTCGGGGATGGTCATCTCGATCAGGCCGGACATCAGCATTCGATGCGCCTCCAGCAGGTCTTTTCCCGCCTCGGGCTTCCAGCTGTCAAACCGGTCGTAGGCGGCTAGGGCATTTTTCACCTCCTGCACCTCGTGGGGCGGGGCAATGACCCGCTTGCCCTCCAGAATCGCGGTGATCTGCGCCTCGCTCAGGGCGTTGCCCTCGATGGCCAGCAAACCGTGAATAGTGCGGATGCGGTTCTCCCGGCGCAGGCGCGGAGCGAGGTTCTGTTCGGCCAGCACGGTGTAGCGGCCGATGGTTTCGCCGATCTCGGCGACAAGATTCACTATCGCCGGTGTGATGGTGTAGGGTGGCTGATAGTTCATATCGTCCTTCGCTACTCTCTACGGCGCCATGCTGGCGTAGTAGGGTGACGGCACCGTTGGGTACGCCCGGAACACATGCACGAAAACCGCCTCTGTCTTGTCCCGCACGTCCTCCTTTGAATAGGTTTCCGGCAACCCGGTTTGCTCGCTCCAGAGATAATCCTGAATCGTCAGACGGACCGCGTCCCGGGTGGATTCCTTGTCGCGCCAGTGATTGATCCGCAGTTTTTCCGCCTTGAGCGTTTCGAGCAGATCGACGGCCACCCACGGTCTTGATGCGCTTGATGTCACCGGATGTCAGGTCCGGCTTCCTCAGCAAGTCGAATACGGCGAGACTTTCCTCATCGAGCCCTGCCCGTATGGCGCGGCTCTCCTCATCGTCCATCTCGCCCATGATCCGCAGAAGCGCTTCAAAGGTCTTTTCGATGGTCCCCCGATCCTTCTCTCGGTTGTACTCGGCGACGATCTCCTCGTAATGCTTTTGGAAATCGGTCCGCAACGGGTTCTGCTGGAGCAGGCGCTGCAGGCGTTGTTCGATGGCGTTTTTGAGATTCTGCACGGTGGTGTGCTTGGCCGGGCTGCGCTCGAATTCCCGGCGCAACCGGTCGAAATCGATCTTGCTGATATCGTATGGTGCCAGTTTTTCGGCAAAAGCCGGTTGAATCTGGGTTGTTATCGCCTCATCGACGACCTGATGTAGTTGTCGGATGATATCGGTGATATCCGCCTGCTCACGGTCCTGTTGCAGGCTTTTATAAACGATGTTGATGGCATCGAAGTCGGCCCGGCAACCACCCACGCCTTCGATGGTGATGCAGGCCTTGAACTTCGAGAACACCGCCCGGCACATCACCTCGAAGCGTTTTCTCGTCTCGTCGTTTTCGTTGGCCGCTTCCTTGGCGGCGAGAATCGCCGCATTTCGGGCAAATCCGGTCTGCCCGATAATCCCATCCAAAGACGCGCTTCGCTCCTCAAGAAAGGCCCGGACAAAGGCAATCGCTTCACGAAGATCGGCCAGCAGTTCCTCATCGGGCTTGACCGGTTCGGTTTCGCCGCCGTTGCCACTGCGTCCGTCATCGCCCGTTCCGGCAAAGGTCGCCAGCGCCTTGCGCAGGTTCTTCGGGATGCCGCAGTAATCGACGATCATCCCGTTGTTCTTGCCCTCGTTGACCCGGTTCGCCCGGGCAATGGCCTGCATCAGCGTATGCGCCTTGAGCGGCTTGTCCAGGTACAGGGTGGAGAGGTTGGGAACATCAAAGCCGGTCAGCCACATGGCACAGACGATGGCGACGCGAAAGGGATGCTCCCCGGCCTTGAACGCATCGTCCAAGGAAAGCCGCTGCATATTCTGGAACCGCGGCTGTTTCCGCATCGCCTCGGGCAGGGCGATGCCCTCCTTGATCAGGCGGCGGTGCGGGGTGATGTCCAGCTCCCACTTGCGGAACTTCTCGACCTCGCCCTGTTCCTCGCTGACCACCACCGCCATCTGCGTCTGGCGCATCCACTCGATCTGGCGTCGGCGGTACTGTTCGTCCTGCTCATCCGTGGCTCTGGGCAACTGCGCTTCCAGCTCGCCGATTCTCTCGTTCCAATAGAACTCGATGAGCCGGTGCATCCGCACGCAGGTGATCTTGTCGATGCAGACCAGCATCGCCTTGCCGGTTTCCCACGCCGCGGAATAGTGCTGCACAAAATCGCGGGCCACCTGGTCGAGACGTTTCCCGGCCGTGATGATGTGGTAATCGCGCTTGAGTTCCTGCTCCAGGCACTGCTCCACATCGATATTGCCCGTCTCCAACTCCTCCAGCGTCTCGGCGATCCGCTCGTTCAGATCGCCGACCGCCACGCCGAGCTTGTCACCACGCGCGTCGTAGTAGAGCGGCATCGTCGCCTTATCCTCCACGGCCCGCTGGAAGTCGTAGGTGGAGACGTAATCGCCGAACACCCGCCGGGTAATCTCGTCGTCCTTAAAGAGCGGCGTGCCGGTGAAGCCGATATAGCTGGCGTTCGGCAGGGCGTTGCGCATGTTGAGCGCCAGCGTGCCGTACTGGGTGCGGTGGACCTCGTCGGTGATGACGATGAGGTCGTCGCGCCGGGAGTAAGCCTTGCCTTCGACCACGGTCTGGTTGAACTTCTGGATCAGCGAGAAGACATGCGATTTGTGCTGGGCCAGCAACTCAGCAAGGTGCTCGCCGCTCGCTGCCCGGCACGGGTCGCGGTCGTTGTCCACCACGCCGCATCCGGCGAAGGTCTTGTAGATCTGCGTGTCCAGGTCGTCGCGGTCGGTGAGGATCAGAAAGGTGAAGTTGCCACCCAGTTTGCGATGGACCTTGCGGGTAAAGAGCACCATGGAATAGCTCTTGCCCGAACCCTGGGGATGCCAGAACACCCCCAGCTTGCCGTCTCGGCTCTTCCTGTCGCGGACCGCCTCGATGGCCCGGTTGACGCCGAGGAACTGGTGGTTGCGGGCCAGGATTTTCCTTGATTCCTCGGCCGAGTCGTCGAAAACGATGAAGTTTTCCACCAGGTCCAGGAAATGGGCTTTCGCGCATATTCCCTTGAGCAGCGTCTCCATGGCCACAATACCCGGTTGATTCTCGGACAGGCGTTTCCACTCGTGAAAATGCTCAAACCGGCTGGTGAGCGAGCCGAGTTTGGCATCCACCCCGTTGGCCAGCACCACCATGGCGTTGTGATGAAACAGGTGCGGGACGGTATCCCTGTAGTCCAGAAAGTTCTGCTCGTAGGCGGTGCGGATATCCTTGCTGACGTTCTTCAGCTCCATGAACAGCAGCGGCAGGCCATTGACGAAGCCGACGATGTCCGCCCGGCGGCGGTACAAATCGCCGCGCACCCACAGCTCGCGCACGCAGAGGAAATGGTTGTTCTCGGGAACATCGAAGTCGAACACTCGCAGCCGCTGGCGCACCCGTTCGCCCTTGGCATTGCGGAAGGTGACCTGCACCCCGTCCTTGATCAGTTCGTACTTCTCGCGATTGGTAGCGGCCATGGTCTGCGAGGCGGAGACCGTGACGATCTGGCGGACGGCATCGTCATAGGCCGTAGCGGGCAGGCCGGGGTTGATCTCCTCGATCTTGGCCCGCAGGGTGCGGGTCAACACCACCTCACGGTCCGATCCCCGGCCCAACAGACTCTCCGGCCCGAAATCCTCGTTGTTGTAGGCGTACACCGACTCCCAGCCGAGCTCCTGCTCCAGGTACTCGGCGGTGGTCCGCTGAACCAGGGTATCTTCGGTGTAGGGGGTGGGGGTCATTCAATCACCTCCCAATGACCGGTTTTTTTGGAGCCCACACGCCGCAGGATGCCTGCATCCTTCAGCTTTCCGATGTTACGCATCACAGTGGTGCGGTCTTTTTGGGTCACGTCCGCCAGTTCGTCATAAGAAACACCCGGATTTGACCGAATAAAATCCAGCAATTGCACCTGAAGCTCGGATAAAGATGCTTTTATAGGTGCGTGGCGCCCCTTTATCTGCACCTTTAATGCACCTTTATCCGCCAAATCCAGCTCTTCCACCGGTTTCCGGTGAACCGTGGCGGTGAACAGACAGCCGTCGTGGTTATCGGTAAAGTCAATGGTCGGCCACTTTTCCAGCGCCCGCTTGATGCCCGAACCCAGGCCGTGGTAAGGCAGCAGCCCCTTGGCCACGTAGGAAACCAGGATCGGGTTGCGGATATTGGAATTCCCGGCCCGAATCTTCTCCACCGTCAGGTTGTTGGGCAGATGACCGGGGCTGATGATCTCGATGCGGTTGTCGAAGACAAACAGGCGGATCGGGGCGCTGACCAGATAGTCCCGGTGCACCAGTGCGTTTACCAGCAGCTCCTCGAAAACCGCCTCGGGGATTTCCGGCAGGCCAGGTGCGTTCACCCCCCCGTCCGGCCTGCACCTTGTGCAGATTGCGCATGACAAAGGCCAGCGTCCCCTCAAAAAGCTTGGGCAGCGGCTCGGAAAAGTCCTCGGTGTCGAGATAGTCGGTGGTGTGGATCTTATTTCCAGGGTAACGGATCGCCTTGACCACGAACTGCGGTACGATCCATTCCGGCTGCTCGGCAAACAGCAGCACCCCCGGCCAGGTTCAACCTACCGTCGTCGGTGGCCAGGTTCATGTTCTGCAGCAGCCGGGTCAGCTCGTCGGGGGAACTGGGGTACTCCTGTTTGTAGACATCGCGCAGAAAATCGCGAAAGCGCAGCTTGTCCAGCTTGTCGATCCCGGCCTTAGTGGGCAGCTCGTCAGCATGGAACTGGTTGGTGAACTGAAACAGGCGGCGCAACTCCTCCTTGGAGTTCACCCGCCGCTTGTCGGCTCCGGCCTTGAGCCAGATCACCCCGTTCTTGTCGAAATAGGGCTTGTCGATCCCCTTGGGCACGGTCAGCACGATGACGATGCGGCCGTTCTCCAATGCCACGTTTTCGGTTTGCACCGCCAACGGGCTACGCACCAGATGGCTGGCCGCATTGCTGATGAGCTGGTTGATACGGGCCACATCCTGCCCTGAAAGCCCCGGTGCCGAACCGTCGTCGGCCACACCGATAAAGATGGTGCCGCCATTGGAGTTGGCGAAGGCCGCCATCTCCGATGCCAGGGAATCGGCATTCTTTACATCCGCCTTGAACTGGCGGGTGGAGTCTTCGCCGAGGGTGATTTGGGCGAGGAGGTCGGATCGTTTCATACCATCCATGCCTCCACACCATATTCGGTTATCGGTTCCCGGATATCGTTGGGGCGACCGGCCGGTCGCCCGTACATGGGCGATGGATGCAATTTATCCAATTCCCATCGCGCGGGATTGTTATGGATATATTCCCGAATGCGGTTTAATTCCGGTTCATTGCGGACGATGTGTTCCCAATAATTGCGTTGCCATAATTTCGCGCCGGGGGTTTGGCGCAATTCGTTGATGCGTTTGGTGACGGCGGATTTGAACCCGGCCATGACCGCACCAACAGATCGTGGTTTTGGTCCCGTAGGGGCGACCGGCCGGTCGCCCTGTTCGCCCGATGTCGTGGTGACGTTCAAGGGGGCGACCGGCCGGTCGCCCCTACGGTCGCCAATGACCAATATGCCGTGAAAATGATTGGGCATCACCACCCATTCGTCCAATTTGATTTCGTCACGGATTTCGGCGGTTTTGATCCATTCATCGGCAACCATCCGCCCGGCGGTGTTCATTCGCATTTCGCCATCCACAATATCCCCGAACAGGCATTCCCGGTTCTGGGTGCAGACGGTGACGAAATAGGCCCCGGCCTGGGAATAATCGTAGCCCTGCAAACGGATGGAACGGCGATTGCGTTGGGGCGACCGGCCGGTCGCCCGTACATTCTGGGGATCGTGCGTCATACCTCCACCTCCCCGTTCATCAGTTTGGGCAGGAGGAGGTCGCGGGCTCTTCGTAGGCTTCGAACCTGCCCAGAGAGGTTGTCTATCTGAGCAAGCGTTGGGGATATATCCCAATTCATCGAGGCCCTTGGATTCCCAGCTCATATCCCCAGCTCCTCAAAATTCTTCTTGATCGTCGCGGCCAGTTGCACCGCCTCGGCGTTCAGGTTCTTCAGTTCGACATAAATCTCGCGCAGGATCGCCCCGAAGTGAAAGATCATTGCTTCTTCCTCCGCTTCTTCGGCCCTGTGATCTTTTTCAGCTCTTCGGCCTTGTTTTCCAGGCTGCGATCAAAGTCCGTGGATTCCTGATCCATCTCCCGGATGCGTTCTTGGTGGAATTTGTCGTATTCGGCTTCGGCCAGTTCTTTGGCCATCTCGTGAGATATTTTACCTGCATGTTCGAGGATGTCGCGTTCATTGAACTGGAGAAAAGCGTCGAGACGGTCGGCCCAATCTTGCATAGTCATGGAGATGCGGCGCATGGCTTGGCCTTCGGCGTAAATGAGGTATTGCTCGACCAGGTTGTTGAGCGCAGCCAGTTCTTCTTCATTCAGATAGTTCTTGGCAATGGCGACATCGCGTTTACGGATCTTGTCGCCGCGCCAGACGGTCAACCCCATGTTGGGCAGGGTGTGGTCGGCCCGGTCGTGGATGATTTCTACGGCGGTCTGGCCGGTGATGGCCCAGTGGAGTTTGTTCTGGACGGTCCTGAAGAAGGTCAGGCTGACCTCCTGCGTGGGGTCGTAATCGATGGCTGTAGCGTAGATGTCGGTGATTTTCTGGTAGAATCGGCGTTCGGAGGCGCGGATATCCTGAATGCGACGCAGGAGTTCGTCGAAGTAGTCGAAGGGGTGATCGGGATTTTTGAGCCGCTCGTCGTCCATGGTGAAGCCCTTGACAACGTATTCGGTGAGACGCTGGGTGGCCCACTGGCGAAAGCGGGTAGCGACATGGGATTTCACGCGGTAGCCGACGGAGATAATCATGTCGAGGTTGTAGTAATCCAGTTCGCGCTGGACCTGCCGCACTCCCTCCTGACGAACTGACAAATATTTTTTGTGAGTTGCCTCCGGGACCAGTTCCCCTTCCTCGTAGACCGCTCGGATATGGTGACTTATGTTTTGCTGGCTCGACTGGAAAAGCTCCGCCATGAGTTGCTGGGTCAGCCAGACGGTCTCGTCCTCAAGACGCACGTCGATCTTGAGTGCACCGTCACCCGCCTCATAAATGAGAAAATGGCTTTTTTGCGGCAGGTTCTCGCTCATATCCTCAACTCCTCAAAATTCTTCCTGATCGTCGCGGCCAGTTGCACCGCTTCGGCGTTCAGGTCCTCCAGCTCCACATGGATGTCGCGTAAGGCCTCCTCGAAGTCGAAATCCTCATCCTTTTCCTCCGGCGCAACGCCGACGTAACGGCCGGGGGTGAGGCTCCAGTCGTTGGCCTTGATCTCGGTGCGGTCCACCAGTTTGACCAGCCCTTCCACGTCGCGAAGTTCTGCATCTGGGAAGCGTTCAGTGAGCCAATGGGCTTGTTTCCAGAAGTAGCGCACCTGTTTGAGCTGTTCCACGGCCAGGGCGCGGGCTTCATCGGCGGCCTTGCGGGCGCGGGTGATGTCGCGACCCGCCCAGGCGTCACTGTCGCGGGCGTCGCATTCGTTCTCGCAGGTCTCGATCAAACGACAGGCGAGTTTGTAGAGCAGGTCGCTCTGCTTGACCAGGTTGCGGCTGATCTCGGTCAGGGCTGCGAGGCGGTCCACGGCTTTCTTCAATTCGCCGTTGGTCGTCTTCTGTGTTCCGCAGGCCGCTTGCTGCTCGCTGACATTTTTCCGGAACGCCTCAGCATCCGCCTTGAACAGCGGGATGGCGTCATCCAGCTCCTTCAGCGGCTCAACGTGGGGCGCGTCCTTGGCCAGGGTCTTGAGGAACGGTTCGATACTGCCGCGCAGGGTGCCCAGTGCCTCGATGAAATCCGGCAGTGGTTCGACCGTTCCGCCTTCCTCGTCTTTCATCGTGAAACAGGCCGCGCCCTCGACCAGCATACGCCGGCAGTAATCCGCCACCAGGTCGAGGTAGCGCCCGGTCTCGCCCCGGTAGAGCCAGACGATGGCCAGGAGGTTCTGCTCCTGCTCGGGGGAAAAGTCGTAAATCTTGCGGGTGACCTTGCGGTAGATGTTGCGGGCGTCGATCATCAGCACCTTGTCGCGGTACGCTTCCGGCTTGGCGCGGTTGAGGAACCAGAGTTCGCAGGGGACGGTGCGGGTGTAGAAGAAGTTGGAACGGATGGCGACCATGATATCCACATCGCCGGTCTCCACCAGCTTCTGGCGCACCTTGGCCTCGTCACGTCCTGCGCTGGAGGCCTGGGACGACATGACGAATCCGGCCCGGCCCTGTTCGTTGAGGTAGCTGTAAAAATAGCTGATCCAGACGTAGTTGCCGTTGCTGACCTTGCCCTTCTTATTGACGCCCGGAAGACCAAACGGAAGACGCGGATCGCTCTTGACCTTGTCGGCGTCGATCTCGTCCACGTTGAAGGGCGGATTGGCCATGACGAAGTCGGCCTTGCGCAGCAGCTCGTGCGGGTCTTCGTAGTAGGTGATCGATTTCTGGATGTCGCCTTCCAGGCCGTGCACCGACAGGTTCATCTTGGCCAGGCGGATGGTGGTGGCGTTCTTTTCCAGGCCGTAGAAGGTGAGTTTCTCGGTGGGGTTCTCCCGCCGCTGCTCGACCACCCGGGCGCTCTGCACGAACATGCCGCCCGAGCCGCAGGCCGGGTCGAGCACCGTGCCGCCCGCCGGTTCGATGACGTTGGCGATCAGTGAGACCAGCGAAACCGGGGTAAAAAACTCGCCGCCGTCGTGGGCCTTCTGATCGGCGAACTGAGTCAGGAAGTATTCGTAGATGCGGCCGAAGACATCGCCGGAGACGCGCTTGAGCTCCTCGGGGTTGAGGGTGCGCAGCAACTGGCCGAGCACGGCGTTATCGAGTTCCTGATACTCGCTCTTGGGCAGCACGCCGCGCAGGTTCTCGTAGTCAGCCTCGATGGACTCCATGGCGTCGATGATCGCCTTGGCCCGGTCAGCGCTGTCGGGCAGGGCCACCAGGGAATCGAACTGGGCCTTGGGCTGCAGGAAGATGGCGCTTTTCTGCGAAAAATCCTCCTTGGTCAGCGGCCGGGTCTTACCGCCCCGTGTCGGCAGGCCCGCTTCGATGGCATCCTTGACGCCCAGATACCGGCTGTAGGCGTGGCGCAGAAAGACCAGGCCCATGACCGGCAGAAAATATTCGTTGCTGGCATAGTTGGAGTTGGCCCGCAGGGTGTCCGCCGCGCTCCAGAGCCGCTTTTCAATGGCTTCAATGTGCTTAAGCTGGGCCATGCTTACGCTTCCTTTCCAAAATACGCTTTATGCAGGGCCTCGCCCTTGTCCCCCAGACTGCGCAACAGATTTTCGATCTTCTCCAGCGCCAGCGGTGACGGCTTGGCGCGGTTGTTCTCCCAGCGGTTAATCGTGGGGAAGGTCACACCGAGCTTGGCTGCGAACTTTTCCTGAGTCAGGCCGGTAAGTTCCCGAAGCTCACGGACCAGCCTCGCCATGCTGTATTGCTCGTCCAATGGATTTCTCCTTGCTGAATCTTCTGATGTACTGGCGACACTCTTCATAATGCCAGATTTATCACATGATATAACTCCCATGGGGTTGCGAATGTCAAGCGCGACCTTGAAATCCTTACGGAAATTCTCGTGCGACACGGCAATTTCAAATTCTCCCCGACACCCGACACATTGATTCGCACCATCCCTGGCGCTCACCCTTCGGGCGTCCTGACGGATGTCCAAATTCGTTCTCCTGCGAATTTGTCTCCGTCTCTCCGGTAAGTAAGCGGGGAAGCAATCAGAATTCACAACGAGGAGCCACCGATCATGGGCATCAACGACCTGTTTGACGGAATCACGAAAAGTATCAACCAGTTTGCCGACGAGATCGCCGAGCAACGGTTGCAGGAAAAAATGCAGGATAACGGCTTGGAGCGCAACGAACAAACCTGGTTGTCAATGGAGCGCCGTCATTTAAATGTTGCGTTTAATTTCCTGCAATAACTGCTGAAAATAAACAATGATTCTTGGTCATCCGGTGGTATGGATTGGCCGGAAACACGAGGAGAGAGGAAGAGGGTATCGATGGCTGGTTTTGTTGCACAGCAGGAACAACCCCGAGAGAATGAACCACTTTGCTGTTCACAGAATCCTTATCCCGTCCGCAGCGGGCGGGCTGACAGGCTCAATCGCCCGGAGAGCCGACAAAATGCGCCGCGTCATCGAGCAGGGTCTGCATCAGGTCGGCAGGGGCGGTGCTGCCCTGGGCAAAACTCAAGGCGCGCATCAGCAGGCCAACCTGATCCTGATTGAGGATTCCTCGGGGCAGCGCCTCGGCATAGGCCCAGATGCCGACCTCGGTCCTGTTCAGCGGCTCATCCCGTCCGGATTTCTCCGCCGCAGCGCTGAGCAGGGCGGCAAAGATCATGTCCAGGGCGCTGTCAAACAACCGCTGATCAAAGAGCAGGCGTGCCGCAGTGAGTTTTTCCCTGGCCTGTCGGCGGAGTTGCGATTCTCCGGATGGGGCAGCCGTGGTTGCCGCGTCAAAATATCGATGCTCCTCGGCCAAAGGTGAACCGCTGCCGAGCCGTTGCAATCCTTTCAATGCCAGCCGGTCGATGAGCGCCACCGGTACCTCGGCCGACAGCTGTTCAGCCAGCCGATCGGCATCGGCATCGACCCGGTCAAGCACCGTCACCAGCCCGCCCCCTGAACCGAAAATCCGCTCGATGCGTGAACCGAAGGCCTGCTGCAGGGCCTCGATGCAGCGGCTGATGGCATGGGCCACCCCGTCCTCCACGACCGGGGCCGCCGCCGGAACGGTTGCCGGTGCAGAGCCGGTCGATGCCTCGATGGGCGCAATCTTGTCCTCTGCCGGAGGTGTCGGCTCGGCCATCGGTCCGGCCAGATCCTCGATCAGGGTTTCGAGCAGCTTTTTCGAGATACCGACCACATCCTCGGTGGCGTCTTCGCCGACGACATTGTCAAAGAGCTCCTGTTTGTTCCGCACCAGGGCGAACACCTGTTCCTCGTAGGAATCCGCCGCCACCATGGTGATGATCTGCACCGTTCGGGTTTGCCCCAGGCGGTGGATGCGGGCGTTGCGCTGTTCGAGCACGGCCGGATTCCAAGGGACGTCGAGATTGATCAGGACCGCCCCGCTCTGCAGGTTGAGCCCGACGCCTCCGGCATCGGTGGAAAGGAACACCTGCACCGCATCGTCATCACGGAACCGGTCCATCAACTCGCCGCGTTTGGCGGTCGGTACCCCGCCGTGCAGGCGCACGCAGTTGATCCCCATCCGTTCGAGGCGTGCCTCGACCAGCTGCGTCATCCGCTCCCATTGGGAAAAGACCACCGCCTTGAGTCCCGATTGCAGACAGATTTCGGTGAGGATGTCGGCCAGCTCGTCGAGCTTCGGCGCGCCCTGGGTCTCCTTGTCGACCAGCCCGGCAGCGTTGCAGGCCATCCGCGCTTGCTGCAGGGCCGCGAGCAGTCGGTTCTGCTCGCTGGGTGTCAGTGGCCTGGTTCGGGCGATCTGGGCCAAGCGGCCGGCGGCACTCATGGCGCTGTCGTGCAGCTCGCGCTGTTTGTCGGTCATGGCCACGTCAAGCCGCTGCACAATCTTGTCGGGCAACTGTTCCCGCACCAGCCGACGGTCGCGGCGCAGCATCACCGGTGCCAACCGTTTGCGCAGCAGGGAGAGGTTGCGATAGCCCAGCACCTTGCCGCGATCGTCCGTGACATGAAAGTCGACCAGATAGCGCCACAACGGTCCGAGCACCTTGGGATCGACCACCTGCATCAGGCTGTAGAGATCCTCCAGGCGGTTTTCCAGCGGTGTTCCCGAGAGCACAAAGGCATAGCGGCCGGGGACGCGCTTGACGGCGGCGGCGATTTTGGTGCGCCAGTTCTTGATCCGCTGGGCCTCGTCCATGATGATCAGGTCCGGACACAGGGTTTCATTGATCACGGAGAGATCGCGCAGGATCAGCTCGTAATTGATGATGAAGAAGGCCGCTTCGCGGCGGTACTGAACACCGCGCTCCGGCGCCGGGCCCTGGATGATCCGGGTTTCCAGACCGGTGAACCGCTCGATCTCCCGCGCCCACTGATGCTTGAGCGAGGCCGGGCAAATGATCAACGCCCGGTGCACGCCCTCGTGCTCGCGCAGCCAGGCGGCAGCGGCAATCGCTTGCAGGGTTTTGCCGAGCCCCATGTCATCGGCCAAAAGCGCCCGCCCGGTTCCGGCCAGAAAGGCAACGCCCTCGATCTGATAGGGATAGAGTTTTGCCCTGACGCCCGGCAGGCGGCCATTGGTGGCAAGAATCCGACCGCGGATCTTCTCGGCCCGCAGACGGTGGGTCGCCTTGGCAGCGAGATGACGGACAAAATCATGGGCATCATCGCCAAGATGCAGATCGGCCCGATTCTCGACCAGCTCAACGAAACGGAAAAAGTCATCCGGCAACCGGCCGATGAAATGTCCGGCACCATCAAAAAAACGGGCCGACAGCCCTGCCAGTTCGGGCGGCAGCGAACCGCAGCGGTGAAGACGGATCTGGGGGGCGTCGTCCACGTCCCAGGCCAGGTACACATAGGAGAGTGGCGCCGGCATCTCCCTTATTTTACGATAATCCTTGCGCTTGGCGATTTTGTGCAGCACCGCCTCGATATGCTTGCAGGTCCCGAGCTGATTGACCTGGAAGTCCGGACAGGTGCAGATATTGGTCCGCCGTTTCAGGCTGCGGATGGTGACGCGGTAACGCTGGGGAAAATGGCTCTCCGAACCAATGGACTGAGCCTGCCACTCGCCGAACCAGGGGGTGCCGTTGAGATGCTCGACCGCCACCTCGGACCGACCACGCTTGATCCGATCCCTGATGGCGGTATCAACGGCGGAAAACAGGTGCCCGGTCGCCTCCTTCTGCTCGGCGTAGGCGTAGAGCGCGGCGACCATGTGGCGACAGACCGCAGTTCCATCGTCACAGTCGCACTCAAGGCGCAACACCCGATCCGCCGCCGCAATGCCGACCGTGCACGGCATATCCGAGGCCTCATCCTCGACCTGCGCCCAGAGCCGCCCCTGATCCTGATCAATGGCTATCACCCGGTGTTCCTTGAACGAACGCAATCCCTCGCCGACCACCGCAGACGAGGCCACGGCAGCAAGCCCTTCGCGGTCAAAGAACAGCGGGTCTTCATGTTGCGGGGCAACAGAGCACTGCATCGGATTACTCCTTTGGTTTCAGGTGATTTTTCGTTTCGCGAGAAGATCGATGTCGGTGACTTCGAAAAAATTGAACAACAAAATACACATCATAAACTACAGTATCAGGTCCCTTTGTTGATAGTCCCCGATCTTCTTCGGTCTGGCTTGATGACAGAGCGAAGCCAGTGCTGCGCAACCGCCTGAATGAACGCTGGATGGACACGTTGAGCTCGCTGACCGAGTCAATCATCTTGATCAAATCGAAGAGAGATGCCTTCGGCAGGTTGATCAACGATCCAGGATCATGCGGAGGCCCCTGTTTTACTACTTCCGATGCTCATGGGCCACTGGTAGTAGCAAACAAGCAGAATGAAGGCGGTTCAGATACTTATATTTGTCGTGAGGGTGGCGGCAGTTAGACAGCCTCACATTTCGATCCAAGGAACACGCCGCAAGCGGCGCTCCCCTAAGCTTTTGCGTTAGCCATTCATCCACTCCGAATGCGCCCGATTCCGCTCACCACGCCGCAAACACCGCCTGCCGGGCGATGGCCGAGCGCCGCAGTACCGGAATCTGCTCGTCGACATAGTCGATCACCCGCGCCTCCTTGCCCTCGGCCGGCCGCATGATCCGCCCCACCACCTGCAAGAGCCGGCCCTCGAACTTGATCGGCGTGGCCAGGACCAGGGTGGACAGACCGGGACAGTCGAAGCCCTCGCCGATCAACTGCACGGTGGCGATCAGCACAACAACCCGTCCCGACTGAACATCGGCGACAATGCCCGTCCGTTCCTCAGGCGGCGACTGGCCGGTGAGGACCGGGGCGGACATCCCCTGTCCGGCCAGCAGTTCGGCCAGGGCCAGGCAATGCGCCACCCGGTCCGACACCACCAGGATGGTGCCCTGATGGCCGGGCGCGAGCAGAGCGAGGATGTCGGCCACGATCAGGCGGTTGCGCGGCAGATTGGCGGCCAGGGCCTTGATCAGCTTGGCATATTCCCCGCGATAGCCATAGGTGAACCCGGTCGGCCGCTGCTCCAGCACCGGCCGGACCACCGCGCCGCTGGCCGCCAGCATGCGGTTGTCGACGGCATGGACCCGATCGCCCATGTAGATGTTGATCAGCCTGGTCATGCCGTCCTCGCGCCGGAAGGCGGTGGCGGACAGGCCCAGCATGAAGGTGCAGTCAAAGGCCGAGACCACGTCGGTGAACAGGCTGGCCGGTACCCGGTGGCACTCGTCGACCACCAGTTGGCCGAATTGCGCGGGCCAGGTGTCGAGGTGCTTCTTGGCCGTGTTGACGATGGCCACGGTCACCGGCCGGATATCGAGGATGCCGTCGCCGGCCAGGCCGGCCTCCATGCCGAGGAACTGGGCGATGCGCTGCTGCCACTGGCGCATCAGCTCCTTGGAATGGACCACGATCAGGGTCGGCTGCCGCCGCCGGGCGATCACCGCCAGGGCCATGATCGTCTTGCCCGAGCCGGTGCCCGCCTCGAGCACGCCAAAGGAATGGGCCAGCACCGCGGCCACCGCCTGTTCCTGGTAGGGCCGCAGCTGCCCCTGGAACCGGAGATCTATCTCCGGGAAAAGGCGGCGGCGGTCATCGATCACTGGAGACTGTCCCGTAATTTGGCGACAGAGCCGCACCGCCTGGTTGCCGAAACCGCGCGGGAAGAAGAGTCGATCCTCGCTTTCGTGATAAAAGAACAATTGCGGCTTGAGCTTCTTGCCGAGCCAGCGGCCGAACTGCTTGGCCGCCTGGTATTTGGGATTGGCGATGGTCAGCTCGGCCCGGATGGCCGCGGCCAGGGCCGGGGGTGCGCCGGTGAGGCAGCATTCCCGGTCCACCGTGAGGCGCGGCGGCTGTTCCGGTGCGGTGGTCATGGCCGGACCACGGCCGGGCAACAGGCGGCCTTTTTTGTACCCGCCGGCTTGACAGGGGGATGAAAATCGAGCATTCTGTTGTATTTTTTGTCGATGGGTCGGCCCGATGCCTTCCGGCCCGCGCGAACGCCGTCACACCGCTTTCGGCCGGATGCCCGGCCCATGGTTGCCGGTGTGATCACCATCAATCCGCAGGCGGGCACGATCCCTGTCCCCGCCGCTTTGCCTGCTTGCTGAACCGACATGAACGGAAAACTCCTGCGCCTCGTCTGCCTGCTGTGCGGCCTGTTCCTCTGTGCCTTCCCGGCCATCGGCGCCGACAACGGCGGCCGGAAAAACATCGTCCTCACCCTGCCGGCGGAAACCGTGCTGGCCTCCCTGCAGAAGACCCTGCCCCTGGACATCCCCTCGCAGAGCCGGCAGATGCAGGGCGACATCACCGTCGAATCGCTGGACCGGCTGGTCATCCGCAACAACGTCATCTCGGTGCGCGGCGTGCTTTCCGGCAAAAACCTGGTGATCACCACCAATATCGCCGGCCAGGACATCCAGCTTCGGGTCGGCGAGGTCCGCCTGCCCATGACCTGCGACCTGCTGACCCGGTTCGACCCGGTCCAGCGCAAACTGTTCGTCACGCCCCGGTTCGCGGAAGCCGCCCAGAACGCGGGCACATCCCAGGACACGCTGACGCCCCTGCTCGCCGCTCTCGGCGGCCGGGAATACGCGGTCGATCTCGATGCCCTGGAAACAATCAACCTCAAGGTCGGCGCCCGGTCGATTCCCATCGCCATGGAGCCGGTCAGCATTGCGGGCGTCGACAACGCCCTGGTCTTTCAGATGCTGCCGCGGGTCGGCGCCCGGCGGTAGCAGGCCCCCTGCCACCCACACGAGAGGTCCCCATGTCCGACAACTGTCTGTTCTGCAAGATCGTCCGCGGCGAGATCCCGGCCAGCAAGCTCTACGAGGACGACGACGTCCTGGCCTTCCGCGACATCGCCCCCCAGGCCCCGGTCCATTTTCTGGTGATCCCGAAAAAACACCTCAGCGGTCCCTCGGCGGTGGCCGAGGAGGACGAACGGATGGTGGGCAAGCTGATGCGGGTGGGCAACGAGATCGCCCTCAAGGAGGGCGTGCCGCACTACCGGGTCGTGTTCAACAACGGTGCCCAGGCCGGGCAGACCGTCTTTCACCTGCACATGCACATCCTCGGCGGCCGCCACATGGCCTGGCCTCCGGGCTGATCGCCGGGACCGCCGCGCCCTTCCCCCGCCCGCACCGGCTAGGCCGGCAGCATGCCGTACAGATAGTTGATGATGTCGGTGCGGGTGATGATGCCGATCACCTTCTCCCCCTGCACCACCGGCAGGTGGCCGATGTTCTTCTGCACCATCGTCTCCGCCGCCTCGCTGGCCAGGGCGTCGGGGGCGATGGTCGTCACCTCGCGGTTCATGAAGGCCTTGACCGGGCTGCTCCACTGCTTCTTCAGCCGCAGTTTCTTCAGATCCCACAGCACGACGATGCCGCGCAGGCATTCCTCATCCTCGATCACCAGCCCGCGGATTTTTTCCTCCTCCATAATGCGCCTGACCTGGTGCATGGGGGTATCGGACGGCACCGTGGTCACCGGAAAGGACATCATGTCCGCCACCAGGACCGTGCCCCGCTGCACCTCGTGCAGGGCGGCGATGATCTTCTGCCGGATCTCGCCGGGGGCCATCGCGGTGTCGGCCATGGTCGCCGATCCCGCTCCCGGATGGCCGCCGCCACCGAACCGCTGCAACACGCTGTTGACGTCGATCTCCGGCGTCGAGCTGCGGCCGATGATGAAATAACCGCCGCCCTCGTTGACAAAGACCACGAACACCGCGTCGGCGTTGACGATCTTGCCGTAGAGCTGCACTACCATGGCCAGTTCGACGTGCTTGCTGATATGCACCACGCCGATGCCCACCCGCTTGCCCTTGATGTCGTGCTGCTCGGCGTCGCGCATCAGGCGGAACAGCACCTTTTTCTGCACCTCGCCATAGGCCATGTTGAGGAAATCGACGGCGATGGTCAAATCCGCGCCCTGCTCCAGGAGAAAGGCGGCCGCGCGGGCATCCTCCGGGGTGGTGGAGCTGAAGGTCAGCTGGCCGGTGTCCTCGTACAGGCCGAGCAGGAACAGGGTTGCCTGCAGGGGGGTGAGTGCAAGGCCCCGCTCCCTGATCTCGCGCACCAACAGGGTGATGGTGGCGCCGATCTTCTCCACGCACTGCCAGTGCGGATTGATGTCGCCGATACCCATGTGGTGGTCCCAGAGCAGCACCTCGACGCCCTCCCGCCCCTTGAGGCAGTCGACCCGGTCGAGCCGCCGCCACTGGTTGGTGTCGGCTACGATCAGCCGGGTGACGGCATCCGGGTCGACCTCGCCGGCCAGGATGATGTCGATGGAGGTTTTGTGCAGGGAGAGGAAGCGGTGGACATTGGGATTGACGTTTTTCGGGCACACGGCGACGGCGCCCGGATACAGCAGGGTGGCGGCCACGATGGACGCCAGGCCGTCGAAATCGGTATTGCGGTGGGTGGTGGCGATGTGCATGGATCGTCGGAGAGGCGAAAAATGTTCGATGGCGGCGGCGCGGCCGCCCACCGTTTCAGGGGCAGAAATCGTTCAGCGGCAATATCTTGGATGCAGGTGTACACAATATAAGACAGGGACAGCCTGTCAACAGAAGAAACAGGCGCGGCGAAAACCGGGCCGCCGGCGAGAACGATTCCTGTTGCGCAATCCGGCCACCGGTGCTTAACATCCTTCATGATTCTTCAACGGCGGGACATGTTGCCATGCGTGGACTCTACGACCTCAACGAATACAGGGACAGCTGCGGCTTCGGCCTGATCGCCCACATCAAGGGCGAGGCCAGCCATCATCTGGTCCGGACCGGGATCGAGGCCCTGACCTGCATGACCCACCGCGGCGGGATCTCCGCCGACGGCCGCACCGGCGACGGCTGCGGCCTGCTCCTGCAGAAACCGGACCGCTTCCTCCGCAGGCTGGCCCGCGAGCACGGCGCCGGCGAACTCACCCCGCTCTACGGCGTCGGCATGCTCATGCTCGGCCGCGAGCAAGGCCAGGCCGAAACCGCGCAACGCATCCTCGCCGAGGAACTGGCCGGCCAGGGCCTGCAGGTGGCGGGCTGGCGACAGGTGCCGACCGATCCGGGCTGCCTCGGCCCCATTGCCCTAGCCTCCTTACCCCTGTTTTTCCAGGTCTTCGTCAATTGCGACGGCTTAAGCCGCGAGCAGTTGACCGCGAGGCTGTTCATCGCCCGCCGCCGGGCGGAAAAACGGCTGGCCGACGATCCCGATTTCTACGTGGCCAGCCTCAGCGAAGGGGTGATCGTCTACAAGGGGCTGATGATGCCCGCCGATCTGCCCGGTTTCTTCCCCGACCTGGCCGACCCGGAGTTGGCCAGCGCGATCTGCGTCTTCCATCAGCGGTTCTCCACCAACACCATGCCCCGCTGGCCCCTGGCGCATCCGTTCCGCCTCCTTGCCCACAACGGCGAGATCAACACCATCACCGGCAACCGCAACTGGGCCGACGCCCGCACCGGCAAATTCAAGACCCCGCTGCTGCCGGACATCGAGGCCATCGCCCCCTTGGTCAACCGGACCGGCTCGGATTCCTCCAGCCTGGACAACATGCTGGAGGTCCTGGTGGCCGGCGGCATGGACCTCCACCGGGCCATCCGCATGCTCATCCCGCCGGCCTGGCAGAACGTCGAACATCTGGACGCCGATCTCCGCGCCTTCTACGAGTTCAACTCCATGCACACCGAGGCCTGGGACGGTCCGGCCGGGCTGGTGCTCTCCGACGGCCGCCACGCGGTCTGCGCCCTGGACCGCAACGGCCTGCGCCCCTCGCGCTGGGTACTGACCAGAGACGACATCCTCACCGTGGCCTCGGAGGTCGGCGTTCGCCGCTACGACGACGGCGAGGTGGTGGCCAAGGGCCGCCTTGGCCCCGGCCAGATGCTCTCGGTCGACACCTCCACCGGCACCCTGCGCCACACCGCCGAAATCGACGACGCACTCAAGCGCCGCCATCCGTACAAGCAGTGGCTCAAGGACAACACCCTGCGGCTGGAGGGCACCCTGACCCAGGACCGCGCCACCAGGGAACTGGAGGGCGAACCGTTGAAGATGGCCATGAAGATGTATCAGGTCAGCTTCGAGGAGCGCGACCAGATCCTCCGGCCCCTGGCCGCGACCGGCCAGGAGGCCACCGGCTCCATGGGCGACGACACCCCCATGGCGGTGCTCTCCCGGCAGCAACGGCCGCTCACCGACTCGTTCCGCCAGCAGTTCGCCCAGGTGACCAACCCGCCCATCGACCCCCTGCGCGAGGCTGTGGTGATGTCGCTGGAAACCACCATGGGCCCGGAGCAGCAGTCGATTTTCGAGGAATCCGAGCAGCATGCCAACCGGGTCATCCTCACCTCGCCGGTGCTGTCCTCCGAGAAATACCGCGCCCTACTCCACCTCGACCGCTGGGGCTACCGGCTGTGCCGCCTGTCGCTCGGCTACGATCCGGCGCAACTCGGCCTGCGTGCGGCCATCGAACAGCTCTGCCAACGGGCCGGCGAAGCGGTCCGGTCCGGCTGCGTCCTCCTCCTGCTCACCGACCAGGACTGCGCCCCGCCGCTGCTGCCGATCCATGCCCTGCTGGCCACCGGCGCGGTGCACCACCATCTTGCCCGGGCCGGGCTGCGCTGCAACGCCAACCTCATCGTGTCCACGGCCACGGCCCGCGACGCCCACCAGATCGCCTGCCTGATCGGCTTCGGCGCCACCGCCGTCTATCCCTATCTCGGCTACGCGGTGGTGGCCGACCTCTGCCGCGGCGGCGAGGTGGAACTGGTGCCGGACCGGGCGCTGAAAAACTACCGCGCCGGCATCAAGAAGGGGCTGCTCAAGATCCTCTCCAAGATGGGCATCGCCACCGTGGCCTCCTATCGCGGCGCCCAGTTGTTCGAGATCGTCGGCCTGGACGAGGAGGTGGTCGACCTCTGCTTTGCCGGCGCGCCCAGCCGTATCCGGGGAGCCGGGTTCGCCGACCTCGAGGCGGACCAGAAGGTGCTGGCCAGGGAGGCCGTGAGCCGCCAGAAGCCGATCCGACCGGGCGGGCTGCTCAAGTACATGTACGGCCAGGAGTACCACGCCTTCAACCCCGAGGTGGTGATGGGTTTGCAGGCGGCGGTCGCCAGCGGCGATTACCGGCTGTGGCGGGCCTGCGCCGAGCTGATCAACAAACGCGAACCGGCCACCCTGCGCGACCTGCTGCGCTTGCGCCGCGATCTGCACCCCATCCCCTTGGACCAAGTCGAGCCGGTGGAGGCGATCACCCCCCGCTTCGACACCGCCGCCATGTCGCTGGGCGCCCTGTCGCCGGAGGCCCACGAGGCCCTGGCCGAGGCCATGAACAGCATGGGCGGCCGCTCCAACAGCGGCGAAGGCGGCGAGGACCCGGCCCGCTACGGCACCATCAAAATGTCCAAGATCAAGCAGGTCGCCTCGGGCCGCTTCGGCGTCACTCCGCACTACCTGGTCAACGCCGAGGTCCTGCAGATCAAGATCGCCCAGGGCGCCAAGCCCGGCGAGGGCGGCCAGCTGCCGGGAGGCAAGGTCAACGACCTGATCGCCCGGCTGCGCTACTCAGTGCCCGGCGTCACCCTGATCTCGCCGCCGCCGCACCACGACATCTACTCCATCGAGGACCTGGCCCAGCTCATCTTCGACCTCAAGCAGGTCAATCCCGAGGCCCTGGTCTCGGTCAAGCTGGTTGCCCGTCCCGGCGTCGGCACCATCGCCGCCGGGGTGGCCAAGGCCTATGCCGACCTGATCACCCTGTCCGGCTACGACGGCGGCACCGCCGCCAGCCCCCTGTCCTCGATCCGCCACGCCGGCTCGCCCTGGGAACTGGGGCTGGCCGAGGTGCACCAGACCCTCCAGGCCAACGACCTGCGCGACAAGATCCGCCTCCAGACCGACGGCGGCCTCAAGACCGGCCTGGATGTGGTCAAGGCGGCCATGCTCGGCGCCGAGAGCTTCGGCTTCGGCACCGCGCCGATGGTGGCGCTCGGCTGCAAATACCTGCGCATCTGCCATCTCAACAACTGCGCCACCGGCGTGGCCACCCAGCGCGACGACCTCCGCCGCGACCACTACCGGGGCACCGTGGCCAAGGTGGTCAACTACTTCCGCTTCCTGGCCGAGGAGACCAGGGAATGGCTGGCGACCCTCGGGGTGCGCAGCCTGGCCGAGCTGGTGGGCCGGGTCGATCTCCTGGAGCCGGTCGCCGGCGGCACGCCCCGGCAGCAGCGCCTCGACCTGCGGCCGCTGGTGCACACCGACGAACTCCTGCGCACCAAGCCCCGCCACTGCGTCATCGGCCACAACCGGCCCTTTGACCGCGGCGAGCTGGCCGAGCAGATGGTGCGCGATATCCTGCCCGCCATCGAGGCCAAAAGCGGCGGCACCTTTGCCTACACCCTGACCAACTGCGACCGCTCCATCGGCGCCCGGCTGAGCGGCGAGATCGCCAAACGCTGGGGCAACCAGGGCATGACCGAGGCGCCGGTCAGGCTCAAGCTCACCGGCGTGGCCGGCCAGAGCTTCGGCGCCTGGAACGCCGGCGGCCTGGAACTGCATCTCCACGGCGATGCCAACGATTACGTCGGCAAAGGCATGGCCGGCGGCAAGATCGTCCTGCGGCCGCCGCACCTGGCGACCTTCCGCAGCGAGACCACCAGCATCATGGGCAACACCTGCCTCTATGGCGCCACCGGCGGCAAATTGTTCGCCTCGGGCCGGGCGGGCGAACGGTTCGCGGTGCGCAATTCCGGCGCCCATGCGGTGGTCGAGGGCGTGGGCGACCACGGCTGCGAATACATGACCGGCGGCCTGGTGACCGTGCTCGGCCCGGCGGGCAGCAACTTCGGCGCCGGCATGACCGGCGGATTTGCCTATGTCCTCGATCCCGACAACCGCTTCGTCGACCAGTACAACCACGAACTGGTGGAGATCCAGCGCATCCATTCCGGCTACATGGAGGAATACCGCAACCACCTCCACCAGGTGATCGAGGAGTTCTGCCGCGAGACCAACAGCGATTGGGGCTGGCGGCTCCTGGACGATTTTCCCGATTATATCGGCAGGTTCTGGCTGGTCAAACCCAAGGCAGCCGACCTCTCCGGCCTGCTCGACCGGCTCGTGCAGCGCGGCGAATAATATGTGACGGACGGCATCGCCATGGACAAGCGACTGGACAATGTCTTTCAATTCCTCGACGTCGAGCGGAAACTGCCGCCCAAGGTCGGCCTGGTCACCCGCAAGACCGCCTTCCGCGAGATCTACGAGGCGGTCCCTGAACTTCACCTCAAGCATCAGGCGCACCGCTGCATCGCCTGCGGCAATCCGTACTGCGAATGGCGCTGCCCGGTGCACAACCTGATCCCCAACTGGCTCAAGCTGATGGCCGAGGGCAATCTGACGGCCGCGGCGGAGCTGTGCCACCAGACCAACAGCCTGCCGGAGGTCTGCGGCCGGGTCTGCCCGCAGGACCGGCTGTGCGAGGGGGCCTGCACCTTGAACGACGGCTTCGGCGCGGTCACCATCGGCGCCGTCGAGCAGTACATCACCGAGCAGGCCTTGGCCCGGGGCTGGCAGCCGGACATGTCCGGAGTCGTGTGGAGCGGCAAGCGGGTGGCGGTGGTCGGGGCCGGACCAGCGGGCCTGGGCTGCGCCGACGTGCTCGTCCGCAACGGCGTCCGGCCGGTGGTGTTCGACCGGTACCCGGAAATCGGCGGCTTGCTGACCTTCGGCATCCCCGAGTTCAAGCTGGAGAAATCGGTGCTGGTCCGGCGGCGGCAGCTCTTTGCCGGCATGGGCGTGGAATTCCGCCTCAACACCGAAATCGGCCGCGATGTCAGCCTGGAGCGGCTCCTTGCGGAATTCGACGCCGTCTTCCTCGGCATGGGCACCTACCGGTTCCTCAAGGGCGGCCTGCCCGGCGAGGAGCTGCCGGGCGTGCACGACGCCCTCCCCTTCCTGGTGGGCAACGTCTGCCAGCAGCGCGGCTACGAGGGTGTGGCCCCGTTCATCGACACGGCGAATCTGCGCGTGGTGGTGCTGGGCGGCGGCGATACCGCCATGGACTGCTGCCGCACCGCCATCCGCCAGGGCGCGGCCAGCGTCACCTGCGTCTACCGGCGGGACGAGGCCAACATGCCCGGCTCGCGGAAGGAAGTGGTCAACGCCAGGGAGGAAGGGGTGGATTTCCTGTTCAACCGGCAACCGATCGGCATCCTCGGCGACCATCGGGCGGAAGGGGTGGAACTGGTGACCACCGAGTTGGGGGAGGCGGATGCGAGCGGCCGGCGGCGGCCGGTGGTGGTCAGCGGCAGCCAGGTCACCCTCACGGCGGAGGTGGTGCTGATGGCCTTCGGTTTCCGGCCCAACCCGCCCGCCTGGCTGCGGGAACACGGCGTGGCCGTCAACGACCGCGACCGGGTCGTGGCCGACGAGGCGGGAGCCTATCCCATGCAGACCAGCCATCCCAAAATCTTTGCCGGCGGCGACATGGTGCGCGGCTCCGACCTGGTGGTGACCGCCATCTGGCAGGGCCGTCAGGCCGCCAAAGGCATCCTCGCCTTCCTGGGAGTCGACTGACCGCAGGCTCCGGCGCCGCCGCACCCGCCACGTTCTCCGGCCGCCGCCATGTCCCCCGCCCGGTTCTCTCCGACGCCTGGGCAACAAGTATCCAATCCGGGCGACGCCATCCGCGCGCGCCCTGCGCTCTACCGCCCCGCTTTCACATCGTATTTTTCAACAAGCTCCCGCCTGTTTCCATTGGTGTGGGAAAGAACTATCCAGCGACTGTCCGCGCTTGCGCCCCAAGAATAGGGCGTAACCGGCCAACCATTCGATTGCATTGACCATATTGCCGGCCTCTTCTTTCCCGTGCCACTTGGCACCCCGGATGCTTTCTTCAGGGTACCCCGTCCCGATGCATGCGGACGACAGACACTCAAGGAGAATGCAATGACCAAGATATTCGCAGCAAGCGTTGCCCTGGCAGCCCTTCTTGCCCTTGGCGGGTGCTATTGGCCCGGACACCACTGGCATGGCGGTCCCGGTCGCGATCGCGGATGGCACGACCGGTATGACGATCACCGCGACCATTATCGCCCCGGAGGCTCCCCCAGAGGCTCTTTCAACGGACGAAGATAAGATTCAGGCAGGAGGACAGCACGGCGGCAGGTTTCGTGGGCCGTGCACGGAGAAGCGAAACCGCGACGGCGGTCTCCCTGCGGCGCGCGGCCGCCATTCATGGATGCCCTGGAAACCGGCCGGCGGATCAGCCGAAGCGGCCGGTGATGTAATCCTCGGTCAACTGGTGGCGGGGATTGGTGAAAATGCGGTCGGTGGAGCCGACCTCGACCAGATCGCCCAGGTGGAAGTAGGCGGTGCGCTGGGAAACCCGCGCCGCCTGCTGCATGTTGTGGGTGACGATGACGATGGTGTACTGCTCCTTGAGTTCGGTGATCAGGTCCTCCACCGTGGCGGTGGCGATGGGGTCGAGCGCCGAGCAGGGTTCGTCCATGAGGATGACCTCGGGCCGCACGGCGATCGCCCGGGCGATGCAGAGCCGCTGCTGCTGACCGCCGGACAACCCGGTGCCGGGCTGGTCGAGGCGGTCGCTGACCTCGTTCCACAGGCCGGCCTTTTTCAGCGAACTCTCGACAATGTCCTGCAGCTCGGACTTGCTGTTGACCAGGCCGTGGATCTTCGGTCCGTAGGCGACGTTGTCGAAGATTGATTTGGGAAAGGGATTGGGCTTCTGGAAGACCATGCCCACCTGGGCGCGCAACGGCACCACATCCACCTTGCGGTCGTAGATGTTGAGGTCGTCCAGGAAGATTTCGCCGGTGACCCGGCAGCCGGCCACGGTGTCGTTCATCCGGTTGAGGCAGCGCAGAAAGGTCGACTTGCCGCAGCCCGAGGGGCCGATCATGGCCAGCACCTCGTTCTTGCCGACATCGATGCTGACGTTTCTGATGGCATGCTTGTCGCCGTAATAGACGTTGACCTCCCGGCAGATCATCCGGGGCTCCTCGACAAAGGGCAGGCCCACGGTCCGGCGCTCGTCGCGGTCCACCTTGCGGGCCTTGGCCGCCACGGCGTCCGCCTCGTTCTTTTCCATCACCACGTCACGCATGTCCACGACTGTATCCAAAACCGCAGCCATTGTTCATCCACCTCCGCTGGAATACCGTTCCCGCCGTGCAGCCGAAACCGCTTCTTGCCTCTGTCGCGCATTCGGTCGAAGAGCGGGCGAATCCCACCGGGCGACGCCATGCCGCCCGGTGGGGTCCGAACCTCGCTGCCCGGCGCGTGCCGTTGGCCGTACTCGTCCATTGCCGGCTCACCCATAACGGCCCCCGCGCCCCAGGCCGAAGCCTTACTCTTTGACGCTGAGGGCCTTCAATGCCTTGGCGTCGGCCGCCACGGCCTTCTGCTCGTCTTTCGGCATGGGGATCAGGCCCTTTTCGGCCAGATAGCCCTGCTCGCCCCAGGCCCGGTCGCTGGTGAACTCGGCCAGGAATTCGGCGATGCCCGGAATCTTGCCGACATGGTCCTTCTTGACATAGATGAACAGCGGCCGGGACACCGGATACTTGCCCTCGGCAATGGCCGCGAAATCCGGCGCCTTGCCGTCGATGGCCGAGCCCTGGATCTTGTCGGCATTCTGATCGAGGAAGCTGAAGCCGAAAATGCCCAGGCTCTTGGGATTGGCCTCGAGTTTCTGCACGATCAGGTTGTCGTTCTCGCCGGCCTCGATATAGGCGCCGTCTTCACGCACGGTCTGGCACACGGCCTTGAATTTTTTCTCGTCGGTCGATTTCAGCGCCTTGATCGCGGCGAATTCCTCGCAGCCATGGTCCATGACCATCTCGACAAAGGCGTCGCGGGTGCCCGAGGTGGGCGGCGGCCCCAGCACCTCGATCTTCTCGGCGGGCAGGGTGGGGTTCACGTCCTTCCAGGTCTTGTAGGGGTTGGCCACCAGTTGGTCGCCGCCCTCGGGGCTGGGCACTTCCTTGGCCAGCGCCAGGAAAATATCCTTGCGGCTGAGCTGCATCTGCTCGGCCTTCTTGCTGTTGGCCAGGACGATGCCGTCGTACCCCACCTTGATCTCGACGATCTGGGTCACGCCGTTCTTGGCGCAGGTCTCGATTTCCGACTTCTTGATCGCGCGGGAGGCATTGGCGATGTCCGGGGTGTCGACGCCGGCGCCGGCGCAGAACAGTTTGAACCCGCCGCCGGTACCGGTGGATTCGATCTTCGGCGTCTTGAACTTGGTGGTCTTGCCGAACTGTTCGGCCACGGCGGTGGAGAAGGGGTACACCGTGGACGAGCCGACGATCGAGATGTAATCGCGGCCGTCAGCGGCCTGGACAGAGGCGGCCGAACCGGCGAACAGGGCGGCGGCGGCCAGGGTACGTGCAATTTTCTGCATGGGGACTCTCCTGAAAAATGAATCTGTAGGGGTTGATGGGCAGAACGGTACAACCGCTCTGTTTGATTTCCGTTAGCAAACCGTTCCGATTGGATTACCAGCGGCGCTCGAACTTGTTGCGAAGAAAGACCGCGGCGGCATTCATGGCCAGCAACAGGAGGAGCAGCACCATGATGGCCGCCGAGGTCCGTTCGACAAAGGCTCGTTCCGGGCTGTCGGCCCAGAGATAGATCTGCACCGGCAGCACCGTGGCGGGGTCGCTGAAACCGTGCGGGACATCGACGATGAAGGCCACCATGCCGATCATCAGCAGCGGCGCCGTCTCGCCCAGGGCCCTGGCCATGCCGATGATGGCCCCGGTCATCATGCCGGGCATGGCCAGCGGCAGGACATGGTGGACGATGGTCTGCACCTGCGAGGCACCGACCCCCAGGGCAGCCTCGCGGATGGAAGGCGGCACCGATTTCAGCGAGGCCCGGCTGGCGATGATGATGGTCGGCAGGGTCATCAGGGTCAGCACCAGCCCGCCGACCAGGGAGGCCGAGCGCGGCAGGTTCATGAAGTTGAGGAACACGGCCAGCCCGAGCAGGCCGAAGACGATCGACGGGATAGCGGCCAGGTTGTTGATGTTGACCTCGATCAGGTCGGTCCAGCGGTTCTTGGGCGCGAACTCCTCCAGGTAGACCGCCGCGGCCACGCCGATGGGGAAGCTGAGCACCAGGGTGACGATCAGGGTGAAGAAGGAACCCATGGCCGCGCCCCGGATGCCCGCCAGCTCGGGCTCGCGGGAATCGCCCGCTTTGAAGAAGGTCGTATTGAAGGCGAGCTGCAATCGGCCGGCGGCGGTCAACTGATCGATCCAGGCCGCCTGCTGGTCGCTGATCCGCCGCTCGCTCTCGGGCACGTTGCGGGGGATGTGCCCCTTGATGAACATATCGACCTCGTCGTCGGCCAGGACCCAGACCGACTTGACCGAGCCGATCAGCTCCGGTTTGTTCATCACCATATCCTGCACCTGGTAGGCGGCACCGGTGCTGGCCAGCTTGGCCACGATCCGCTTGTCCTGGCGGTTCTCCACCCGGGGGAAAAGGGCCTGGACCGAATCCCGTACCAGGGCGGCGTAGTTGGCGGTGGCCAGGTTGTTGACGTCGAGCACCGCCGGATCGAGATGGATGTCGAGCAGGATCTCCGTCTGCCGGAAGGCCGTGTATCCCTTGGCCGTGATCGAAGCGAGCAGCAGGGCCAGGAACATCAGGCTGGCGACGATGGCCGCGAGCCCGAAGAACTTGAAGCGCCGCTCCTTGCGGTAGCGGGCCGCCAAGCCGACATTGACCCGGGCCATGGTGCTCATGGGCCGCGCCTCGCTCATCCGGCCGCCTTGTTCCTCATTCATATTCTTCACGGTATTTGCGCACCACGTAGAGGGCGATGACATTGAGCGCCAGGGTGACGACGAACAGCAGCATGCCCAGGGCAAAGGCCGCCAGCGTCTTGGGGCTGTCGAACTCCTGGTCGCCGACCAGGAGGGTGACGATCTGCACGGTCACCGTGGTCACCGCCTGAAGGGGGTTGAAGGTGAGATTGGCGGCCAGGCCGGCGGCCATGACCACGATCATGGTCTCGCCGATGGCCCGCGAAACCGCCAGCAGGATCGAGCCGACGATGCCGGGCAGGGCGGCGGGCAGGATGACCAGCTTGATGGTCTCGCTCTTGGTGGCCCCCAGGCCGTAGGAGCCGTCGCGCAGGGATTGGGGCACGGCGTTGATGACGTCGTCGGAGAGCGAGGAGACAAAAGGGATGATCATGATCCCCATCACCAGTCCTGCGGCCAGGGCGCTTTCCGAGGCCACCGGCAGGCCGGTCAGGGCGCCCAGGTCCCGGATGGCCGGCGCCACCACCAGAGCGGCGAAAAACCCGTAGACCACGGTGGGCACCCCGGCCAGGATCTCCAGAAGCGGCTTGACCGTGGCCCGGAATGTGGACCCGGCATATTCGGAAAGGTAGATGGCCGACATCAGGCCGAAGGGCACGGCAATGGCCATGGCGATGCCGGAGATGAGAAAGGTGCCGGTGAGCACCGGTATCGCCCCGAAACTGCCGGAGCTGCCCGCCTGATCGGCCCGGATGGCCATCTGCGGGCTCCACTTGAGGCCGAAGAGGAAATCGGCCAGGGGGATCTGCTGGAAAAAGCGAATCGACTCGAACAGGACCGAGAGCACGATGCCGATGGTGATGAACACGGCGAAGGTGGAGCAGAGGGTGAGGATGATCTCGATGACGCGCTCGACCTGGTTGCGGGCCCGCAGCGCCGGACGGATCCGGGCCAGGATCAGATAGGCGCCGACCAGGGCCGCAGTCAGGGCCGCGGTCGCCAGGGCCAGGTTGCTGATCCGCTGCAGGCCGAGATACCGGTCGGCGGCGGCCTGGATCAGGGGATCGACCTCGTGGGCCACCACATTGCCGGCCACCAGGTTGCGCATGTCGTTGACCAGCAGGTTGATCTGGTCCGGGTTGACCACCCCCTTGGCCGCGGCAACCCCGTCCATGGCCATCCGGGTGAGCAGCGGATCGGCGGCCATCTGCCAGACGGCCACGATGACCAGGGCCGGCAGCCCGCACCACAGTCCGGTCAGCACGCCGTAGTAGCCGGGCCGGGAATGCAGCTTCCCGGCCGACGGCCGGCGCGCGAGCGCAAAGGCACGCCGGCGCCCCAGCCAGTAGGCCAGCGAGGACAGGATCAGGACCAGGGTGATGAGCGGGGCTGAAGACATATGGGTACCGTCGATGGAGGGGCGAATGGCCTCATTGCGTTGCACGGAACCCTATCGACGCTTTATTAAAGCCGGATTTGGCCACGGTTAGATTTCCGTTAGGATTCTTGCGCTCCATGCGGCACACCTGTTAAAAAGAGCATGGTCGCAGAGTTCCCGGCTGACCGGCGCAAACGGGCGAGCACGGTGCCGCCTGGACATCCGCGGAAAGGCGCTGCCGTCCGGCCGCCTTGTTCCGCGAACGTTTCCGGGGGATGGGCTATCCCCCGGCCTGACCGAATGACGGAGAGAATCCATGGGAAAGTGTATCGGCGTGCTGACCGCGGGCGGTGACAGCCCCGGCCTCAATGCAGCCATCCGGGCCATCGGCAAGAGCGCGCTCAATGCGTACAACATGCAGGTGATCGGCTTCCGCGACGGCTTCCGCGGCCTGATGGAAAACCGAAGCGTGCACCTGGAGGGGGAAATCCTTTCCGGCATCCTCACCCTGGGCGGCACCATCCTCGGCACCAGCCGCGACAAGCCGCACAAGATGCCGGTCGGCTCGAAGGTCCAGGACATGACCGAGGTGATGATCGACAACTGCCATCGCCACAACCTCGAGGTCCTGGTGTGCATCGGCGGCGGCGGCACCCAGAAGAACGCCTATCGCCTGGCCCAGTCCGGGGTGAACGTGATCACCCTGCCCAAGACCATCGACAACGATGTCGCCATGACCGACATCACCTTCGGCTTCGACACCGCCCTGTCGATCGCCACCGACGCCATCGACCGCCTCCACTCCACCGCCCACAGCCATCACCGGATCATCGTGGTCGAGATCATGGGGCACAACACCGGCTGGCTCGGCCTGGGCGCCGGGCTGGCCAGCGGCGCCGACGTCATCCTCATCCCCGAGATCCCCTACGACGTTCACCAGGTGGCCGACGCCATCCGCAGACGCCGGCACCGGGGCAAGAATTTCAGCATCGTCGCCGTTTCCGAGGGAGCGCTGGCCATCGAGGACGCCAGGGAGCTGGCCCGGCTCAAGGCGAGGAAACAGACGGCCGATGACGAGAAAAAACAGAAAAAGGCCGTGGCCGCCCTGGAAGCCTTCCAGGCCAATCACACCAGCAATACCCTGCGGCTGTCGGCGCAGTTGGAGCAGCTCACCGGCCTGGAGAGCCGGGTGACCATCCTCGGCCATCTCCAGCGGGGCGGCACGCCCACCGCGGCCGACCGCATCCTCGCCACCCGCCTGGGTTCGGCCTGCGTCGCCGCCATCGACGATCAGCGCTACGGCTGCATGGTGGCGGTCAAGGGGGAGTCAACGGAACTGGTGGAGTTGGCCGAGGTGGTCGGCAAGCGCAAGGTGGTGCCGCTCGATCACCCCTGGATCAGGGCCGCCCTGGAAACCGGGGCCTGCCTGGGCAACCACATGTCGTGAACGCGGCGCATCAGGACCGGGAAGCAGGGCGGAGCGTTCTTCCCGGTCGGGACAAGGGTCAGACCGGGTCCTCGCTGCTGCGGACGATTTCGCCCTCCACCAGGTAGATGACCTCCTCGGCGATGTTGATCGCCCGGTCGCCGATCCGTTCGAGATGGCGGGCGATGAGGTAGACGTTGACCAGCGAGGCGGCGCTGTCGGGGCGGCGGCCGATCTCCTCGATCACCGTTTTGTAGGCGGTGTCGCGCAGGCTGTTGACCTCGTCGTCCATGAGGAAAATGGTGCGGGCCAAGGCCGCATCCTCGGTGACCAGGGCGTCCAGGCTGGCCTTGACCATCTCCATCACCTTGGCGGCCATGGGCTGGTAGTCGAGCCCCATGGAGAAATCGGCGGTTTTGGCCGCAGTGATGGTGAGGACCCGTTTGGCGATGTTGACCGCGATGTCGGCGATCCGCTCCAGTTCGTTGTTGATCTTGATGATCGAGACGATCAGGCGCAGGTCGCGGGCCACCGGCTGATGCAGGGCGAGGATTTTCAGGCACTCCTCCTCGACCCGGATTTCCATGTCGTCGATCTCCCAGTCCGCGGTCATGATCGCCTGGGCCTGCTCCTGATTCCTGGTTTCCAAAAGGGCGCAGGCCCGCCGCAAACGGTCTTCCACCAAGGTGCCCATCGTGAGGATCGTCTTCTTCAATTCATCGATCTCGCGGTGGAAATGCATATGTTTGGCCACGGTATGTCTCCGATTCGTTGGGTTGGTGTATGATGCACACCATGCTTACGTACCGTCTCCGCGTTATCGCCCGATTAGAAACCAGTTAGGATCGCGTTAGCTTTTTTCTTTTCCCTTGCAACCAGGGAGGGGGTGCATCACAGTACCCGAAACAGCATGCAGGCATCACAGCGGGAGAAAAAAGTGAGGAAACCGAGCATCCTGGTTGTCGAGGACGACACCGACATCCAACAGCTTGTCAGCTACAATCTCATCAAATCCGGGTTCAACGTCACCTGCGCCGACAGCGGCGAGGAAGCCCTGCACCTGCTCGCCAAGGAACCGGTCGACGCCATGGTGCTCGACCTGATGCTGCCGGGCAAGGACGGCGGCGAGGTCTGCCGGGCGGTGCGCAGCCAGGAGGCCACCCGCGCCCTGCCGATCATCATGCTGACCGCCAAGAGCGAGGAAGACGACATCGTGGCCGGTCTGGAGTGCGGCGCCGACGACTACGTCACCAAGCCCTTCAGCCCTAGAGTGCTGATCGCCCGGATCGAGGCGGCCCTGCGGCGGACGCCGGAACCCGGCGGCGAGCCGGTGAGCGAAGCCGTCGTCATCAGCCGCCACGGCATGGAAATCCATCCCGGCCGGCACGAGGTGCGGGTGGACGGCCGCGAAATCCACCTCACCGCCTCCGAGTTCACCATCCTGGAACTGCTCGCCGGCCGGCCCGGCTGGGTCTTCTCCCGGCAGCAGATCATCGACCAGATCCGGGGCTACGACTACAGCATCACCCCCCGGGCCGTGGACGTGCAGATCTTCGGCCTGCGCAAGAAACTCGGGGCCGCCGGTTCCTGCATCGAAACGGTGCGGGGCATCGGCTACCGGATCCGGGAATAGCCGCCGGTCCGCTCCCCCCGAAGGCCTCCGCGCCCGTCCCGCCGCGGGACGCCGGCGTGACACCGATTCCCGAGAGAGCACCCCATGCGCAACATCCGTCTTTTCTGGCAGATCTTTCCGGTCTGCATCGGCATCACCTTCGCTTCCATGCTGGTGGTCGTGTGGCTGGCCTCCACCACCGGCCGTTCCTTCTACATCGACCGCCTCAAGGAGGAGATCCGGGAACGGGCGCTGCTGATCGAGCCCACCATCACCGCCCTCAGCAGCGGCGAAGACCAGCCCTTCCAGGATTTCGTCCGCCAGACCGGCCGGCGGGCGGCGACCCGGATCACGGTGATCGACGGCAGCGGCCTGGTGCTGGCCGATTCCAACGAGGACCACACCCTCATGGACAACCACGGCAAGCGGCCCGAGGTGGCACCGGCCCTGGCCGGGGAGATCGGCTATGCCCTGCGTCACAGCCGGACGCTCGGCGAAACCATGCTCTACGCCGCCATTCCGGTCAAACTCGGTGACGACCGGCACCAAGGCGCCTTGCGCCTCGCCATCGCGGTGACGCCGGTGGAGGACATGCTGGCCCTGCTGCACAAGAAGATGGCCGGCATCGGCCTGCTCGTGGCCGTGCTGGCCGGTCTCTTGTCCCTCTACTCCGCCCGCAGGATCAGCCGGCCCCTGGAGGAGATGAAGCGGGGCGCCGAGCAGCTGACCAAGGGCCGCATCGACCAGTTGGTCAGGATCGACAGCGAGCACATGTCGGCGGAGATGGCCGGCCTGGCCGCCTCGATCAACCAGATGGCCGAGCAGATCAACCGCCGCATCCGCATCATCATCCAGCAGCGCAACGAGTTGGAGGCGGTCTTCTCCAGCATGGCCGATTCGGTGGTGGCCATCGATGCCGACAAAAAAATCATCCGCATGAACCAGGCCGCGGCGGCGCTGTTCACCCTGCCGTCGGAAGTGGTCAAGGGCAAGGCGGTGGAAGGCGTGGTCCGCAATGCTTATCTGCTGGAGATGATTGATTTCACCTTAAGCCACAATCTGCCGCAGGACCAGAAGGTCACCCTGTTCAACGGCACCGATCCGATCATCCTCCAGGTCCATGCCGTGCCCCTGCGCGACGAGGACAGCCGCAACATGGGCGTCCTCCTGGTGATGAACGACCTGACCAAACTCAACCGGCTGGAGACCATCCGCCAGGATTTTGTCGCCAATGTCTCCCACGAACTGAAGACACCGATCACCGCGATCAAGGGCTATGTCGAAACCCTGCTCGACGGCGCGCTTGACGACACCGACAACGCCCGCCGCTTCCTCGGCATCGTCATCCGCCAAGCCGACCGCCTTGATGCCATCGTCGACGACCTGCTCACGCTCTCCCGGATCGAGGACCGGGAACGCAAGGAGGAGATCGACCTCAGGCCGGGCGAGGTGGGGCCGGTGCTGGAGAGCGCGCTCCAGACCTGCGCCGTGCTGGCCGACGAAAAGGACGTTATCCTGGAGGTGGAATGCGACGAGGAGGTGGTGGCGCCCATGAATCAGCCGCTGCTGGAACAGGCGGTGATCAATCTGCTCAAAAACGCCATTGCCTACAGCCCCCACGGCTCGGTGGTCACCCTGCGCTGCCAGGAAAGCGCCACCATGGAAGGGGAGAGGAAGGTGCATCTCAGCGTGATCGACAACGGCCCCGGCATCGCCAGGGAGCATCTGCCCCGGCTGTTCGAGCGGTTCTACCGCTGCGACAAGGCGCGCAGCCGCGACCAGGGCGGCACCGGCCTGGGTTTGGCCATTGTCAAGCACATCGCCCATGTCCACCAGGGCACGGTGGAGGTGGAGAGCACGCCGGGCAAGGGCTCGACCTTCACCATCACCCTGCCCGCCGCCCCCCGCGACCAGCAGGCCGCCGGCGACGGGGACGAGTCAGTATGAGGCCAGCCAGGCCAGGAGGCAGCCGAGCAGGGCGGTGCGGGTCATGAGACGGCAGGCGAGCGGGATGTGGGCCATGCCGACCGTGCCCAGACCGACGCCGATGTAGGGTTTGTCCACCAGGACGCCGTGATAGTAATTCGGGCCGTTGAGACAGACGCCCAGGGCCCCGGCAAAGGCGGCCTCGGGATAGCCGGCGTTGGGGCTGGCGTGGTGCGCGCCCTCGCGCCAGGCCGTGGTCAGGGCGCGGCGGGCGGCGAGACCGGGCGTCAGCCAGGCGGCCAGCCCGATCAGCAGCGGGGACAGCCGCGCCGGCACGAAATTGACGCCGTCGTCGATCCGGGCCGCGGCCCGGCCGAAGAGCAGGTAGCGCGGATTCTTGTAGCCCACCATCGAATCCAGGGTGTTGACCATCTTGTAGGCCACGGCGAGCGGCGCCCCGCCGATGGCCGCGAAAAAAAGCGGCGCCAGCACGCCGTCGACCACGTTCTCGGCCACGGTCTCCACCGTGGCCCGGGCGATATCGTCGGCCTGATACCGCTCCACGTCCCGGCCGACGATCATCGCCACCTGGGAGCGGGCCAGATCGACCTCGCCGGCACTCAGCGACCGGTGGATCTCCATGGCCGCCTGGCCAAGGGAGCGGGCGGACAGGCAGTAGAAGAGCAGCACGGTCTCGACCGCGAAGCCGACCGCGCCATGCAGCCGCCAGCCCAGCCCGGTGACCAGGGCGGCCACTCCCCACCACCCGACAATCAGACTAAGCGCGAACAAGAGGCCGGCCAGCCGCTCGTTGGCGAGCCACCGGCGGAACAGCGGTTCCGCCCTGCCGATGGTCCAGCCCATCCAGCGCACCGGGTGGGGCAGCCGGCGCGGGTCGCCGAGGGCGGCATCGAGGGCGAAGGCCGCCGGAATGGTCAGCCAGGACAAGAGATCGGCAGAGGTCATGACGCGCTCAGTCCTCAGCGCCGACCGCGGTTCGCAAAGGGCGGACGACCGCCTCGTTGGTGGCCGCATCCTTGAGGGCGATGCGGACATACCCCTGGCCGAGACCGTGGAAGTTGGCGCAGTTGCGGATGAGAAACCGCTTGGCGGCCAGGGCGCTGCACACGATGTCGGCGGTGCGATCCGCAGGCAGGCCGATGAGCACATAGGAGGTGGCGCTCGGATAGAGGATCAGCCTATCGGTCCGCAGCCGCTGCCGGAAGAGCCGCCCCTCCTCGGCCAGGTAGGCGCGGGTGCGGGCGATGAAGGTTGCCGCCGCCTCTTGGTTGGCGCCGAGGAAACGGACCGCCTCCAGGGCCAGACTGTTGACGCACCAGGGCGGCATCAGGCGGCGGAACCGATCGAGCACCGCTGAGTTGGCCACCAGAAATCCGGCGCGCAGCCCCGGCATGCCGAAAATCTTGGACACCGACCAGAGCACGACCACGTTGTCCAGGCCGCAGCCGCTCATGCTCTGGCTGTGGTCCGCCGGGGCAAAGGGCAGGTAGGATTCATCCACGATAAAACGGATGCGGGGATGGCGGGCGCAGAGGTCGAGCAGGACCTGGTGGTCGACGAGATGGCCGGTGGGATTGTTGGGATTGCAGAGAAAGACCGTGTCGTAGCCGGGCAGGACCGTGGCCAGTTGTTCGCTGTCCAGGGCGAAGGCCTGCTCCGCCCTGGTCAGGAAAAAATCGGGTTCGATGCCGCAGACCCGGCAGCCGTCGGCATAGTCGGCATAGGTGGGGCCGACGACCAGCGCCTTCCGGGTTGCCAGGGCCGCGCAGGCGGCGTAGATGAACTGGGTGGTGCCGCCCCCGGCCAGCACCCGTTCCGCGGCCACGCCGAGCAGGGCGGCCACGGCCCGGGCCGCCGAGCGGCCATCGGCCTCGGGCAGCACCCGGATCAGGTCCAGCCGCGCCCCGAGATGCTCGATCAATCCGGGCAGGGCGCCGAGCGGATTGATGTTGCTGCTCATGTCGACGATTTCTTCCGGCCGGCAGCCCAACTGCTCGGCCAGGCCAAAGATGTTGCCCCCGTGTCCCTCGATCATGACCGCTCCGGAAAAAGAATCGTCCTCGGCCGGCGGCATGCCGCAACGCCGGCCCTCATCGCAGCCGCTCCCGCAGGGAGGCCGGCAACAGCGCCGTCAGCGCCTCGATGTCGATATGGGCCAGGGCATGCGCCGCCAGTTGTTCGTAGGCCTGATCGCGGGCCGTCGGGCCGTGCAGCCGGTCGACCTCGATTGCGCCCAAACCGATGCCGGCCAGCCAGCGGCGGGTGATGGCCGGGCTGTCGAACAGGCCGTGCATGTAGGTGCCCATCACCCGGCCGTCTTCGCCGAGGCAGCCGTCATGGTCGGCGCAGGCCTCCCCGTTCCGGGCGTGCACCGCCACCAGACTTTGTTCCCTGGGCGGGTCGGTCCGCCCCATGTGGATCTCGTAGCCCCTGCCGGCGATGCCCTCCCAGGTGAAATCGGTCAGGGTGGTGGTCTTGGGAGCCTTGAGTACGGTCTCCACCGGCAGGAGGCCCAGCCCGGCGGTGGCGCCGGGTTCGCCCTCGATGCCGTCGGGATCGCGCACCCAGGTGCCGAGCATCTGATAGCCGCCGCAGATGCCGAGCAGATGGCCGCCGGCAGCCGCGTAGCCGAGCAGGCGGTCGCGCCAGCCGGTGGCGGCCAGCCAGTGCAGGTCAGCGCAGGTGGCCTTGGTGCCGGGGAGGATGACCGCCCGGAACGGAGCCAGTTCCTGCGGCTGTTCCACATAGACCAGGCGGCAGCCGTCCAACTGGGTCAGGGGTTCGAAGTCGGTGAAATTGGAGATGTGGGGCAGGCGAACCACCGCGATGGCCGGTTCGCTGTCCGCCGCCGGATGGAAGGGGCGGGGGCTCTCGATCACCACCGCGTCCTCGGCCTCGATGCGGAAATGTTTGTACCAGGGGAGCACGCCGAACACCTTCTTGCCGGTGCGCTGCTCGATCCAGTCGATTCCGGGCTGAAAGAGGCTGAGATCGCCCCGGAAGCGGTTGACGACGAAGCCGCGGATCTGCGCCTGCTGCTCGGCCGGGATGCAGGCGAGCGTGCCGACGATCTGCGCGAAGACGCCGCCCCGGTCGATGTCGGCCACCAGTACCACCGGCGCCTCGGCATAGGCGGCCATCCTGAGGTTGACGATGTCGCAGGCCATGAGGTTGACCTCGGCGCAGGACCCGGCCCCTTCGAGGATGATCAGGTCGTGGGCGCTACGCAGCCGGTCGAGGGCGGCCTTGCTCTCGGCGAACAGCACCTCCTTCTTGCCGTAAAACGTCTGCGAGGAGGCGTCCATCCAGGCGACGCCGTTCAGCACCACCTGGGAGCCGACGTCGCTCACCGGCTTGAGCAGCACCGGGTTCATGTCGCAGTGAGGCGCGACCCGCGCCGCCTCGGCCTGGACGATCTGGGCCCGGCCCATTTCCGCCCCTTCGGGCGTCACCCCGGAATTGTTGGACATGTTCTGGGCCTTGAACGGCGCCACCCGCAGCCCCCGGTTGGCGAATATCCGGCACAGGGCGGTGACGACGACCGATTTGCCCACATCCGACCCGGTCCCGAGCACAGCCAGACAGGCGGCTTTCTGCGTCATGGTTCTCTCCCGACGGTGGCGCGCTGACAGGCCGGAACTGGCCGTTGCGCAGCTTACCCTTCGATGCCCCTGCGGGCAGGCACGCCCCGCTCATAATAATGTTTGACCGAGCGCATCTCGGTGACCAGGTCGGCGCGGTCCAGAACCGGGGCCGGCGCGCCCCGGCCGGTCAGCACCAGCTCCACCGCCGGCGGCCGCCGCGCCATCAGCCCGAGCAGGTCCCGCTCGTCCAGCAGACCCAAGGCGCAGGCTACGTTGATCTCGTCGGCGATGACCAGGTCGAAGGTGCCTGCGGTCAGGGCCGCGTCGATAGCGGCCAGGCCGCGGCGGGCGGCGTCGATGTCCGCCGCCGTGGGAGCGTGGATGAGCATGCAGCCCAGGCCGTACTGCTCGATGGTGATGGCGTCGGCCAGACGGCGCAGGATGCGCAGCTCGCTGTAGTCGGCATTCTTGATGAACTGGCCAATGTAGACGCGCAGCCCCGCCCCGGCGGCCCGTAGGGCCAGTCCCAGGGCCGCGGTGGTCTTGCCCTTGCCGTCACCGGTATACACCTGGACATATCCCTGCATACGCACTCGCTCCCGTCCGGCGGCACTCCTTCGCAAAGACAAACGAGGCCGGCCCGATCCTCATCCCCTTTCGCGCCGCACCAGCCTCTATTAGAGAATAGCAGGGGAACAGTCAACAGCTTTTCGCCTGCGCCGGCCGCAGCAGGCTGTCGTGTCGGCAGGTGCCGGCTGCCCGCGACAGGGGAAAAAGAAGATAACTGCATTTCCGGAAAATTGCTTTTTCAACATGATCCACATCATGATTTACACAAGATCATGTTGAAAAAATTGCGGAAAGGTGTTTAGTCCTCGTCGAGATTATCCTGCTAACTCAATATGCTTCTGAGGAAAAAATATGAGCGAACCCAACAAGACACACTTCTTCCAGGGGCGTCCCGTCCTTGCCGGCCTGCTTGCCGGCCTGCTGCTCGCCCTGCCGGCCCAGACCGTCAGGGCGGACGACGAAATCCGGGTCGGCGCCGTTGTCCAGATTCCCTTCAATCTCAGCGGCTCGCACTCCTTTTTCGATCCCGGGGCCATCCGGCTCGGCGTGAGCTGCCAGTATGCGGATGTGGAGGAGGAGACCGTCACCACCACCCGCCGCGTGACCAACACCTATGTCGACGGAGCGCTGCAGGAGAGCGTCGCCTTGCCCGCTGTGACCAAGGTCGACGAAGGCAATCGGGTCTACGGCGTCGAAGGCAATGTGTTCGTGACCGTGCTGGGCGACTGGAACATCTCCGCGGAGGTGCTCGGTCTCTACGGCAACAACGACATCCAGGGCGCTTTCGGCGCCGGATACGGCTTTGCGGAAGGGCTCTTTCTCGATGCCAAGGCCATGTTCCCCTACTCGGAAGTCGGGCTCCGCTTCCTCAGCGGCATGGAACTGTACGGCGGCATCAAGACCCTGGGCGACTTCAATCCGGCCCGGGAACATAGCCGCTTCACCGAAATAACGAACACATACAACCACAGCTCGACAACGGAAACCGTGATCCTCAGAGAGTGACGGCGTCCGTACAGCCACGGGCAGCCCGCAGGCCCGGTTCCCTTTCCCCCCTCTGCACACCCTGTCATTGCGCCCGACCAACGGGCAGGCAACGCATTCCGGCACGCCTGCCCCTTCCTTTGCCCCACCATCGCCGCTCAGCCCATGGCAACACGAGTGGCGCCCCTTTTCCTCGCCGGATGTGGCAGATGGCGCGACTTGCATGCCACCCGGTCCCCGTTTCTTTTCTTTCCCGTTGTTTTGATTCAACAAAAAGGTACCGCTGTCGCCATATTTTTTTTCTTCTCTGCGGGGCCGACGAAACCATGGAACGAGGGGAGCTTATACGATGCCCCAGTTCGGTAAGATAAAAACGGAGCATTATCGAGCTTTATCGAGAAAAATGGAGATATGGCCGGATCGCTCGATGTGGATACCGTGTTGACAACTTTTTAACCCATACGATATCCTATCGATTTTAATATATATATTGAACAAATCGATAAAACAGACGTTGTTATTGAGGGTTATACGCTCATCCCCCGTGCAAGACCTTATGGCTCCAAGGACTTGTATTCTGTGCCCAATCGTCCTGTTTGCATCATGAAATCGCCGCAAACCGTTTTTGACCCATGGCCGGATTTTCGGTAGATCATCCCCATTCAATCGGTCGCCCGGCTCTCGGGAACGCTCTTGTGTCAATCAAGGAAACGTCTTTATGATGTGGAATGCGATCAAGAAATCCCTGCACAGCTCTCTACCGGAAAGTGAATACGGCCTGTGGATCAAACCGCTCGAATGCCGGCTCCAGGAGGGGCAGGTAATGGAACTTGCCGGGCCCGACCGTTTCTTCTGTGCCTGGGTGGAAGATCGTTATCTCGAACTCATCCGCAGCGCGGCGCGCGAAGTGGGGGGGATCGCCGAGGTTCGCCTGGCGGTCGCCGAGAATCGCCCCCCCTCCTTTGCCAAGGGCAAGGGCGGCCAACTGCTTCTGCCGGGCGCCACGCCCCCGCCCCGCCTGCGTTCGCTCCACCCCGCCTTCACCTTCGAGCAGTTCATGGTGGGCGAATCGAACCTGCTGGCCCGGTCCGCCTGCAAGGCCCTGGCCACCGGCGACCCCACCTTCGGCAACTGTCTGTTCATGAACAGCAGCACCGGCCTGGGCAAAAGCCACCTGACCCAGGCCGTGGTCCATCAGGTTCTGCGGAGCGCGCCCTCCACCCGGCTCCACTACCTGACCGCCCAGCAATTCTCCGCCGAGATGGTGAAAAACATCCGCACCCATTCCATGGAGCAGTTTTCGAAAAAATTCATCACCAACTGCGACATGCTCCTGGTGGAAGACGTCCACACCCTCACCGGCAAGACCAAGACCCAGGAGGAACTCAACACCATCCTCGACTACCTGATCAAATCGGGCTGCCGGGTGATCCTGACCTCGGCCCTGGCGCCCGGCAAGCTGGCGGGCCTCGACGACGATTTCCGCAGCCGCATGACCTCGGGCCTGGTTACCGGGATCGAATCTCCGGATTACGAGACCAGGGCCCGGATCATCCGCCACAAGATGCAGACCCACGGCCTGGGCACGGACGAGGACCTGGTGGGATTCATGGCCGAGAATCTGCACGGCGACATCCGGCGGATGGAGAGCGCCATCATCGGCATCAAGGCCAAGTCCTGCCTGCGGGGCACCCCGCCGGACCTGAACATGGTGCGGGAGGTGGTCTTCGGCCTGACCGGCGGGGCCGCGGCCGAGATCACCGGCGAGAGCATCCGCGACCTCATCGGCAGCCAGTTCCGGCTGAGCGCCGAGGAGTTGCGGTCGCGGTCGCGCAAGCGCTCCATCGCCTTTCCCCGGCAGGTGGCCATGTACCTCACCCGCAAATTCACCGACCGGTCCCTGGCCGATATCGGCAGCATCTACAACCGCGACCATTCCACGGTCCTGCACGCCATCAAGACCATCACCCGGGACATGGCGCAGCAGGACGCGGTCCGCCGCCAGGTGGAGATGCTCTGCGCCAAGCTCAAGAAATAGCCGGCCGGCGGCGGGTGCCCGGGGACGCAAACCCCGCCGCCTCGCCCCACCCCGATCGTTCCCTTTTCAGAAATATACGCCCTTGACCTCGGTCCCGGCCTCTGCCGTGGCCTGGGTGCCGATCGCGCCGGCAATCCGCCGGGCCTCCTTGATCATGTCGTTGATGCCGATGCCCTTCCAGCCGAAGCCGCAGAGATGGAGGTCGGGATGGGCGGCCTCGATCTCGCTGCGCCAGCGGAGCAGCCCGGTGTAACCGGCCTCCAGCTGCGGGATGCCCGCCCTGGGCCGGAGAACGGCGCTGTAGACGGGCGGCGGCAGCGTCATCAATTGGCCGAGATCGGCGCAGACCGCCCCGACCAGTTGGCCGTCCACGAGTTCGAGCCGTTCCGGATGCCGGCGGCCGCCGACCAGGACTTCGAGCAGTTGACAGCCGGCCGGGGCCCGGCCGGGAAACATGTGCGAGGAAAACAGCGCGCCGAGGGCGAAACGCCCCTCCCGCTCCGGGGCCAGGTAGCCGAAGCCGAAGGGGATCTGCGCCCGCTCATCGAAGCCGAGCAGCACCGAAAGGATGCGGGCCTCGGGCAAGGCGGCCAGGGGCGGCGGCATGGCCGGCAGGGCTGCGCGCAGCAGTTCCAGGCAGCGGTTCACCGGCAGGGCCAGGACCAGATGGCGGCAGGTCAGTTCGTCACGGTCGGTGTACACCTGCCAGCCGGCCTGCTGCCGGGAGAGGGACCGGACCGGCGTGTCGCAGGTCAATAGCCCCGCAGCCGTCAGCTCCGCGGCCAGCCGGCCGGGCAGCGTGGTCATGCCGTCCGGGAAGCTGGTCATGGCCGGCAGCCCTTTTTTGCCCTTGCCTTCTTTTTTCGCCGTCCGCATCCTGGCGATCATCCCCCGAATCACCGAACCGTGCGCGCGCTCCAGCCCCCGCACTCCCGGCATCACCGCGTCGATGGCCAGCCGCTCGATATCGCCGGCATAGGTGCCGGTGAAGACCGCATCGGCAAAGGGCAGCAGCGCCGGACCGAAACGATGGGCCACCCACCGGGCCACCGAGGGCTCGCCCGGCAGCGGCTTTCGCCACAGATCGGCCAGCACGCGCAGTTTGGCGGACCAGGGCACCAGCGGCTGGCGCAGAATCGCCAACGGCTTCTGGGGAATGCACTGGAGCCGGCCGTTCATGCAGACAAAGCGGACGAATCTGGCCAGGGGCGCGGTGGCGACCTCGTCCTCCAGGCCGGCCAGGCGGATCAGCTCGCGGCTCTCGACACAGTTGTCGAGGAAGCCGTGCGGCCCCCATTCGGCCAGGTAGCCGGCTTGGTGAAAGGTGGCGATGGCGCCGCCCGGCTCCGGTGCCTGTTCCAGCACCTGGAGCGACAGCTCCGGCCGCAGGGCGCGGACAAAGGCGGCGACGCTCAGGCCGGAGATGCCGGCGCCGACGATGCCGAGATCGTAGTGCGATGATTTCATAGAATATTTGAGCAGCGATGGCCGCTTGCGGCCGGTTGACGGTTGTCTTGACAGTCGGTCATTCGTGCTTACCATGTTGGCCGGAGAAAGGAAAGGCCCTTTATCTCATTGGTATCTCCGGAAATTTAATCGTTCCGGCCAGAAAAATATCCCCTTGTCCACACACGGAGAGGAAGTCCCATGACAGCAGCACAGGTTGAAACCAAGCAGTTTCAGGCGGAGACCAGAAAGGTCCTCGATATCGTCATCAACTCGCTCTACACCGAACGCGACATCTTTGTCCGCGAGCTGGTTTCCAACGCCGCCGACGCCCTCGAAAAATTCCGTCACCAGAGCCTGGTCGACACGATTGAGTTCGATAGCCATGTGCCCCTGGAAATCACCATCGACGGCGACGACAAGAAGCACACCCTGACCATCACCGACACCGGCATCGGCATGACCCGGGAGGAACTGGAAACCAATTTGGGGACCATCGCCCATTCGGGTTCGCAGCACTTTTTCGAGCAGCTGGCCGAGGCCGCGAAAAAAGACGTCAACCTGATCGGCCAGTTCGGGGTCGGCTTCTATTCCGTGTTCATGGCTGCGAAGACGGTGCGGGTGCAGACCCGCTCCTGGGATGGCTCCGAGGGCTGGGAATGGACCTCGGACGGCGGCGGCTCCTACACCATCGGCCCCTGCCCCGGCCTGCACCGCGGCACCAAGATCATCATCGAACTGAAGGACGACGCCCACACCTACGCCTCCAAGTTCACCCTCGAGCGGATCATCCAGCAGTATTCGACCTTCGTTCCCTTCCCGGTCAAGGTCGAGGGCAAGAAGGTCAACACCGTCCAGGCCATCTGGAGCCGGTCCAAGGCGGAGATCACCGACGAGGAATACACCGAGTTCTACAAATTCATCGGCAATGCCGGCGACGACCCGCTCTACCGGCTCCATTTTTCCGCCGACGCGCCCCTGGCGATCAATGCCCTGGTTTACGTGCCCAGGGAGAATTTCGAGGTGCTGGGCATGGGCCGCATGCAATCCGGCGTCAACCTCTATTGCCAGAAGGTGCTCATCGACCAGCACAGCGAGAACATCCTGCCCGAGTGGCTGCGCTTCTTAAAGGGTGTGGTCGATTCCGAGGATCTGCCGCTCAACATCTCCCGCCAGTCGCTCCAGGACAACGCCCTGGTCATCAAGCTGCGCAAGGTGCTGACCAAGCGGATGATCAAGTTCCTGGCCGAGGAGGCGGGCCGCGATGCCGACACCTACCGCGAGTTCTGGAAAACCTTCGGCATCTTCATCAAGGAGGGCGTAACCTCGGATTTCGAGCACCGGGTCGAGCTGGCCAAGCTGCTGCGCTTCGAGTCCTCGGCCAGCGAGCCGGGCGCCATGATCTCCTTAGACGACTATGTCGGCCGGATGAAGGAGGGGCAGGACAAGATTTATTATATCAACGGTCCCAGCCGGGCCGCGGTGGAATACGGCCCCTACGTGGAGTTGTTCAAGAAGCGCGGCATCGAAATCTTCTACACCCTGGAGCCGATCGACGATTTCGTCCTGAACCACCTGGGCGAGTACGACGGCAAGAAGCTGGTGTCCGCCGACCGGGCCGACCTGAGCCTGCCCGAGACCACGACGGGCGCGGACGAGGCCGATGCCACGACAACGGCCGAACCGCTGGCTAGCGCCGTGCTGACCTCGCTCTGCCGTTGGATGAAGGAGGTGCTCGGCGACCGCATCCAGGAGGTCAAGGCCTCCGACCGCCTGGTGGACAGCCCGGCGATGATCGTCAATGTCGACGGCTACATGACCTCCTCGATGGAGCGGATCCTCAAGGCCTCCGGCCAGACCGAAGCCTTCGGCATGGGCTCGAAGAAGGACATGGAGATCAACGGCGCCAGCCCGCTGATCAAGAAACTGGCCAGCCTGCGGGAGAGCGACGCCGAATTCGCCAAGGACGTGGTCGAGCAGCTGTACGACAACGCCATGATCCAGGCCGGCCTGTTGGTCGATCCCATGGTGATGGTGCGGCGCAATTACCGCATCCTCGAGCGGGCCGCAGGCGAACAACCGGCGGCGACCTGAGGGGATCAGACGCGGCCTCCGTGCCGGCCTTGACAGCTAACGCGTCGGTTTTTTGTTGGATTTTTGAGGAAGTTTTCTGAGCAGGGCCCGCATCTGAACTTGAAAAAAGGTTGTGTTCACGATATATGAACACAACCTTTCTTCTTTGTGCGGACTGTTTGTGGAGGGAATTCGATGCGTCACCCCCTGTTTGTGTTGTTGTGTACCCTCGTGTTGCTTGGCGGTTGCCAGACCACGCAGGTGCGTCATCTTGCCTCCGACGCGGCCCTGATCAAACCCGGTCAGACCACGGTCAAGGAGATGCAGAAGTACCTGGGCGAACCCAACGGCCGGCGGGAGGTGTCCCCCGGCGTCAGCGAATATGTCTACTACGAGGACCGGCCGGGCATGTTCGGCGACATGCCGGTGCTCGGCTCCATGACCGGCCCCACCGGCTACGAAATGATCGTGGTCACCGTCGGCAACGATGTGGTCACCAACTGCGAATTCCGCACCTACAGCCAGTCGGATCGCAAATGGATGGAAGATTTCACCTGGGACCAAGAACTTCAGTGACGTCGCCGTCGACCTTTGACATCAACCGGGAGCGGATGATCGAGGAGCAGTTGGTGGCCCGCGGCATCACCGATCAGCGGGTGCTGGAGGCCATGCGCACCGTTCCCCGCCACCTGTTTGTCGAAGATGCCATCCAGGCGCATGCCTACGGCGATTTTCCCCTGCCGATCGGCAGCGGCCAGACCATTTCCCAGCCCTATATCGTGGCCCTCATGACCCTGGCGCTGCACCTCACCGGCTCCGAAAAGGTGTTGGAGATCGGCACCGGCTCGGGCTACCATGCGGCCATCCTCTCCCGTCTCTGCCAGAAGGTCTATACGGTGGAACGGCTCGACGCCCTGGTCAGCCGGGCGCGCAAGGTCTTCGACCGGCTCCGCTACTACAACATCGTCTCGCGTATCGACGACGGCACCGTCGGCTGGCCTTCGGAGGCTCCGTTCGACAGCATCATCGTCACCGCCGGCGGCCCCCGCATCCCCGAGCCGCTCATCGCCCAACTGGCCGAACCCGGCCGCCTGGTCATGCCGGTCGGCGGCCAGGACGTGCAGGAGCTGCAGGTGGTGGACAAGCGGGACGGCGGCATCACCGTGACCACCATCGATCAGGTCCGCTTCGTCGACCTGATCGGCGCCCACGGCTGGTCGAATTGATGTGAGGCGGGCGTCCCCGTTTCCTCTTCGGGACCGTCCCGCTCCGAACATCGACATCGTCATCGCGTCGTCCGGTGTCTCTCCCTCCGGCGGGAGCCGCCTTTGGCCGCGCAATCGTGTTCTCCCTTCCATTCTTTCCGTCCGCGACCATGTCCTTTCTCACCAGCGATGCCCTGCTCGATGTGCTTGTCAAAGAGCGGCTGCTCTCCGTTGAGCAGCGGAAAACGATCATCCTGCAAAAAAGCCGGCAACGGCAGAAGCTGCTCAGACAGCAGGGTGGCCGGCGGCACGATGACGAAATCAGGCGGGACAAGGACTTCCCCGACCTGGTGGACGTCATCGTCTCGCTCGAACTGGAGAGCACCGGCCCGGAGCCCGGCCCGCTGACCGAGGAGCGGATCATGCGGGCCGTCAGCCACGCCTGCGGGATTCCCTTCAAAAAACTCGACCCCCTGGAACTGGACATGGACACGGTCACCAAGACCATTCCCCGGTCCTTTGCCGTCAACCATCTGCTTCTGCCGGTGGGACTGCATAACGGCGTCCTCGAGGTGGTCACCTATCGCCCGGACATCCGCTCGGTGCTCGAGGACATCGAGCGGGTCAACCAGGTCAAGGTGCGGCCGTTTCTGTCCACCCGGACCGACATCAAGAAAATCCTGGCCGAGTTCTTCGGCTTCCAGCGCTCGATCACGGCCGCCGAATCCCAGTTCGGTGCCAGCGGCCCCGCCGCCACCGTCGACATCGGCAACCTCGAACAGTATGTGCGCCTGGCCTCGACCAAGGAGCTGAGTTCCACCGATCAGCACATCAAGGCCGCGGTCAACCACCTGTTCAACTACGCCCTGGAGCAGCGGGCCAGCGACATCCACATCGAGCCCAAGCGGGACTGTTGCCTGGTCCGCTTCCGCATCGACGGCGTGCTCCACACCATCTACAAACTGCCCAAGGCGGTGCATGCCGCCATCGTCTCGCGGATCAAGAGCCTGGCGCGGATGGATATCGCCGAAAAACGGCGGCCCCAGGACGGCCGCATCAAGATCGGTCGGCGCGAGGAGGGCAGCGAGGCGGAACTCCGCGTCTCCACCGTGCCGGTGGCCTTCGGCGAAAAGGCGGTGATGCGTATCCTCAATCCCGAGGTCATCTTCCAGGACCTGGACCACCTCGGCTTTTCCCGGCGGGACCGGATCGTCTACAACAGCTTCATGACCGCGGCCCACGGCATCGTCCTGGTCACCGGCCCCACCGGCAGCGGCAAATCGACCACCCTTTACTCCACCCTCAAGCAGATCGCCTCGCCGGAAAAGAACATCGTCACCGTTGAGGATCCGGTGGAGATGGTCCACGAGGACTTCAACCAGATCGCGGTGCAGGCGCAGGTGGACGTCACCTTTTCCACCATCCTGCGCAACATCCTGCGCCAGGACCCGGACGTGATCATGATCGGCGAAATCCGCGACCTGGAGACCGCCACCCATGCCGTCCAGGCGGCCCTGACCGGGCATCTGGTCTTCTCCACCTTGCACACCAACGACGCGGTCTCGACCATCATCCGCCTGGAAGACCTGGGCCTTGAACCCTTCCTCATCGCCTCGACCATGCTGGGCGCCCTGGCCCAGCGGCTGGTGCGGCGCAACTGTCCCCACTGCGTCGAGCCCTATACGATCGACGGCGCCGGCCTGCGCAAGATGGGCTTTCCGGTCGGCGGCCAGGACACGGTGGAGCTGAAGCGGGGCAAGGGCTGCCTCCAGTGCCGCAATACCGGCTACCTCGGCCGGCTGGGCATCTTCGAGGTGTTCCCCATGTCGGAGCAGTTGAAGAAGCTGATCGCCGCCAAGGCCAACGGCTCGGAACTGCGGCAGGTGGCCATTCGCGAGGGCATGACCACTTTGCGCGAGGACGCCTGGCGCAAGGTGCAGGCCGGCCTGACCACGGTGGAAGAGGTCCTGCGGGTGACCGGAGAAACGGACGACCGGTGATTTTTTCCTGGCGTTCCGGCCAACACGCCCTATAGTGTGGCCTCAGACCGGGAATCAAGGAACGACGCAGGACATGGGACAGAAAATCGTCAGCAAAAACAAGAAGGCCTTCCACGATTACCACATCGAGCAGACCTTCGAGGCCGGCATCGTGCTCAGCGGGCCGGAAGTCAAGTCGCTGCGGGCCGGTAAGGCGAATCTCCGCGACGGCTACGCCCAGCTCAAGGAGGGCGAGGTCTTTCTGTACAACGTCCACATCTCGCCGTACTCCTACGCCACCCATATCGAGCAGGACCCGCTCCGGGTCCGCAAACTGCTGCTGCACCGGCGCGAGATCCGCAAGCTCATCGGCAAGCTCCACGAGAAAGGCGTTGCGCTGATACCGCTCAAGATTTACTTTATCGACAATGGCAAGGCCAAAGTGGAACTGGCCCTGGCCCGCGGCAAAAAACTCTACGACAAACGGGCGGCGCTGAAAGAGCGGGAATCGAACCGCGAGATGGAACGCAGCGTGCGCCGCGACGACTGATGCCAGCAAGCCCGCTGGCAACACATCATATCATCATCACACACGAATGGGGGCGAAACGGATTCGACGGGGATATTGAAGCTTAATGTTGCATGCCGAGTTTCTGTCAGCTCGTTAAAATGGCGGAATTAAATATAATCGCAGACGATTATAACTACGCACTGGCAGCTTAACCTGCCATGCCGTTCCACCGGTCCTCGCCTGTAGGGCCGGATTCGGAGCGTCGACTTCACAGGCTGGTTGGCCGTGTATGCCTGAGGTACGGCCGGCGAGATTTTCCAGGCTGGCGTCCGACCATCCCTGTTCCGGGTGAGAAGCGGATGCGAGACCCAATCCCGGAACTAAGCATGTAGAGACATAAGGGGAGAATTTTCGGACCCGGGTTCAACTCCCGGCGCCTCCACCAATTCACAGTTCAACAACATTCAAAGAAGTCCAGAAAAGCCCGCTTTCCTCAAGGATTGCGGGCTTTTTGTTGTCCGAGCTCGTCCGAGCGGATCCACTTGAATCCAAGAATATTTGTTGGTATTATATGGCCAACATGCCAACAATCAAAAAATTGATACCAACAAGCGATACCAACAAACAGAAAAAGGCCAGTATTTCAGCACATTGAACGGGCAACCTGGATTCTTTCGAAGAGTGGGGGGAACCAACACACATGGGCGGAGCTACCAACAAATTAACCAGCAAAGAGTTGGAGAACGCAAAACCAGAAGCCAAAACCAGGAGGCTGTCCGATGGCGGCGGCTTGTATCTGGAGATCACCCCTAATGGTTCAAAGTATTGGCGGCTGGCTTACCGCTTTGCAGGCAAGCAAAAGACCTTTGCTCTTGGCGTCTATCCGCAGGTAAAGGCACCAGAGGCTCGCAAAAAGGCGAGAGAAGCAAAGGATCATCTTGCAGCCGGCCGTGACCCCGGACTTATCAAAAAAGCCACTAAAGGAGCGATGGGCCCTGAGAATTCGTTCCAGGCGGTTGCAAATGAATGGATCGAAAAATTCAAGCACATGTGGACAGAGAGCCACTACAAAAATATTGCTGGTAGGCTGCAACGTGACCTTTTTCCCTGGATAGGTAACCGCCCTATTGGCGAGATTACCGCTCCTGAATTATTGATGGTCCTTCGGAAGATCGAGGCACGCGGCCACCTCGAAAGTGCACACAGGGCGTCAACGAACGCTGGGCAAGTATTCATGTATGCCATTGCCACCGGGCGTGCTGAACGTAACCCTGCTGCCGATCTAAAGGGCGCTATCCCGCCACCTATTGTCAAGCACATGTCAACCATCCTGGACCCGGATCAGGTGGGTGAATTGATGCGAGCTATTGCACGGTATCACGGATCACCAATAACCAAATATGCCCTGCAAATGGCGGCTTACGTATTTTTGCGAAGCGGTGAACTGAGGCATGCGGAATGGTCAGAGGTCGATTTTGAAACGGCAGAATGGCGTATTCCAGCGGCCAGAATGAAAGCTCGAAAACGTGACAAAGAGGCGAATCCGGCAGGGTATCATCTTGTACCGCTCTCAACCCAGGTAATTGCCATACTGCGCGATCTGCAAGCATTAACCGGTCAAGGAAGGTACCTGTTTCCTGGCCTGCGTTCCACGACTCGACCAATGAGTGACGCCACCTTGACGAACGCCCTCCGGCGCATGGGATACAGCCAGGAGGAGTTGCATGTCCATGGCTTCAGAGCCATGGCTCGGACGTTGATCAGGCAGGACCTCGGTTTCGACGAAGAGCCGATTGAAAGGCAACTTGGCCACGCTGTGAAAGGCCCTCTGGGAGCTGCGTATAATCGAGCCGATTTCGTGGCAGAGCGCAGGCGGATGATGCAGGCCTGGGCCGATTATTTGGAGCAACTCGAAGCAGGAGTTACGCCCCTCACAACGCAGAAAGCATCTTGATAACTCAACAAAATTTGAACGATTGGTAACCGCCGAAGAAGGATAAACTCGTGAAAGACATTTTCGCTATTGACCCGTTTTGGCATCTCACGGAAGCGGTCTCCTTGCAGGAAGCCGCAGCGCTGATCGCTGGTTATGATCCGCACCAACTCGCCCTCACGGTTGGTGAAAACGATGTCCATCCAATCTATCCCAAATATTATCCAGTCATCCGGGCATTGCGACAGGGGGTTTCCTCGGGCACGCTCAAGGCCAAAGAAGAATGGATGTATGAGATTGATACAATAAGCGAACAAGAGCATGCCACCGTCTTGAAGGTGGCAGAGACCATCGTGAACATAGAGGATCTCAAAAAATGGCTCGCTGACAAAGGCGTTCAGGTCAATTTTTTCTTTCCCTCAGCCAAGCCCAATTATCTGGACGAGCGCCACAAGAACTATTCCCCCAAACTGGCGGCAGCCATCAATGTTTGGGAGGTGGTCACATCGGATGCATCGCTCATGCATGGGACCACCGCCAAACAGGCGATGATGAAGTGGCTTCGTCGCCATGCCGATCAATACGGGCTCACAAAAGATGACGGCAACCCAAATGAACAGGGGATTGAGGAAATCGCCAAGATTGCCAACTGGGACTCCAAAGGCGGCGCTCCCAAAACACCGTGAGCAGAACCCTCCCACCTGTTAATCATTTGTAATCAAATAGATTATTTCAATAGAGCAATATCGCCCCCTCCATACCCTTCTCCGATTTTCGGGGGAGGGTTTTCTGCATTCACCCATCTATTCAGGACTGTACCGAACTGCTTAAGATTGCCTCACACATCAACAAGGAGGCATTTCCATGGGCAGTACATTACCTGACACCGGCTTTGTTCGTTTACCCCAAATCATCGGCAGCGCCAAAGCGCGTCCACCTATTCCAGCCCTGATCCCGGTCTCTAGAAGTACCTGGTGGGCTGGAGTCAAATCCGGCCGCTACCCTCAGCCGGTCAAACTTGGTCCCCGCATCACCGCCTGGCGGGTGGAGGATATCCGCCGGCTCATTGAAGAGAGCCCGGTTTCACTGCGGGACCGCGCCACCCATGATTGAGCGAGGGCGCAATGGACTGGATCAAGATCATGTGCAATCTGCTTGATCACCGAAAGATCAAAATGATTCGCAAAGGACCAGAGGGCAATACCCTCTTCCTGCTCTGGCTGTTGATGCTCACCGAGGCGGGGAAATGCAACCGGGGCGGATATTTGATGGTATCCGACAACCTGGCCTATACCAGCGACACCTTGAGCATGGTCACCGACATTCCCCTGCCGATCGTGCAGCTTGGTCTCAGCATCTTCAATGAGCTGGATATGATCGATCAGCAGGACGGCGTTCTGTTCATCAAGAATTGGCGGAAGTACCAAAGCGAAGACAAGCTGGAGGCAAGACGGGCAAAGGATCGGCTCCGCCAAGAGCGGCATCGGGAAAATGAGCGTAACAAAATCCTGGCACTGCCTCCTGCCGATCTGTCACGTGACCATCACGTTAGGCTGTCACGTGACGTCACGCCAGAGAACAGACAAGAACAGAACAGAGAAGAACAGAGTAGAAAAGAACAGACAACAGAGACTGCCCGTCTGTTTTTGCAAGATACACCACTGTTCAAAATCTCTGAACATGACCTCCAGAACTTGCAGCAACGGCATGGTATTGAACGGCTAATGCAGGCAGCGGATGTCGCCGCCGAGACCTGGCGACGCAAGCGGGAGGATCCCCGGAATCCTGGCGGCTACCTCCAGGCTCTGTGCGCCTCCCTGGTAGTGCCGGAATGGTACGTGCCTTTTGCAGAACGACAGAAACGAGCCAAGGCCTTGCACCAGCAGAAAGAGGCAACTGCTTCCCAGCAAAAAGCAATCAAGGCCCAGGAAGAGGCAGCAAGTGTAGAGCGAGATGCTCTATGGAACGGACTTGCCGAGGAAGAGCAGGCGTACTTCCGCTCACTGGCCCTGGCTGGCTTGCCGGTAGGCGTGAATGCGGCTGCTGGTGTGGTCCAGATCCTGGCCAAGATGAAGGCTTGGGAGGCCCGGCAGGTGAGCAGCTGCTCCTGAGAGTGTGGCAACCGTGCCCTGCACAGCTGCAATGCACCAGACGCGGAAATCCCTGATGGCTGCAGCGCTGACCAACTGAAAACAGTTTGTCACCTGCTCCAAACCACTGTCAATTTTGATGTCCGGATTTCCGCGCTGTGTCAGCATGCGCCGACACAGCGCGGAACCCGCACCCCAGCGCCGCTCTGCCGCGCAGGGCGCGACAAAGCTTGGAGGACGAACCATGGAGACACCTGAGGAGACATTTGATGCGCAGGCCGAGGTCGCGCGCATTCGCAGCCGCCGGGCAGTGGCCAGGCGGAAACATTACCGTAAAAGCCGACTGGACCGCTACCGGTCTGAACTGGTGGCCATGCGGCGGGCCGGCGCCTCCTGTGCCGATCTGGCCGAGTGGTTGCGCATCCGTCGCTGCCGGATCCACCGCAGTTCGATAGACCGTTATCTGAAACGTTTGCCGGAGTTGCACCATGCCGAGTTTCCGCTCGTCGAAGGCCCAGGCTGAACATGCGGTCTCCCGCAAAATTGCCCTGGGGACCGGCCGGCATGATCATCAGAACGACGGCCGGATTCACAGTCTGGGTACAGCCCGGGGTTATGAGCAGGCCCTCAAGGGCTTTGCCGACTATCTCCGCCAGCATCGCTTGGGAGATCTGGGCAGTGCCACCGAGGAGGAGGCCCGGCACTATCTGGCCGAACGCTCCCAACTGGTTGGTCAGAAGACCCTTGATCTGGACCGCCAGGCGATCCAGATTCATCTCGGCCAGAAGTTGGAGATCGTCAGCAGCAGCAAAGAGAGCACCCTCTCTACCCGGAGCTATACCCTGGCCCAGGTGGAGCGGATCGCGCAAGCCCAGGGCGAGGCCAACAGCCTGGCCACCCGGTTAGCCTATCATGCCGGCTTGCGGGCGCATGAATTGCTCACCCTCCGGCCAGCCGGTGAACGGGCAGCCTCAAGTCATCGCCAATGGAGTGCGGAGCGGTTCACCGGCCGGGAGGGGGATCGGTACACCGTTGTCGGCAAGGGTGGATTGGTGCGCGAGGTGATGCTGTCCCGGGAGTTGGTCACGGCCTTGGAAGCCAGGCGGTTGGAGGAGCCGCGCCTGGTGATCGACCGGGGCGTGCACTACAGCCAGCACTACGACATCGGCGGCGGCCGGACATGGAGTCAGAGCTTCTCTTCTGCCAGCAAACGCGAGTTGGGTTTTTCCAACGGCGGCCACGGTCTGCGCCACAGCTACGCCCAGGAGCGGATGAACGAGTTGCAGCAACAGGGAATGCGTTATGGCCAGGCCAAGGCAACGGTGGCCCAGGAGGTCGGGCATTTTGACAAGGACACCACCGAGGCCTATTTGCGATGAAAAAAGGTCGGCACAGCTTGTGGTTTGTTGTTGGTTTCTTGCCCCTGTTGGTTGTTCTCTGGCTGGCTTGGGTGTTGCCCGGTCAGGGTTTCTTCCGCTTGGAGACGGACCCGTTCTCTCTCCCCCAGGACGGCATGGTATTGGTGGAACGCAGGGCCGGTAAGGTGGTGAGCAGTGCTGCCCTCTCTTCCTATGGCATCGGCTGGCAAGCCTTATGGGAACTGTGGCCACTGATGCTGCTCTGCGTCCTGGCCGGATACTCACTGGAGGTCGGGTATCACTGGCTGTACCGCCTGTTGGATGGCGAGCAACCGCCAGCCAAGGAAATGACAGCAGAAGAGATAAAGCTCCGGGAGCTGGCTGAAAGTCTGCGCAACAATCAGCAGATACAAGAAGTTGAGATAAAGAACCTGCGAACATTGCTCCAGCAGGCCCGGAAAGAATCCTTTGGCCACATGATGAAGAGCGGTGAGCGCGGCAAACAGATATTGATGCTGGAGCGCAAGGTCGAATCCCAGCAGCGGGAGCTGTTCAACGCCAGGGCCAAGATGAAGCGGCTTGCGGGAAAACAGCCAAGAAAACCGGTTGACCAGCCCCCCTGGCCCGAATACAGTGACGATATGTAGCGCACCGTGGCGCTTTGTCTGACGACACACGGATCGGCCCGCAGAGCCGGACCTCTTATGTGGCAGATCTGTCTGACCTGATAGGCGCAGAGGCGCACAGGTCAGCAGCGGTGAACAGTCCCACGCTGAAACCTTGGGGGCGAATCGGGAAGGTGACTTCTCGCGGTGGTTCAGATTATAACCATCGGCCACGGCATCAACTGACCGTTTGGCAATCTAACGCGACGCGGACATTGAGCATGCACAGCGAAAGGCCTCCTCGGCAGTGGAGGCCTTTGGTGTTTGTAGCGCATCAAAAAACGAACTTACCCAGGTAGCATGGCTGGAGCAAAGCCGCAAGGCCAAGCCCTGCGGGTGCTCGCTCACTCGCAGCCTTGCCCCTTTCCCCCAGCCACGCTCCACCTCCAGGTGGCGAAGGCGGAGAGGCCCTCTGCCTCCGGCGGGGCTCAGACTGAAAGACTGAAGTTATCCAACGGGAACCTGGCGAATTGTCGCGTCTTCTATACGGTCTTTTCACTCAATGGGCGGGCCATCATCAGGTGTTAACTCTGTACAATATCGTCTGTTTGGTATACCATAACGAAATTTGATAACTGACCGGAAATAATAAGCATCCCTCTTCTGGCATAATTCGTTTTTTATGTGATAGTATTGACCAATAGAACCTCTAACCAGGGAGCACACCATGAAGGAACTCGATGAAAATGCCATGAGTTATCTGGAAACACGCATCCCGGAACTGGCCGAAGGCGCTGTGAAGCAGGCCTACTGCAAAAATCTGGCCGCCGGCAGGAAAGTGGTGGAGGCGGTGAATGGCCAGCTCATAGAATCCTTCCCCGATGGGACCTCCAGAGTGATCAAACCCCTGGCGGCTCCCACTCCGGTTGTTCCGGGACAGCGGCGGGTACGGGTGAAAAGATGAACCCCGTGATTCCCCGCATGCGCATGTTTGCCGGGCCCAATGGTTCGGGAAAAAGCACGATCAAGGGGGTTATCGAGCCGGAGTTGCTCGGGGTGTATATCAACCCCGATGACATCGAAAAGGAGATTCGCCGCTTCGACTTTTTGGACCTTGCAGCTTATGGCGTGGAAACCACGGCCGAAGAGGTGCTGCCATTTTTTCAGCAATCCCCCTTTTTGGCAGCGGCCGGGTTGATAGACGAAGCGGGCGAGTTGCGCTTCAGCGATGGCAAGCTGAGCTTTTTTTCCGTGGAGGTCAATTCCTACTTTGCCTCTGTTGCCGCTGATTTTATTGGTTCATCCGGCAAATGCGTACCCGGAGTTGTGTAGGTTGTAGAGTCTGAGCTTGAAGTATTCCATGTCACGGAACCCATAGGCCTGCCGTTTCATGGTTTTGATTTTGTTATTAAGGCCTTCCA